>Ga0302140_10000274_pt1 | contig 63188 bp, 58 predicted proteins | sample I_Bog_E1_1_FD_202095 | JGI IMG/M metagenome (GOLD analysis project Ga0302140, IMG submission 202095) | Peat permafrost microbial communities from Stordalen Mire near Abisko, Sweden - I_Bog_E1_1 | ecosystem: Environmental > Terrestrial > Soil > Wetlands > Peat | place: Sweden: Abisko, Stordalen... | reverse complement strand
ACTTGTAAGATTGATTTTTGCTTTGCTACGCAACAATCAACTTTATACCTCTAAAGAGGTAGTTGAAAAAGCTACAATTTAATATGATGTGTACAGCCTTATAATTACCAGGTAAATTCCGGAAATTGCGAAAGGTTTATTAAGTAATCTCTTTTTTACATAAGACAAACTAACAAATTCCCAATTTTATTAAAATTTTATCTTGACATACTACCAGTTGTCTTTTATTAAAATATGAAAATAAATTAGAGTATAAACTTTTAATGGCAGGCTGCTTCATTTTTGTTTATCCTAAGTTTGCTTTAGGATAAACAAAAATGGATGCAACCTGCCATTTTTAGAAACTTCCATTGAAATTCTCATAAGTCTTAATATTAGTCCAATGGATATAAGTTTAATTCAATTTTCATAAACTATCTTCTTTATACTTGAAATAGATAAACAATAATCTTTTGCTAAGGATTCTTTACTTTCTCCATGTTGAAATTTTTCTTTACGCCAGACCTTGTACCCCACTTACTTCTAATTCCTTGTTCCCTTGGAATATAAACATATTGTCCTACTTTATTTAGAATATAGACGATTAATTGCACTAATTATTGATTTAATTGATGCTCTTGTAATATTGCTATCAACGCCAACACCAAAGGTCTTCTTTCCTGTATCATTTCTTTCCATATATACATAAGCCGCTGCCTTTGCTTCAGAGCCCCTACTTAAAGCATGTTCTGTATAATCTATAATTTTAATGTTGATTAGGATACTTTTAGCTAGTGCATCTTTAAATGCATCTATAGGACCATTTCCTATGCCTTCAATTTCCTTCGATTCTCCGTTATGAAGTATTGTTATATTTACCTTAGTATCTTCTTCACCGTCATCATCTGAAATATCAGAAATTGTAGATTTAACTAATTTAAATGGACTTTCTAAATCTAAATATTCCTTTTCAAAAGCTTTCATAACTTCTGCTGGAGAAACTTCTCCTTTGCCTTCTGAAATTTTTTGAATTACATCTGCAAATTCTTTTTGCATAGTCTTTGGAATCTTAAATCCATAACAATGATCCATAACAAAAGCAATTCCACCTTTGCCTGATTGGCTGTTAATTCTAACTAAAGCTTCATATTCTCTTCCTAAATCACTTGGATCTATAGGTAAATATGGTACTTGCCATATATTATCATGTCTTTCTTTATATTTCTTCATCCCCTTATTTATAGCATCTTGATGTGAACCTGAGAATGCTGTAAATACAAGGTTTCCTGCATATGGATGTCTTACATGTACTGGTATTTTAACACATCTTTCATATACTTCAACTATTTCATTTATATTATCAATATTTAACTTAGGATTAACTCCATGAGAGAACATGTTGTATGCAATATTCAGTATATCAACATTTCCAGTTCGTTCTCCATTACCAAATAAAGTTCCTTCAACTCTATCAGCACCTGCTAAAAGAGCAAGCTCTGCATCAGCAACACCTGTTCCTCTATCATTATGAGGATGTAAACTTACAATTACTCTTTCTCTATCTTTAAGGTTTCTACACATCCATTCAATTTGATCAGCATAGACATTTGGAGTATCCATTTGCACTGTTGATGGAAGATTAACTATAACCTTATTTTCCTTAGTCGCTCCCCATGTATCTAAAACAGCATCACAAATTTCTACTGCATATTCAACTTCTGTTCCCGTAAAACTTTCTGGAGAATATTCTAAAAATATCTTTCCATTAAAGTCATTTGCATATTCTTTAACTAATTTAGTTCCTTCAACTGCAATCTCTTTAATTTCTTCTTTACTCATATTAAATACAACATCTCTTTGAAGTACTGAAGTTGAATTATATATATGAACAATTGCTTGCTTTACACCTTTTAATGATTCAAAAGTCCTTTTAATTAGGTGTGGTCTAGCTTGAGTTAATACTTGCACCTTAACATCATCTGGAATATGATTTTCATCTACTAATTTTCTTAAAAAGTCATATTCAGTTTGTGATGCTGAAGGAAATCCTATTTCAATTTCTTTAAATCCAAGTTTAACAAGTAAATTGAAAAATTCTACTTTCTCATCTACTTTCATTGGATTTATAAGAGCTTGATTTCCATCTCTTAAATCAACACTACACCAAATTGGTGCCTTAGTTATTTCATTATCTGGCCATGTTCTGTCCTTTAGTTTTATTGTCTCAAATCTTTTATATTTTTTATAATTTAACATTTAATTATAGCCTCCTAAAATATATATTTATTATAATCTTCGCTTCCATATGCTTTTTGATTTCCAGATACAGTCCTTCAACCACACCTCTAAGCTTAATAATAAATATTATTTTCTTATCTACTTTCTTATTAACCCCAACTATCATCACCTCTTTAAATTTCAAAAACATTATCTGTATTTTACCATACTGCTGATTATATGTAAACATTTCAGACTATTTTCATAATATTTGTGCATATTTTTTATAAATTTATCAAATCATAATCCTTTTTAGATTATATGAATATATTATACTAAAGTAATTTTTAGGAGTTCCATATGATTTTTTTATCACCATTTTTATTATCTATTTCTTCAAATTTAAACACCTTAAGAGTTTCTTTATCTTATGGAATTAAAAAAATACATTTAACTAAATCTATGACACTATTACTTGCAATAATAACTTCTATGGGTACATTTATTTCTATGTACTTTGGTAAATTAATTCTGCATTTATTTCAACGGTCGCTTGGTAACATATTTGGTGCTATCCTTTTAAGCTTTATTGGAGTTTATTTTATAGTTGAATATATTAGATTAGAAACAAAACATGCTGGTTATGATACTTCTTATTATTTTGAACCCCCAATAAAATATAAAAGCATTTTGGAAAATCCTAATATTGTAGACTCTGATAAATCAAATCATATAGATGTATGGGAATGTTTAAAGCTTTCCTTTGCTCTTATACTAAATAATCTATGTGCTTGTTTTGCAGCTAGTATTACAGGGGTTAGTATTAGTCTCAGTGTATTCTTTAATTTTATTATTACTGTAGTTAGTGTTTATTTAGGATATTTTAATTCTAATATTTATATTTCAAAATGGTTTAATAAATATTCAAATTTAATTTCCGGGGTTATTTTAATAATTTTAGGAATATATGAAGCTTTTATATAAGTTAATAGGATATTGCATAGAATTATTTACTGTCGCTATATCAGTAAATAATTCTATGGCATATTTACACATAAAAATAGCACCTTCTTTTGAGGAAATCCCCAAAAAGGTGCTATTTTATTTATTTTTAATTAATTACTTTTACTCATATCTAAGTGCTTCAATCGGATCAAGCTTTGCTGCCTTCTTAGCTGGATAATATCCAAAGAAAACACCAATAAACATTGAAAATCCGAAACTTATTATAATTACCAATGGTGATATTGCTGCTGAATATCCCATTGCTTTTGAACCCATTGTACCAAGTCCTACACCAAGGAGTATTCCCAGAATACCGCCTATTGAACATATTATAATTGATTCAACTATAAATTGCATTTGTATGTGACCACTCTTGGCTCCGAGTGCTTTTCTCGTTCCTATTTCTCTTGTTCTTTCAGTAACAGAAACAAGCATTATATTCATTACTCCAATTCCACCAACTAAAAGTGATATTCCAGCAATTGCAGATATAGCAATTGATATTGAACTCATCATTGATGTCCTTGAGTCAAGCATACTTTCCATATTACTTGCCACAGCTTCAAACTCTCTATTTCTTGCATAAAGCTTAGATAAATAAGTTGTTATTTCAGTCGTAAATGCTTGAACATCCACACCATCCTTAGGTTTTATTGTAAATGTCTGATAATTTTTATCAGCTGCTGTTTTCTTTGCAACACTTATTGGAACATATAAATCTGTAGTTAAATCATCATCAGATGTTGTTCTACTAGTACCTGAAGCTTGATATTTATATACTCCAATTACAGTATATGTGTAAATAGCATTTGAGTTATAAACTTTTATGTCTTTACCTATAGGATCATCATCACCAAATATTTTTGCTACTAATTTATCAGAAACTACTGCAACATTTTTTACTTCATCAACATCATTTTGTGCTAGATATCTTCCTTCTTGCATTGCTAGATTTTTAACATCTTGATATCCAACATTTGTACCCACGGTATTTATATTAGCATATGTTGTCTCACTTTTAACTTTACCTGCAACATCGCTTTCATTTACACTTATAGAACTTATTTTATCACTAAAATTTTCTTGTAATGTATTTATCTGATCCATAGTCATAAGATCAATATCCTGTGCCGTACTAGTTGGCTTGCCTTGCCTGCCGTAGCCACCGCCTGGCCTGCCGCCACCGCCGCCACCAAACAAACTTGCGACACTGCTAGCTCCGCCACCACCACCTTGTGTTCCTTTGTTACCACCTTGTGAGCTACCGCCAGCTCCTCCACTGCCAGCTGAATTTTTTCCACTTGTATTATTTCCACTAGTCGTACTTGTTGTACTTGTTGTACTTGTTGTGCTTTTCTCTTGAACATTAACCGTAATATTAGTAGCACCCATTGAAGACATTGAACTTGTTACAGAAGATGTCATTGCATCTCCCACTGAAACAACACCAATTACAGATGCTATACCTATTATTATTCCAAGCATTGTAAGTAATGAACGCATTTTATTAGCTCTAAGGCCTGCTATAGCAAGCAATATATTTTCTTTTATAAACATATTTTTTCCTCTTCTCGGAATCTTCTATAATACTTTTCATTATCTGCTATCGATATTATATTTCCATCTCTTAAAGTTATAATTCTTTGGGTTTCATCTGCAAGTTCATTATTATGAGTTATAAGTACTATGGTTTTTCCTTCTTGTTCATGAATTTTATGAAATAAATCCATGACCATTCTTCCAGTTGCAGAGTCAAGGGCTCCTGTTGGTTCATCTGCAAGTATTATACTAGGATTATTTACAAGAGCACGAGCTATTGCAACTCTTTGCTTTTGTCCTCCTGATAGTTCATTAGGTTGATGATTCATTCTGTCTTTCATTCCAACAAGTTCTAGAAGTTCTTCTGCACGTTGTCTTCTATCTTTTTTATTCATGCCATAGTAAAGCATTGGCAATTCAACATTTTTTAAAGCTGAACTTCTTGGTATTAAATTATAGGTTTGAAATACAAATCCTATTTGCTTATTTCTTACTTCTGATAAACCATTATCTGATATTTCATCAATATTAGTACCATCCAATACATAATTCCCAGATGTTGGTCTATCAAGTGCGCCTATAATATTCATCAAAGTACTTTTTCCAGAACCTGATGTTCCAATAATAGATACAAATTCTCCTTCTTTTACGGTAATGTCAATCCCTTTTAAAATATTTAATTCATTCGGAGTTCCTATATAAAAGCTTTTTATAATATTTTTCATTTCTATTATATTTTTGCTCATAAAACTCACCTCCTTACTTATTTTGTTTCTTACTTGTTGTTCCACCACTTATTTGTACAATACTTCCAACTGGAGAATGTGATGGATCATTAAGTATAATCATCCCATCCGAAAGATCTGCACCCTCAATTTCAACATTAGCAGCTGATTCTATACCTTTAGTTATAGGGATTTCTTTAACAATATATTGTGCACCTTGTTTTACTGCAGCATACACTGTATTTTCACCATTATTATTAACCACTGCTCCATATGGTACTGAGTATATGTCATTTTTCTCATCTGTAATAATATTTACTACAGAATTCATACCAACTCTTACCTTGTCACTTTGGCCTGTTAGTTGCACTTTAACATTAAATGATACATCACTACTTGTTGTATTGCTAGTAGTACTAGTAGTAGTGCTGCTTTTACTAGTGCCACTACCGCTAGTGCTACTAGTATTTGCACTAGCAGTGCTAGAAACTGGTTCAAAGCTTACAACTTGTCCTGCAATAATCTCAGCCCCTGATGCATCTGTTGTTATTTCTGCTCTTTGTCCAACTTTTACCTTTGCAATATCTGTTTCATCAACAGTTGCAGTTACTATTAAATTACTTAAATCTTGAATTACAAATAGTGCTCCACTAGCTTGTATACCTACTACTGCATTTACATTAGTTATTGTTCCATCAACCGGAGCTACTACTTCACGATTTTTTAATTCATCTTTGTTATTTTCTAATTCAAGTCTAGCACTATGATCATTTACTTTTGCCTGAGCAGTTTCATAATCATTTTTTGCTTTCGCTAAATTTTGATCATCATTGACTTTTGCAGCTTCCAATGCAACAGTTCCTTTGTCATAAGTACTTTTTGCATCCTCAACAGCTATCTCTGCTTTGTTCACTACATCTTGTGACATTGATCCATTTTTAAGCATTACTTTATCATATTCATAAGTTTTAGTTTTATCTTCTAGATCAAGTTTTGCTGTATCAAGATCTTTTTCTGCATTTATTACGTCTGTATTAAAATTATTATCATATAAATATTGTAAATTATCATAAGCTTGTTTTGCAGTTGTTAAAGCTAATTGATCCGTTTGTTCACCAGAAATAACACTTTGTTCAGATTGAGCAATGGTTTCTTCCAAAGTTGTAGTATCTATTGTTGCTAATACATCGCCTTTTTTTACTACATCTCCAATAGCTACTTTTATGCTTTCAACATTATATGTGAAGTTTGAATACACATTTGTAGAGACTCCACTTTGTATAGCTCCTGAAGAACTAATGGCAGTTGCAATACTTGTTTTATTAAGGGTAGTATACTTAACATTAGTTTGTGTTGTCGCTTTTTTAGCAAACTTAACTTTGTAAATTGTAAATCCTAAAGATATAACAAGTAATATACATATTACACTTATCACCTTTTTATTTAGGATTTTTTTCGTTATAATTTCTTTATTTGTAATTTCTTTATTCTCTAAGTTTTTCTTTTTAAATAGCAATTTCAATTTAATACCCTTCTTTCATTTGAATGTAAAGTAAATAATTTGCATAAAATGTAGATTTATTCTTTTCAAAACTTTCAGAAGTTTCCAATGAAGTAACCCTAGATGTATCCACATCGTTTTGTGATGCAAATCCATAATCATATTGTATTTGTGCACTATTGTAGTTATTTTTTTGTTGATCTAAGCTGTCAGAACTACTTTTCATAGTAGCATATGAATTCATAAGGGCATCATATTCTTCTTTAAAGTTTGGTTCTGAATTATTCTTATCTAATTCTAATTGCATTTGTGCATTATCAAATTTATTATTAATAACTTCATTGGTATTATCAGTACTACTATCTGTTTCATCATCCTTTGCATCTGATGCTTCATCAACACTGATATTATCTGCTTGTAAAGTCAAATTATTATTAAGCATTTGTGTTAAATCATCATTATAGTTAATTTTTGATACATCTTCAAGATCTTGTTCTAAGTTTGTATCAAAATTAACATTTTGTCCTAATGATATTCCTAAATCATAGTATAAGTTTGCTTTATCATTTTCTTCTGTATCACTAGATGCATTGGCAGTATTAAGTGCATTTGTATAATTTAGTTGTGCAGTAGTGTAATCATTCTTAGATAAAAATCCATTATCATATTGTATTTTTGCTGCATCTGCAGCCTTTTTTAGTAATTGTACATTAGCTGTATCATATTCTTTACTAGGTAAATCACTTAATACATAAGATATGTAATCATTTTGCGCTTTTTTAACTAATGTTTCCAAATTTTGACTATAGGTGATATTAGCGTTTCTTAAAGTATATTTAGCAGTATTTAAAGCATTTTCAGCAGTAGTTAAATTAGTTTGTGCTGTCTCAACATCATTTGTCGGTTCAGTAGGATTAGGATTGTTAGCTGGATCTAATTTATATGCTTTTAGTGCATTATTATATGCCGTATTTGCCGTTTCTGCATCTTGTAATGCAGTTTTCGCAGCAGTTACATCTCCACTATCATTAACATCATCATATGTTAATTTTGCATTATCCCTAGTATTCGCATACATTTTCGCATTTAAATTATTTTCAGTGATAATATCCTCTATATTTGCTAGAGATACTTTAATAGCGTTGTTAGTGCTAGTTGCACCAGTGTTGTCAGTGCTAGTTGCACCAGTGTTGCCAGTGATAGCCGCACTAGTGTTGTCAGTTGTAGCTGCTTGTACACTAGATATATTAACCAAAGATATGTTTGCTAACGTTACAGTCATAATTAAAAAACTTATAAACTTTTTTTTCAATTTTGTCTCCTCCTCAATTTATCATTCTAAAATATATTTCTATTTTTAAAATGTAATTTAATTGTTGTTTTTAGTATAATAGGTAATTCTAACTTCCCTCTAAAACAAATATAAACAAAGTATAAACTTATGTTAAATCTACGTTAAATTTTTACTTGAAACAAAAGTATTTGCACCATCATTTCCCAATTTTAATGTACAATTGACAATTTAGGAATTTGTTCCTGAATTGTTCATTGTCAACTGTCCATTATATTATAGCTAATAACTTTATATATTAAATCTATATCCAGCTCCCCATACTGTTTCTATATACTCAGGATTACTGCTATCTAATTCAATTTTTTCTCTTATTCTATTAATATGTACCGTAACAGTTGAACTATCACCAAATGATTCTTCTCCCCAAATTCTATCTAGTAGCTTATCCTTAGAAAAAACAATATTAGGATTTAAAGCTAAAAACATCAATAATTCAAATTCTTTATTGGCAAATTTAACCTCCTCTTCTCCAACATAAACTCGTCTTGCCTTAAGCAAAATTTTAATTCTTCCAATAATTATTGAACTTCTCTCAAGATTATTATCTTTGTCTTTGTTTGTAAGACGTTCATAACGAGAGATATGTGCATTTACTCTTGCTACAAGCTCACTAGGACTAAATGGTTTTACAATATAATCATCTGCTCCTATTCCAAGCCCTTGTATCTTATAAATATCTTCTTTTTTAGCAGTAACCATTAAAATTGGAATTTCCTTAACAGTTCTTATTTCCTCACATACCTTAAATCCATCTTTGCCTGGTAGCATAACATCTAATAAGATTAAATCAAATTCATTATTTAATGCAAGTTCTAATCCCTCAGTTCCTGTTTTAGCAATTTCAGTTTGAAAACCAGATACTTCAAGATAATCTTGTTCTAATTCAGCAATACTTTTATCATCTTCTATAATCAGTATACTTTTCACTTAATTTTCCCCCCTTATTTAAAAATAAATGTTATAATATTCGTACTATATGAAATCTTTATCAAAAATTTTTAGAAGAGTTATCTTAATTGTAAGACCATCCATATTATAAGCTGTAATTTCTCCACCATGTGCTTCTACAATATTCTTTGCTATCGCTAGTCCAAGTCCACTTCCTTCATTAGGATTTGTCCTTGAAGCATCACCTCTATAAAAGCTTACAAACAAATTAGAAAGATCTTCTCCTTCTACACCTTTTCCATTATCACTAAGTTCTAAAACTATAGACTCTTCTTCTTCATATAAGTTTATTTTGATTTTACCTTTACAATCACCCTTATATTTTATACTGTTTTCTACTATATTTAAAAGAACTCTATTCATTTCCTGGCAATCTATTTTTACTCTACATAAATCATTACATTTGCTGTCAAAAAAGACCTCAACATCTTTTCCATAAAACTCGTCTTTTACGTAATTGTAAAAACTTTTCATATACTCCTTTATGTTTACTATATCAAATTTAAATGGGAAATTACCTGTATCTAATTTCGAAAATAAAAATAACCTATCTACAAGTATATCCATATTACATGCTTTAGTATAAATTGTATTTAGATATTTTTTTTGTTTTTCAGGCGTTTTGGCTATGCCATCTATTAATCCTTCTACATATCCTTTAATTGCTGTGAGTGGAGTTCTTAAATCATGAGATATTCCAACTATCAATTGCTTTCTGTCTTCTTCATATTTTAATTGTGAATCAACAGAATCTTTTAATCTTAATCTCATTTCATCAAAATCACCACAAACTTGTTCAAACTCATCATCGCTTTCATAATTCATTTCAAAATCAAGATTGCCATTTTTAATTTGTTCAGCTCCATAACTTAAAAGTTCAATGGGAACTATTAATTTTTTATAAGTTTTACTAGACAATATACCATTAGTTAATGTAACAACAATTAATGAAATAATAAACACTATTAATATATAACTTATCATAAATGTTGCCATTTCATGCTTCATATCCAATCTTATAGGTTGGTACGCTGAATTAATTGCAATAATATTCACAATCTTATTATCTTTCATAAAACTATTTTTAACTAAAGAAATTGAGTTCATCTCAAGCACTAATGAATTAGATTGAAAAAGCATATTTTCTCCTATGTTTGAAATAGCTACTTTATCTTCATCTGTAACATTAGATGAAATTATTTCTCCATCATATGTAATTATTAAGTGATATCCTTTAGGTTCAAGAAACTTTTGTAATTCCATTGGTAACTTAGCAAAATCATCCTTATTATCAAAATTATTCATATCAGGTCTTAAGCTCTGTTGAATAAAGTAAGCATTTGGATCTCGCTCCCTATCACTTGCAAATTTACTTTCAAATGCTTTTGAAAATGGTATATTCATTATTCCAGCAATAATAACTATAATTACTACAGGTATTACAAGCATAAGAATATTTGATATTGTAAGCCTCTTTTTTATTCTCATATTATTTCCTCAACCAATCTCTTAGTAATAATTAAATCTATCAAATCAATTTTATTAGGATTAACAAGCAAAGAATAATCCTTGAGCCATATGTTCCCGTCTATAATCTTGCATTCACCAACTTTTTCAGTAGGATTTTCATCATAAACTTCTTCTAATTCTTTGTTTTTAGTAAGAACAACAATTCTTCTGCAAGGTTCTTCTGTCTCGTCATAAATATTAAAGAAACTATTGTATGAGTCAAAGCTCTTTACTGATGTGACCACTTTTAAAAATAAATTGTATTTCTTTGCAGCTTCTAGTGCATTCATATATTCTTTATCCATTTCCAATCTCTCCTTTCCATTCTTGCATAAGGAGCTCCCGTTTTCTTTGAAGCAAATACTTCACTAACAACTTCAAACCCAAGTTTTTTATAAAAATCAATAGCAGAAATTCTTGTATCAATAAAATACATTTTTAACTTCATCTTGTATTTTTTTCATAAAATATCATCCTAGCCTTTAAGTTCTCTTACCTCTACTTCATAAAGTTCTCTCCATTTTCCAACCTCAATACCTGAAATACTTATATTCATAATTCTAATTCTTTCAAGTTTTATAACCTTATATCCTAACGCACTACTCATTTTGCGAATTTGTTTATTAAGACCTTGGGTTAAAATTATTCTAAAGGTATTTTCATTAATTCTACTTACCTCACAAGGTCTTGTTCTAACAATATTCTTTTTGTTAGTTTTATTTTGCTTTAAATCTTTTAATTGTACTCTGTTTAACTTATCCAAGTTCTTTTTGCTTAAAGCAAGTTCTTTATCATTTTCAATCTTGCAGACACCCAATGTATCTGATATTCTTTTAATTCCAGAGCTTTCATTTCCTGAAATTTCAACTCCTTCCGCCATTTGTTCAAGAAATTCATCATCAAAAGTTCTATGAACAGTAACCATATATTCTTTTTCATGAATATGTTCTGATTCTAAAATTTCATTAGCTAAATCTCCATCATTAGTCATAATTATAAGCCCTTGTGATTCCTTATCTAACCTACCAACAGGAAATATATACTGGGGATATTTCATAAAATCAATTATATTATCCTTAACTTTATTTTCTGCTGTACATGTAATTCCAACAGGTTTATTAAGTGCAATATAAACTCTTTTCTGCTCAGAAATAGGTTTATCATCAAGAAGAATTTTATCTTTTTCTATTTCCACCCATTGTCCTAAAACACAAAACTCTCCATTTACCTCAACCCTTTTTTCCTCAATCAGCCTATTAGTTTCTTTTCTAGAACAAATTCCATAGTTACTAAAAAGTTTATTTATCCTCATTCTAAAAACTTATCCTTTCATAAGATATCTTCAAAAAATAATGTTAAAATACAATATATATTTTAACATTATTTTTTTCAAATTTCTAATGTTAATTTGTTCTGCTAACTGCTTATCTGATGTCTAGCCGTCCTAACACTCCCATCTCTTTAGATGGCAGCTAAGAACGGCACGACCCTAGACGAGGTACCCCTTAATGGTATTAGTTCAACTAAATTCAGCTGGAGTATAAAACTCCACCTGAAAAGTTTCACTTTATTTATCAAACAGCACACTCTTTACAATTGAAAAAGCCTCTCTAGTATATGTTACAGGAATCAAGTACCACACTGTAGAACTAGAATAATTATCAAAGTTCACATATCCATTTCTCTTTGCTAAAATACTACTTCTAAATGCATGAAAATCCGTTGTTATTATCTTAACATTAATTTCATCCAATGATTTATGACTATGTTCTTCTATTTTTTCCTTAGAATACTTAAAATTTTGATTAGTATTTCTAGACTCATCTTCAATTATTATTCTTTCCTTATTCACACCCCTGTCCTGTAAATACTTACTCATAACATGAGATTCTGGTAAATCCTCATCTACACCTTGCCCTCCAGATAAAACAATATACGCAGTATCATTTTTCTCTATACACCTTATTGCTGCATCAAGTCTCCCTTGAAGTATTAAACTAGGAGTTGTTCTATTACTAAGACCAGCTCCTAATACAAGAATATAATCATCCTTTTTTTCATTATGCTTAGGATAACTTATTATTGCAGATTCTATTCCCAAGAAACATATAAATCCAACACATAAAAATATCTTTATAACCTTAAATCCTTTAGACAGAAACTTACTTTCTTTTATTTTATTCTTAACAAAATGATATAATATTAATATAATACCTAAAATTACAATTGGCAAACTAAATGCAATTCTTGCATCACTCATAAGATTTACAGCTATTATATACAAAATTAGTAATATTCCTAATATAATGTCCCAAAATTTTTTCAATATTTATCTCTCCTTATAAATTAATTTATATTACACCATCTTTAGTTCTTTTTGTCTTTATAAATTTATTATAACTATATTCCATAAATATGTATTTATATTTATGAAATAATATGTATTATATCACTTTATCGTAATAATATCGTAATATATGAATAATCTTGCCTGAAAGCAAAAGTCCAGTGCATTACATCTAACTCTATCTGCCAAAAAAAATAATAATTTCCATATATAAACAAATCAAGATTAAATCCCCCAATATAAAGATTTAATCTTAATAGTAAATACTTTAATTCTCTTTTATCCATAAAGAATAAGATCCATCAAAAACCCTAAAAATTCCACATCCATTCTCATCAATAATAACACTATCCTTAGACTGCTTAGTAGCATCCTTCCATACTTCGCCTCTATGCTGAAATCCAACATACATTCTTTTTGTACCACCATAGCTAACTGTAATTACTGCTGCCAGTCCAGAATTTTCATGTTCATTATCGCCTTCTCTAGTCCATCCTATAATAGAATAATTATCTATATAATCATGTTGTGTTCCATAAGCATAATTTTTTCTTACTTTTAAGATTATATCTAATTCATCCTTTATTCCTTCAAAATTCATTTCTGGTATTCCATAATAATCTCCGTAGAAAACACATGGATATCCTTCTTTTCTTGTTAAGATAAATGTATAAGCTAGTGGTTTAAACCAAGGTTGTACCCATGATTCTAAGGATTGTCCAAGTTGTGTATCATGATTGTCAACAAAGGTAACTGCTTTATCTGGATTGATCTTTAAAAAAGTATTATCTATTAATGTTCGCATATCAAAGAAGCCAAATGAATTGCTGGCATTATGAAAATTAAAATGAAGTGGTGCATCAAATAAACTCATGGAATTTTTGCATCTATCCATATAATATTCAAGACTGTTAACATCATGAGTCCAATATTCTCCTACTGCAAAAAGATCCTTATTACTATCTTTTCTCAAATTATTAAGCCATTCATAAAAAAAATCAAACCTAATATGCTTTATGGCATCTAACCTAAAGCCATCTACATTGGTTTGTTCTAAGTACCATTCCCCCCATCTTTTAAGTTCATCAACAACATAAAGACTATCCATATCTAAATCTGCAAACATTAAAAAATCATAATTCCCATTTTCAAGGTCTACATCCTTTTCCCACTCTTTTCCCTCAAATTTAAATATGCCCTGCTCTTTTGTAATATCATCAAAATCCACACCATCAAAATCATTTGCAGTCCACTTATATTCAGAATATTTATTTGCTCTACCTGGAAAATTAAAAATTGTATGCGCTCTTATGTCTCTTTTATCTCCTACAAACTCATTTCTATTGTTGCTTGCTACAGGTCTTGCAGATACAATTTCAGACTCATCTGCTCCTCCCTTATGATTAAATACTACATCTCCATAAATCTTTATGTTATTTTTATGTGCTTCATCTATAGCCTTTAAATATTCATCCTTTGTACCATATTTTGTTCTAACTGTACCTTTTTGATCAAATTCTCCTAAGTCATATAAGTCATATAATCCATATCCAGCATCATAAATCCCATCGGCAGCTTTACATGCTGGTGGTAGCCATAGAGCTGTAATTCCTACATCACTCAACTCCTTTGAGTTTTCTTTAACCTTATTCCAAAGAGAACCATCACATGGATAATACCATTCAAAATATTGCATCATTGTTTCATTTATCTTAATTGGTTTTAAAGTTTGATTTGATTTTTTTGAAGTATTTATTTTTTCTCCATTTTCTTTTTTATATGTATTATGGACACCATTTTCACCTATATTCTCTTTAACACCATTGCAATCTAAGTTGTCTTCTTCTACCCTAGATTCTTTGCTCATATTTTCTTGATTACTAACTTTTATATCTTGCTCTGCATTTTTTATTAAATCATGCTCATAATCATCCTCTATTTGTTGTTTTTTCTCCTCTACTTCTTTTTTACTATCTTCTAATCCTTTATTATCTTCAAAATTATTTACTATATCTAAAGAACTATTATCTGATACCTTTTTTTCTAACTCCTCATTATTGGAATCCTCATTCGTGTTCTGATTTGAGTCCTCATTTGAAAGTAATCCTTTATATTTTAATATCCCCTCTTTGAAGATATCATCTATTCTTAATTCCTGAAGTTTTAATTTAATAGCCTTACTAATCCTACCCATCCCTGCCTCCATCTTCATACATAATTTCCTTAACAAAAATGATTCTTCAACACTTTTCCAATTAATAATTGTTCATTATCTCTACATTCTGCTAGCTAAAAATACTATACTTTCTTATACCTTTAAAATCTTATAAATTACTTAATTCTAGTAATTCCTTTGAATTATACCACATTTCTCTACATATGTTATCTCCATCAAATACAAATACAGTTGAATGAATATGAAAAATGTAATATACAATAAATAAAAACCACAAACTAGTTAAAATATATTAACTAATTGGTGGTTAAGTTAAAGGTAATTTTTTTTCCACATCTATTATAATTATTTGTTATTCAATAATTGACCTATTTCTTTATTAGTAAATTCATATTTCTTATTACAGAAGTTACATACTATTTCTTCTGCTTTTTTATCATCATATATTTCTTGAAGAGTTTCTTTTCCAATAGATATTAATGCTTTTTCAACTCTTTCTCTAGAGCAATCGCACTTATACTCTGGCTTAAGGGAATCTAATATTTTTAAGTCCATCCCATCAAAAATATATTCTAAAATTTCTTCTATAGTTTTTCCTTCACTTATCAAAGTAGTTATTGGTGGAATTTCTTCCAATCTATATGTTATAACATCTGCAAGAAGCTCATCTGCCCCTGGCATCATTTGAACTATAAATCCTCCAGCAGCCTTTATAGATAAATCTTTATCAACTAATACACCAAGTGACACTGCTGATGGTGTTTGTTCTGATACTGTAAAGTAATATGCAAAATCCTCTGCTATTTCTCCAGTTTGTATGGGAACTTGTCCAATATATGGATCTTTTAGTCCTAAATCTTTTATTACATATAAAATACCGTCTGTTCCTATGGCTCCACCAACATCTAATTTTCCTTTTTCATTAAGTTGTCTATCAATATATGGATTTCCTATAAAGCCTTTAACTGAAGCATCATTATGAGCTGTTACTGTTATTCCATCTATTTCTCCATTACCATTTATCTTTAAAGTTATAACTTCTTTATTACTTTTTAAAGTTGTTCCCATTAATGCTCCAGCAGTTAACATTCTTCCAAAACCGGCAGCTGCTACTGGTGTACATTCATGTATCTTAGTACCTTCATTTACTAAATTAGTTGTAATTCCTGCAATTATTCTAACCATTCCATCTTTAGCCATTGCTCTAATTATCTTATCTTCCATGTATTATTTCATCTCCTCTTTAATTTAAATTGGCAATTTTGATTCTATTCTTTCCACTAAAAATTCTATAATTTCCATACATCAAACAAATTTAAAATAAATTTCACTTTATAATTATTTACCTACTACATAAAGTATTCTTTCACTATTTTCCTCTACTTTTTGCTCAGAATACCCTTCAAATTTTTTAAGAAGTTTAAATCCACATTCCTCTAAAACTTGTTCTATATATGATTCTTTATATGCTCTTTCAAAATGCTCTTCTTCAAATTTTTCATAAAGTCCATTATCTTGTTTTACAAAAAAGGTTAAAAACATATTTAATACTTCTTCTTCAAAAGAATTTTCCCATGTATAAAAAATTTCATCTGAGCTATATGTATAAATATTATTTCCAAGGATAGTAGAAAGTTTATAATATGAATTTATATCAAAAATAAATAATCCATCTTCTTTTAAATGTTCATGAACCTTTCTGAAATACTGTAATAAATCTTCATCCTCTGTTATATAATTAGTTGAATCAAGCACAGAAGTTATAAGATTAAATTTCTTGTTCAAGCTTAATTCACACATATCTTGACATATTACTTTTGCTTTAATTTTATTCTTCTTAAACTTATCAAAAGCAATATTTAACATGTCATCTGATAAATCTACTGCATATGTATTTTTAAAGTATTTTGCTACCTTAATTGCAACATTACCTGTTCCACATGCTAAATCTAAATAATCTTCAAAACTTATACTATTTTTAGTGCATAAAGCTATAATTTTTTCTGCAACTTTATCATAATTAATATCTTCATATATTAATTCATCATATATATTTGCAAATTCTCCATATGCCATTTAATTTATCACGCCCTTAATTTTAGTGTACTAATTCATCTAATATATTATATCGTAATTATTTACTTAGTCAATAATTAGTAATCACTCTTAACAAGCTTTATTTAAGGCCATTTTTTTTTCGCTTAGCCATAAGTCCTCCAATTCGTCCAGTTTCCTCAGCAGATAATTCACCCCATCCTTCTTTACTAACCTTATCAGTTAATCCCAGTTCCTCTGCAATTTCATACTTAATTTTTTCTCTCATTTTTTCATCTTCTGTAAGTTCTTTATTAGCTTTGATTTTTGACTTTATTACTTTTTTTATGCAATCACTACTCATTTTTAATCCCTACCAATCTTAGGCTACTGAAAGAAAACAACAGACCAAATATGCACCGTATATTTGGTGTCAGACAAGGAGGTAAGTTTTGTTCATAGCGGGCTATTAGCAGAACTTACCGACGCAGTATGACGCAAAATAGACAAGCATACTGGTCTGTTATTTTTTTGAATGTGCCTTAATTTATTATTACTATTATTTCCCGCTATTTTATTACTATTCTATGAAAATTATATTTTTCTAAAAATTAAGACTTCGTTCTTTCTAAATATCTGCATAACTATGCATATTTTTTCATCATTTTACTAATTAATGGAATATATTAAACTAATGAACAGATTTTTTCAACTTATTTACCCTATTGACTTGATATTTATTGAATATTTAACTATAGTATTTGTATATATATATTCCAATTAACAATGTACAATTGTCAATTTACAATGTTGGATAAAGCTCACAGAGAAAGTTCTGCTGACCAAATACAAGATTTGGAGCATCACTTTTCAATTTTCACTTTTCTCGTTGTGATTTTTAAATAATTTAGTAATTCAAATGTATCTACTTAATTAGAACTTATATATTAAATTATTAATAATTAAATTTAGGAGGGATTATTGTGTATAATATTGCAATAGTTGGGGCTACTGGAAATGTAGGAAGAAAGTTTTTAGAAATCTTAGAAGAAAGAAAGTTTCCAGTAAAAAATTTATATCTTTTCGCATCAAAAAGATCAGAAGGTAGTACTTTACCATTTAACGGGAAGGATTATGTAGTTGAAGAAACTTGCGAAAAAAATATAAAAGATAAAGAAATAGATTATGCACTATTTTCAGCTGGTGGAGATGCAAGTAAAGAATTTGCACCTGTTTTTGCACAGTACGGGGCTGTAGTAATTGATAATAGTAGTGCTTGGAGAATGGATCCTGAGGTGCCACTTGTAGTACCAGAAGTTAATCCAGAAGACATTAAAATTCATAAAGGAATAATTGCAAATCCAAATTGTTCAACAATTCAAGCAATGCCTATAATGAAAGCTTTAAATGACAAATATGGAATAAAGAGAATTGTTTATTCTACTTACCAAGCAGTATCTGGAGCAGGTGTACAAGGTATTAAGGATTTAGAAGATGGAATTAACGGTATTGCACCTAAGAAATTCCCTTATCCTATAGCTGGTAATGTATTACCTCATATAGATGTTTTCTTAGAAGATGGTTATACTAAAGAAGAAGAAAAAATGATTAAAGAAACAAGAAAAATACTTCATGCACCAGACTTAAGAGTAACTGCAACAACTGCAAGAGTTGCTGTACTTAATAGCCATAGTGAAAGCATAAATGTAGAACTTAATTCTGAATTTGATATAAAAGATATATTTGAATTATTAGGAAACACTGAAGGTGTAACTGTATATGATAATGTTAAGGAACTAAAATATCCAACTGCACTTGAAGTTACAGGTAAAGATGATGTTTATGTTGGAAGAATCAGAAGAGACTTTAGTGTAGATAATGGATTAAACTTATGGGTTGTTGGTGATAACATAAGAAAAGGAGCAGCTCTTAACGCTATTCAAATTGCAGAAATAATGATAAAAGAAAATAAATAGTTTCTAGTAATTTAAGTTGGAGGAATATAAATGTCAATATTTCAAGGTTCAGCTGTAGCTATTGTTACCCCTTTTGATGAAGATGGAGTTAACTTTGAGAAACTTAAAACTCTACTTGAATGGCATATAAAAGAAGGTACTGATGCTATTGTTATTTGTGGCACTACAGGTGAAGCTACTACAATGACAGAAAAAGAAAAGAAAGATACTATTAAATTTACAGTTGATGTAATTAACAAACGAATTCCTGTAATTGCAGGTACTGGTTCAAACAATACTGTTTCTGCTATTTCCATGAGTAAATATGCAGAAAGTGTTGGTGTGGATGGACTTCTTGTTATTACTCCATATTATAACAAAACTACTCAAAATGGTTTGGTAAAACATTTTAAAGCTATAAATGATGAAGTTAAAACACCTATAATACTTTATAATGTTCCTGGAAGAACTGGACTTAATATTGCCCCTAAAACTTTAGTTAAACTTGCAGAACTAAGTAATGTTGTTGCTATAAAAGAAGCTAGTGGAAATATTAGTCAAATAGTTCAAATGAAAGCATTATGCAGAGATTCTATTGATATTTATTCTGGCAATGATGATCAAATAGTTTCTATAATGTCCCTTGGTGGTAAAGGAGTTATCTCTGTTTTAGCTAATATAATTCCTAAAGAAGTGCATGAAATAGCTGTGAAATGTTTGGAAAATAATTATAAGGAAGCTTTAGATATTCAATTAGATACCTTATCTTTAGCAAACACTTTATTTATAGAAACAAATCCAATCCCAGTTAAAACAGCCATGAATCTTATGGGACTTGAAGTTGGTCCCTTAAGACTTCCTCTTTGTGAAATGGATAGTAACAATGAAGAAATACTAAAAGCTGCTTTAATAGATAATAAATTGATGTAAGGTGATAAAAAATGATTAAAATAGTATTAAATGGCTGCTCAGGCAAAATGGGTAAGATGATTACAGAATGTGCTACTAAATTTAACGGTGTAGAAATAGTTGCTGGAATTGATAAATTTCCAAGTAATGCTCCATACCCAATATTTGAAACTATGCAAGATTTAAATATTGATTATGATGTTTTATTAGATTTTTCAAGAGCTGATGCTCTACACAATCTATTAGAATTAACAGAAAAAACTAACAAACCATTAGTAATATGTTCAACTGGATTTTCACAAGAGGATTTAGCCTTAATAGATGAGAAAAGTAAATCTCTTAAGCTATTTAGATCAGGCAACATGTCTTTTGGAATTAATTTAATAAGCTCTCTTTTAAAGAAAGTAACGCCTCTTCTTTATGGAAACTATGATATAGAAATAGTGGAAAAACATCATAACCAAAAAGTAGATGCACCTAGTGGTACTGCAATATTGCTTGCTGATGCTATGAAAGATTCTATAAAAGATACAACCAAGTATGTATATGGAAGAGAAGGTAATTCTAAAAGAGAAGAAAACGAAATTGGTATACATGCAATTAGAGGAGGCTCTATTATAGGAGACCATGAAGTTATTTTCGCTGGAACTGGCGAAGTAATAGAATTAACTCATAAAGCAATATCAAGAGAAGTTTTTGCAGTTGGTGCTTTAAAAGCATGTGAATATATGGCTTCTGTAACTAACCCAGGATTATATGACATGAATGATGTTATAGGACTTGAATAAGAGTTACTTTGCAAAAAAGAAACAGAAGGGACTAATGTCTCTTCTGTTTCTTTGTTATATGGTGAAAAACTATTTAATTAGTTCCTTAATTGACTTGTTATTTTTTTGAATGTGCCTTATGTGATCTAAATTATTCTTTAATATAAGAACAACAATAATCTGCTACTTCTTTTACAATTAAACTAAATTTAGAATTTGCTGGAACTGAAAAAGCTTCGCCTTCTTTATATGTAACAAACTTATCTGAATCTGGTAATTTAACATCCATTGATCCACCTAAAATTTCCATCACTTCTTTATCTCCTGTACCAAATTCATAATCACCTGGTAACATTATTCCTAAAGTTTTCCTTTCACCATCTTCAAATATGACTGTTCTACTAGTAACCTTTCCATCAAAATACACATTTGCTTTTTTTACTGCTGTAACATTTTTAAATTCACTCATTTTAAGTCCTCCTATTTTTTTGCTTTATTTTAAATAGATGCCGATTTTAATCTTAGCATCTATATTAATTAACAATTTGGAAAAGTTGATTTTAAGAAGTTTTCAAGCCTATCAAATGCTTCCTTTAAAATTTGATCTGAATAACAATATGATATTCTCATATAACCTTCTCCTAAATCACCAAATGCTGTCCCTGGTACGCAAGCTAGTTTTCCTTCATTTAATAATTTCTCGCAGAATTTTTCTGAAGGCATATTAAATTTTTTAATTGAAGGGAAAATATAAAATGCCCCCTTAGGTTCTGCAACTTCTAAATCAAGTTCTTTTAATCTATTCATGCAATAATTTTTTCTTATTTCAAAAGTCTTTCTCATGTGTTCAACATCATTCAGTGAATTTTTTATACCTTCAAGTGCTCCATATTGAGCTATTGATGGAGCACAAGACACTGCATATTGATGAACCTTAATTATTTCCTTCATATACTTCTCTGCACATGCTACATACCCAACCCTAAGCCCTGTCATAGAAAATATTTTTGAAAAGCCACTTACATATATAATCTTATCTTTTATTTTCTTTGCTTGAGCTACTGAATAATATTCATCAAAAATTATAGATGAATACATTTCATCAGTTATAACTATTATATCTTTTTCCTTTATTAATTCAACAAGCTCATCTCTTTGTCCCTTAGATAAAATTGCTCCTGTTGGATTTGATGGAAAAGATAACATTAATACTTTTATATTTTCTTTCGCTAATTTTTCTTTGATTTCATCTATATTCAATGTAAAATTTTCTTTTAAAGGATAAGTTACAACGTCTGCACCAATCATTATTGAAATACTTTCATAAGCTGGATAAGCTGGTCCTGGTATTAAAATCTTATCACCTTCATTCATCAACGCGAATAATACTGAATACAATCCTTCACTACCACCAACTGTTATGCATACTTCCTCTTTATCATACTCAATATCAAATGTCTTTAGATATTTACAAATCTCTTCTCTAAGCTCTTCTATACCGGCATTTGATGTATATGTTGTTTTATTGTCTTTGATAGCATTAATCATGCCTTCTGATATGTTTAATGGCACACAGAAATCTGGCTGGCCAAGAGTTAATGAAATTGCACCATCTACATTTTTAACTTTTTCTGCAAATCTTCTTATCCCAGAAATTTGAATTTTCTCAACTTGTTTATTCATAATAATAATGCCCCCTACTATATATGCTAATATCATGTATTTATATGGTTTAAAACTGATAACAGTGGTTATACATAACTTAAAATTGTGAATATTTAAAAGTTTATCTAAATGTATATCCTAAATCTATCTCAATTTGGAACCCTATATAGATACCCACAATCTAAATTGTACTTAAAATTAGTAAGAAATGCATACCCCTTCATTTGGGCGAGATATACACCTAAGTATAGTTTTCACTTTGGGTATCTATTTACAATATAAACTTATTTTACAACATTATTAATATTCATTCAAACTATTTGTATTTTTTTGCTTATTCCCCTTTCAATTGTAGTCAATGTTTATTATAATAGTCTTGATTGCGAAAATAATGGAAAGGGTGATATAATGTCATATAATTTAACAGATCCTTATGAAATTGCTAGATTTATTAAGGAATCAAAAAAATCAACTCCAGTAAAAGTTTATGTTAATGGAGATTTAAGCAATGCTGAAATGAATGATGTAGAATGGTATGGTACAAACGGATTTTATATACTAATGGGAGAATCTGATTCTATAACTAAAATAGTATTAGATAATAAGCATCTTATAAAACACTTTAGAATAGAAAATAACAGAAGAAATTCTGCTATTCCTATGCTAGATTTACTTGAAGTAGATGCTAGAATTGAACCAGGTGCTATCATAAGAGACAAAGTTACTATTGGTAAAAATGCTATAGTAATGATGGGAGCTGTAATTAATATTGGAGCTGAAATCGGTGATGGAACTATGGTTGATATGAATGCAGTAATTGGAGCTCGTGGACAATTAGGTAAGAATGTTCATTTAGGAGCTGGTGCTGTTGTAGCTGGAGTATTAGAACCACCAAGTAAAGATCCTTGCATGATTGGTGATAATGTTTTAATTGGTGCTAATTCTGTAATTCTTGAAGGAATTAAGATAGGTGCTGGCTCTGTTGTAGCTGCTGGTTCAGTAGTTACTGAAGATGTTCCAGAGAACGTTGTTGTTGCTGGTTCACCTGCTAAAATAATTAAATCAGTAGATGATAAGACAAAAGGTAAAACTCAAGTTATGGATGATTTAAGAAAATAGAAAATATTTTCAGTTTATAATTTAAACTTACATAATGAATCTAAAAAACAAAAGGTTTCAATAAATCAAAAATTTATTGAAACCTTTTCTTTTAATTAAAAATATAATGATTGTATTATACTGCCCCTTCTTCTCCTACTACCTCTTCTTTTTGAGCTCTTTCCATCTTTGAAATTGAAACTTCATATGCAATTTTTCTTATAACTTCACTATCTGATATCTTTTTTTGGTATTCTCTACTTTGAAGTCTTCCCCACACCTTAATATTATCACCAACACTTAAAGTCTGGCAAAACCTTGAATTTCTTCCCCATGCAATAGTTGGAATATAATCTGATTTATTGTATGCTCTATTTACAGCAAGCAACACATCAGCAATTTCACGTCCAAAAGGCGTTGTCCTATAAATAGGTTCCTTACAGATGTATCCATCTAAAAATATTTCATTAGGATTTTTACTTCTTTCCATGCATGGCTCAATGTTTCTTGCAAAGACAGTAAGTATAAGCTTGTTAGATCCATCTATAAATTTATTATAAGATCTAAGTTGTCCTTCCACAATTACATCTATGCCTACCTCTAATTTAATATCACTCAACAATCTTTCTGAAACAGTAATATTCAATGTATCTACTGAGTCGCTTAATCTCATTACATCTAAATCAAAAGTATAGAACCCCTCCCCATACATCTCATGGCTAAACTCTAATCCAGATGTTACTTTACCCTCAAGGTAAATCTTGTTATTTAGCATTAAATTATCCATTGTAATCCCTCTCTCCATCGGAAATTATTTTATTTTGTGTAATATATGCTCCCTCTTGCATATATTACCATTATAATACAAAAACTAGTTTATTATCAATAAATATTAATTATTTTTATCCGATAGCTAACTGCCACTAATAGATTACCCAGCCTAAAGGAGAAAGTGATTCACTCCAATTCCTTGAATTGGGTTCTCTACTTTTCTTTAATATGGTAATAAGTGGCACTAAGCTCCTGGATAAGTTCAGCTAAGATTCACTTTATGTTGGATACCTTGATTGTCTACACTATAGTCTTCTAAATATATCATTTCACCTACAGTTTTAAACTCATATCCTTTATCTTTCAACTCTTTTATAATCCTATCTAAGTTATATGGGGTATACTTTGCATTATGAAAAAGAATAATAGAACCAGGCTTAACATTTTTCATTACCCTATTATATTCTGTTTCAGCTGATAACTCCTTCCAATCAACAGAATCAACATCCCATTGTATAGTCATATATCCTAAGTTTCTTACCTTCAAAAAGGCATCTTTATTGTAATCTCCACTTGGGAATCTAAATAACTTAGGTTTTTCACCGGTATATTTCTCAATAATATCATTAGTTTTTTCTATCTCCTCCTTCATTTTATCTGCTCCGATTTTTGTAAAGCTTGGATGCTTATAACTATGATTTCCTATTTCATGCCCCCCTTCTTTTATTGCCTTTAGCTTGTTTACATTATCTTCACTATAGTTAACCCATCCACCCATTATGAAGAATGTTCCTTTTACATTATATTTATTTAATATGTTTAATATTACTTGAATATTATCTTTTTCTGTCCAATTTACATCAAAAGTTAGGCTAACTACTTTTGCATTTGTATCAACACAATATATAGGTGCTTCTTCATGGTTATTTCCCATTGCTTGAGTAGTTCTATTAATTCCGATAGATATAAATATTAAAAAAATTATTAGAATTAAATCTACTCCTATCCTCTTTTTCTTCCATGTCACTTTTTATGCTCCTTTTAACTTTGTATTTCATAATAAAACTATATTCATTACAAATTATTTTATGCTATGTAAAGAAACTTCACATAGCATAAATATCAGTAAAATTCAATTAACAATATAAATTGATAATTGAATTCCTAAGTATAAGTAGAGTTTCAGTTTTTGGTATCTATATATATAATATTAATTAATATTATATATATACTGATAATTTTTATAACTTTTCTATTTTTATCCATGAATTATCCTTTAAATCCTATTCCATAAAAGATAATTTATGTTATAATAAAAATAGATTTTCATTAGTTATGGAGGTATTTATGTACGAAAATTCATCAGAATTAGCAGAAAACAAGTTACTAATGTTATATGTATTAAAATCAATAAAAGAACCAATATCAAATACTCAACTTACTGAAATAATTCTTGAAAATAACTTTATGAATTATTTTACGTTTCAACAATATTTAGCTGAACTCGCAGAGTCTAAATTCGTTAAATATCAGGAAGCTAATGATAAAAAATTACTGATATTAACAGAAAAGGGCGATAATGTTCTTTCTTTATTTAAAGATAGAATATCCCCCTCAAAAATATCTATTATTGATGAATATATAAAAGAAAAGATAGAATCTATAAAAAAGGAATTAACTATACATGCTGACTATACTCTTGGTGATGGTGATGATAGCTTTATAGTTGATCTTAAGGCTATAGAAGATCAATCTTTATTAATGGAACTAAAATTATCAGTTCCTACGAAAAACCAAGCAACTGCAATTTGCAACAGATGGAAAGAAAATCCGTCTGAAATATATACTAATATAATTAATATATTAATTAATTAATGCTTTCAACTAAAGTCATAGCATTAGGCTCAGAGCCTATTGGTATGGCTTTTATTTTTTTATTTTCTATTCCTATTATATTTAATATTCCATTTAAGTAATCTCCAACAAATATATTTTCTTTAACCTTTACTATTCCCCTTGGCATTCCACCAATAATTATTTTATTTTCTTCCTTAAGGTCTTTTAAATTTACAATACTTATAGACCCATCACATAAATTTGAAACATATAAATAATTATCATCTTCAAATAAATCTATAGGAGACAATCCGACCTTAACCTTATTAATTAGCTCTAAAGTTTTTAACTCAATAATTCCTACACTTCCTTTTATATCATAGCCAAGATAACTCATACATACATATAGGTATTTTTTATTTCTTGATATATTTATTTTTGTAGGAGTGTTTTCTACTTTAATTCTTTTTATTTCCTTATTATTTATATAGTCAATTACAGATATACTATCGTCACCCATATTACTTATAAATATAAGGTTTTCTTCTTCTAATAATACAATATTATGGGGAAATCTACCTGTTGGAACTTCAAAATTAACTCTGTCATTTATCATGTCATATATTATAAGTGAATTTGATTCTCCACATGAAACATATGCTATATCATCATGGGCTACTATATCATTAGGATGTGCTCCTATATATAAGTTATTTTCTTCTTTAAAGCTCTTATAATTAACTAAAGAAATGCTATTATTATAATTATTAGCCACTAAAATTTTATCTTTGTATAATGATAATCCATGAGGACCAAATGGACTTTCACCAGCAGATAAAAATATACTCTGATTCTTTAAATTTTCAGTATTTATCTTATTTAAACTGTCTGAACCAGTATTGCATAAAACAATATAACTCATCCCATTTCCCCCTCTTAAGATAATCATATTACTATCTATAATATATTCTAAAAATATATTATTGGTACAACTTATTAATTGTATTCTCTTTATTTATTGACAAATTTCCTATATAATAAAGGAAACTCGACTCACATGCGTTCGCTGAGTAAGTGATTCATACCAAATCATAGATTTGGATTCTCTACTTAAAGGAAACTCGACTCACATGCGTTCGCTGAGTAAGTGACTCACGCAAAATCATAGATTCGAGTTATCTACTTAAAATTAAATTTTATTGTAAGGAGTGTGTTGTAATGTATTCATATAAAACATCTGGTGTTTGTTCAACTACAATTAATCTTGAAATTACAAACAATATTGTTGAAAATGTAGAATTTGTTGGAGGTTGTTCAGGAAATCTTTTAGGTATTGGTCACTTAGTGAAAGGTATGCCTGTAGATGAGGTTATTGCTAAATTAAAAGGTATAGATTGTAGAAGCAAAGGTACTTCTTGTCCTGATCAATTATCTAAAGCTTTATTACAATGGAAAAAAGAAACTGTTTAAAAATAATTATAGATTCCCAAAGTGAATATTTCACTTTGGGAATCTATAATTATTGAAGATAATACTCTTTTCCACCCGAAAGTAGTGATAAAGTACTTGTTATTTCTTCTATTACATCTTTATAACTTAGATAAATTTCAATCTTTATATGGTTATAATCATCACTTATTTCTTTTACTATTCCATATAGATATTTTCCCTTATCCATTAGATTTTTTAAGATGAAATTATTTTCTTTAGGAACATATCCAATTGCATATCCTTTTATAGTTATAATTTCAATTGCATTTGAGTCGTATGCATTGTTAGGCTCTCTTTTTAAATATAACATATCATCTTCTAATAAGTTATTATATATTTCACTCATATCGATGTAATTTGTTCCAGCAATATTTATATTAATTAAATATATATCTTTAACATGAGCATCTATGTGCATATTATCATAAACTTCAACATATTTTTTTTCTTTATCATGTGTTTGGATTAATAAAGAATTAAGAGATCTTCGTATATTTCCTACCACTTCTGTACTAATGGCATCATTAATAATTTCCTTATCTAAAGAACTAAATTCTTCTCTAAATCTATAAAGATTTGTTGAAGCTTGAATCCTTGTCTCAATTAAAGGTGATTTTAAAGCTTGAAGATTAATATCTTTGTATTTATCTTGAAATTCTTCATACTGTGAGTATTTTATTATTATAAAAAAACAAATTTGTGCTATATCTTCATAAGCTAAATTATCTATTTTCAATTCATCTTGACCACTTAATACTTCATTCATTGGCAGTTTTTGTAGCCCTATGCTAAAAGCACATTTTTTTATTGATTTATTCCCTGTTGAAAATGCATACTTATATAATAATGGATTAGTATAATCTCTTTTTAAAATCGTTTCGAATTCTTTTTTTCTTAATTTGTATTTTGTTTTTTCTGAGCAGCTTATTAAAACACTACTTTCAATTTCTAGATTTGATACTTGATTCGCTATTATTTCATGCCATATATCTTTCTTACAGATTTTTTTGCAATTTTCAATTATATCTTTATAATCATTATTAAATTTAAAGGAACTAGGAGATTGTTTTGCTCTGTAATCATCAATTACAATAGCTTCTATTGAATAAATAATTGAAATTACAACATATAAAGAATATATTCCTCCGTTAACCTTATCAATAATTTCTAATAATTTATGACAAACCTTTTTTCCATCTTTAATATCATCTAATACATAATCTGAAAGTAACCTACTAAATGATTTTGCTAAAACTTCAATTTCTTCTCCATCAAACTCATCATTTTCTAAATAATCCAAAAGGTCTAATGAAAGCATATTATAAGATAATAATTCTGGTACTCCCACACTGTTATCTGAACCTTTTTCTATCATCCACTTTCTTATTTCATAAGTTGTTGGTCTAAGATTCATTACACAAAATACTTTGCCATACCCCTTAGATTTCTTTGCCATTTCAAAAATAGTATTATTACAGCCTCCTATATATTCATAAGCTTTAATCACATAAAAAAGATAATCGTTATGAATAGAGAACACTTCTAATATATCCTGTATCTTTTCAACATTACAAATAGGTGCAAGTATTAATCCTAACTTTATTTCTTCGCTCGAATCACTATCTGTAAGTATTTTTTTTATAATATCATTTATTTTTGAGCTCATATCTTTATTATCTTTTACTGAGTCTTTAAAAATTTTAATAAAACTTTCATAATAATTAATAATTGGATTTAATGTTATATATCCAATTACATCAGATAATTTTTCATCCATATTAATATCATTTAATAATATTTTCATTAATTCATTAGATAATCTATTTTTTTCATAATTTTGAAAGGGACGCACTTTGCTTGTAATAATTTTAAATTCTCTTATGCCAGCTGTTTCGAAGTCTTGATAGCTATAAAATACACCTGGATTTCTATGATGAAACTCTTTTAAATCATAATAGATTGATTTCTCATTATTAGTCAAATTCTCTTCATTTTTCTTAACCATATAACCTTCATTACTCCTTTTTAGTGAAATTTCAAAAATGATGCTCCAAAAGTGAGAATTGAAATTTGAAGTGAAAGTTCAAATTTTATATTTGTATACTTGAGCTTCCACAGCGAGTGCATACGAGTCGTATTTTCTTATTTGATTCTTCGAACTTTCCCCGTAAAATTTTATATTTGGCTAACAGAACTTTCTCTATGAGCATCTATGATTTGGTTCATTGAACTAACTCAGCAAACATATGTGCACTGTCCAAAAAAATATTTAATATATATTCTACGTTATACTTATACTTTAAATGTATAACAAAACTAGAAATAAGGGGGGCTTCGCATAAATTCAGTTTTCACCTTTGGTACCTATAATTTCTGAGTTATAATTTTTCTCATATCGCCTATCATGTATAATGATCCACTTATTAAGATTAAATCATCTTCCTTAGCTTCTTTTAATGCTAATAAAAATGCTTCTTCATAGCTTTCTAATGCTATAGTATTAGAATTATATTTTAATATTTCGTTTTTCAAATCTTCACTAAGTTCTGCTCTTTCACTATGAGGTGTTAAAGCATAAATTTTTTCTGCTATTGGTGCTATTTCTTCTATCATTTCATTAACTTGCTTGTCTGCTAAAATACCAAGTAATAAATATATTTTATTATACTTAAAGTACTTCTCTGTGTTTTTTCTAAGAGCTTTAATTCCATCTATATTATGTGCTCCATCGATTACTATAGTAGGTTTCTTTCCTAAAACTTCAAGTCTTCCTATCCATTTAACATCTTGCAGAGATTTTTCTACTAACTGTTTATCAAATTTAATCTTTTCTTGTTCACATAATACTTCTAAAGTGTTTAAAGCTACAGCTAGATTTAATATTTGATGTTCTCCCAGTAAAGGTAATTTAATTGTATATTTGTATTTATAACTTTCAATTTCTACAATTTGATATAAATCTTCATAATTAATATCAATTAACCTTTCAGCTTCTTTTTTTATAAAATATACCTTTGAATTTTTTTCTTTTGCTACCTTTAATATAACTTCTTCCACTTCTTTTTCTTGAGGATATAGTATAACTGGCACGCTTTCTTTAATTATTCCGGCCTTTTCTTTTGCAATATCTTTTAAATTATCTCCTAAAATATTCATGTGATCTAAACTTATGGAAGTTATTACACTAACTATAGGTGTTAATACATTAGTTGAATCTAGTCCTCCACCAAGCCCAACTTCAATTACACCATAATCTACTTTTTCATTATAAAAATATAAAAACATAAGTGCAGTTATGATTTCAAATTCTGTTGGATGTTCATAACCTTCTTCAATTACTTTATTTATAGCAACTTTAACTTCTTCTAATAAGTTTACTAATGTATCTTTATTAATATTCTCTCCATTTATTTGAATTCTCTCTTCAAATTCTTCTAAATAAGGTGAAGTATACATTCCAACTTTATATCCAATACCTCTAAGAGTCTTGGTAACCATTGCAGTCGTTGATCCCTTACCATTTGTTCCTGCTATGTGAATTAATTTGATTTTTTCGTGTGGGCTTCCAAGTAACTCCAAAAGCCTAAACGTTCTTTTAAGTCCATAATTAGAACCAAATCTTCCAACACTATTTATATATTCCATTGCTTCTTTATAAGTCATATTCATACTTTCTTACCTCTTGTCTTTTATGTGTTTTTTCTAATATAAAGCTAAACTTTTTAGGTAGAGTTTTATATAAATTAAAGTATAATGTAAAATAATCTGCATTACTTTACATTATACTTTAATTATGAGTAAATGCCTAATATAAAAAATTAAATAGATGCTCTTTAGGCATATTTAAAAAAATAGCAAGTCAGTATTCTAGTCTATTTGCTACTAAGTTATTTTTTAAATTTAGCTAGTTCATCCCATATGAAAGATATTAAAATACTACTTAATAAAATAGTGATTATAATTAATACAGAATTTGTAACTGAAATTTCAATTTTCCAAAATAGTATTACGAGCTTTAGACCTGTAAATATCAATATACACCCTACACCATACTTCATGAATTTAAACATATTATTCATCTTTTGTAATATATAATACATGCTTCTAAGTCCTAATATTGCAAATATATTAGACGTATATACTATAAAAGTATTTGTAGTTATTGAAAAAATAGCTGGTATAGAATCTATGGCAAATATAATATCAGAAAATTCAATTATTATAAGTGCTGCAAAAAGAGGTGTTGCATGCAGAATTTTATTTTGCTTTACAAAAAATTTTTGTCCCTGCAAAACATTTGTTACTGGCATTATTTTCCTTATGAACTTAACTGCAAAATTATTATGAAATTGCATATTATCATTTTCTTTAAAAAATATTTTAAAACCACTAAGTAATAATATTACGCCAAAAATAGAAAGTAGAAAGCTAAACTTACTTATCATAGCTACACCTAGTAATATAAATATTAGACGTAGTATCATAGCACCTATAACTCCATATAAAAGCACTTTTTCTTGATATTCTTCTTGTATATTAAAGTTTGAAAATACCATTAAAAATAAAAATAAATTGTCTAAGCTTAATGACATTTCTACTATGTAACCACCAAAATACTCAACAGCTGCAGTTTCACCTCTTGTATAGAATATGAAAATATTAAAAAGAATAGATAAGGTTATCCAAAAAATTAAGTTAAGTAACGACTTTTTTGTTTTCAACTTTAAATCCCTCCATACATAGTATTCTAAGACTATGTATATTAATATTTATTCTGTTATATCCTTACTTAACAAAAATTTTTCAAATTATTTGTATATGGTATATATAGTCATATAAAAGGAACATTACTAAGTAACTAAATTTAGTAATGTTTCTTTTAGGTATATTCAAAATTTACTGCTGTAGATACCCAAGTCTGAAGTAACTCTTATACTTTGAATGCATGCCCCTTTATTTGGGTGGGTATATCCATAAGTACAGTTTTCACATTGTGTATCTATATGCTTTAATTATTAACTATGCCTAATTTAAAGCATCAATTCTAACTTTAACAGCTTGCAGCATTTCTACATATTGTACTCTCTTTTCTTTTTCTGCATCTACAACTGCTACTGGTGCTTTAGCTACGAAACCTTGATTTCCTAGTTTTTTATCTATTCTATCAATTTCGCCTTCTAGCTTTTTAACTTCTTTATTTAATCTATCTAATTCTTTTTCTTTATCTACTAAGTCAAGTAATGGCATGAATAATTCTCCACCCTTAACAACTAAAGATACAGCATTTGCTGGAACATTAGCTTTATCATCTATAAATTCAACTTCTGAAGCTGAAGCTAATTTTTCTATGTATGCAGAGCCTTCATTAAATGCTTTCTTAGCATCTCCTGCAATATAGCAAATCACTTTAGCTTTTCTAGATGGTGGTACATTCATTTCAGCTCTTACATTTCTTAAGCCCTTTATTGCTTCAATTACATATGCCATATCATTTTCAGCATCACGGCTTACTAAAGCTTCATCAAATTCTGGCCAAGCTGCAGTTGTTATTGTTTCTTCATCACTTAAATGAGTGAATATTTCTTCTGTTATAAATGGCATAGCTGGATGTAATAATTTTAATCCTGTAATTAATACATTACTTAGTACATTGTAAACTATTCCCTTAGCTTTTTCATCATCACCATAGAATACTGGTTTAATAAGTTCTATATACCAATCACAGAATTCAGTCCACATAAAGTCATAAACTTTTTGCATAGCAATTCCAAGTTCAAATTTATCCATGTTTTCTGTAACTTCTTTAACTAGTGTGTTCATTTCTGATAATATCCACTTATCAGCTAAAGAGTATTCTTTGCAATCTTTGTATTTATTCATTACTTCTTTATCAAGATTCATCATAACAAATCTTGAAGCATTCCAAATCTTATTAGCAAAATTTCTTGACGATTCAACTCTTTCAGGATAATATCTCATATCATTTCCTGGTGCATTACCTGTGGCAATCATAAATCTTAAAGCATCGGCACCGTAATTCTCTATAACTTCTAATGGATTAACACCGTTTCCTAAAGATTTACTCATTTTTCTTCCTTCAGAATCTCTTATAAGACCATGAATTAATACAGTATCAAATGGAGTTTCATCCATACAATGAAGACCTGAGAATATCATTCTCGCAACCCAGAAGAATATAATATCATGTCCAGTAACTAATGTACTTGTTGGATAGAAATATTCTAAGTCTTCTGTTTTGTTTGGCCAACCAAGCGTTGAGAAAGGCCATAATGCTGAAGAGAACCATGTATCTAATACATCATTATCTTGTTTAATATTACCACTTCCACACTTAGTACAAGTCTTTGGTGCTTCTTCTAATACCATCATTTCACCGCAATCTTCACAATAGAAAACTGGTATTCTATGTCCCCACCATAATTGTCTTGAAATACACCAATCTTGAATGTTTTCCATCCAATTGAAGTAAGTCTTTTCAAATCTTTCTGGAACAAACTTAGTTTTCTTATTTTTAACTACTTCTATCGCTGGCTTTGCTAAAGTATCCATTTTAACATACCATTGTTTAGAAATTATTGGTTCTACTGTAGTACCACATCTGTCATGAGTCCCAACATTATGTGCGTGATCTTTAATTTTAACTAAAAGACCTAACTCTTCTAAATCTTTAACTATAGCTTTTCTAGCTTCATATCTATCTAAACCTTGATATTTTCCACCTAAATGATTTATAACACCCTTATCATCCATAACTCTTATGATTTCTAAGTTATGTCTTTTTCCAACTTCAAAGTCATTAGGATCATGAGCTGGAGTCATCTTAACAGCACCTGTACCAAATTCTAAATCTACATAGTCATCTCCAACTATTGGAATCTCTCTATTTAGTAATGGTAATATTACATTCTTACCAATAAGATGCTTATATCTTTCATCATTAGGATTAACAGCAACACCACTATCTCCAAGTAATGTTTCAGGTCTAGTTGTTGCAATTTCTAAAACTCCAGAACCATCAGCTAATGGATAATTAATGTGCCAGAAATGACCTGCTTGTTCTTCATATTCAATTTCTGCATCTGATAATGCAGTTTGGCAATGAGTACACCAGTTAGTTATTCTATTTCCTTGATAAATTAATCCTTCATTATAAAGCTTAACAAATACATGTTTTACAGCAGCACTAAGATTCTCATCCATTGTAAAAGCTTCTCTTGTAAAGTCAGCTGATACACCCAGCTTCTTAACTTGATTTCTTATTCTCGCTCTGTATTCATCACTCCATTCCCAAACTTTTTCAAGGAATGCTTCTCTACCCATTTCTTTTTTATCTAACCCTTGCTTAGCTAATTCGTTAGCAACTTTAACTTCTGTTGCAATAGATGCATGGTCTTCTCCAGGTAGCCACAATGTACAATACCCCTGCATTCTTTTAAATCTAATAAGCATATCTTGAAGTGTATCATCAAATGCATGACCTAAATGGAGCTCACCAGTTATGTTTGGTGGTGGCATGATTATTGTATAAGGCTTTTTACTCTTATCAATTACTGGCGTAAAATAGCCTTTTTCTTCCCAGTTCTTATAGATTCTGTCCTCAAATTCTTTTGGATCATATGTAGTTGATATGTTTTTAATTTCTGACATTTTCATTCCTCCAAGCTTTTTAATTGATAATTGAGAATGGATAGTTGATAATTATGGTATTTATTCTTTCATTGTCCATTATCAATTGTTTATTTACATACAAAAAGAGCCTTCATCACAAAAAGGACGAAAACTCGCGGTACCACCTTTATTTCCACATAAGCATTAAATCCAAGTATCTATGCTTTTATGGACTCTTAATTTAAATAACGATTTAGACAAACCGTCTTTAGCTACTATTAATTTCACTAAAGAAGCTCAAAAGCTACCTTCAAAACTTTCAGCATAAGGGTTTTCAGCATTTCCCTCTCTCTTATAATGCCTTTAAATTTTTACTCCTCTTTTTCATTGCTTTTAATTTATTAATTTATTTAATATGATATCTTACTGCATAAATTTTGTCAATAATAGATTTTTTATCACCAATATAAACTACATCTACTCGCATTTTATATTTAGATGCTAAATTTTAAGCAAATATGCTAAAAATCCCTTTGTCCTAATCACTTATAATTTCTTTTTTGTATTCCTCTACCTTCACGTCTATAAATTCTATATCCAAACTGCTATATTGTTCCTTCATAAATTGCTGAAACCTTAAAAGCACCTTTTCAAAATCCAAATTATTATCAGGTGTAATAAATTTTTCTCTAAAATTATATTTATTTATAGATTTATTCTCTCTAAGAACTTTTGAAGTCATATGATTATAAATGTAAAGTTCAAAAATTTTATTATCTATTTTGCATCTTCCATCACTATCTCTTATAATTCCATACATTAAACATTGAGATATAATAGTATCTGATATAACAAATGGTATATATTCAATATTTACTACACTTAGGCGCATACTGTGGGTATCTATAGTTTCTCAAATCATATTCTATTAAAAGCACTCGCAAGCATAAGCTTAATTCTATTATTTTGATTTACTTCACTTGACCCTGGATCATACTCTATTGTCACTATATTTAATTTCTCATTTTGTTTCTTTAAAGCCTTAATTGTTCCTCTTGCTACAGAATGAGCTGGCAAACATCCAAACGGCTGCATACAAACTACATTATTAACGCCCCAACTAGATAGCTCCATGATTTCTCCAGGTAGTTTCCATCCTTCACCTGATTGATTACCAAGAGATAGGATTTTACTTGCGTTATTAGCTAATTTATCAATTTTTTCACTAACATAAAATATTCTACTGTCTTTAAGTGCATCTAAATATACTTTTTGATATTTTTCAATAAGATTAATTGTTAGTTGTCCTTTTATTTTGTTTAAATATGAGCCATCTAAATGTTTGTGATTGAATATTTGATTTTTAGCACTAGCTAAAAATAATGATAATAAATCATTATGTACAACTTCAACGCCTTCATCTTCAAGCATATTTACTATATGATTATTTGCAATTGGATTAAACTTAACTAATAATTCTCCTACTAGACCAACTTTTGGCTTATCTCTATCAACTCTTGGTAAATTTTCAAACTCCTTAACTATTCCATTAATTATCTTCTTAAAATTATTCTTAATTGGTTCTTTAAAGGATTCCTTGCAAATTTTCAACCACTTTTTATAAAGTTCATCTGCACTTCCCTTCACTTTTTCATATGGTCTAACTCTATGAATAACCTTACTTAATAAATCTCCATAAATAACTCCAACTATAGATTTCTTTACTAGCTCAAGATTCACGCCTTCTAACCCTGTGTCCTTCTTTTGTCCTGCAAGACTTAGAGATAAAACTGGGATATTGTTAAAGCCTGCTTCCTTTAATCCTTTTTCTAATACCTTACCGTAGTTAGTAAATCTACATTGTCCTTCAGTTTGAGCTAATAATATGCTAGTATTCTCTAAATCATATTTTCCAGATTTTAATGCATCTATAAGTTGACCTATAACTACTATTGCTGGATAACAAATATCATTATTTATATATTTTAAGCCTTCTTCAACTGCATTATTATCATTTTTAAGAATAACCAAATTATATCCACTTTGATTAAATGCAGCTTCTAATATTTCAAAATGTATTGGAGAAAATTGAGGTACTATTATAGTTCCTTTTTTACCAGGATTAACAGAGTTCTTATTTACTTCCATTTCTTTTCTAACCCTTACAAAATTATCATTTTCTCTTTCTTCTACAGCAGCTTTTAGAGATCTTAATCTTATTCTTGCAGCTCCTAAATTACTTCCTTCATCTATCTTAATATTAGTATATATTTTTGAACCACTATGTAATATTTCTGACACTTGATCTGTAGTTAAGGAATCTAATCCACAACCAAACGAAGTAAGTTGTACTAATTCCATATCTTCTCTATCTAATATGTAGCTAGAAGCCCTGTATAATCTTGAATGATATGCCCATTGATCAACTACATTAAGATCGCCTTGTAATTTCCCTGAATGGGCTATAGAATCCTCTGTGAATACTGCCATACCTAAATTATTAATAAGCTTTGGCATACCATGATTTATTTCTGGATCTACGTGATATGGTCTTCCAGCAAGTACTATTCCCTTAATATTATGTTTTTTAATATATTCTAAGGTTTCTATTCCTTTACTTCTTATATCAATCCTAAATTTTTCTTGAGCTTCCCATGCTTTATCTACACTATTATTAATTTCCTTTTGTGAAACATTAAATCTACTTAAATCTTCCTTTAATCTCTTTTTAAGCTTTGATTTATTAGATATAGGTAAAAATGGATTCATAAAGTTAACATTATTTAATTCTATAGATTCTAGATTATTTTTTATGACTTCTGCATAGGAAGTAACTACAGGGCAATTAAAGGTATTTTTCACATTATTAAATTCCTTAGTTTCATGAAGTATACATGGATAAAAAATATTTTTAATCCCTTTTTCAATTAAATCTTCCACATGACCATGAACTATTTTTGCGGGATAACATACAGTTTCTGATACTATTGATGTTAATCCCTTTTCATATATTTTCTTAGAAGATTTAGCTGATAATTCCACCCTAAAACCTAGTTCTGTGAATAATGTAAACCATAAAGGATAATTTTCATATATATTTAGTACCCTTGGTATACCTATTACACCTCTTTTTGCGTCCTCTTCTTTTAAAGGCATATAATCAAATAATCTTTTGTACTTATATTCATAAAGGTTTGGCATAGATTTTTTACGCTTATCCATTCCAAGTGGAGCATCACATTTATTACCTGCAATAAATCTGTTTCCATTATCAAATTTATTAATAGTTAATAAGCAATTGTTTGAACATTTACCACATCTAACTGTAGTAGATTTCATTTCTACTTTATATACATTTTCCTTATGTACTAAAGTTGTTTCATATCCTTCCATATATTTTTCCTTAGCCAAAAGTGATACACCAAAGGCTCCCATAAGTCCTGATATGTTTGGTCTTATAACTTGACGTTCTGATAATAACTCAAAACTTCTAAGTACTGCTTCATTGTAGAAGGTTCCACCTTGAACAACTATATTTTTCCCAAGCTCCTCTGGATTTCTAATTTTAATTACTTTATATAATGCATTTTTAACAACAGAATAAGCAAGTCCTGCTGCTATGTCATCTACTGTAAAACCTTCCTTTTGAGCTTGTTTTACCTTTGAATTCATAAATACAGTACATTTTGATCCAAGGTCTACTGGTGATTTTGCAAATATAGCTTTCTTTGCAAAATCCTTTATATCAAGTCTTAAAGCACCCGCAAAGGCCTGTAGAAATGATCCACACCCTGCTGAACAAGCTTCATTAAGGGTTATATTTTGAATAGTTCCATCTTCTATTTGTAAACATTTCATATCTTGTCCACCTATATCTAATATAAAGTCGACATCTTTACAGAAGAACTTTGCAGCTTTATAGTGAGCAACTGTTTCTATTTCTCCAATATCTATTCCAAAGGCTTCCTTTAATAAATCTTCTCCATATCCTGTTACACCAGAATTTATTATTTTAGCACCTTTGGGTAACTTTTCATAAATTTCTTTTAAAATTCCAACTGTAGTATTTACAGGATTCCCTTTATTATTAGCATAATACGAATAAAGTATTTCCCCCTTTTCATTTATAAGAACAGCTTTAGTTGTTGTAGATCCCGCATCAATTCCTAAAAAACACTTTCCCTTAGCCTCTTCAATACTTATCTCTTTAACAACATTCTTATCATGCCTCTTCTTAAACTCATCATACTCTTGCTGACTTCTAAAAAGTGGCTCTAAGCTATTGGCTTTTTCTTCTTCTGATGCTTTCACTTCGCCTAATTTTCTTAAAATATCTTCATAAGTTGTGTTATTCTTAGTATCACAACTTAAAGCTGCACCTAAAGCAACATAAAGTTCTGAATTCTCTGGAAAAATAACTTCTTCATTCTTTAATTCAAGCACTTCTATAAATCTCTTTCTAAGCTCTGAAAGAAAGGTTAATGGCCCTCCTAAGAATGCTACCTTTCCTGAAATTGGTCTTCCACATGCTAACACACTTATAGTTTGTACTACAACTGCATGAAATATAGACATTGCTATATCTGCTTTTCTAGCCCCCTCATTAATTAAAGGTTGTACATCTGTTTTAGCAAAAACTCCACATCTAGCTGCTATTGGGTATATATTATTATATTCTTTTGCTACTTCATTTAAGCCACTGGCATCCATATTTAGAAGTGTTGCCATTTGGTCTATAAAAGCACCAGTTCCTCCAGCACATGTACCATTCATTCTTTGTTCAACGCCACCATTTAAATAAGTTATCTTTGCATCTTCTCCACCCAATTCTATAACTACATCAGTATCAGGATTTTTCTTTTGTATAGCTTTAGTACTTGCTATAACTTCTTGTATAAACTCTACATTTAATTTTTCAGCTAAACCCATCCCTCCTGAACCAGATATTGAAACTGCAAACTTACTATCTTCTATAAATTCCCTTGCATCTTCTAAACATCCTTTGAAAGTATTTTTTATATCTGATAAATGCCTTCTATATGTTTTATATATAATATTCTCCTGTCCACTCACAACGACCATTTTTATAGTAGTTGAACCAATATCTATTCCTATTCTCAATAATTTATTCATACCACTTCTCCTATTGATAAATTACCCTCTAAAATTAAACTTTAGATAGTTTTGTTTTATTTACAATTAATTATACTTATTACTAATAAAGAATTATACCATATATTATATGCACTTAGGCATATGAAAGGAAATAACAAATCAAATATGCAACAGGATAAACGCATTAAAAATTATAACTCCATAAGATTAACTTTCTCTTTGACATTTATGCTACATTTCAGATTTTCAATTGTACCTTATTAATTTAAATATATATATTAAGTATACTGAAAATCAACTGAAAATTAAAGTAATAAAACAATAAGAAAAAGGAGAGCTTTTTCTAGTTATGAATATTGCTGAATATAAAGAAATTAACTCTACAACTTATAAGACTACAAATGATACATTTATTAAATCTACCGAAGACGATACATACACTGAAGTTATGAACAGATTTTACAAGTTACAAAATAAAACTACTAGTACCGATGAAGTAAATATTAATTAATAAATAAAATATTTATTGTAACTATCTTAAAATGTTTTATAATATTTTTATATATCTTATTAATATAAACATATAAAAAATACAATTATATCTAGAGGAGAATTATCATGAAATTAAATTCAATACACCACATTGCTATTATCGCCTCAAATTATGAGGTGTCCAAAAACTTTTATGTGAACATATTGGGATTTGAAATTATACGTGAAAACTATAGAAATGAAAGAAGCTCTTATAAATTGGATTTAAAAATAGGTACTAGTGAGATTGAACTTTTTTCTATGAATGAATGTCCTAAAAGACTTACTAGACCTGAAGCTTGTGGCTTAAGACATCTTGCCCTTTCTGTGGATAATATTGAAGGTGTTATAGCTGAATTAAATTCAAAAGGAATTAGTACTGAGCCAATTAGAATAGATGAATACACAGGCAAGAAATTCACTTTCTTTAATGATCCAGATGGATTGCCATTGGAATTGCATGAATAAATGGATTAATTATTAATAGGGATGATAATATTATCATCCCTATTTTTTACTTACATATTAAAATAATAATTACATTGCCCTACCAGGCATTACTGCATCTACTATTCCAATAGCTAAAGCTGCTAATAATGCACCAAATATAGATACACTCATATTTGGAACAAAAAATTGTGTTAGATATAATATTACAGCAGCAATAACAAATCCCTTTATTCCCTTTCCAAAAGGTGATGCATCAACTCCCATAAATGCTTCTACCAAATAATCTAATACGCTTATTACAAGTGCAGCTAATAAAAATGACCATAATCCATTAATACTAAAACCCGGTGTTAAAAATGATGTTATTCCCAAAATTACTGCAGTTAATACTAACCTTCCTAACCAACCAAAAATACTTTTTCCACCCAAATTTTCGTTTGTCGAATGTTCTTTGTTGTGTACCATTTATAATTACCTCCTTTTAAAAAATAAATTTTATCTGTTATCCAGCGTTCTAACACTCACATATATTTATATGATAGGAGCTAAGAAACGCACACCCTAGACATTGTGACCCTTGAGGTTATAATTTCAACTAAATTCATCTAGAGTATAAAACTTTAACCTAAAAAGTTTAACTTTATCTGAGTGTAAATATATTTTGCCCATATTATAAAAAAATATGATATTTTTTAAAATGAGTTCTTAATTTTTAAAGTACTTTTTATTGAATTTTTCACAAGCCTTAAATTTTTAAATTTTTCTTGATAAACAATAATAGCCCTATGATTTTTTATTCATCATAGAGCTCTCAGCCTAAACACAGTATGATTAATTACTTAAAAATTACTTCCATTCCATCCCCAATTTTCAACTTCCTCATATTTAACATATATTTTATTTTGTGGTATTTGCAATTCTTCCTCATAAATACTACAAATTTCTTTAGTTAGTGCAGAAAAAGCTTCTTTACTTGCCTTTCCAAATACTTTTACTTCTATAAACGCACCCTTTTCTAACTTTTCTCCACCCAAATAAAGTGAATATTCATCTTCAAATCCAACCATTAAAAATGTTTCATTTTTCCCTGGAATTAATTCTATTGCTTCACCTAATTTTTTTTTTATTATTTCTTCCTTTTCTTTTGAAAGCTTCACAGTTATTTTAGTTCCTATAAATGGCATGTAATAATCCCCTTTCTAAGTATAATTTTACTATCTATTTTTTAATCATTATATCTTATAAGTATTTAAACAACAACATCAAATTCTATAATGGTATAATAATATACTAAATATATTTTTTAAATTTAGTGTATTGAGAAGCGACGTAGCTATTAAAATTTAGAGTTTCCAAATATGCTAGAATACTGACTTGTTATTTTTTTGAATATGCCTAAATCTAACTTAATAAAGTTATACTAACTATTTCTGGCATATTAAATAATCTTATTCCTGGTTTACTATGTCCAAGGCCTCTACTTACAATAAGCTTTTTATTATTTACTTCATACACTCCGCTACTATATTTAGGAAAGAATTTTCGTTCTGGTGAAAGTAATGCTCCTATAAAAGGGACTCTTATCATTCCACCATGAACATGACCTGATAAAGTTAAATCTACATTATGCTTTATATACTCCTCAAAATATAATGGATTATGTGCTAATAAAATATTATATTCTTTTTTATTGCATTTATTAAGTACTACATTAATTACTTCGTCTATATTATAAGATTTTTTTATTATTTTATAATATGAAAGAGGTATATCAATTCCATAAATATTAAGGGAATCTTTCTTTCTTATTATAGTTATTTTTTCATCACTTAATATCTTAATTCCAAATTTGTTAAGTTTTTTTATAATTAAGCTTAAATCATCTTCTCTTAATCTCATTTCATGATTTCCTAAAATATAATATATTTCATACTTTTCACTTAAAATTTCTACCAAATTTAGAAATTTATCAAAATTCCTATCATACTTATTAACCATATCTCCCGTCATAACAATAATATTAGGATTCTCATTATTAATCTTTTCAATCAATTTGATATTATAATTTTTAAAACCATAACTATGAAAATCTGATAGATGAACTATTTTAAATTTATTAAATTCTTTTGGAATTTTATCACTTTTAATTTTGTATTTAGATACTTTTATTAATGTATTATCAAAATATATTAATGTAGATAGTAAAGCAAAACTTAATATTGCTATTAGATTCTTAATCATTTTTCCGTTATTCTCCTTGCTATAATCTTTTCAATTATTTCTTAATTATAACAGGTAAAATATTAATAAAAAAGCCATCCAAATATATTATTTATTCGGATAACGTTTTATTGTATATAAGAATCTTGGCAATGATAATTTCCATGAACAAATAGGCTCTATGATTTTTCTTGATCATAGAGATACTAGCATAAACATATTATAATTAATTATATGTCAAAAATTTTTACTGCTAATTTTATTAAAATGTTATCTAATAAAATTAGTGAAAACTTTGTCTTCTTTTTCTGGCTCTTGAACCTTTTCTTTACCAAATTCAACTAGATTCATAAGCCAAGCCATATTTTTGCCTAAACGCTCATTATTTGTTTGCCTTCTGCATCTCCTGGTGCTGTGCCATGAATTACATTCCAATAGTTTGAAGTTGGCATAAGCATTTCTGAATAATTAATTTAATTATCCTCATTATTCTCTTAGTTACACATTATAATAATATACTTGCATTTTCAATAGATTCTTCCAACACTACCTGCTACCATTTCAATTATAGCAGTTTTATCATTCCATAAGATTCCATATAAAGCTTCTTTCTTCGCATGAGGATCAAGAAACTTATCCTTTGAAAAAGCAGTAACTATTTTGTTTTACACAAAAATTATTACTGCTATATCTTCAATTAATATTGCAAAATTTAATTTTTAAGTTGATCAATTAAATTAGATATTGCCTTTGAAACACTTTTAATTAAACTTATTTGATTTTTGTCTATAATCTCTATTTTTCTTATTATTCCATTTCCTAATATATTTATTTCTTGAATAACTGTATCAAGAAGTTCCTTAGAATCGGTTTCTTCTATATCTACAAAATCTCCCCAAAATAATAATGGTAAAATCAAGGCTTCTAACACTGCATAGCTTGTATTAAAAATTTCTTTATACTTAAAACAATTTTCATAACAGATCATTATCAAAAGTCCACCTGCAACTTTTAGAATATTATCTTTAATTTCTCCTTTACATAAAATTAATTCTATTGTACCTATTATTCCATTAATAATTAAATTTTGTATGCCTTCTGGTAAATCTGATATGAGAGATGCTGAAAAATAATTGATTATCTTTGAGAACATTGCTTCATTTGTCTCCTGCCTTAATTTCCCATTTTTATCCAGAAGTATATTAACTTGATGGTAATATAAAGGATTAATTTGAAGTTCTGTCTGTATATAATGAGATTCTCCTGCGATTGAGTTAAATAGGCAATTAACATAATCATATTTTGAGTTTATGCATATTATTTTTGATTTATTTTTCTGAATCTCCTCTTGATACTTATTTATAAATTTATTTGAAAAACCTTGTCCATTAATTGATACACACTTAATTATTTTAGAAGATAAAATCGTTACATATTGAGCTTTGTTACCTCCCTTTGAATGTCCAGTTACAGTAATATTATTAGCCCCAAGGCTATTTATATAACTTAAAGCATCTATTTGCTCTAAGGTATCATATTCATATGCTCCTTGACCATTATCCTCCCATTCTTTTGTTGTTGTTGTCCCTCTAAAGACTACTGTTGCATTATTTTCGCCATCTACAAAGCATGCAACTCTCATTCCACTTTTATAATTGTATACATTTTTAATTCTAAGTTCTTTTAAATTAGGTTTATTTTTAATTTGCTCTAATATATTTACACATTCACTTTTAGGCAATTTTATTGTGCAATTCTCCATATTATCCATGAGCTCATCAGGTTCTTCGTTATTTAATATATTATATACAATATTTATAAGTTCTTCATCTTCTTTAGCATCCCATTCCAAGTATATTAAATTATCTAAAAGTATTAAATCTTCATAGGTTAGCTTATACATTATGCCTCCATTAATTTAGGCACGTGAAATAAAATAACAAGTCAAAGATGCGATGTATATTTCCCGTTAGACAAGGAAGTATGTTTGCCTCATAGCTGGCTATTAGGTAAACATGCTGACTAAGCATGATATAAAGTGAAACTTTTCATGTTGAACTTACCTTAAGGCAAAATAGACTAGCATACTGACTTGTTATTTTTTTGAATGTGCCTTATATTTATAATATATATATTACTAAGTTATTCAATTTTATTACAGAAAACTCCTATAATTTATATTTATACTTGTTTTATCTATCAATATTCTCACAAATTTCATATATTTAAATTTTGATTCATTGGATAATAGTTACAATATAATATTACAATTCATTCTCAATTGATAGTTTATTCTAATTAGCTTAAGCCCTTGACTTCTTATTATATTTGGGTATATTATAATATTAATTTATCTTATCAAGTGATAAGATATTAGTTAAATTATGGAGGTATTTATATGAATCCTAAAGTCAAAGTAGCTAGATTGTCTCTACTTTCAAATACAATCTTAATAATTATGAAATTAGTTGTTGGACTTCTTACTGGTTCAGTAAGTATAATATCTGAAGCTATACATTCAACTATGGATTTACTTGCTGCTGTAATAGCATTTTTTTCTGTAAAAATATCAGATAGACCAGCTGATGATACACACCCTTATGGACATGGAAAAATAGAAAATATTTCCGGAGTAATAGAAGCTTTACTTATATTTGTAGCATCTGTTTGGATAGTAATTGAAGCCGTAAAGAAAATTATTAATCCTTCTAAAATAGAATCTGTTGGAGTTGGTTTTATAGTTATGTTCATCTCTGCTGCTATAAACTTTATGGTATCGAAAAAGATATACAAAGTAGCTAAGCAAGAGGATTCTATCGCATTAGAGGCTGATGCTCTTCACTTAAAAGCTGATGTGTATACATCATTAGGTGTAGGTACTGGATTATTTCTTATATGGGTTACTGGTTTAAATTATTTGGATCCTGCAGTTGCAATTTTAGTTGCTATATTTATACTAAAAGAATCTTTTGAATTATTAAAAACTGCCTTCAATCCTCTTTTAGATGTTAAATTATCTGATGAAGAAATTGAACTCATTAAAGATAATATAAGTAAATATTCTTCTGTATTTTGTAATTATCATGATCTTAAAACAAGAAAATCTGGACGAATAAGATATATAGACTTACATTTAGTATTTCCTGAAAATATGTCAATTAAAGAAGCCCATGATATATGTGATAAAATTGAACAGAATATAGAACAAGTTCTAAAATATGCGGAGGTTATGATACATTTAGAATCTTCCGAAAAAGCATGTAACTGCCTTGAATGTAAACACAATTGCATATGAAAAATAAACTTATCCATATATCCCTGCGCAAATAATAAAAGTTACTACTATCAAAAAATTTAATAGTAGTAACTTTTTTCTTTGAATTAAAAAATATTATTATGGCATAATACTATTAACTCTTAATGAAAAGTTTCACTTTATCAATTTATAATTAAATTCATTTGAAAAGGAGAATATTTATGACCGCTAAAGTAAAAGTTGCAACATTATCTATATGTTCTAATACTTTCTTAATAATTATTAAATTATTAGTAGGTATCTTTACTGGTTCAGTGAGTATAATATCTGAATCTATACATTCTACTATGGATTTACTAGCTTCTATAATAGCATTCTTTTCTGTGAAAATATCAGACAGACCAGCTGATGATACACATCCTTATGGACATGGTAAAGTGGAAAATATTTCAGGTGTAATAGAAGCTTTACTTATATTCGTAGCTTCTGTTTTGATAATTATAGAATCTATCAAAAAGATTCTGAGTCCACAAAAAATCGAATCTGTTGGAATAGGCTTTTTAGTTATGTTTATATCTGCTGGTATAAACTTTATAGTATCTAAGCAGATATATACAGTAGCCAAAAGGGAGGATTCTATAGCACTAGAAGCTGATGCTCTTCACTTAAAAACTGATGTGTATACAGCATTAGGCGTAGGTTTGGGATTGTTACTTATTTGGATTACAAATCTTAATTATTTAGATCCAGTAGTAGCAATTTTAGTTGCTATATTTATACTAAAAGAATCTTTTCACTTATTAAAAACTGCATTTAATCCACTTTTAGATGTTAAGTTATCTGATAGAGAAATTAACATAATTAAAGATGAGATAAATAAGTATTCTTCTGTATATTGCAATTATCATGATTTAAAAACAAGAAGGTCTGGACCAACAAAACATGTAGATTTGCATCTAGTAGTTCCTGAAAATATGTCAATCAAAAATGCACATGATGTATGTGATAAAATTGAATATGATATAGACGCAATGCTAAAAAACACTCATGTTATGATACATCTAGAGTCTTCTGATAAAATATAGAATTATTGTTCTACTTTACAGCTATCGCTTCAAAATTGAATGTACTTTTAGAAAATTAATGCACCTGCAAGAAACAAGTAATTGATGCTTTTAGTTATCAATTTTGAAATAAAAATAAACCTGTATATTCTTCATTGCGTGAGAATCTACAGATTTCTTAATTTCAGAAATTTTTTAACTATGCAGCATATATGAATATAAAAAAAGTTAAATTATACCTACATGTTAGACTATTTTTAATAAACTTAATATAATTTTAATATTACTTACCTTTAAGTCACTATCAAAAAAATAACAAGTTACCATACTGCGTTAGTAATATTAGCTAATAGCCCACTATGAACTAAAATTACTTCCTTGTCTGACATAAAGTGAAACTTTTTAGGTAGAATTTTACATTCCAGCTGAAATTAGTTGAACTTATCCCCTCAAGGGTCAAAATATACATCACATCTTTGACTTGTTATTTTCTTTCTAGTGCCTAACTAGATTATCTATATGCTTGTTTTTGTCAATGTGCCTTATTGGTTTTAAAGAAATATGTACTGTGCATACTATATAACTATTAAAATGTATAATTCTTTTGAAAAAAATTATGCAAATAGTTTAATTATAGTTATAATTAATGCTGAAAGACTTGCTGTTATTGGTATAGTCAAAACCCAAGCCCAAACTATATTTTTAGCTACTCCCCATTTTACTGCTTTTAGTCTTTTAGATGCTCCAACACCCATTACAGTTGTTGAAATTATATGAGTTGTACTAACTGGAGCATGGAATGATGTTGCCATCAATATTACTGCTGCAGCGCCTGTTTGAGCTGCAAATCCATTTACTGGTGTTAATTTTGCCATTCCACTTCCCATAGTTTTAATGATTTTTTTTCCACCTATAGACGTTCCAAGTGCCATAGCTGAGGCACAACATACTATAACCCACGTAGGCACCTCAAAGGTACTAATAAATCCACCACTTAATAGCGCCATAGTAATCATACCCATAGATTTTTGAGCATCATTTCCACCATGATTGAATGCCATAAGTGCACCTGCAAGAACTTGAAGTTTTAAAAATAGTTTATTTATTACCCGAAGCTTAAATGGCTTTAGAATCCAATTTAATAAAATCATCAGTATATACCCTGCTGTAAATCCTATAACTGGCGCGATAAATATCCACATTATTACATCATGAAAAAGATTGTACCAATTAACCACATTAAATCTACAAGTATAAGCTATTCCGCCTCCTACTAATGATCCTATTAATGCATGAGATGAACTGCTTGGGATAGCAAAATACCATGTAATCAAGTTCCACAAAATGGCCGAAACTAAAACCCCCAATATAACCCATTGAGGTATCGATGTATGACTTACAATATTCTCACCAACAGTTTTAGCAACTGCTGTTCCTGTAAATGCACCCATAAAATTAAATAACGAACATATTAATATAGCCTTTGTTGGTGAAAGTGCTCTTGTAGTGATTGACGTAGCAACTGCTGTAGCTGTATCATGAAATCCGTTAATGAAGTCAAATATTATTACAAAAATTACTATTAATATTGTTACGAACAAAGTACTATGCATTCTTAATGACAACTCCTTCTACAGTGTTTGCAATTTTTTCACACTTATCAATAGTATTCTCTAAAATTTGATATATTTCTTTCCATTTTATAATTTCTATAGGATTTGTTTCATTTTTGAATAATTCTGCTACTGTTTTTCTAAATAACTTATCTGCTTCATTTTCGATTTGATTTATAATTTTAATTTGCTCTTTTATATACTTTGATTTATTACTTATTAAACTAAGCCCCTCCATTGATTCTAGAATATGGTTAGTGCATTTAACTATCATATCAGCTAAAAGTTTAGATTCTTTAGTACTTTCATCAATACTAAACATCATGAATCTATGCATTGTTGAATTAATTAAATCTAATATATCATCCATTTGCTTAATTAATAAATAGATATCTTCCCTATCTATTGGAGTTATAAATGATTCATTTAACTCTTTAGTTATAATACTTACTAATTTGTCCCCTTTATGTTCCAATTCTTGGATCTTATTAACGTCCACTCCCTTATTGGACAAAAAATTCATACTTTGCCTTAAAACCATTGCAGCTTCATTTACATTATGGGCTGCTTCTAAAAACATTTTATAGAATTTTTCTTCTTTTGGCTTAAATTTAAACATAATATCACATCTCCCTATAAAATATAAATACTCAACATATTATTAAAAATCATAGCCCTGTTTCAGTATATTCCTTTTTAACCAAGTGTTAAACTGTTTTTAATAAACTTAACATAATTTTAATATTACTTTTACCTAATTAACAACTATATTTGTTCAATATTTAAGATTTCAAGATATTGTATGTTATTAAATCTACATAAATAACTACCAAAAAGATGAAGAAATTTATTTTTGGGGGTATCAATTTAAAAAGAAAAATAAACCTATAGACCTTCATTGTATGATCTACAGGTTTATTTATTAAGTTCTATATAACTTTTGACTATGTAACTATAAAATACATAAATTTCCCAAAATTATGTAAATAACTTTATTATAGATATAATTAGTGCTGAAAGACCTGCTGTTATTGGTATAGTTATAACCCAAGCCCAAACTATACTTTTAGCTACTCCCCATTTTACTGATTTAAACCTTTTAGATGCACCAACACCCATTACAGTTGTTGAAATTATGTGAGTTGTACTAACTGGAGCATGGAATAATGTTGCAATAAATATTACTGTTGCAGCTCCTGTTTGAGCTGCAAATCCATTTACTGGCGTTAATTTTGCCATTCCACTTCCCATAGTTTTAATAATTTTCTTTCCACCTATAGAAGTTCCAAGTGCCATAGCTAAAGCACAGGCTACTATAACCCATGTAGGAACTTCAAACGTACTAATAAATCCACCACTTAATAATGCCATTGTTATAATCCCCATAGACTTTTGAGCATCATTTCCTCCATGATTTAAAGCCATAAGCGCACCTGCAACAACTTGAAGTTTTAAAAACAATTTGTTTACTACTTGAAGCTTAAATGGCTTTAAAATCCAGTTTAATAATACCATTATTATATACCCTACTGTAAATCCTATAACTGGCGAAATAAATAGCCATATTACTACACTATGAAAAAGATTATACCAATTAACCACGTCAAACGAACCGTTATAAGCTATTCCTCCGCCTACTAATGCTCCTATTAATGCATGAGATGAACTACTTGGAATACCAAAATACCATGTAATTAGGTTCCATATTATAGCCGAAATTAAAACCCCCAATATAACCCATTGCTTTATGGATGCATGACTTACAATATCCTCACCTACAGTTTTAGCAACTGCTGTTCCAGTGAATGCACCTATAAAATTAAATATAGAACATATTATTATAGCAGTTTTTGGTGTAAGTGCTCTTGTAGTAATAGATGTAGCAACTGCTGTAGCTGTATCATGAAATCCATTTATAAAGTCAAATATTAATACGAAAATTACTATTAATATTGTTATGGTCATAGTACTAAGCATTCTTAATGACAACTCCCTCTACAGTATTTGCAATTTTTTCACAATTATCAATAGTATCTTCTAAAATTTGATATATTTCTTTCCATTTTATAATTTCTATAGGATTGGTTTCACTTTTGAATAATTCTGCTACTGTTTTTCTAAATAAACAATCTGCTTCACTTTCGATTTTGTGTATACTTATAATTTTTTCATTTGTGCGTTTTGCTTTGTTACTTACAGAATTAAGCCCATCCATTAGTTCTAAAATATGCTTAGTACACTCTACAATCATATCAGCTAAAAGCTTAGCTTCATTTGTGCTTTCATTAATATCATACATCAAAAATCTATGCATTGTTGAATTAATTAAATCTAATATATCATCCAGTTTCTTAATTAATGAATAGATATCTTCCCTATCTATTGGAGTTATAAATGCTTCATTTAATTCTTTAACTACAACATTTACTAATCTGTCTCCATTATGTTCTAAGTCTTCGATTTTATTAACATTACTTTCCTTATCTGATAATGAATCCAAACTTCCTCTTAAAATAATTGCACCTTCATTTACATTTTGTGCAGCTTCTAAAAATAATTTGTAAAATTTATCTTCTTTTGGTTTTAAGTTAAACATCCTATCACATCTCCCTATAAAATATAAATATTCGACATACTATTAAATATAATAATCCTGTTCAAGTATATTATATTTCTCATTAATTTTAAACTGTTTTTAATAAAACTTAACCTAAATTTAATATTACTTGCCTTTAACTTAACAAATTTCTTTATTCTTACTCATAAACCAATTTATTTAGTAAACTAATATAATCCATTTCAGTTAACTATACTAAATACATTAAATATCTACTATATTGTAGACTGAACCTAAAAATCACGCCAAATATACGTAATCATATTTGGCGTGATTCAAATGTTTTATATTAGACACATGAAAGAAAATAACAAGTCAATGACACAAAATAGACTAGCATGCTGACTTGTTATTTTTTTGAATGTGACTTATCCCTAATTAATCATTATTTTTCTTAATTCTTGGGAAATATGTAGTATGAAGTAATTCATGAGCCTTATGGCTTAATGGATGATCTAAATACTTTTCATAAATAGCAAGAACCTCTGGGTTTTCATTTGATCTTCTAAGAGTCTTAGATCTATCTATATTATTTAAACCCTCTGCTCTTTGTTCTAGAACTTGTTGTTTATTCTTTTTTATTTTAGGTTGACCACCACCACCTATGCAGCCACCCACGCAAGCCATAATTTCTATTGCATGGAAGAATTCTTCACCGGATCTTATTTTATCTAACATCTTAGCAGCTTCTCTAAGACCATGGGCAACCCCTATTCTTAGCTTCACATCTCCAGCTTCAAGCTCACAAACCCTAAAGCCATCCCAGCCTCTAAGTCCTTCAAATTCTATATTATCAAATCTCTTTCCAGTCATCTTTTCAAGAGCTGTTCTTGTAGCAGCTTCTATAACTCCACCTGTTCTACCGAAAATAATTCCTGCACCAGTATACTCTCCCATAACTGTATCTATTTCTTCGTCTTCAAGTTCCTTTAAATCTATCCCTGAATTTTCAAATATTTTTATAAGTTCTCTTGTTGTAATTACATAATCAACATCATAATTCATCTCCACTGAAAATTCTGGTCTTGATGCTTCATATTTTTTTGCAATACATGGCATAATTGCAACTGAAGTCACTTCGTCTCTTGAAAGACCTTTTTCCTTTGCCCATATTTCCTTAGCTACTATTGCAAACATCTCCATTGGTGATTTGGCAGAAGAAGGGATTTCTAACATGTCACCATAGTTTTGTTCTATAAATTTAATCCAAGAAGGGCAACATGACGTAAGCATTGGAAGCTTAACATCCTCATCTCCTGCTAAATATCTTTCAAGTCTTCCTTGAAGCTCTGCCGCTTCTTCCATTATAGTTAAATCAGCTCCCCAAGTAGTATCAAATACGTAATCTACACCTAATTTTCTAAGACCTGCAGCTAATTTCTTTTCTATATTTTCCCCTGGCTCAAATCCAAATGCCTCACCTATTGCAACTCTTATAGCTGGTGCCATTTGAGTAATTACTACCTTATTAGGTGTAGCTAAATCTCTAAGGAATAAAAGTGTATTATCTCCTGCTGTTATAGCATCAACAGGACATGCTGATATACACGCTCCACAATGAGTGCATCTATTGTAATCTATATTATGTTGTTTTTTTAGTTCTCCTTCTATACAGTCTACAGGACATGCTCTTTTACAACTTCCACACCCAATACATTTTTTTGTAATTGTTAATTTTATAAGATGGTTACATTGCGATGTATAACATTTCTTTTCTTCTATATGTTCTTCTATTTCCGCATAAAATTTTTCAATTATTTCTTCCATTATATTATGTTTTTGATGCATTTTAGCTTTTACAGTCACTGCAAGATTTCTCAAAAGATAGATTTCACGTATATTAGACACACCTTTACTTATTCTATCTAAAATATTAAACATTTCAGTTATATCAAATTTAACTACTTCATAATTCTTATAAGAACCATCTTTGATTTTTGCAAGTAAATACTCTATATAGAATTTTTCAAACTGAATTATACAGTCTTCTTGTGATAAAATAATAATAGTTCTACTAATATTTCCATAAAATAATCCAAAATCAAATTCTTCATCTAAGCTATCTTCAGTTAAAAAGCCTCCAAAAGGAAGTCCAATTTGAGCTGCCTTGAAGTTGCTCTTATTTATAATTCCTCCAGAAAGTTCTATTATATCGGAAAGAGTAGCGCCTTCAGGTACTTCTATTATTCCGGGCTCATTAATTTTACCACAAATAGCTATACTTCTTTTATTATTACTTGTTATTTCTTTTAATTCTTTTTCACTAAAAACAGAAAATACAGAACCTAACGAACTTTGTATTAAAGCTGTCTTTTTATCTGTCATAATATTCACTCCTTAACGTTTAGAACTCTTTTATATTCTATATTTATATATATTAATGTATCTTATTAAATATTATAATTTGTACTTAACTCATAAATATACAAATTTTTATTATTATATAAGAATAAAACTACATTTATTATACTTATTGCAGTAATAATAGTAAAGTTATATTTTATATTACATCATCATATCTAAAATCTTTAAATAACTCTTTATATAAAAAATGATAAAGCTCAGGCTTTCTAATTATAAGACAACCTGAGCTTTATCATTTTTTATATTACATTTTTCATATATTCTACAATTAATTTATCTAAATCTTGGCTTATCTTTAATGTTTGTTGATAATCTACTGTTTCATCTGATGATATACACATTTCATTTAAGACATTTCTTAATTCTTGAATTCTATAATTTAATCTTGATAATTTTTCTTCCTTATATATTTCTTCTTCGATTCTTTTTTGTTTTTCTTCAAAAATATTTTTCTCCAATGCTTCTAAAATATTTTTAATATCACTTATTTCATCTTCAGCGGAATATATACTGAAATTTGACTTCAGTTTAATAATTTTTTCACTATATTTAAATGAAATGTCTTCTAATAAATTTCTTATTTGTTCTGAAATCTTATATGCTTTTTCTTTATCTACATTATTCAAAACAATAATAAATTTATCATTAGAATATCTTTCAATCCAATATGAATTTTGTGCAAATAAATCACCAATAAGTTTATAAAAATCTTTTAATATTTTTTTTACTATATCTTCTCCATGTTCTTCGTTTACATTTTTAAAATCATCTATGTCTATCATGATTACAGATAATAAATATTTATTTAATACACTATTATTTAAATCAACTGGTAATCTTTCTTCTATATATATTCTATTATAAACACCCATCAAATCATCTTTAATCATTTTTGCATTCATATTGTCAATCATAATGTTAACATTTTTACCATAATTAATACTTGATATTTTATTATTCTTTGCAGATATATCTTTTATTATTTCAACAACATACTTTTCTTTCTTTATCATTACAGGCATTGCAATTATTAACATGACCTTATTATAAACATGCTCTATTTTAATAAATATATCATTTTCAATATTAGCTCTAATTAAAATACAATTACTACATATTGTGCCATTATTAAAATTCTCATAGCATTTTCCCTTAAGATCTTTAATCTCCCCGTTCTTAATATCTATTATATTTTTATTAATAGGATCAATAATTCTGATAATATCATACATATTTTCTATTAGCGATAATTTTTCTTTTACGTTTTCATATAATTTATTCATTATAAATCCTCCTATACAACTAATATATACAAATATTAATACCATTTTCTTTTACAAGTTCTAGGAACATTCAACAATTTTTATTTATGCTTTTTGTTTAATTGTACAATTATATACGCAAATGTACAAGCATTACTAATAAATACCGAAAGTATAATTATATATGGTATTTTTTTATGATTATCTTTCTACTAATCTAAAATTAAATAAATTTTTGCCTATTGGATTAAATATTTTATTATGCATTAAATATCTAATAGATAAAAATATATTTACAAATCTTTTTTGAATGTGTCTAAAGTTGCTGTAGACATAGTAATCTCAAATCAATATCAAGTGAAACTTGATTCAGGTGGGGTTTTATCCTCATCTGAATCTTAGTTGAACTTATACCCACAAGGGTAAAAAATCCTAAAGTAGAAATTTATTTAAAATCTGTTTTCTACTTTAGGCTAAAACTTATTCATACTATCGGATAAAATACTCTTAATTATAATTGCTTTGGAAAATAGCTTTTAGAGCTTAGGCACTATCAAAAAAATAACAAGTCAGTATGCTAGTCTATTTTGCGCCATACTGCGTCAGTAATATTAGCTAATAGCCCACTATGGGCTAATATTACTTCCTTGTCTGACATAAAGTGAAACTTTTTAGGTGGAATTTTACATTCCAGCTGAAATTAGTTGAACTTATCCCCTCAAGGGGCAAAATATACGTCGCATCTTTGACTTGTTATTTTCTTTCTAGTGCCTTAACTACTAAGAACCCATACCTTATTAAAATCTCTATAGAAAAAATTTATTTACTATACAATCTAAAGGTTATAAATATTTATCATTTCTTTCACCTATTGTTTATATGCTCACATATTATTAAATCATATAACCTTAAAAAGAGTTATAAGAAAATCTTATAACTCTTAAAATAATCAAAACTATCTTCTGTTATTTTGTTGTTTTCTAGCTCTTCTACAATCTGGACATCTTACTGGTTCATTATCGAATCCTTTTTCTTTGTAGAATTCTTGTTCTCCAGTTGTGAAAACAAATTCATTTCCACAATCTTTACATACTAAAGTTTTATCTTCCATATTAAATTCCTCCTTTTAAATTAAAGATTAATATCGATCCCTATAATCCTCTAAAAGGAGAACTGTACATCTCTATTAAAAACTTTTTTATTACAGTGTTTATTATAACACCTTTTTTTTTAAATATCAACATTTTATTTGAATATACTTAGTTATTTAATGTTTTAGGCACATGAAAATAAATAACAGGTCCAAAGTTGCCATGAATATTTTTCATCAGGCAAGGAGACGAATTGCCCTCATAGCGGGCCTATTAGGTCAATTTGCCGACGCAACATGATGGAAAATAGGCTGGCAAATGGACTTGTTATTTATTTGATTGTGCCTTAAATTTTTGAATGATTAAATTATAAAAATATTATATTTTGTACCTAGAAATTCTTGTTTTCCTTAGTGGTACTTCCAAAATTCCAAAAATTAGGTTGCAAATTTTACAGTGCTTCGCCAAGGTAAGCTTTTTTAATTTCTTCATTATTAAGCAATTCCTTACCTGTGCCCGTTAATGTTATTCTTCCAGTTTCCATAATATAACCTATATCAGCTATTTTTAAAGCTGCATTAGCATTTTGTTCTATTAGAAGAACTGTCATACCTTCTTCGTTAATTCTCTTTATAATTGCAAATAATTCTTTTACAATTATTGGAGCAAGACCTAAAGAAGGTTCATCCATCATTATTAATTTAGGTCTACACATAAGAGCTCTTCCTATAGCAAGCATTTGTTGTTCTCCGCCAGAAAGTGTACCTGCTGTTTGCCAAGTTCTTTCTTTAAGCCTTGGAAAAAGTGAATATACTTTTTCCAGGTCCTCTTCTATCCCTGTGCGATCCTTTCGCGTGTAGGCGCCTATTTTTAAATTTTCTAATACTGTAAGGTCTGCGAATACCCTTCTTCCTTCTGGAACTAAGGCTATACCTTCTTTAACCATAGTCTCAGTCTTAAGTTTTGTTAAATCCGTTCCTTCATAATTTATGCTACCACTTTTAGGCTTAACAAGACCTACTATTGATTTTAGTGTAGTACTTTTACCTGCTCCATTAGCGCCAACTAGAGTTACTATTTTCCCACTTGGTACCTCTAAACTTATACCTTTTAAAGCCTCTATTCCACCATAGGCTACTACTAATTTATCTATTTTAATCATCTTCAGACACCCCCAAATACGCTGCTATAACCGCTTTATCATTTTGTATTTCAGAAGGCTTACCTTCAGCTATAGTAATTCCATATTCGAAAACTTGTATTCTATCTGATAAGCCCATAACCATATTCATATGATGCTCTATCATAAATATAGACAAATTAAACTTTTCTTTAATTTCCCTAACAAAAGATGTAAGTTCATCTGTTTCTGTAGGGTTCATACCCGCAGCTGGTTCATCAAGAAGAAGAAGCTTTGGATTAGTTGCAAGAGCTCTCGCTATTTCAAGTTTTCTTTGTTTTCCATAAGGAAGAGAAGTAGCCTTTTCGTCTTTTAAATCATAAAGTCCAACTTCTTCTAAAAGAGTAATTGATTTTTCAATCATTTCCTTTTCTTCTCTTCTATACTTAGGTAGCTTAAATGTAGCTTCAATAACATTCGATTTAATATGAACATGGTTTGCAATTAATACATTATCAAGTACACTTAAGTCTTTAAAAAGTCTTATGTTTTGAAAAGTTCTTGCTATACCTGTTTTAGTTATTATATCTTGTCTCATTCCAGTAATATCTGTATTATTAAAAATTATTTTTCCATTTGTAGGTGTATAAACATTTGTTATCATATTAAAAGCAGTTGTTTTACCTGCTCCATTAGGTCCAATTAAAGAAATTATTTCACCTTCATTAATTTCAAGATTAAAATCTTTTACTGCAGTAAGACCTCCAAATTGCATTGTTGCATTTTCCACTTTTAGTAGTGCCATTATTTATTCCCTCCTTCTTCTAGAGGCTTTGTATTGGAATATTTAAATATTGATTTCCATGTAAATTCTTTTGTTCCCATAATTCCATTTCTAAAAAACAATACTATAATCATAAGTAAAATCGAAAAAATAACCATTCTGAGTCCAGGTATACCACTAAAGCTTACAAATCCAAAGTTATATACTTTTTCCATATCCAAAAATCTTAAAAGCTCTCCTCCAATTGTTACAATAAACGCTGCAATTACTGTACCAGTAATGCTTCCCATACCTCCAATAACTACTATAAGAAGTATATTAAATGTGAAAACAAATTTAAACATATTAGGATCTATAGTACCCATTAAATTTCCTAAAAGACCTCCACCTATACCTGCGAAGAAAGCACCAGTTACAAAAGCTATAGTTTTATGTTTAAATAAACTTATCCCCATACTTTCAGCTGCAATTTCATCTTCTCTTATAGATTTTAAAGCCCTTCCATAAGAACTATTTATAAGTGACGCAATAATTATTATAGTTACAATTGCTATTCCAAAGCTCCAATATAAATTTGTTTCATGCGGAATGCCTCTTAGTCCTAAAGCACCATTAGTTATACTTTGAGCATTATTAAGAACTACTCTTATAATTTCTGCAAAACCCAGTGTCGCAATAGCTAAGTAATCTCCTTTAAGTCTTAGAGCAGGAGCACCTATTAAAAATGCTATTAATGCTGAAATAAGTCCAGCTAAAATTAATGCTGGAAGAAATGGAATTGATAAATGGTTTAATGGAGCTATTAAAGATTCCATGAAGAAATTCTGAGTTTTAATTTTTTCAGACATAGTGAGAAGTGCTGTTGTATACGCACCTAATGCTATAAACCCAGCATGTCCTAGTGAAAATAAGCCAGTAAATCCATTTATCAAATTCAGACTTAGTCCAAAAATTGTATATATTGCACATAAATTTAAAATTCTAATTTTATAAGAGTCCAAGCCATTATTTGCAGCTAATAAGAGTAAAAATACAATTGCAATAAGAGCTATATTTAAAAGTTTATTTCTCTTTTTCATATTTTACACCTTCTCTGTTAAATTTTTGCCCATTATTCCTGTAGGTTTAAATAGCAATATTACTATTAAAAGTATGAAAGCAAAAGCATCTCTATATCCAGTTAATCCTGGAAGAAAAGCAACTAACATAATCTCACCAATACCAAGAATAAATCCGCCAAGAACTGCGCCTTTAATATCACCTATGCCACCTATAACAGCGGCTATAAAGCACTTAAGTCCAGGAATAATTCCCATGGTTCCAATTATTTGTGGATATTTAACAGACCACATCATTGATCCTACACCAGCTAGAATTGAACCTACAGCAAAAGTAAAAGATATTATTCTATTTACCTTTATACCCATAAGGCTTGCTGTTTCAACATCTTTAGATGCTGCTCTCATAGCCATACCAACATTAGTTTTATTGACTAAATGTAGTAAAGCAAATAATAATATTATTGTTACTACAGGAATTATAAAAGTAAGATTTTGAATAGAAACCCCACCTATAACAACTACATCTGTCAATATTTTTGGTGTTGGAAATGCTTTTGGCATTCCTCCAAATAAAACAACTGCTAAATTTTCAAGTAAGAATGAAACACCAATGGCAGAAATTAAAATAGATATTTTTGGTGCACTTCTAAGTGGTTTATAGGCTACAAATTCAATTGCAACTCCTAAGACCCCAGTTAAAATTATAGCTATTATGAAAGAAACATACCAAGGAAGACCAAAAGTAGTTACTCCGAAAAATGCGAAGTAAGCAGCCATCATAAATATATCTCCATGAGCAAAGTTTATAAGTTTTAATATTCCGTATACCATAGTATAACCTATAGCTATAAGTGCATATAAACTTCCAACCGAAATTCCATTTGCTAAATGTTGCATAAATGTACTTAAAGTCATATCTTCTCCTCCTAATTTTCGTCTGGTTTTATGGTATCAAGATAAGTAAATTTACCATCTTTAACTACCTTTAAAACTGCATCTTTTACTGCATTGTTATTCTCATCTATAGTAATTACCCCAGCAGCACCAGGGAAATTTTTAGTTTTTGCGATTTCATCTCTTATTTTCACTGGATCTGTAGAGTTAGCTCTTTTTATTGCATCTAATATTACTAAATAAGCATCATAAGATAGGGCTGTACACGCTGAAGGTTCCTTTTGATATTCTTCTCTATATGCATCAAGGAAAACCTTTGATTCTTCAGTTATAGGAGTTTCTGTCGCAAAGAATGTTGAAAAAACTGTTCCTTCTACTGCATCGCCACCTATTTCTGTAAACTCTGGTGTTTCCCAAGTATCGCCTCCTATAATTGGAGTTGTAATTCCAAGCTGTCTTGCTTGTTTTATTATAAGTGCGCATTCAGTAAAGTTACCTGGAGCAAATATTACATCTGGATTAGTACTCTTTATATTGATAAGCTGTGCTGAAAAATCTTGATCTCCTGTATTATATTTAGATTTAGCTACAACAGCATCCTTATCTCCTGTAATATTCACAAAAGAATCAGTGAAAAATTTACAAATACCAACTGAGTAATCACTAGAAACATCTTGAAGAAGTGCTACCTTTTTAGCTTTTAATTTTTCAGCTGCATATTTTGCCATAACATTACCTTGAAACGGATCTATGAAACAAACTCTAAAATAATAATCATTTCCGACAGTTACTAAAGGATTTGTAGCAGACGCTGCAACTGCTGGAACCTTAGCTTCCATAACAACGTCTCCTGCAGCCATAGAATTTCCACTTCCCCAACTTCCTATAATAGCATTAACATGTTCTTGCTCTATAAGGTTTGAAGCTGCACTGGCTGCTTCAACTTTATCAGACTTATTATCTGCAAAAACTAATTCTACCTTTTTACCAAGAACCGTTGGATAAAGCTTATTAGCAAGTTTTGCTCCTTCCACTTCAAGCTGACCTCCAGCTGCATTAGCACCTGTCATTGGCTCAAACACTCCGATTTTTATTACATCGCTGTCTACATTTGCTTTGGAATCTGTTTTAGAAGCACAGCCTGCTAGCATTAATGAAGTTGACATAGCTAGCACCAAAAGCAAAGAAATTTTTCTTTTCATAAAAAATAATCCTCCCTATATTAGTTTTAGGCACATGAAAATAAATAACAAGTCCAAAGTTGCCATGAATATTTTTCATCAAGCAAGGAGACGAATTGCCCTCATAGCGCGCCTATTAGGTCAATTTGCCGACGCAGCATGATGGAAAATAGGCTGGCAAATGGACTTGTTATTTTTTTGATTGTGCCTTATTATACACTCTATAAAAACATTTAATTTAAAATGTAAATTTCCATAGAATATTGTAAAGATTTGCATCTTCATCTTTTATAATAATTTATGTGTTTCTTTAAAGTTTTCTTACAAATTATTTATATCAAATAACAATTTGTCTTTGTAATTAGTAAAATATCAAAAAAAATGATGATTGTTGGCAAATTATATATTATCTCATATCTCTTATTATGTCAATCTAGGAAAGACATATGTATTTCTGTCAAAATCTTCTTTAATACTGTTTTGATTTAGCTAAGTTCTAAATTGTAGTAATAGTTCTATAATGATTGGTATGGACATTTTAAAAACTGCTTTTGAATTACACTGATTATTAGGGATATTCAAAAAAAAAGAAGAATGCCCTTAAATTGGGACATTCTTCTTTTTTTGAAGAAACAGAAACTACAATTCCAACAAATAGACCTACAATAGCTTTGATACCAGAACTGATATTTCATTATTAAGCCATTCTTATTTTATATTTGCTATTAAAAATCCCATCTTCTATAACTTTGTATTATTTAAATTGCACTTCATATGCTGAAATTAGTAATTTCACAACGCCATTATAGCTTTCAATGCCTTCTTCTTGACCGCCAATTTTTAATAATACATCATATACTTTATTATATAGATTTGACATTCCACCCCTATACTTGTTCCAATATAACGCATCATTTTTCAATTCCATCTTTACATTATCAGAAAGTTCATTATCTATTTTTTTAAAAGCTTCTACATTATACTTATACCCAAAAACTGCGTAGTAAATTAGAAAATCTTATCCAAAGCTAGAGAAAATAACATTGTAGCGATTTTATTAAATTCACCAAAAAAGTGTATAAAAAAAGTGCCCTTTTATGTTATTATTAA
>Ga0302140_10000272_pt1 | contig 63291 bp, 50 predicted proteins | sample I_Bog_E1_1_FD_202095 | JGI IMG/M metagenome (GOLD analysis project Ga0302140, IMG submission 202095) | Peat permafrost microbial communities from Stordalen Mire near Abisko, Sweden - I_Bog_E1_1 | ecosystem: Environmental > Terrestrial > Soil > Wetlands > Peat | place: Sweden: Abisko, Stordalen... | reverse complement strand
TAAAATTACCGCGCCCACCGAGCCTTAAGCCGGCTTCCAGCCGGAGCAGCCTTCAGGCGGCTTTAGCCGCAACCAGCGACTTTCAGTCGTAGTCAATTCTACCGGCTTTCAGCCGGTAGCTGTTTAAGCCAGCAAATGCCGCCGTTGCGTAAACTAAACGCTCAGAGAGAATTCCGAAGTCAGGAAGTTGTGGCTCACCAAACAGGACGCGGAAGCTGAACACTCTTGTTAACAGCGCCCCCCAATTGGCGGAGCCTTATTTACACTGGGCGTCCGGTTTTCTGGTACGGAGAGTACCCATTCACGGGGCTGTTGGACGCGCCGGTGTCTGCATCACGCTCCCTTCCGTCTCCGCCCTTCAGTTCAGAGTGGTCCGACAAAATCGACTGGTCCGGGCCGCGACTGCTTGTGCATTGCCGGCGATTTCACTCGTTACGATGAGTACGCGGTGCTGCAGATCCCGCGCAATATCGAATTGCTGCGGTATCGCCGCTATGGAGGCGATCTTCGCCCGATGTGCCCGGCCGGAACCGGGTGTTCGTCGATGACCTTTTCTTCCGGTCATGTGACTGTTACCTCGTGCCAGACCCGGTGAACGATGGTTCGGGAGACCCTTAGCTGTCTCGCCGGCGTCCGCACACTCCAGTCGGTGCTACCGTCACCGGGACGAGTCTTTACGGTCGTGTCAACAATCTTCTGTTCCAGTTCCGGCGTCAATACGGTACTGCGGCGATGTCGCCTGCGAACACCGGTAACGGGGAACTGCGACCGCGCAGCTATCCCGAAAGCATCGAAAAGCTTGGGTGTCCCATCCAGGAGCTGAATAATTACGTGGGGCGAGATTTGCTTGTCGTGCGGAGTTGAACATTTTCGGCGAGCTGCTTCAGTGTGACACCGCAGAACATATGCGACTCCCCAGCGGCGCGGCTCGCGCAGCAGTTTCGGCCCAACAGAATACTTTGACGCCGACCCTGGATTTATTGATGGGCAACGGAGACGGACAAGGGGTTCATTGAAGTAACAGATTTTGCGAATCAATTCTGGATGGCGCGAAAGATGCGATTGACAGGTGGCTCTTGCCGACAAACCAACGCAATGTGGAATCGTAAAATACCGCGGCACACGCTGGACTTGTTTCCACGGCGGTGCGGCGCGCTCATTTGTTTGAAAATGTTGCGCCGCACCCCGTAGACCCGCCGTGGCGTGCGGGTTTGCCGTCTACCTTTTCCTTGCAATTACGGTGGCTTCGGCCGCAATGCCGAAGCGTTTGGCCACTTCCTTTTCACGTACCGTCGGTGGCACTACGCGTCCGCCCCCCAGTGCCGGATTCCTGACCGCCGCAAGAAAGTACTCATCTCCGTAGCGGTGGAATTGGAGAATTGGGCTACCGTTCCGACCCGTGCCCTCTCCGCCAACGGTCGTCACTACCGCATTGGCGGGCTTACCGTCGTCTATCCGACGAACCGAGACCATGCCACCTTGCTCGTGGATGTCGTAATCGCCCGCCGGCATTGACGCTTGTCCGACCTTGAAATCGAACGGGATGATCGCCCGCAAGTCGGCGGTCTGCGCGTACAGACCGGCACATGCCGCGGCGCCAAATAAGGTGATAGCTGCTAACTGTTTGAGACTCTTCATATCGCTCTCCTTTTCCGGCTCTCAGGAACCGGGTTGCTTGCCTTCACACCGGATAGCGTTGAATCGAGGGAAACTCCGCCTGCATTCGACAGGGCCCCGAGCTTTGGTTCCATTTCCGCTTTTTTCATAGCTTTGCCCGGCTCGATGTGGTAGCATCTGGGCACATCTTCGGTCCCCAAATGGAGAATCCAGAGGGAGAAATCACGCTGCTTCTGCGCCAATGGCGAGAGGGCAGCCCCGAGGCCGAGAGCCAGCTTTTCGCGCTGGTGCTCCCCAACCTGCGCCGCTTGGCTCATTACCTGATGCAGCGGGAGCGCAGGGATCACTCCCTGCAGGCCACCGAACTCGTCGACCAGATTTATTTCCGCATGGTTGCCACACGCGACCGCGATTGGCAGAGCCGACAGCATTTCTTCGCTATAGCGGCAAGAGCTATGCGAAGACATCTGATCGATCACGCGCGCGGAAGGCCCTCCGCGGAATTCGTTCCGCTGGAAGGACTCGAAAAAATCCTCCCAGCCGGCAGCGGCAGAGCCGACCTGGCGATCACGGTGGACCGGCTGCTGGATGAACTGGCGCAAACGCACCCGGACTGGACCACACTCGTGGAAATGAAGTTTTTCCTCGGCCTCACTGACGAAGAGGCTGCCGAGGCGATGGGTGTCAGCCTCCGCACCATGCAACGAAACTGGAGCGAGGCGCGCAGATGGCTGTTCACGCACATCGATCCCCCGGAGTCGGCTCGTGCCCAAAACGCAGGATGACGAGATAGTCATGCGCCTGGTGGAACTGGCGATGAACCAGCCTCCGGAGCGCCGCGAAGCCTGTTTGCGCGATGCCTGCGCCGGTAATCGGGAATTATTCGCCGAGGCGTGGGAGTATGTGCGTTGGAATGATCGAATGCGGGATTTTCTGCTGGAGCCGCTGTGCTCTCCTCCGCAGGAATGCCCGCACGACCCTGCTGACGGATCTGACGAAAACGCCACCAAAACGGTGGTGGATTGGCCCGTTTTCGGCGAATATCCGATCTTCCCGGGCGATTTGCTGCTGAGCCGTTTCCGCATCGTGCATGAAGTGGCCCGGGGCGGAATGGGTATCGTTTACGAGGCTCATGATGAAAAGCTTGGACGCCGCATTGCGCTGAAGTGCGCCAGGAGGGGATATGACAAGCGCCTTCCGCCCGAAGTGCGCCATGCGAGCCAAATCGGCCATCCTAACGTTTGCAGGATTTTCGAGATCCACACGGCTTCGACTGCGCATGGCGAGATCGATTTTTTCACCATGGAGTTCCTCGACGGTGAGACTCTGCGTGCGCGTCTCAGCCGGGGGCCTCTGCCGCCACGCGAAGCCCTTACCATCGGGCGGCAAATCTGCGGGGGACTGGCCGAGGCCCATCGAAATAACGTAGTGCACGGTGACCTGAAGAGCAGCAACGTGATTTTGGCCCGGGACGCGGACGGGAACTTGCGCGCGGTAATCACCGATTTTGGACTGGCGCGCGGTCCCCTCGGTCACGCTGACGAGATCGCGGGAGTCGCGGCCATGGCCAGCCATGCGGGGGGAACGCCGAGTTACATGGCGCCGGAACTGTGGAAAGGCGATAAGCCATCCATCGGCTCGGACGTCTATGCGCTGGGTGTGACATTGTACGAACTGGTAGCAAACCGTCGCCCGTACCCGCCCGATGTACCGTGGCAGGAGCGTATCAAAGCACCGCCGGTACCGCACGTTTGGAATCCTGTACTGCAGAGGTGTCTCGATCCGGAGCGCTCCAGGCGCTTTCGGGACGCGGGTGAAGTGGCGGCGGCGCTCGAGCCGCCGCGTTCGCGGCGATGGTGGGTGGGCGCGGCGGCGGCAATCATTCTCGCTTCGGTTTCCGGTTGGGTGACGTATCAGCGTGCGACGGCTCCAGCCGAATCGATCCGGCTGGCGATGCTGCCGCTCCAGCCCGACCCTTCCTATACGGGTCCCTTCGACGCAGATCTTGCAGCGCGTATTTCGCGCGAAGCCGCGGGGGAACTGACCCGGTTAGCAGGAGGGAAACGCGCACGGCTCTCGTCGGTTCCCTGGGCGGCCGTGATCGGCCGCCACGTCGATACGGTTGAGAAGGCCCGTGCGACGCTCGGCGCAACGCACGTCGTACAGGGAGTCGTGGCCTGGGTGAACGGCAAAGTGGTATTGCACGTGTTTCTCACCGACGCGCTGACTCCGGCGAACGATGGAGACTGGACGGTCGAATACACTCCCGGCGAAGTGCGTCACGCAGCGAGGGCGATCACTGGCATGGTCACGTATGCACTTCGGCTGCCTCCGCCGCGGATAGCTCCGGTGAACGCCAGTGCAATGCAGGATTACACGGAGGGAGTGAGATACACGCGCCGCAACTCTACTATCGACAATGCCCTGCCGCTGCTCGACCGCGCTGCGAAGGCGGATCCGGATTCACCGCTCACGTGGGCAGGTTTGGCTGAAGCGCAGTATTTCAAGTACTTCATCACGAAGGATGCGACGTGGCTGGATCAAGCCAGGGCGTTCCTGAGGAAGGCCCAGGCGCGCGATCTGGATCTGGCCCCGGTGCATCGGGTCGCGGGAGAGTTGCAATACCGTGACGGCTTTACCGCGATCGCGGAAGCGGAATACCAGAGAGCCCGCGACCTCGAACCCGATGACGCCGAGAATTACTGGCGGCTGGGACAGGTTTATGATCGCGACAACCGCATTGACGACTCCCTGAAGGCATATCGGAAGGCCACTGAGCTGGACCCCAGGTCGATTCGCGCGTGTCAGGGCCTGGGTACTTTTTATAGAAACCACGGCAATTTTTCGGAGGCCGCGAGGCGCTTCCTGATATGCGTCCGGTTGGAGCCCGGGGACGCGGATGCGCACTTTGCCTTGGGCACCACCTATTCCGACATGAGCCGTTACGCCGATGCGGAACGTGAGTTGCGCAGGTCAATAGAGATCAGCCCGACTCCGAAAGCTCTGAACAGCCTGGCAGAAACTTTAATCAGTCAGCGCAAGGATGAGGAGGCGATTCCGGTCTATCTCAGAGCAGTGCAATTATCTTCCAGCCAGTATCTGTTGTGGATGAACGTGGGGAGCGCTTATCGCAGAACCAACAGGAAGGAAGAAGCCAGCGAGGCGTATTTAAGGGCCAGGGGGCTCGCCGCGCAGGAGATACTCCGTAACCCTTCCGACGATACCCTCCGTGCCAATCTGGCGTATCTCTATGCCCGGCTCGGTGACAGCCCAGGCGCCGAATACGAGCTCGGTCAGGCTCTTCATGGTTCGTCGGACACCACCACTCTCGAGGAGGCGGTGGAAGTTTACGAGATTCTCGGCGAGCATGCGAAGGCGCAGAAGATTTGGGAGAATTTGCCCCACGAGGTCCTTCTCGATATCTGCCACAGCCCCGACCTGGCGGACTTGTGCAGGAATTCTCGCTTTCAGGAGTTGTTGGCTTCAAATCAAATGAAATAGCGAAAGGAATATATGACACTGGATTTGAAAATCAGCGTTCAGAACGGCAACGTAACGATAACCGCGGGAGGGAAATCCATCGTAGCGAAGGCCTCCGAGGTCCTCCCCGATCCTGCGAAGCTGGGCGCGCTGAAGGCCTCGCACGACCTCGGTCCGAAACCGTCAACCGATCCTGGCGCAGCGCCGCATGAGGACCCGACGGACCCGGGAGGTGGGCCACCCGTTTCGCTCCTGGATGCTGGAGCGGCGCCGCATGAGGATCCGACCGACCCGGGAGATGGACCGGGACAAGTGTCAGTAGCCGAGTCAGTTCCCCCGTCAGTCATGGTGGTCATCGGTTCCATTGTTGTCCATCCCTGTGTTGTCAATCCCTGCGTCTGCCACGTGAAAGCCGCACCGCTTTCGCCTCCTGAAGATGTGGCTGCACAGTAGAAAGCACAATTTGGAGACGATTATGCCGGACAACTTTACCATGCAGCCTCAGCAGGAAACCGAGTGGTGCTGGGCGGCAACTGCCGCTTCGGTCCATAGCTATCTCAATCCCGGCTGCCCAACAATCTTCACCCAGGCAAGCCTGGCATCCACAGTGCTTCAGCAGGAAAAGAAGATCGCACCTGGGTTTGATTGCACCGGGTCACCGGGCAGCTGCGATTTTCCCGGGTCGCTTACCATCGCGCTCACCACCACGGGCAACCTGAACACAGCTCTCGGACGGCCCATGGAGTTTTCCGAGATCAAAGCCGCGCTCGACAACGGCAACCCGGTATGCGTTCAGATCGATTGGTATAGCGGGGGAGGCCATGCAATCGCAATCGACGGTTACTTTGAATACGCGTCGGGAGCGCAGGTGGTGTCGGTGCAGGATCCCCTGTTACCCGGGGCCACCCTGCATTTTTACGACGCCTTGAAGACCGGCTATCAGGCTAGCGGCGTCTGGGCGGACACGTTCACTGTACAGCGCCATCCTTAGCCCAGCGGAAATCCGGAAGAACAGGTCATTATCATGCCACTGGTGAAACCTACTCAGTCAGATGTCACGCAGGCTTTCGGGGAAGGACTGAAAGTTGTTCTTGGCGGCTTGCAAATGCTTCTCAACGCGCCCAAAAACGGCATCGCGAATCAGCTTGTCGCCGAGGCGGAGCAGATTCTCAGCCAGCGTTTCCTCAACGGCCCCCCTGCGTTTCCCAGTCTGGCCAGTTTGGGCCTGCTCGGAGGCGCACCTCAGGATTTCAAACCGCACCGGGTGTTTATGCTCAGGCTGTCGGATCTGGCGGCCGATGCTTCGAGCGTGCAGGCTGCCGTTCCCACCGGCTGGCGGCTCTTCGCCGGCAGCAATCCAGGCGAGACGGTTCTCGGCCGCGTTGCCCAGTCTCCCCAGGGATCCTGGAGCCTGGCGTCCTGTTCCTGGGGGGATTCCGTGTGGGATTCCCTTCAGAGGTATCTGAACCTGGACACCCTGGCGGCGGTTCAGGCGGAGGACTATGAGTTGCGCCTCCTGGAGGTGCCGGCACTGAACCAGCAAATATTCTGGTTGGTCGCACAACATCCAGGCTCGTGCGATCTCGTGGCCGTTAACTATCCGATCCCCGGTTTGAACACGCCGGGCGGAACCACCACAATGGCGAACTTCCTGTCTGTTGTCGGCCCGCTGGCGAGGCAACGGACGTTGTATCCGACCTCCCATCTTTCCTGACACGTTTTCGACGCGCAGACCAACCGCTTCCTTCCGCATAGATTCAAAAGCGCCTGCGTCCATGATCCGGCGGGCAGCGATGGGGAAGACAGCGGGTAAAGGCGGCGGCCGTCGAGCGGTTGAAGGAATTCGGCCCCCAGTTTGAAGATTTTGATTCGAGGTGGGCAATGCCCGATATGCCGAGGACTATGGCCATAGCGATGGTCGGGCCGCTGACGAATTTTGGGATACCGCTCCCGGACCCTTCGAAGCAAGCGGCCGCCACCGCTTAGCCGTGACCGTCAGGGAGCATGCTCTTCTTGCCGCCACTGCATTTCGGCTCGTGTCGAAGATCGGGACGACTGTACTCAGTGTTTCAGCCGACTATTCCCAATCCCTGGAGATTCGGTTCCGGTATGCCAGTTGCCGTGGTCGATCTGCGGGTTCGCCCAGGTGGTAGCGATAGCGCCATCCGGTCCTATCCAGAAAACATCGAGCGCGCCATTGAGACGCGTGATCGCAGCGAGGGGCGAGTTGGCGCGCGCGGCGCCGGCAGAGGTGACAGGGAAAGGTGTGTGCCAGTTGCCGCTGTCGATCTGCGGGTTCACCCAATTGGTGGCGATAGCGCCGTCTGAACCTATCCAGCAAACATCCACCGCGCCAGTGTAGCGAGTTATTACGGCGAGCGGCGAGCCTGCACGAGCGGCGCCTGACGGGGTGATGGCAAACGGAGGATGCCAATTGCCGGAGCGAAGCCGCCGGCGAGATCGTCGCGACCGGAAAGCCACGAAAGCCGCGGTGATCCTTCTTCTTCAAAGGTGAATCAGAATAGCGTTTGAACCTCACGCAAACTATTTTCCGAAAGTCTCGCACCGATTGCATCCTCCGTAGATTTCCCAGCAATTGCAGGGTTCCCGTTAACCAGAGGTGCATGCCATAGCGGAGATACTGAGAACTTCACCGAACGATGCGATGGTCAGGGCCGGTACGGCGGGCCGACCATGACATATCCGGACGTAGCTTTGAGCAATTTTGGCTCATTTGTGCCAGCAAATGACGATGCGCCGTGAACCGGAAGTGCAAAGAGAATTCCGAAGTCGCTGAAAAGCGCCTCCGCAGTCACGGGCAGTTCGAGGGGTCTCTCATGAGAGGTCAGACGGTAGAGAAATGGCCTCAGTTGCCATCGCAATGATCAGCCAATAGTCATTTATTTTCATTGACTTATACAGATTTATCAATCTTGAGACCGGGATGCTACTCTCAACAGGTATGCCCTGGTTCCAGGCGGGCCGGGAGAGCCTTCAACTCGTCGACTCACGCCAAGGGCGGAAACCAGATCAACATTGCGCTCCGCGTTACGCCGCACGTAATAACAAGTGTCGGCCGGAATAGGAATCAATTGTCCTCGGCAGTGTCAATTCCGCCCTTTGACGCTTCCCACGGGAACTGAGCAAATCCGACGCGCCGCCCGGTCGCAGATTACTTCCATGCGAAATGTGGACCAGTCGACGACCCGCGGCAACCAGCAAATAGAACAGAACTCCGTTACAATTGGTCTTTTCAGCAATCGACAGGACTTAGATACCATCCATCGCGGCCCTGATTTCTGCCGAGATGCAATAGGCAGTCTATGGCAGATTCCAGATTCTGGCACGACCTTGCAGAAGAATTCCGCGCGCTATTGGAAACCTGTTGGATGCTTTGCGCTGACTGGGATTACACAGTTGGCAGCGGCGTAACCGGAACGTGGACGTTAGCGGGCGCCGGCGCAACCGCAACGATCCAGTTTGAGACTCTTGCAAGACGCGCCGGTTCCGCGCTTCTGGACCCAGGCCATGACAACTTGCTCATTGCCTGGCTCGAAGTTTTGAGACGCGGAAGCCCCAATTTCAAACGCATGCACGGGGGCTTCGAACCAAATGATGATGGAAGCGAAACGCACCATGATCGCGGCATCATCGAGCACGTCTGTGAGGCATCGGCCAACTATTGCAGTGAAATGGAAGGCAAAGCGGTGGAAGCCGAGAAGCTCAACGCGGACATAGCGCAGGCCAGGGGCATGCTTCAGGAAATGTAGCGGGTTTTGAGCGCGGCTAAGAACGAGAAGAACGAATTAGCGGAACCCTCGGTCGGACAGGCGACCGGAGAAGCTGAACAAGGATCTGCCCAAAAAATCCCTGGCCACCCCACTGGGGCGTAATCTCGCCCGGCTGAGACGGAAGAGCGGGTGGACTTTCGACGAGATGGCGATGGCGACTGGAATCGCTAAGAAGCTCATTCTGGGTCACGTGAATCACGGTAAGAATGCGAACCCGGGTACGGTGGCCGCTTATGCCACCGCCTTCACCGAGAGACTGAGGCGGCCCGTCACTGTGGGTGCATTATTATAACAAGCTGACTGCGCAAAATACCAACGCCGTATCACCACCGCCGTACCACCGCCGTGACACCGCTGCACCACCGCCCTTCGACAAGGCGATTCGTCTTATAAGTCGAGGCTAATAAGCCCAACTTAAAGGATCGCCGAAATGGCACAAGCAAACGAAATGAGTGAAGTCGGGTTACCTGCCATGCAGGTGACATGGTCCGGCACTGTGGTGCCAGCTGCAGTATCGACGGAGATATGAAAGGCCACGGCTTAGACCTCGGCCGCCAGAAGGACGAGGCGATTGCCGCGCTGCTTGAGCAGGCGACCGTTGCTGCCGCCGCCCGCAGTGTCGGCATAAGCGATCAGACACTGGGCCGATTGATGAAGAACCCGGAGTTCGATGCGGCTTGTCGTGCCGCCCGGCAGGCCAACCACCGGCAAGCACTGGCGCGTTTGTCACGGAGAGCGCTTAGCTACGTGGGGTCGATCCGCAATATCGTGGCCGACCCCAAAGTCAGGCGGGCTACCCGGCTTGAGGCCGCCCAATTCCTGATCAAAGAGGCCAGCCATGCCAGGGAGATGGAGGATTTCGCCGCAGAAGTATCTACGCTTTTTCGCGGACTGCGCCGCGAAAAAGAGGCCCCTGCGGGGCAGCTTGCAATGGACTGTTGCGGTGTCAGGGAGGTTGCGGTTAAGCTGCGAATATCATGCCGGACCAACTGAGCACCCTTTACGGCGATCTTCTTGAAGGCAGCTACGACTGCGTCGACCGCGTGGTTCTGAACGCATACTTCGGGATGGGACAGACCGGCGGCGGTTTGCGCGTGTGGTGGCGCGAACTGCACGGTTCCGATACCAATCTCGACGACAACCATCTGATGCGCATGGCGGGGCGTTTCAGCCGTCGCCTGCGGGCCTGGGCCAGGGCGAATCGTGTTCCGGTCGTGTACAGCTCCCCGGGGGAGCGCAAGCACGACATCGCGGCGGAGCATCTGGCCACGCATGAGGTAAAACCAGGATTATTTATGGTCCTGGTGTCGAAAGCGCCTGCCCTGGTGTGGGAAGCACAGATGACCGGCACCGGTAAACTCGGGCAACTCAAGCCCAAAGATCCTGGGCCTTACGTTAATCATTATTCGTTTCATATCCTCGATCCCGACTGGGGCCATCTGACCATCAAGATGAGCGGGCACCCGCCGTTCGGGGCGCAGGTGATGCTGAATGGTCACGAGTACGTGGCTTGTCAGGCACAAAAAGCCGGCGTCGGCTTCACCAAACAGGACAACTACTTTACTACTGCCGCCAACGCCGCGGAACTGACGCAGGTCGCAGATACCTTGTCTCAACAGGAGACTGCAGGGCGTCTGCGCCAGCTCTGCGAGCGTTGGATTTATACCACCTGTCTCTGCTTTGCTCTGGATCTGGAGGAGCAGGAAAAGAGCGCCTTTCATTGCTGTTATTCGGTTTTCCAGATGGAGTACAGCCGTAACCTGCTGTTCCGGTCCGGCCGGCAGATGGACCAGGTATTCCAGGCGCTGATTGACCGCTCGCGGGCAGCACTGGATCTGGACCGCGTGAAAACGATCTTCGGCGACAAGAAGCGCCCGCACTGTGACACGCGGAAGAAAAATCCCACACGATGGGGAGTCGTGGTCGAGAAGCCTGCCTATGACGTCACCATCTTCAAAGTCCACTATGGAAAGATGACGTTGAAGATCTATAGCAAAGGCGAACACGTGCTCCGCATCGAGGTCATCGTGCATAACACCAAGGCCTACCGCTGGGGACGGTCGCTGCCAGCCTTTCCCGAAATAGTCGCCAGGCTGAAGGGCATTCTGGAAAGATTCCTCGACGCCCTGGGCTGCATCAACGCCTGCTTCGTCAGCGATGAAGCACTGGAGAAACTGCCTCAGCCTGCCCAGATCGGTCAGACCAAAGTGGGCGGTATCGACCTCAACAAGCCGAGAATGCGCCGGGTGACCGAGGCTGTGCTGGCACTGTCAGTGGCGCCTGCCGGCTTCACCGCGTCCGACCTGGCCCTGCAGGTCCACTCGATGAGCGGTCAGCCGGAATCCGCATACGGACCGCGGCGCGCCGCCTATGACATTAAGAAACTCCGGGCCAAGGACATGGTCCGCAAGATCGGAAAGTCACGCCGGTATGAGCCGGTTCCCGAAGGTCTGCGATCACTCACCGCTCTGCTGGTTCTGCGCGAGAAGATCATCCGGCCACTACTCGCTGCCAGCGGCAAGCCAGAACCTCCAGCCAAACCTGCCAACCCTCTGCCCCTCGATTATCACTATGAAAATCTCCGCGCAGGGATGCGTGATCTCTTCACCGACCTTGGCATTGCCGCCTGAACATCATCGACAATTTATTTTTCATCTTTTCGCGTAAGCAACTAAGGTGGAGCGCGCCGCGAAAGCGTCTCGGTCGGAGGCGCCGAAATTACCGGCGGATGAGGCGGGAAGGTCGTCGCGGAGTAGCGGCCACGGTGCAGAATTCCCCCGCAAAAAGGAAGAGGCAATCGTGCATCTTCTGGAGACACCGAGTGTCGCGAAGTCCGCCGCGGGCTGCGGCATCGGAGTTCAGACGCTCTATCAATGGCTAAGAGATCCGATATTTGTGACCGAGTTCCGGGCTGCGGAATGCGCTGTCTTCGGCCTGCATCGAGACTGATGCAGCAGGGAGTGAGCGACGCAGTAACGGTTATCGGGAATCTCGCCGCCGACCGCTCCATACCGGCAGCGACGCGCCTGCATACCGCCATATATTGTTACCAGCGAGTGAAGGCAACCGAGATGGCAGACTTGGAAGCACGGGTAGCGGCGGCAGAGTCCGCCGTCGAAACCGCGGTAAACGTTGAAACCGGACAGGCAGCCACGATAATCGGAGCCAATCTCCTGCAGAGACTGGAACGACTCACAGTCCGCTTGTTGCCGACTAACTGGTTTGAGAGCGGATTCGAATTCGTTCCCGCGCAGGACGGCAGACCGACGGTTTCATCTGTAATCGGGTCCGTCTGGTCGAATTTCCCGGGCGAACTCGCTGCGGGTGAGGTGACCGAATGAATCGGGCTCATTTTCCAGCCTCGGGTGTCCGCCTGAAAGCGAAGCCTGGCTTCCCGGCGAAGCTGGAGTGTTTTCGACGTCTCGCGGTACAAGATCATTTACGGCGGACGGGGATCCGGGAAATCCTGGAGCGTTGCCCGTGCACTGTTGATACGCGGCACGCAAAGGCCTCTGCGAATTCTTTGCGGTCGCGAGTTTCAGAATTCGCTTGCCGACAGCGTCCACCGGCTGCTCGCCGACCAGATCGAACTGTTACAGATCTCGGGTTTCTACCGCGTCGGGAAATCTTCGATCATCGGAGCCAACGGCACCGAGTTCCGGTTTGCTGACATTCGGCACAATATCTCGAAGATCAAGAGTTTCGAAGGTTTCGATATTGTCTGGATCGAGGAAGGGCAGACGGTATCAAAGAATTCCTTCGATGTTCTGATCCCCGCCATACGCAGGGCGGGATCGGAAATCTGGATCACCTTCAACCCGGACCTTGCGGAGAATGACGTGTGGCGGCGCTTCATCGAGGGGTCGCCCCAGGCGAATTCGATTGTCCGAGAGGTGAACTGGATGGACAATGCCTGGCTGACCGACGAGCTTCGCGCGGAGAAAGATCATCTCAAAGCCCGCGATCTCGATGCTTACGAGAATATGTGGGGAGGCCGCTGCCGATCGCAGGTACAAACGCGCTTTGGAAAATGGAGATATTCGGGGCGAACCGCGAGCGGGCGCCTGATACCGAATCACAGCGGGAAGCTTTGCGGGATACGCTCCAGCGCGTGGTGATCTCCATAGATCCATCCGGGTGCGCGGGAGAAAGCGACAGCCGCTCTGACGAAGTCGGCATCGTCGTCGTGGGTAAGGGGAACGACGGCCTCGCGCGCATTCTTGAGGACGCCACCGGACGGTATTCGCCGGACGAATGGACGAACAAGGCGCTCGCGTTGTTCGACCGGTGGAAAGGCGACAAGATCGTGGACGCGAAGAAATTCGGAGGAGCGATGGTCGAGTCGACTATCCGGACGGCACGCAAACATGCGCCGATCAAGCTGGTCAGCGCCTCGCGCGGCAATGTCCAGCGGGCCGAGCCGGTAGCCGCGATCTATGCCCAGGGCAAGGTCCATCACGTCGGGCACTTCCCCGAGCTGGAGCGGCAGTACTGCCACTTCTCGACTGCCGGATACATGGGCGCCCGGTCGCCCGATCACGCCGACGCGGCCATCTGGGCACTGACGGAACTGATGGTCGACCACGAACCGGAGCCTAACGTTCGCTTCCCCGACCCTACCAACTACATCGCTGCGAATCCCGCGGGTGTTCGTCGCCCCACGAGCGCCTATTGACCGCAAACCTGAATGAGCGTCCCACTCCAGTGTGCAACCACAACCCGCGTTCACAACGAATGAAAGCCCGCATCCCCTTTTCGCCGGGACCCGGGCCGTCCCTGGGACAGTCGCGATGGCCGGTCTACCTTATCTGGCGATCCGGCACATCGCGCACTTGAACCGGGTTGGCGGCAGTCTCCGGGAGCGACGTTTTTCCGCACCGGATAGCCAGGGGAACTGAGCGTCCAACAGGGCTACTGCTTCGGCAGTGGTTTGCGCGGGCGCGGCTCGCAGCGGCACCGACGCCGACGCCGCTGGAGTTGGCATCAGGGCACGGCGGGCTCGCTGGTTGCGCGCGTAGGCTTTGCCTCCCAACGCTCCGATGCGGCGAAGTTGCAAGGGAGATTTGTTGAACAAAGTGTACGGGTATATGTGCCTGATTGAAGTCGGGCCGTTCCAAATTCCGGTCAACCGCTGGTCGCCGGCTCCACTGGCAGGATCTTCAGCGGCGTCGAAAGCGCCTGCGCCGGACGCGCGGACGGAAATTGTGATGACGTCAGCGGTGTCGTTTCTGTCTGAGTGGATCGCATAAGCGTTCATGGTGGTGCCTCTTTTTTGTCCCGGTCCAGCCGGGCACACCACATGGGTTGATCAGACGCCTCGCGACAGTCAAGTCCATTCCGAAGGGTTCAGACACTCAACTTTGGCGCAACGAGGGCGGCCCCCCACGGAGACTCGCAGTTAGACGCCCTCTGAGGTACAGTCACATGACCGGACAGAGTCATCTGAGTAGTTCCAGCCAAGTAGTCTTTCGCCCCTTTGCCTGTTGGGTTCACAGCCGCGCGAGGGTCTGCGCCAGCGGCGATCCGCGCCGGCGAAGACTCTCGACATAGCGCGAATCGTCGTAGGGGACACCGTCTTTCCGGCAACGGAACGCGATACGAATCCACTTGAAGGCAAGCGCGCGGACCGCGGCATGATGGCCGTGGCCGGCTTTGCGCTGCTGTTCATAGTAGGCCTGAGCCCAGTCGCAGTAGCCAATGGAATGCCCTGCCCATTCATGAAACGTTTGCCGGAGAAACTTTGGACAGGCCCAGCGGAAGTGAACCATTCGCTTTTGCCACTACGTTCCAGGACGGGAGCGATTCCGCTGAACTGCTGCACCTCTGCGGCCGTGCCATAGCGGTCACGCTGCGATCCGAATGCGGCCAGCAAGCGTGGCGCGAGCACCGGACCGGCTCCGGGGAACGACTGGAAGAGGGCAAAATCAGGATGCGCTGCCGCCGCCTGTTCAATCTGCCCGTCCGGTGCGGCGATGCCCTCGCGGAGAGCGGCTATCACTTCCACCAGTATTCCGGTCACCACTACCGAGGACTGAATTACGGCCACATCGCGGACCGCCGGGACGGCCTTGCCGATCTCTTCCAGCCGCTGCTCAATCCGCTCCTGACTCCGGCAGTGGTGCGCAATCAGAAATGAACGTACTGTCTGCGCGCGGGCCTTTTGTTAATGTCTCCAGCGTAGGCCATCGCCTTAACCAGTCCCCCACGATTCGGGAATCGACACTGTCGAGCCAGTCCAGTATCTGCGGAAAATAGAGCTTCAGCTGCGCCGTGAGGCGATTCGTTTGCCGCGTTTTTTCGTTCACCAACTTGCGGCGCGCCTCGACCAGATGCCGTATCAGGCGGGTCTGTTCGGTGTTCGGATTCAGACGGCGAAGGTGTGGACGATGATGCACCAGCAGATCCGGCAGCAGATCCGCGTCCACCGGATCGTCTTTGGCGCCGGAGGGGTACAGCGCCGCGCGAAACTGGGCCGCCGCGCACGGATGAATCGGGTACAGGTGCAGGTGTTCATACTTGCTCAGCATAAACACCCGAGCTCCAGGCGATTGTTCCACCGCCACCGCAATGGGTTCGCCGCCTAATCGCGAGGACAACATCGTTACCCAGGACTCGACAGTTGTGTTCGGGAAGCTGGGTGTCCGTCGTCTCATGACATGTGCGAAGCCTTCTGTGAGCTGATGGTAAAGTCTGTCGGAAAGCCGGATGCCCGAAACGGGCACGTCCGGTTTGATGAGCGGGGAAGGGAAAAGGGCGGCTGCCAGTAGGCCCCGCACCGCGCTCTTCCTCGACTCTACACACCCCTCAATTGGCGGGGGCTTCTGATAGCTGGCGTCTCTGGTTCGGCCTCGCCACTGGCGCACCGTGGCAAAACCCTTCCCATTGAGCCAGCTTGAGTTGCCTTTGAGCGAAAAGCAGATTCCCAGGTTATTGAAAATAATGAAAATGGATGGAATTCCAAAGGTGCCTTGGAGCGGGCCGTAATGCGCCCAAGGCAGGTTACGCTACCAGGCTGCGCTACGCCCCGACAATTACTGCTCTTTTGATTCTAAACCACTTCCTCACGTCGCGGCTCTTGACGCCAAAACCGCAACAACACGCATTCAGTCAGGTCTTTCTCCGCCATCTGCTGTTTTGCCCGCCCCACCGAACATCGCATCGAGTCGCTTTCGCCCGGCAATCACGCCGGGGCTCTCGTTTATCTGCGTAGCCAGGGCGTGCTGAGCGCTTACCCGCGGACCCCGATTGACGGCCTCCGCCAGTCTGCGTCGGGCCGTCGCGCGCGGACGACTCTCCGCGGTTCCAACGGAACCTGACTGGCGGCGCTCGGGAAACTCTGCATCCAGCAGTTTCTTCAGAATGCTGCGCGCCTCCTGGATTCGCTTCCGGGAATTCTGCTCCGAGATTCCCAGGACAGCGGCAATCACAGGGTAAGGCGCCTCCTCCAGAAAAAAAAGACTGGCGGCCGTGCGCAGACGGCCGGGCAACCCCTCAACGGCCCTGGTGACGATATCCCGGGTCTCGTAAGCCATAAGCTCCGAGGCCGGATTGTCGCACTCAATGGACTGGACTTCCGATAGTTGCAACGGCGCTATGGCTCTGGCTGCACACAGGATCTGATGATGCGACTTGTCGCGCCGATACCGATCGATGCAGACATGCACGGCCACGCGCCGGAGCCATGGCGCAAGGTTCCTGATTCGCAGCGCCTCGCGCGGGAGCGTCTCTCGCGCTCTCTCCATGACGTCGCCTAATGCATCCTCGGCATCTTCGCGCCGGCATCCCATGTAGGTATAACAGATCTCAAACAGCCAGTTGCGGTGTTCCGTCCACAATTCCCAGAATGCCTGAGGATCTCCAACTGCCACGCGGCGCAATAGTTCCCGTTCAGCGGAGCTTTGCGGCTGCGCGAAGCCGGATTTGCCGGAATCGGATGCGGGGGTGCTCGTCGGCACAGACGATCCCTCAGCGCCGTCGTCGAAACCAGCGGGGACCGCAGGCGGCGCGGTGTCGTGTGGAGCGCCTGACATTTCGATTATGGTAGCGCAATTTCGATCCCGCATCTGTACGTTATCGCCACAATTCCGGAAAATAAATTGTTTCGCGCAGAATGCCCGATGAATGCGCCTTCCGTGCGCGTAGTTGCTGGCCTGAACTCGCCGGCCGCAAAATTTAATTTCACAGCGCACGTTCCCGATTCGTCTGATCCAACACAGGGCAGATCCGCTCTGCGCAGTGCAACGTCAGCGACTCAGGAGCACCAGAGATTATGGCCACAGCGATGAAGACCCCCGGCGTTTATATCGTGGAGAAGAACGCCTTTCCCAATTCGGTGGTGGAGGTAGCGACGGCAGTGCCGGCCTTCATCGGGTATACCCAAAAAGCCGATAACCAGGGTACGCCGATTACCGGGCCTTGGCGTCTCAGTTCGATGTCCGAGTTTACGACGTTCTTCGGCGGTCCGCCTCCGGCCAAGTTCGGCGTTGCCGTTGCCGCACAGGGTAAGACCGGCGCGTTTTCGATCACCGACAACAGCGGTAACCGCACGAGTTATTCCGTAACCCGCGACACGGCGAGTGTTGGATTTCTGCTGTATTACAACATGATGCTGTTTTTTATGAACGGAGGAGGGCCGTGCTGGATCGTCTCGGTGGGGGACTACACCAGCACTCCCGCTCCGGCCGATCTGACGAAGGGCATCGACATGCTCCTCAAGGAGATGGAGCCGACGATGGTGGTCATTCCGGATGCATTGCGGCTGGCGCAGCCCGATTGCATCACGGTACAGCAAGCGGCCTTGTCGCATTGCGGCCGGCCGGACGTGAGGAGCCGCGTGGCAATCCTCGATATTTACAACGGAGATCAGGATCAGACAAACGCGAACGACAACTGCATCACGCAGTTTCGGAACGCACTTGGAACCGATAACCTGAATTACTCCGCGGCGTACTACCCCTGGTTGAATTCGAGCGTCGTATCGGATACCGATATCGGCTACCAGAACCTCTCCAGCCTGGCCCTGCTCCAGGGGCCGCTGGTGCCGCCGGAAGTTGCAGGCATGCTCGGGCCGGTCGACCCGGGGTCATTTACGATCGGATTTCTGGACAAGGTGAAAACCCCGCTGACGGGACTTACCGGAATGGACGGTTTTACCGGTGCCATCACCACAGTGGCTGCGCCGGCGCCGACCGCTTTTACCTCGACGATTATGTCGGGCGTGGCGTCCGCGGACCTGACAACTCTCGCCGGTGTAGCGGATATTCCGGGCACGACGGCGCTTCTGAACCCCCTTCAGACGCCGGGGTATGACCCTGCAAATCTTCCAGTCGGGCTGCTGTTCAAACTGAAGGGAGCTCTGACCGGGGTCACAGCCCCTGCCGCGCTGACGCCTTTCGCGGCAGTGTTCGCGGGCGCGACCGATCCGGCCGCGGCATTTACCCCGGCTGTTGTGAGTGGCGCCCAGACGGCAGTGCTGGCGCTTCTCAATTCAGGCGCGGCGAGCGCTCCAACTTTCGCGGACGTGAAAGCCGCTATCGATGCCGCCAGCGCTACTGTGAAAGACGCAGCAACGGCAGAAGCGGCTGCTGCGAACGCATTCAAACCCAAAGCCGGTTTGACTGCCGACCAAAAGGCAGCTGCGCAACTCGTGATTGGTGTGCTGGGCGTCCCGCCTTCCGCGGCTGACGCCGGTGCGGCCGGAGACGCCAAGACGATCATGCTGAACAACACGCTGGCTGCAACGAGCGACTTCTTCGTCAAGGTCAGGGCCGAGATGAAGCGCCAGCTTAACCTGCTTCCTCCCTCGGGTGCGATAGCAGGCGTGTACACGCGCGTGGATAACACGCTGGGGGTCTGGAGGGCGCCGGCCAACGTCAGTCTGAACGGGGTGGTTTCGCCGGCGGTCAATATCTCGGACGCGATCCAGGAGGATCTGAACGTCACGATTGCAGGCAAGTCGATCAACGCGATCCGTTCCTTCGTGGGCGAAGGAACTCTGGTCTGGGGCGCAAGGACGCTCGACGGCAACAGTCTCGACTGGCGGTACGTGAACGTGCGGCGCACCATGATTTTTCTTGAGCAATCCGTCAAGTCTGCAACGAAAGCCTACGTGTTTGAAAATAACGTCGCCAATACGTGGGTCACGATTAAGAGCATGATCCGGAATTTTCTGACCAGCGTCTGGAAGCGCGGCGGGCTGGCCGGCGCGAGTCCGGACGACGCCTTCCAGGTGCTCTGCGGGCTCGGGGAGACCATGACCGCGCAGGATATACTCGACGGCATTCTCAGGGTAACGGTGCTGGTGGCCCTGGTTCGCCCGGCCGAATTCATCGAGATCACGTTCCAGCAGCAGATGCAGAAATCGTAAGTCAGGAAGGGCCGGCGCGGAGTTTCGTCGAGGAACTTCGCCGTTAGCGCCGGGCCGCCGTTTTTAGAAAACCGAATCGCGAAGGAGAACAGCTATGGCAGACGATGGGTCCGCTCAATCTACAACTATTTGGCCGCTACCGAAGTTCTATTTCCAGGTGAAATGGGATTCAAACGTGATGTCGTTTTCGGAGGTATCGGGCCTGGACATCGAAGCTCAGCAGATACCGTACCGGCACGGCGACAGCCCGGAGTTCTCCGAGATCAAGATGCCCGGCATCAAGAAGACCGGAAACGTCACCATGAAGAAGGGCGTCTTCAAGTCCGACAACAAGTTCTGGGACTGGTTCAACCAGATCAAGATGAATACCATCAAACGGGTACCTGTCACGATCAGCCTGCTCGACGAGGCGGGAAAGCCCACCATGGTCTGGACTCTGGCGAACGCCTGGCCGGCGAAGATCACGGGTACGGACATGAAATCGGACGGCAACGAAGTGGCCGTGGAATCGATCGAGATCGCGCACGAAGGTCTGACGATCGCCAATTCGTGATTCAGGTCCCGTTTCCCGACCATTGCCTATGTCTCCAGATTCGATGTACCCGCTACCGTCGTTCTACTTTGAGGTGAAGTTCGACAACTACAAAGAGTCGTTCCAGGAAGTTTCCGGAATCTCCGCCGAGTTTCAATACGAAGAGATCCCGGAGGGCGGGGAATCCGGGCTGCGGTTGCCGAAGACGGCGACACATCCTCCGTTGGTGCTGAAACGGGGCGTCATGCTGAAGTCCTCGCCGTTTGTGGACTGGTGCATTCAGCCGCTCGACTCCCAGTTTCAGTCGTTGATCAAACCGAAGCTGGTACAGGTCAGTCTTCTGAATGAGGAAGGCACTCCGGTCCGGGCGTGGTCGTTTTCGAATGCCTATCCGCTGAAGTGGGAGATGAGTAACTTCAATTCGATGCAGAATGAGATTGCGATCGAGACGGTGACGCTCAGTTACCAGGATATCGCCCAGGTGTATCCGTAGCCACTGGGGCCCGTGCCTGCGAAGAGGATCTGAGATCAATATGGCGATAGAGGTCCGGCAGCTAAACGTGAAATGCGGCGTGGGTGAGAAGGCCGCGGAAGAACGCGTGTTCGATTCGACGGAACAGGCGCAGGCGCTGAAGGATGAGGTTCTTTCCGAATGCCGGCGGATGTTTCTCGATCTGCTGCGCGCCGAGCGGGAGCGATAGGCTGCCTTGGTATGCAGAAGCTCACGATAAAGTCCTGCTTCCTCGACGGCGGCGATTTCACGCCAACCGGGAAAAGCTTCGAAGTGATGATCAACCCGGCGGCGTATGAGCATAAGCAGTCCGTCACGCGCGCGAAAGAGCGTGCCCCGGGCAAGGCGGGCTATCTTCCGAAGTTCAATGGGATGAATGAAACGATTTCTTTCAGGGAAATCGTCATTGACGGCACGGGCGTATTGACAACAAAAGACGTGAAATCCAGCATAGACGAGCTTCGCGCCGTTGTGTACGACTATTCCGGCGAGAAACACGAACCACCATGGGTCAAGCTGCTGTGGGGCAATCTCATTTTTAACGGCTGTCTCGACGCAATGTCTGTCAACTATACCCTGTTTAAGGGAACCGGTGAGCCTCTTCGGGCCAAGGTGGATCTGAGCTTCACGCGCGCGATGAGCCCGCAGGAAGAAGCGCAGGTAGCCAGGAGAAGCTCGCCGGACCTCAGTCATCGCGTCGAAGTCATGGCTGGCGACACGCTGCCGCTGCTCTGCTATCGGGTCTACGGCGATAGTTCTTACTATCGAGAAGTGGCCAGCATTAACAAGCTGAACAATTTTCGTGAACTGATACCGGGGGCCAGGCTGGTATTTCCGCCGCTGGTTTAACCATGCCCGATTCGCCAAATATTAAGTCCGGCGATCCGGTCACGCTGAAGATTACCAGCGACGGTGCGGAAATCGCGGATACGATTCAGGTGCTTTCGGTCAGAGTCCGTTCCGGTATCAACAAAATACCCTTCGCGGAAATCGCCATCGTGGACGGCAACATGCCAAAACAGACCTTTTCGGTCAGCGATGGCAACACGTTCAAACCTGGCAGCGAGATAGCAGTCAGCGCGGGTTACGCCGGGCAGGCGACAACGATCTTTAAAGGCATCGTAGTCCGTCATGGGGTGGATATCGGCGCCGGGAATTTCGCGCAGCTGACAGTCGAGTCCCGCGATAAAGCCGTCGCCATGACGATTGGCCGGAAAAACGCCAATTACATCGATTCGACGGACAGTTCCGTTATCCAGACTCTGATCGGAAATTATAGCGGGCTCTCGTCCGATGTAGGTTCCACGAATACGCAACATAAAGAGCTGGTGCAGCATTTCTGTACCGACTGGGATTTTCTGCTTTCCCGCGCCGAAGTGAACGGACTGCTGGTGATCGCCGACCAGAACAAAGTCACCGTGAAAGCGCCGCAGACCAGCGGCTCCGCTCAGCTGAAGGTAATCTATGGCACGGATCTCATGGAGTTTCATGCCGATATCGACAGCCGAACGCAGCTGGGCTCGGTCAAAAGCGTCACGTGGGATCCGAAGAATCAGGCCATCGTCGAGAAGGAAGCGAAACCACAATCGCTGAACCAGCAGGGCAATCTGGATTCGGCGACGCTCGCGAAAGTAGCCGGCCCCGCTTCCTTCCGTTTGCAGACGCCGGCGCCCATGGAGCAGACGGAGCTGGCGCAATGGGCGGAGAGCCGGCAGATCAAGGCGGGTCTGGCGCGCATCCGCGGACGTATGAAATTCCCGGGCAATGCCACGGCCAAGGCCGGCGGGCTGATTGAAGTCGCAGGTGTGGGCGAACGCTTCAACGGTACGGTTTTCGTGAGCGGCGTGAATCACGAGATCGCCGAGGGGGACTGGACGACTGAAGTGGAATTCGGCATGTCGCCCGACTGGTTTGCGGACCAGCGCGATTTGGTGACTCCGCCGGCGTCCGGCCTGCTGCCCGGCATCGAAGGACTGCACATCGGCGTGGTGAAGAAGCTGAACGAGGATCCGGAGGCGGAAAATAAAATCCAGGTATCCATTCCGCTGCTTCAGGCTGAGAAGGACGGCGTGTGGGCACGGCTGGCGAACTATTATGCTTCCGATGGGTTCGGGGAGTTCTTCATCCCGGAGATTGGCGATGAAGTGGTGCTTGGCTATCTGAATCAAGATCCTTCGCATCCCGTGATTCTGGGCAGCCTGTACAGCAGCAAGAGAAAGCCGCCGTACGAGCTCACTGCCGAGAATTACACCAAAGCGATTGTCACTCGCAGCAAGCTGAGGGTGATTTTCGACGATGAGAAGAAGATTGTCACGATTATTACGCCAGCCAGCAACAAGATCGTGGTGAACGACGATACCAAAACAATCCTGCTCCAGGACGAGACTGGCAACAAGGTCCAGCTGAGCCCGGATGGCATTCTTCTCGACAGCCCGAAAGATATTACCGTGAACGCGAAAGGGAAAATCGCGGTCTCGGCCGTTGGAGAAATTTCGATTACCGCGCAGGCCGATGTCAAGGTGGCGGGACTTAATGTTTCGAACACGGCCCAGGTGGGATTTACCGCAAAGGGCAGCGCGACAGCCGAACTGTCGGCCTCGGGCCAGACGACCGTTAAGGGCGCGCTCGTCATGATCAATTGATAAACTATGCCTCCCGCAGCCAGACTGACCGACATGCACGCCTGCCCAATGGTGACTCCCGGGGTTCCGCCCGTGCCTCATGTCGGCGGACCGATTGTCGGACCGGGCGTTCCCACTGTTCTTATCGGGAAGCTTGTGGCGTCGGTTGTGACGGATAACTGCGTTTGTGTCGGGCCTCCGGATTCGATTGTGAAGGGCTCGGCAACCGTTCTGATCGGCGGAAAGCCGGCTGCGAGGATTGGCGACACTACCGCGCATGGCGGAAACATCGTACTGGGTTGTTTTACGGTGATTGTCGGCGGTTAGCGAAGCGTGATCGAACAGGGAGAACTAATGGATACGGATAAAGACAGATCGTTTCTCGGCACCGGATGGGGCTTCCCGCCCCGTTTCGACCTGCAGAACGGAAAAATCGCGATGGTCTCCGAGGATGACGACATACGGGAGAGCCTGCGGATACTGCTCTCGACCAATCCAGGCGAGCGGGTGATGCGGCCAACATTCGGATGCGGGCTGAAGGCCAGGGTGTTTGAATCGATCACGGTGAGCGCCATAACGGAAATCCGGGACCTGGTGTCGCGGGCGATCCTCTTTTTCGAGCCGCGCATTACAGTGGACGACATCGAAGTGAAGGCGGAGGATGTACTCGGAGGACTGGTCCTCATCAGCGTCTCTTACACGATACGGACCACAAATACCAGAAGCAATATGGTTTATCCGTTCTATATTTTCGAAGCGACCAACGTTGCGGAGTACGAGGGGTATGCCCTGGCAAGCTGATGAGTTGGCGAATGCCGGGTCACCAGGCGGCAGGACACGCGAATGAATCGCGACTGGATCGTCACGGACGGCGCCGCGCAGGACGACCGCTATCCTCCGGCGCTGGAGAACGATTACTTCCACGTGGACGAGCGCACGTTCGAAGACATGGTTTCGCGGACCTCCGATTTCGCCAAAGTAGTCCGGTTTTACAACCTGCGCAATCAAATTGACGGAACCTGGGCGAAGCTGTTTCACGCCGACGAAGCCGTTGTAATGGCGGAGATCGTAGCCACCGATTACGCCCTGATGGAATCGGAGTTTATCGGACACGGCCGCAATTCGACGCTTGAGGCTGCGGAGTATGTAGTGCGATTCGCCAGCCGGTTCGACTCCTGGTACAGACGCCTGCTCCATTCCAAAGATGAACTGAGCCAGGTTCTGGGCCGGGCTATCACAGACCGTAAGCTGATCGCGGCTGTGAGCGATGTGCGCGAAATTTTGACCCGACTGGAAACCCAGAGTCCTGCCGCTTCGCGAGAGGGCCTCAGGCGTATGGCTGGGTTCCATGAGCATTGGAGAGGCCGGCCTGGATCCAGAGGCCATGCGCAACGCAGGCACGTCCGCGACACATCGGCGCAATCCGTCTATCCGAAACCCGACGATTCGGAAAGCGACGACCCGGACGTGGAATCAATACTAAACTCGGCTTTCTATACCTTCGTTCATTCCGTCGACTCGCTGAAGCCCATCGCGATCAGAAGCCTGGCGCGCAGCATGGAGAGCGGGAAGCACGATCCTTCGATGGCGCTTTTCATGGCTTTCGGAAAGCTATTCGACAAAGCGCGGGATAAGCTGAATCTGTTCACCGCGCGCCACAGAGATTTCTACTACCGGAATGTGCTGGGGATGACTCCCAGGGCACAGGCTCCGGACTCCACTTACCTTGTCCTGGTTCCGGAGGCCGGCACAACATCGCTGAACGTGCCCGAAGGCACGGCGTTCACCGCTGGTAAGGTGGGCGGTGAGGTCGAACTGATCTATAAGTCCGATCAGGAACTCAACGTCACCGATGCGCGGGTGGTGGATCTCCGAACCCTTTATTGCTCACGCGATCCGCTGGTGTCGCCGGAATACGAGCTTCAATACGTGAATGCCGTGCGAGTTCTCGGGATCGCTGCTCCCACCGATGTTGCAGCGCCGGTTTCCGGCCAGGGATTTTCCTGGCCGCTGTTCGGCGCCGATAAACCGGGTGTGGATCTGAACGCCGCCGAGGACGCCACCGTCGGCTTCGCCATCGCGAGCTCCGCCCTCCTGCTCCGTGAGGGCGACAGGGAAATCACGATGTCCGTTGTGTTTCGGGTTCCAGGAGAGCAGGACCTGACGTGGGATAAGGTCGATCCTTTATCGCTCAGTGTGAATCGGGTGCTGCGGTGCGCGGATATGAACGCGAAGGCGGCGGCGGCCTGGATTCTGGCGCAGATCCAGGGCCTGATTGCCGCAAGCCCGGCGGTGCCCGCGGAGGCAAGCGCATGCCTGATCCGGATCGGTGACGGAAGCCCCCTGATACAGAATCCCGACGCTTCCCCTCGCGAACTCGTATCGGATAGTCCCATGTCGGATAGTCCCAGGGTCGCGCCGACACCCGTAACTCCGGCTGAGGCAAACCGCGTCGATTTAGGGCGGCAATTCCGGCATGTGATTCTCAACCACGCTTCCCTGACCGCCGCCGAACTGAAAGCGTTCAGGCAACGGGTCGACCTGGCCTTTCCCAGCGAGAACAGCAATGACCTGCTGCGCCAGGATTCCTTGTATATGTTCCACCGTGTCTTCGGGACTGCTTTCACCATCGATATAACATCGGTATCCGGATGGTATGCGGCGCAAACTTACGAAGTGTCGATGCCTTCGCACGCCGGCGACAATCCGGGACAGACCTTCCAGATCGACTTCACTATCCAGTTCGGCCGGCCGGAGCCGCCGATTGCAGGCTGCGACCCCAAAATCCACGGTCCGGGGTTCGGGACAGCGCTTCCGGTGTTGCGATTCTGTCTGAATTCCGGCGCTATGGTCTGCCCGTACTCGCTCCTGCGGGATCTCGCCGTTGAGAAGGTCGAAGTGCGGTCGAAAGTGGCGGACGCGACAAAAATCCTTGCGTGGAACCAGCAGGGCCAACTCGATCCCAGTAAACCGTTCGACCCGTTTGGTCCGCTGCCCAATACGAATTCATATCTCGTGCTCGGTAACTATGACAGCGCCAGAATGAATCTCACAAGCCTGACACTCAACATTGAGTGGGGCGAGCTGCCGAACATGGATTTTGCGGATTACTACGCGGGTTATGAGACTCCGTTCGCGAACGACAAGTTTGTTGTTACCCTGGCGGCGCTGCGCGATGGCCGATGGGTGCCGGCGCGACCCGAGGGCGCCCCTGCGTTGCTTTTCCGGACGGATGGCGCCCTGGTCGCCTCCGAAAACGCCATCGATATCAAAACCGTCCGCTACCTCAAGCCGCTCGACTCCGGTATCGGGGAACAGCAATTCCAGTATGATCGCGATGCCCGGGATGGTTTCTTTCGCCTGTCGCTCGCAGGTCCCGCGGCGGCCTTCGGCCATGCGGAGTATCCCGGACTCCTCACCAAAGTTCTTACTGAAAACGCATTGCCTTCGATATGGGGTCGCCGCGATCCACAGCGGCTCCCTAACCCGCCCTACACACCAGTCATCAACAAAATGACGCTGGCGTATAGAGCGCAATCGGTGATCGGGGGCGGCAGCAGGGCCTTCAACACTCCGGACGCTCACGCGGAGCAGGTCTACGCCATCCACCCTTTCGGGATCAAACCGGTCAATACGAATAAAGAGTGGCCGATGCTGCCGGATATCGAATTCGATGGAAGTTTATTCATTGGCGTGGATGCCACCGAAGCGGGCGGCATTCTTACTCTGCTGTTCCATCTTTTCGAGGATTCGGCTACCAGCATTTCGCCCCACGCCGAGCCCGTTTTCTGGCACTACCTGGCGTCGGATCAATGGCTGCCGCTCGAAAGAAACCACGTCGTGTCGGATACAACGGAGGGCTTTCTCTGTTCCGGAATTGTAACGCTGGATCTGCCGGACGATATCACCACCGGTAACACCGTCATGCCAGGCAACGTTTACTGGCTTCGGGTTTCAGCTCAGCGAAGCCTGCAATCGTTCTGCAGCGTGTACGGGGTCAGTGCGCAGGCCGTCAAGGTCACTCGATACCTGGCGGAGAAGACTCCGCCGGTATTGGCAAAACCACTTCCCGCCGGCACCATTCGCGGCCCCGTGACGTCAATCCCCGGCTTGCGCTCGGTTTCTCAGCCGATTCCATCCACCGAAGGGCAAGCGGTGGAAACCGGGCGGCAAATGATCGAGCGAACTTCCGAGCGCCTGCGCCACAAATATCGCGCCAGTACGCCCTGGGATTACGAGCGGCTGATTCTGGCGCAGTTTCCGGAGGTGTTCAAAGTCAAGTGTTTCCCCGCGCTGTCGTCTTCGGTGGGGGATCAGGTCAGGCCGGTGCCGGGTTCGGTGTTGGTGGTGGTGGTGCCGCAGCAGGAAGGCTACGACATGTTCGCTCCCCTGATGGATGCGATCCGTTTAATGCGTATCCAGGAGTTCCTTCGCGATAAGACGTCGCCTTTCGCCCGGATCGAGGTGAGAAATCCCGCGTATGACCGTATTCAAGTCGTTTGCAGCGTCACACTGACGAACGTTGCCAGAGGTCAGCGAGGGAGATATCTGAACGTCCTCAACCAGTCTATTGTCGACTACCTCTCGCCCTGGAAGAACGGCTTTGGCTGGAGTTTCACGGAAAACGAAGTGGAGGCTCACATCCGGGACCTGCCCTACGTCGACGACATTACGAAATTTTCCATGCTCCACATCACGCAGGACGAACTGGATGGATCGTATGAGCTGCGGGATACCGCCCGGACGCCCGTCACGGATAAAATTTCTCCCCGTTATCCGTGGAGTCTGGCGATATCGTCTCCGATACATGACATTGACCTGACGGATAAGACCACCGTTGATGTGCCGGTGGCCACGGGAATCGGCCAGATGAGAATTGGCAATACCTTTATAACGATCAAATGACGCCGACGCGCAATAACCGAAGCAAGAGATCGACCCTGAAGAAACTCTTCAGGCAGGGGTCGTTGCCTACCGAAGAGCACTTCGCGGATCTGATCGATTCGACCCTGAACATCGCCGATGACGGTTTCTCCCAATCCGCAGATAATGGCGTGGAGATCACTTTGCTCGGGGAAAAGCAGCGCCTGCTCAGCTTTTTTAGCAAACCGCACGATAGCCCCGATTGGTGGATTGGGTGCGACCCGGACAAGAATACCCTTCATTTTGCGCGCGCTGCTGAGTCCGGTGGCCTCGATCAGGACATTTTGACGATGACTTCGGGGGGCTGCGTAAAGGTCGGCCAGGCTCAGAACGTACCACCTGCCGGCGCGAACGCAAGTGCAATCGCAAGCGTTCCGGATCCCGCCGGTCTCCTCATGGATGTGGCAGGCACAATCCGATCGGCCGGTCGCATGGGCGTGGGCGCCGTTGGCGGCGGCCTCGTGAAGGCTAATGGTCAATGGCAGCCCATTACGCCGGTACTGACCGGGTGTCAGGCTTTTGAGGTCATGGCTGGCGTCGGGCTCATGGGTCAAAGAAAGGGCCGATATGCGCTACTGCATGCCTATGCCATGAATACGTATAACCCGACGGGGTTCTTCTTCAATTTTCTGAATCTGAAAAATCGCATCCGCTGCGACCATGCCTGGTATCTCTCCAAAGCGGACAGGTTGAAGCTCTGCTGGTATAGGGACGCGGAGTGTACGGAGAGTCATCACTACAAATTGGCAATAAAATCCAGCTCGGATTATACCGATGGAGGCAAGACCAATATCGGGATTCAATTCTCGCTCACTCAGCTCTGGTTTGACCAACAGATGTCCAATTCGACTCCATCGACACCGAAATCGGGGGCTTAGGGAAACCACGTGCGCAAAGGCAGTCTCCTGAAACAACCGTACATCCCGCGAATCCAGGCCGATCCCGGCGAGGCCAGCTTCGAAGGCCTCCTCGACCACGGGATCGATCTGACACAGCAACTCTCCGGAAGCATCTGGACGGACTACAACGAACATGATCCAGGCGTAACAATCCTGGAGCAGGTTTGTTACGCTCTGACCGATGTCATGTACCGCGCGGATTTTCCGGTCGAGGATTTTCTGGTTGGAGAAAATGGCCGAATTGACTGGAAGAAGCAAAGTCTGCTGCCACCGGAAACTGCCTTTCCGTGTAGGCCGACGACCATACCCGATTACAATGCCGCACTCCGCGATGAACTCGTCCCTGGAATCCTGAACGTGCGGCTTGAACCCAAGCCTGGCCACCGGCGGGACGGCCTTTACAGGATCGTCCTTGTGCCATTCCACGAAGACATACGCGTATCCGGCGAAAGGAGCCAGGAGATATTTTCGGGGTGGCGAAACCTCTGCGAGGATCTGGATGACATCGAAACGTTAGACACCGTCGATTATGCACTGGATGCACGTGTCGACATTCGCGAGGGATTCGACCCCGCGGAAATCCTGGCGAAGATTTATTACCAGTGCGGGAAGAAAGTCACTGCGGGGATCGAGTTCGAGCCTTTTGACATGGCGCTGGGCCGCCACAAAAATCCCGAAGAAGTATTTCGCGGCCCGTTTACCGATTCGGGTGTCGTCGCCACCGATTCCGGGGCTCCACTCGCGGTTTTGCCGGACCTCGAAGTCTTCAGGCTCATAAGAAACGTAGAAGGGGTCGAAAGTGTTACGGTCAATCGCGGGGCGCCTGTTGCGCGCGGGCCCGCATCGGCAGCTGCGAAGCCGGCGGATGCAAAGCCATACGCACTGCGCGTGCGTTTGCCGAAACCGGACGACAAAATACAGATCCAGGTGTTTCGCGGCGGCCGGCAGATCAAGCCGAACGAGCACGATATCGAAATGAACTACCGGAAGCAGCACTTTGCGAATCGGATAGTCCCATCTTCACCGGAGCAGGTAGCCGCGCTGCTTTTGCGGCCCACGGGGTTCTATCGCGATATTTCCGAATACTCGTCGGTTCAGTACCAGTTTCCCGGCATTTATGGCCTGGGCGACCGGGGGGTCCCGAAATCGGCAGGTCGCGAGCGCATGGCGCTGGCCAACCAACTGAAGGCTTACCTCTTGTTTTTCGACCAGCATCTGGCCGACTACCTGGCTATGCTGGACAACCTGCGGTCTTTGTTTTCCACCGACCTCGCGGAGTCGGGCAAGACATACTTTTTTCAGGTTCTGGAAGAAGATGCGTTCCCGGGAATCGATGACGTGTACCCCAGGTTCCCCAGTGGAACCCTGAAGCGGCTTCCCGGCTTCGATGACAATATCGACCGCACCAAACGCATTCTCGATTATTTCCTCGCCCTCTATGGAGAGAGTTTTCGCGACGATATCTCCCGCTCCTCCAAACCGGAAACGCGCGTTGCCGAGGATATTTCCGCGCGCGACGACAGACTCGCTTATCTTCGCGAAATAGAAGAGGTCACCCGGGACCGGGCCGGCGCCGTCGACTATACAAAGGAGTTTTCCGAACGCGGCCGGTCGGGCCTCGAAGCGAAGCTGAGTCGTATTTTAGGTTTCCAAAAGAACTACGCAAACGGAGAGCGGGTCCGGTTGATGGAACACATTCTGCTCCGTCCGCGGGCCGTGGCTACGAACGAATATAAGGATGTTCCCGCGGATTTCTTCGCTTTTCGCATTACCGTGATGTTTCCGTCGTGGCCCGCAAGCGGTCGGGATGAGAACTTCAGACGCTATGCGGAGGAAACCGTTCGTGCGAATTGCCCCGCTCACATTTTTGCGGAAATCCGCTGGTTCTCCCGGGATGAGATGGACAACTTTGACCGGTTGCATGAAACCTGGTGGTGCGCGCAACTGGATTGGCGGAACAGTCAGAAAACTGAGCCGGACGCCGCGGCGCTTGACCTGATCGGATTCCTGCGCGGCATGACGCTCGGGAAACTGAAGACGGAAGTGAGCAAACTGCCGGGCCTCGGCAGCAATACGGCCACAGGAGAGACATATTGGCTCATTGAGCACTGCGAACTGCGCCCGGCTTCGAACAGCCCAACGTCCGCTGGTGTTCACAAGGATGTCCCGGAGAGTTTCTATTCTTTCCGGATCTCCATTCTGTTTCCGGAAGGCGTCAGTCGCGCAGTCGCGATCGCCGCCGAAAAGACGGTTCAGGAGCATTGCCCGGCGCATATTAGCGCCGACATCCACTGGCTGACACCGGATGAGATGCTACGGTTCGGTCGGTTACACGGGGATTGGCGGCACAAGCGGGAAGCTGCGCCGGAGGCAGCGGCGCTCCGCCTGATCGGATTCCTGCGCGAGAAGCGCCGGAAGCGGAGTCGATAGATGGAGGCGCGCCACATTGTTCGGGATCTCTCGTTTGACATATCCTTCGCTTCCGAAGGGGCAGCCCTTTCGCAGCACAACGAATTCGCGCACTTTGTCTCGGGACGCTTGGTGGCCGTAATGGATGAAGTTCTCAGCGCCGCATCCCCGGCGGATGGCTCCGTCGTGAAGATCGACCGTCTGGATATCGATCTCGGCTACGTGGCCGGAGCCTCATATTACGAAGAGGCCGAGAGACGCCTCCGCCACCAGCTGGAGGAAGCGCTCCGTCGGAGGTTGCCTGCGTTCGGCCATGACGGGGCGAATCCACGGAACGCCACCCCACGGAACGCCGCACACCACGGGCGCGTTTCCGAGGGAATCATCACCAGGGCGCAAAGCGAACTCGATATAGTCGTCTGTTTCCTGGAGACTGGATACCTGCCGTGGAACACCAGCGCATCACCTGGCTGGACGATGGAAGAGATGCTGCGGCGAGTGATTCGGGATGGGGGCTCCGCGCTGGTCGATCGACTCAGAACGGCGGACCAAAAGGAAAACCTGGCACGGCGTCTCGCGCGGCAATTCCCCGGCGATCTGCTGATGGAGTTGGCTCGCGCCTTTGATCCGGCTGGTGCAATGCCAATGGCGCAGGGAGGCGCCAGCCTGGAATCCGCCAATTGGGAATCCACTAATTGGGAATCCACGCTGCTAAACCTCATATCGGACCGCCCGTCTCCGGCTAGCCTCATTGACGACCATCCGCAGTCGCTCGCCGAACCGGATCCGGCCTGGCAGGGCTTGCTGGAAAAAGCGGTCGCGAGCGGCGACGCGCGGTGGATCGACGCGTCCTGGGCGAGGCTGGTTGCCGGATGGCCTGGACTCATCGCCAAGGTAGTCAGGATGCTTGGCCTCCGCGCCGAGGTGCGACGCGCCATGGCGCGGCGGTTTCCGGAACCGATGCTCCGCGACATCGCGGCGATACTGGAGCCTTCCGAAATCAGCCTTATCGAAGAACTGATCGACCGCCCTGAGATCTTTCAGGAGGCGGCCAAAGAGGAGCGCGAAAGCAGCCCCGTTTTGGAGAGCGCGCCGGTCGTAAGGTCCCACCTGTGGGAGTTCACGTTTACCTATCTGTTGGTAGAGCGGGGCAGCCGGTTCAACAGACGGATGTATGTCGCCAGTGTGGTTCGTCAGATGGCCGCGCACGACAATTTGAGCTACCAGGAACTGCTGGCTTCCCTGGCGGATGTTCTGGTCAGGACCGAAACGCACAGCTTTCTGAAGGTGGAGATGTTGTCCCTTCTGGACGAACTCCGCCTGGAGGAAGAGGCTCCCGAGGTCGTTCCGGACGTCGGCGACGGTTGGGAGCAACTGCTCGAAAAAGCATTGACCACCGGCGATGCCGAACCTCTCAGCCGGTACTGGCCGGATTTGACGTACAACGAGCGCGAACTCGTGGAACGGGTGGTCAGGCGACTCGGTATTCACGGCAATGTCAGGCGCGCCATGGCGCAGGGATTCCCCGATTCCATGCTGCGCGACATTGCGGAGATATTGGAACCGTCCGAAATCGGCTTCATCGAAAAACTAATCGGACGGCCTGAGATCTTTACGGAAGCGGCTCAAGAACGGCGTGAGAGTAGCCCGGTTTTAGAGCGTGCGCCTGCCGTGAAGTCGCGTCTTTGGGAGTTCACGCTCACCTACTTATTGGTGGAACGTGGCAGCCGCTTTAACAGGCAAACGTATGTGGCCAGCGTGGTGCGCCAAATGGCCGCGCATGACAACCTCGTGTACCGGGATCTGCTCGATTCCCTGGCGGATGTTCTCGCTCAGATCGAAGTGCGCAGCGTTCTGAAAGAGGAGATGCTTTCGCTGATCGTCGGGCTTCAGCGCCAGGAAGCCGCTCCCGATTCCTCACGGGAAGCCGCGGATTCGTCGGAACAGGACTCGTGGGACCGGGACCTGGAGCAATTGTTTGCAGCGGGGCCTCTCCACGAAGAAGCCAGCGCGCGCGAAAAGAGCGTACCGGAGTTACATGCGCACCTTTGGGCGTCCACTTTTACCTGCCTCCTGGCGGAGCGGGGCAGCCAGTTTAACAGGCGTTCCTGGCTTGGCAGCGTCGTTCGCCAAATGGCGGCGCACGACAATCTGGTGTATGAGGATCTGGTGTCTTCGCTGGCCGCCGCTGCCAATCGAATCCATACCGCGGAGCCGCTGAATCGCGAGATCCATTTCCTCCTGGCGGATATCCACGCAGCGCAACAAAAAACCAGTCTCGCCGAACCGAAACGGCTGGAGCAGGCCCTCGCCACGGGCAACGCGGAGTTGATTGCTCCGCTCTGGAAGGAGTGGATGCGCCGCGATCGTCGGCTTGTGGCGGAAACGCTGAAACGCATCGGCGTGCGAGCTGACGTCCGCCGATCGATCGCAAACGGGTTTCCGGAGTCGATATTGCGGGATATCGCCTGCCTGCTTGCACCCGGAGCGGCCGCCTTCATGCAGGAATTTCTGCAACGGGAATCGGCTGAGGGCGCGAGGACAAAGTTGTGGGAATTTACTCTGACGTTCCTGCTGTCGGAGCAGCGCGGTGCTTTCAATCGTAAGTCGTACGTGGTCAGTATCGTCCGTCAACTCGCGGTCAGGGATAATTTGAGATCTCAGGATCTTTTCGCTTCCATGGCCGCCCGGCTGAAGGAAGTTTCGACCCCCAATGCCGAAGAAAAGGAATTGCTCCGGCTGCTTTTGGAGCAAGCGGATGAATTCGGTTCGCCTGACGAGGACCGGCTGCCAGGAGTCCCAGCGGTAATCCGCTCCTGCGAGTTATACGACATCGTCAGTGCATACATGCTTCGAGGTGAGCGCACCTCCGAAGGCGCACTGATCGAAACGATCGACGAACTGATGCGGAGTTATCCATGGCAAATGCCGCGCATCCTGCGGGATTGCCAGAATGGCCTGCCCGCCTGGCTCTCCCATGCCGAACTACGGAGACTGGCTACGGCTTTCATTCTCCTGCGTAGCGGCGGCAAGCCGGAAATGCTGACCGTATTCGAGCTGGGCGCCGGCCGAATCCCACACAAAGGGCGCTATTACCGGCAGATCATCGATCTCCTCGTGCATAATCTGCCGCTCGATTTTGACGCCCTCGAAGCAGGCATCGAAGCCGGTAACGGCGCTGGCATCGAAGCCGGCAACGGTGCCGCCCTCGAAGCCGGCAACGGCGCTGAAGAACGGCACGAATCCGCGCCGCAATCGTCGGCCCAGTCGCCCCCCGGCGAAATGCCGGAAGAGGTGATCGCGAGCGTCTTCGACCATGCCAGCCACCTGAGTGCCGCTGAACTCAATCAGCTGGTCCGCACCCTGGATCGCCTTCTGGCGCAGCCGCCACACTGGTTTTTGCGGTTACTGAGGAAAGGTTCGAAAGGACTCGGCGCAATGGCCGGCATTTTACCCGAGCGGCAGCTTGCCCGGCTTCTTCATCTGGCGGCCGCGCCCGGCTGGCATCGTCTCCAGCTAATGGCCGATACGATCGTGAACGCCTGCCTGGCGGGACCATTCATTTCCGCCTCTGCCCAGGTGCAGCGGCTCAAGCGGCAGTTCCTTCTCAAATACATGATTGAGGCGCGCACTTCCGCCTCTGAAGCAGCGTTCGTCCAGAAGTTCCTAACCTTTCTGGCCGAAGAAAATGGATATCGCGACGCAAAGCACCTCGGCACTCTGGTCGGCCGCCAGTTGCGTCTGGATAGTACCGCGACAAGCGGAGCCGCACGCAATCGGCTTCTCGATATCCTGCCGGCTGCCGATGAGAAGCCCGCAGCGCCTCTGCAGGTGGTGCGGAAACCCACGGCCGCTACCGCTCCCAAACTGAAGAAGCCCGAAACGGTTGTGAACGGGCAGGAGATATACATACGCAATGCGGGTCAGGTTCTGGCCACGCCTTATCTCCCGCGCCTGTTCGGAATGGCGGGCCTGCTCGAAGGCAATGTTTTTCGCGATGCCGATAGCGCGGAGCGGGCAATGCACTTGCTCCAGTACATGGTCGACGAAGCAGCGCGTCCGCCGGAGTACCTGTTGACGCTCAACAAAATCCTGTGCGGTCTGGCCACGGACGCCCCCGTCAGGCGCGACGTCGATCTGACCCAGTCCGAAAAAGATGCAGTGGATGGCCTTTTGGGCGCCATGATAGCCCACTGGAAAGCGCTCGGAAATACGTCCGTGCGCGGGCTGCGAGAATCTTTTCTGCAACGTGAAGGGCGTCTGCGAGCGAAGGATGGAAACTGGCAACTGCTGGTGCAGCCGCGCGCATTCGACATGCTGCTTGACAGGCTGCCGTGGGGCTTGTCGGTCATCAGGCACCCGTGGATGGATTCCACGGTCTACGTGGAGTGGAGATGAGGGGATGAACCACGTCAACACATCGGCATCGCGGGCCTGCCCTTTGGCGACGTTCGTGCTGCTTCTGGCTACGATGCTTCTGCCTGCCGTACCCGCTCTCGCGGGCGATTGCTGTCCGGATGCGACCGTCGACACGATAGGAACCCTGAGCGACCACGACATCAGAGCCGTACAACTCTGTCTGGTGGAGGGCGACTTCTACGACGACAGCGCGGCGTTTCAGGTCGATGGAATCGTGGGGAACCTGACGCTTCAGGCCCTCGCGAAAGCTCAAAAGCAGTGCTCCGCCGCTCCACCCGCGCCTTCGCCGGAGCCCGCGCCGCCCGAACCTTCACCCAAGCCTAAACCCTACGCTCCGGCCACCTGTGAAGACAAGGGTCAGTTTGTGTCCTATGTCCTGACCGCCGCCGACCTCGCCGATCTCGCCAAACCACCCCCGGTCAAGCCCCCCGCTAATCCGCCCGCTCCGGCGAATCCCCCCACCAATCCGCCGAGTACCACAGCCGCGCCGCCGAACACCGCCGCCGTTCCGCCCGCGCCGAAACTAACTCCCGAATTCCTGGCAAGCCTCGCGATGATGCAGGACGCGGAGTACCCATCGCACGAGCTCTTCGCAAATGCGCTCAACTATTTCACCAGGTCTATCGGCACGGCGGATCAGGTGCAGATCGTCGCGGAAAAGGCCTGCAAAGTGCACGTCGCCACTGACACCGCCGCGGGCTGGGCCGCGAAATCGGATGTGCCGATGACCTACGACCTGTCGCACGCCTCCTATGGCTTCTACCCCTATTGGCTCGGGAATGAAGGCCCCGTTGACCCGAAGGTTATCCGCACGGATACAGTCCCGATAGACTTCAGCGTTCTGACGCGGATCGAGTGGTTTGGAGTCACCTTTTCGCATGACGGCAAACTCGACATATCGCCTTTTATGCACCAGTCGGATTCCACGGTTTTCAGGAAGACGACACTCGCGCGCAGCTACGATACCGGTGTCGACCTGGTCGTTTACCGGCGGGAAGCCGATTGGAGCCGTATCATTTCCGGCGATCCCTCCAACCCGGGCCAGATGACGCGGAGTGATTTTATCGACCGTCTGGCCGGCAATATCGCTACGGAGGTCGGCACTCCACTGACCGGTTTTCTTGATCGCCTCCAAAACTGGTTTCCCTCTGCGTTCCGCACATCACCCACGTTCTGGGATGGTGCCACCCTGTATTTTGACGGCTATCCTTTCGACGATCCCGACGCGATGCAGTTCCTGGTCGATTTGCTTCGGGCCACACGTTCGAAACTCAGTGCCCAGGAGCATTGGGATAATTTCCCGAACACAAACAAACGTCATCTGGCGCTCAATGTTGTGGTTCCTTTCTGCGCCATTTTCTCCAACGCGAGTTGCCCGAAATCTTCGGCCGATCCGACCGCCGTCGCGATAAACTACCTGAGACCGCTCGTTCCGAAAACACTGGGCGACTCAGGCACCGCCGACGATGCCATCGACGCTTTCATCGTTTTCCTGCCTGAATCGACTTCGGTGAACAAGATGGCGCTGCGCGGGCAGATTGAGCAGGATTTCAGCAGTGACGCGGACAAGGCAGCCATGAAGCCGGACGAGTCTCTCGCCGCCTGGCGCAAACAAATGCTGCGGAAGATATCCTACGTTCTGTTCCCCGCCACTTCAAAGTGGAAAGGAGCCTTCTCGGAACCCGGCATGCAGTTCAGGGAGGATGTTATCTATTCCCAGGATAACTTCCAGGGCGTCGGCCTCTGGCCTCTGCCGACGTACGGGGACGCTAACAAGCAGGTCGCAGCGGATATGCGGAGTGTCTTCATACCGGCGGATCACGATTGGGTCCAGATGCATGTAGTCCCCCTGTTCGTCGGCGCCTTCGGGCCGGGATTCGCGGATTTTTTCATGAAAGACCGGCGCGTGCTTTTTCTCGTGGTGGCAATCCTGATTCTCTTACTGGTCATCTATGCGCTTTGCGCGTTCTGGATTATTGAACTCCGGGAATTCTGGCAGGCACACTTACTTTGGTGCATGTTGCCGATCGTTCTCGTCGTGCTGATTCTGGGCTTCCAGTTCCTGTTCGATCGTGCGCTCAGCGCCCAATTCATGCCGTTCCTGATCGTTCTGATCATTGTCGGCTTCGGTGGGTGGCTGGTGAGGCGAACCTTCCGCAGTGAAGTGCAAAAGGATCTCCCGTGATCGCCCCGGCCAGCCTTTCCGGCGTCCAGAATGCCGCGGTAATCGAGCGCGAACTGGCCTGGCTTTCCAGCCTGATCGAAACCTCCATCCGCCTCTGTTTCTGCAACGAAACCATGTACCGGGATGTGCATGAAATCGCGCCTCCGGAACTGACCAACGGCGCTTCTCTGTACGCGCAGACGTTGCGCGACTACGCCATATCCTTCGATCAGCGTGCGATTCTGGCGCTTGCCCTCGCGCCCCACGTCCGGCCCCACATACTCGATCCTTTTCTGAACAAGAACCCCAATTTCGACCGCGGCTTCACCGAGTTCGGTGGCGTTATCGGAGGCCAGCACAGCGGATTCTGGCCCACCCTGGAGACTGCCGCGTTCATCCTTGCCGGGTCCGGCCTGGAACGCCGGTTTGCCGTGCAGGCTCTGTTCGAATCCGACGATCTGCTCCGCAGACACAAGCTCATCCAGCTCGATGACACCGCCCCGCCGCAGGGCATCTTCTCCGCTCCGCTCCACATCGGACGGGAGTACCTGGGTCCTTTTACGACAGGTACGCCTTTTCGCCCGGCCTTCACGACTGCCTTTCCGGCGAAGCTCCTCACTACGCTACAGGACTGGAGCGATCTGGTCCTCGCCGACAATACTCTCGACGACGTGGAAGAGATCCGCGCCTGGATCGTGCATCGCGACGCGCTGATGAACGAATGGCGTCTTGCCAAAAAGATCAAACCCGGCTTCCGCAGTCTCTTCTACGGGCCTCCCGGTACCGGCAAGACTTTTACCGCCTCTCTTTTGGGCAAGGCGACTGGCCTCGACGTCTATCGCGTCGACCTTTCGCTCGTCGTCTCCAAGTGGGTGGGCGAAACCGAGAAAAATCTGGCCGGCGTCTTCGATCAGGCCGAGAATCACAACTGGATCCTCTTCTTCGACGAAGCCGATGCCCTCTTCGGCAAACGCACCCAAACCTCCAGTTCGCACGACCGCTACGCCAATCAGGAAGTAGCCTATCTGCTGCAGCGCGTGGAAGATTTTCCCGGAGTCGTTATCCTCGCCACCAACCTCAGGGGCAACATCGACGACGCATTTAGCCGCCGCTTTCAGTCCATGATTTATTTCCCGATGCCGGGTCCCGCCGAACGCCTCAGATTATGGCGGGCCGCCTTCCCTGACCCATCGCGTCTTGAAGACTCCGTGGATCTGGAACAACTGGCCGCGGAATTCGAGTTCAGCGGGGGCGGTATCGTCAATGTTCTGCGGTACGCGTCGCTGATGTCGCTGCGCCGGGGCGCGCAGAAAGTCCGGATGCAGGATATCCGGCACGGCATTCGGCGCGAGTTCAGCAAGAACGGGAAAGTCGCGTAAAAAGGAGCCGACACGAAATGATCGATAAAGCGCTCGGTTTCATTCTCGGCGAGATGAACGGCTTCCTCGGCACTATGTTCCAGGCGAGCGAGCCTCACGCGGTTCTCTCCGGTCTGGCCAACCCCGATGGCTCGGTGCCCATGGGTACTGAGAACAAGATCGTGCTCTCCCTGACCAACATCGTGCGCGAGACGGCTGCGGTATCCACCCCCGCTCAGACTCGCTCTTCGACAGGCTCTGTGTTGAGCGCAGGCACGCCTTTGAATCTCAATATCTACGTCCTCGTTTCCGCCAGCTTCGCCGGCAACTACGCGGAGGCTCTCCGGTTTCTTTCGGAATCGATTCGCTTCTTTCAGGCAAAGCCTGTCTTCTCGCGCCAGAATTCAGCGGGCTTTCCCCGCGAACTGGAGCGTCTCACCATTGAGATGGTGAACCTGAACACCCAGGATCTGCAGAACCTGTGGTCTGGCATGGGCGGCAGGTATCTGCCGTCGGCCCTCTACAAATTGCGCATGATCACGCTCCCGGATGCCTGGGTCACCGAACGCATCCCCACCATTACCGGCACGGCTACAAAGGTCTGAGGCTTCAGGTGAGCGCCAGCTACAGAGAACTCTTCCGTATCGATTGCAGGCACGGCTACTATGCCGATCAGCGCTGCCCCGCGCTGAACCTGAGCCCCACTGCGGCCTGCAGCCGAATGCTCGACCGTTATCGCTGCCTGTTCCGCGCCGACGCCGATGGCGGCGCGGTCTTTTGTGCCGAGCAGAACGGCGGAAGCGTGCTCGAAACCTTCGACGAAGCCGCGCCATTCTCGTTTGCCATCGCTTGTGCGAGCCCCAGCCTCGAAGCCTTCACGGAAATGCCTCCAGGCCAGACCGGGCCGCCCGATGAGAGCGTCTATTCCTTCAGTAATGTCGCCGAATACACCGAAACCGTCGATGGCGCCGAGCGGTTCCTGTTGCATCCGCCAGCCAACGCATTCGGCGGTCTTCTTCCGGTGAGAACTCCTCAGCTCTTATACAAACTCCCAAAGCCGTTGCGCGATCCGAAGCTGCAGTTGTTCGACGCCTTTCAACGCGAGGTACGGAACGGTTTCTGGGAAACGGGCCCGGTCACACTGATGCGGTCCGGCGAAACGACCGCCATCGCGCTGAATCTCAGCCGTATTTATACCGGACGCTATCAGTTGAAGACCAATGGCGATAATCCATACGACTTCTATCTGGGCGATCCCGCCACTGCAAGGCATTGGGGCGTCGTCGATATTTTCGCCGGAGGCTCTGCATTGGCCAACACGCTGCCAGCGCTCTGTCAGGTGGTCCCTGTGAACGGCATTTTCTGCGCCGGGCAGTCATTCACGATTTCGATGCAAGCGCGCACCTCGATCTGGCGCTACTACATTGTCAGCCAATCCACCAAAGATCGGAACTACGATGGCTACCAGATCGTTGCCGGCCCGCCGAGAGGTGGAAAGGCTGCTGCGGGCCCGTCCATCGGCTTCGATCCGAAGGCGCAACAACAGGTCGGGGGCCTGGACGCCTGGGTCTTTGAATCCCGGACGCCCATTGCGCTTTTCCAAATCCCCGGCGATCGGCATGAGTTCCTGCTTCGGCCCGCGGGCCGCACCAGCGGCGGAGTTGCTCTGCCGTACGCGCGAGTCGATAATACCAGGCTGGAGTACGCGCCCGATGGAGCGCCGCGGGTGTGTTCCGAGATTTACGTCTACCTGTAGCCCGCCGGTTTACTTGTACACGCCTTCGTCACTGATGAAATGCCCGTTCGGTTTCAACTTGTCATCCACTACCTCGTAGCCCTGTCCGGGTTTGTGAAACGCGAGCATCGGGAAGATCTCCGATTCGTGCTTCCGGTACGCCATCGCGATTTCGTTGACGCATTCCAGATCGTTTTTCAGGATCTGCTTGTATTGCAGGGCGTTCGTGCGGCGCGCGTACAGTTCTGCCGACGTTGCCACCGTTGCCACGCCGCCCTTTTTTCGCAGGATCCTGCCCCTGGAAACTCCGTAGGTGAACTCTCCCTCATCGTTTCTACTCCTGCTTTCGTCCACGAAAGTCGATCCCATGTCGCTCGACTGCGCCAGTTCCATCCGCGTCATCATGCTCCGCATGGCGCGAATCTTTTGTTCATCGCGGCCCTGCAGCAAACTGAGCGCGGAGATGATTTGCAGGTCTTTCTCCGCGGGCACAGGCATAAACAGGACCACCGACTGTTCGTAGGGCTTCAGCTGCGTGGAGATTTTCTGGTCGACACCCTCGCCGTTGAGCAGCGTGGCGCTCAGGCTAAACAGGCCCTTCACTCTCTCCTGGCTCTCTTCCATGTTGAAGCCGTCCGGCTCGAATATGCTTTCGAAGTCGCTCCGTTTATCGTCTTTATTGTTGAAGCCGAAGTTACCGGGCTTATTTCGTTCGCCGATAGAATCCACATCCCTCGCCAGTTTCATCGTGCGTTCGATCTTCCTGTCGTGAATGTTGCGCACCTCGAATTCACCGCCGCGTGCCGTCGCTCCTGTATTCACCTGGCGCGCGGTCATCCGGTTATCTTTGAATGCAATTGCGAAATCCTCGTTTTTTTCGCGCTGCTTCATCTCCAGCCACCACGACTTAATCTTCGGCTCGGCCTGCGCCCACGATATCCCGACGCCTCCGATATCTTCGAGCGCCTTCTCCTGTAATGCCTTCTCCCGCAGCTTTTCGTCTTCCTTCTTTTGCTTTCTGACGGGGCCCTCATCCAGCTCCTTTTCCACCAGGAACTGTTCCTCGTCAAGAAGCTCCTGGTTTTCTTTCGCCACCTTAAGTGCCCATTCTGGATAACGGCCCGTCAGTGCTTCTCTTATTCTTGACAGCAGCTGAGACTCGGCAAACAGACGTTTCTTTCGCTCACGCCGGGGTCCTTGTTCGAGCAGCATTGTATCGTCGAAATCGGGAGTCGCGTTGTACTCTTTCAGCAGCTCTATAATGCCTTTGCCTTCGATCGTCTTACCCAGTGTGTCCTCCACACCGGCAAGGTCGAATTTGTTGAGTTTGCGCTGCAGCGGCATCCCCTGCCCGAGCGTTGCCGCACCCGCAGCCCCGCGCATCTGCGTCGTCGGCTTCACGCGGCCCTGCGCCTGCTGCACCACGTGCCAGGCTTCGTGCGGCAGATGCTGCTCTTGTCCCGGCGCCAGATGGATGTTGCCGTCCTGCGCATACGCCAGGGCATTCACTTGCGCCGGCTCAGCCGAATCGTAATGCACCTGAACGCCATCGAGAGACATGCCCGAGAGCGATTCAACGCCGGACTTCAGGCCATCGGGCAGGCCCACGCCGTTCCCGTGCGCCTCCTTGAATTGGGCTGCATCGCCGAACGTGCCGCGCAGTTGCCGCCGCTGCTTTGCAACGTAAGGGCTATCGGGTATCGCGCCGGCCAGCGTGAGTTGCGCGATCGCTTCGGGGCGATTATCGGTGAAGGCCGCCTTGTCGCGGGCTTTCCGGACCACGCCTGAACGTCCTGGGGCGGATTGCTGGCTTTCTGCGGCCGGAGTTTTCGCCTGGGCTTTCACGGTCTTTTTTCCTTTCCTCAATAATCGTCTTCGTCATCGTCTTCATCGGGCGTGAAGCCCTCATCCTGGCTATACTCCAGAGACATTTGATACATGGCCTGAAGGTTGAGCTCTCCAGCCAGTCCCGCATATTCCAGCGCGTCGGGATAGGCTTTCCCGATCATTTCAAAATGATGCTTAATCAGCTGGACCAGCGAGGTCTTGAAGTCCGACGGTCCGGTGGGTTCTGAAATCTCCATTCCGTTGAAATACTGTGAGGTGTCGTCCAGCTTATCGGATTCCTCTCCAGTCATTTCCCGGTGCTGATATTTCGTTCTGTCGTGTAGATTCTCCTGAGTCGTCTTGAGATGCTGATCCAGGCCCTTGAGGTCGAGCAGGCCCATAATTGCCCTGACAACGTCTGGTTTGGAGACGTTGACCTGGCCCTCATTTTTCTGGCGCTCGAAATTTAGCAATATACCCCGGTACGCGCCTTCCCTGGCCCCGTTCACATTCCCCACATACAGGCTGGCGCCGGGGGTAAGGTTTTGCACGTCCAGAATGTTGTTCACCGCTTCCTGCAAAATAAGAAGCTGTTCCCAGGGACTGTACCAGTTCGGCCCTTCGGACCCGGTTTCCATGTTGCCTTCCTCGGGATTTTCGTCGATGTTTTCCTCGATGTTTTCGTCGATGTTCTGGTCGATGTTCTGATCGATGTTTTCCTCAGAGTGCTCCTCGAAGCTATCGTCGGGCATTTCATTGTTGCCCGGTATCGGCGGTTGTTCCTGGTTTTCCTCTGCGATGAGTTCTTTCATCGTCACCAGCACAATGAGTTTGTCCTGACTCTGGTCTATGCGATCCAGCGCGTACCGTAGCCTGTCGATCTGTTTTTCATCCGCCTGAAACAGAGTTGACATTTGTTTCAGGTGGTCAATCGTTTTATTGGCGATCTCCAGCAACTTCTCGGCGCCATCGAGCAGCGACATGCCAACCAGTTCGGACCACACCACGTCGGTCAGCACCGTCCACGCCGTGGTGTGCGCGCCCATGGTGTTCGCATACGGAGAGGTCCCCCTGCCGCCGATTTTAACGTCGCTGATCATGTCGTTTTCGTCGACCGATATTGCCGTTGCGAGATAGCGTTTACCTTCCTTTTGAACCCGCGGGCCCTTTTTCTGGGGTTGTTTCTTTTCCCCCTGCCAGGCCTGCTCAGTTTCCTTCATCTTTGTAGTCACGTTCTCGTGAAGCTGTTTCCCTAACGCGCTAACCCCGCCCTGCTTCTCCAGGGTATCCATCGTTTTGGGATAAAAGGAATAAAGCGTCTGAATGTGCTGCCTCACCAGCAGGTTGCGCTTAGACTCCGGGTCCAGGTAGTACGGCACCCCCGGCGCGATGCGCGTCAGCATGTTTTCATTGCTGATCAGACAGACCGTGGCCGCTGAGCGCGCATCGAACAGGCCGACCGCGGCATTCAGTACATTCTGGTAGTTAAAATTGTCGTCTTTCTCCGAAGCGATCAGCGAATTGGTGGATTCTCCCTTGCCTTTGCCCGCCAGCGGTGCGTTCAGAGCCTTGGTATTGATGGTGCTGAGCGGCACCAGTTCGCGCGCCTCCAGATAGGCATCCACCCAGTTCTGCATATGACTAACCAGGCCCGCCGAGAATTCGTACTCCTCCTGATTCTCCACCGGAAAATTCAAAAAGCCAAACTCGTTTTGTTCTTTCTTCTTGCGAAAGCCACGGAATTCATTCACATACCAGTGCGCATTATCCAGCGCCTCTTTGAGCCGGATCGCATGTTCTTTGGGAAGTGTCTCCGCCAGTTGCATTCCGGGCAGTTGATACAGGCTATGGACTAATTTGGCGAGAATGATCGAGGCTTCTACTATCGTTTTACCGGTTAGCCGATTTTCAAGACCCGAGGCGATCACCGTGAAGGCGGTTGTATGGTCGCCCATACTGCCGGAGAATGTCTGGGGTGGCCGGCCGATGATCGCAACGCCGCCTATCTTGCCGTCCTCCGTGTCCGGCAAAATCTGCGTCGTCACCCGCTGTACAACTGGCGTTGCCGCTAACGCGATTTCGAGCGCCCCAGCCGGTTTCATCTTCATCTGCATCGCCGAGGCCCGCGCTCCCATCACGTCGGCTTCGCGCTCCAGCCCTTCGTCGTCGTTAACCGGCACCCCGCCGCGCATCTGTATCGTCGGCTTTACGCGGCCCTGCGCCTGCTGCACTACATGCCACGCCTCATGCGGCACATGCCGCTCCTGCCCCGGCGCTACGTGGATCTCGCTGCCCTGCGCATACGCGAGCGCATTCAGTTGCGCGGGTTGAGATGAGTTGTAATGCACGTTCACGCTATCGAGAGATATGCCCGACAGCGACTCGATTCCGGACTTCACGCCATCGGGCAGTCCGGTATCGTTGCGCGTGTCGCTTCGCTTCCGTTGCGCCGCATCGCCGAACATACCCCGCAGCCGCTGCCGTTGTGCGGTCACATAGGCACCGTTACGAATCTCGGCTGCCAGCTCGCGCTGCGCCGTAGCCTCCGGGCGCGCATCGACGAACCCAGATCCGCCGGTGTCTGAACGCACCGCAGCGGATTGTGGCGCTTCTTTGGCCGCTGCCGTTGCCTGGGCTTTCATGGTCTGTGCACGAGCTTCGCCTTCAACCCAGCTTCGCCCCGACTTCCTGGATAATCGATACCGACTTCTTCAGATTGTTGATATCGTCGACCTTCAGCTCCGCGACCGCGTCGTAAAAGATCTGGGTCATGGGGTCGCGCTTGTCGCTCGCCTTGGATTTCGCTTCCGACGCAGCCTGGATCGCCTTGCTGATCTTATCCGTTGGTTTCGAACCCTCTGTCAGAGCGTCCCTGATGCTGCTGACACCCGTGGGCGTAAATGCGAAAAGCCCGCTGGTGAATTTTCTCCATGACTTATTGGCGACCCGGGTCAGTTCCGTCGCCATCTCCTTCTGCGCACTGGTGAGCGCTTTCTGATCCTGTTCAGCCCCGATTCCCAGAATTGACCTGAGGCCAGACCCGATAGCCGCCACCAAACCCGATGCCCTGGCCTTCCCCCCTCGCCATAAGTGGCTTGATTTCAGGTTTTCGAGCGCGGTCTCGCATCTCTCCGGATAGAGGAGGCGGCCTTTCTCGTCAAGCCCCCCGAGAAAGTAGACCATGGCCGGTCCATGGATGTTAAAGAGGGCATACTGTAGGGCGTCCATTTCCGACGCGTAGCGTTCGGCATCGCCATTACTCGCGATCGCCCCTCGCAGAAATTCAAACCGTGTCCTCGCAACCAAAAAATTCTGACGATGCTTCGCGCATTGCTCGCTGAACTCGACGTCGGCCTTGATCCCGCCTACCGTGGATCCGACGAATTCACCGATGTCGCCGGCCCCCTCCGTAATCTTTTCCTGGATCTCGGCGATCTTACTCATTATTTTTCGCTTTGTCTTGTACGCGTCGTAAAGCGTTTCCAGATCCTCCGAGGTCAGTTCGTTCAACCATCCAATACTGGGAACGAAGCTGCTCTCTTCGTCGGACTTCTTCTTCGGCTCGTTGCGCGGCTTTTCCTTCTCCGGTTCCTTCTCCTTTTCCTTCGATCCGCCCGAACCGCGCGAGGCTTCGAGGCCGGCATTCGCCAGCAGTTTCGCGCCCTGACCAACCTTCTTAGCCGCTTCCCCCACTAACTCCAGTTTTTCCTCCGGCGTCAGAGTGGCCCAGTACCGGGACAGTCCCTCCCGAATGATTTCGCTTGTGGGGTCGGACTTTTCCCCCGACAATACGCTTTTTGCCTTTTCCTTCCCTTTTTCCCTGCCTTTTTCGCCGTATTCCTTTTTCCAGTCCGTGCCCGTCTGCTGCAGGCTGGTCAGGACTGCCACCGCCTGCTCATACAGCTCATCCATCCTCGTGTCGGTCTCTGTCCTTTTCTCTTCCGTGAACCTTTGCACGGGCGCGAATTTGCCTTGCAGGAGGTTCTCCGTCTTCGGCCCGCTTTGGAGCTGCGCGCCGGGCGTCAGAGCCCTCGCCCCCATCACATCCGCTTCGTGCTCCAGCCCTGCGTCATCGTTGACCGGCACCGCGCCGCGCATCTGCATAGTCGGCTGCACGCGGCCCTGCGCCTGCTGCACCACATGCCAGGCTTCGTGCGGGAGATGCTGTTCCTGCCCCGGCGCCACATGAATATCGCTGCCCTGCGCATAAGCCAGCGCATTCAGTTCAGCCGGTTGAGCGGAGTTGTAGTGGACTTTAACGCCGTCCATAGACATGCCCGATAGCGATTCCACGCCGGACTTCAGACCGTCCGGCAGGCCGGTGGTATTTCTCGCCGCCGCTGGCCCGGCTTCGAACTGCGCTGCATCGCCGAACATGCCGCGGAGTTGTTGCCGCTGCGCCACCACGTGCGGACCGTGGCGCAGCGCGTCGGCCAGCGCGAGTTGCGCCGTTGCTCCGGGGCGATTGTCGGCGAAAGCCGGTTCGAGCGGGGCTTGCCGGACAACGTCTGAACGTCCTGGGGCGGACTGCGTCTCCGGGGCCCGGATTGGCGCTTGGGCTTTCAGGTGTGGACTCCTCTCTCGGGAACGAACTTCCATATATTGTACGATTCTTTAACCACAAAAACCGGGTTTAATTTTGTTGCTTTAGTGAACGCGCGGGCGCCGTGCTTTCGGAAATGTCTCACAACCGTTCCGCCTGCCGTCTGTCCTGCCGGTCGTGGCTAAATTGTCCTGAAGAGGTGCTCGGGATAAGTGTCCTGAATATGACACTTGCGTCGCGTCGCCCCTCGAATTCCGCCCGGCTTTTATGGCATAATGGGGCACTCGGATCTAACGACATCAACCCGGAGGAATCGCGTGGCCTCTTCGCAGCGCAGACTGTCGGTGGTATTTGCGGTCGGTTCTATCGGTATGCTGAGTTGGACAATCCCGGCCACGGCGACGGTGTTACAGTGTTCGGCGTTGAATGGCGATAGCCTCGCCACCATTGCCCTGAGTGCTGGTAATCCCTCGGGCACTACCTGCGCAATCGGGGTTCTGCAATATACCTTCGGGACCTTCAATAGCGCCCTCGAGACCTTAAACAGCGGCGGGAGCGTGATCGGCGAGGTTGCCGGCCCTTCCGCTTCGGCCTTTATCTTCAACGTCGTGAACTCCGGCTTTTCGCTGAGCGATCCCGGTGGCCTTTCTGTGACGGCCGCAACACCGGGGCAAGGGCTGGATGAGACCGTTGTTCTGGCCTACAGTATCTCGGACCTAAACGGTTTACTCTACGCCGCCAACGCCACAGGCGGTGCCTTGTCCAGCACCCCGACCACCACCGGAACCGGCACGAACGTCGATACCGCGCAGTACAACAATCTGGTCTGCGACAACATCACCTGCGGCAATAATCTGATTCAGGGCGGCGCGTCGTCTCTGAACGGAGTCAGTTCCACTTTCCAGCGGGAACTTGGCAACCCGACCTTCACTCCGTTTGCAAACAGTCCAGCCGAGAGCAGCGACGCAACTATTCAGTTAGAGGCGTTCTATCAGGGAACGGCCAACTGGAACGGCGCGGCCACCTCGTTCACCATCAACGCAAACATCCCGGAACCCGGCACCTGTATGCTGCTGGCGCTGGGTCTCGCCGGGATTTCGGCCTCACGCTTCAAAAGACAATCTCGCAGCCTCACCGCCGCAAAATACTCCACCCCGGATCGAGCGTAGCCTTCGCTCCCGGCCCCGGTACGTCCACGCTGAATTTCGTCGGCCCGTTCCCCGTCACCACCCGCTTCACAATCGGCTTCGCCGCGCCCGTGCGAATCTCCACCGGCACCGTCACGGTGAAATCGTCCCCCACATCGGCTTGCGTAACGGTCCCGGTCAGTTTGCGCCCCACCACCGCATACGTCAGCTTCAGCGACGGCATGCCAGTGTCGTAAACCCATTGGTCGAAGAAATCCAGCAGCTTCGGATCGGGCGAACCAGCCGGCAGAAACTCCGCGCACAACTCGCGGAACTGATCGGTCGTGACGGTCTTCCACTCATAGCGGCGTCGCAACTCCGCCAGCATCTTCAGAAAATTTCCGTCTCCCAGCCGGCGTCGGATCATATGGATAATCCACGTGCCCTTGCCGTAGATCACCGCATTCGCAGCCCCAGGCACCGTCGATCTATCCAGACGACGACCCTCCACCACCGGCCCGCGCGATTCCGCCGTCGCGCCGTCCGGACCCTTCACCAGCAACTCCGCGCGATAAACGTCCAACGCTTTCTCTACCGCACGGGGTCCCATTCGGCTTTCCAGAAACAGCAGCGCCGAATAATTCGCCAGCGATTCCATCAGCCATTCGTGGTGATAGGAATCCGTTGTGACAATATTTCCCCACCACTGGTGCCCCGCCTCATGCGCGGCCAGCAACTCCGCCATGAAGGCTTCGTCGATCTGCGAATCCACCCGCGTCGGCATATCCGCCGGATTCATATACAGCAGCGTCGGCAGATAAATCATCCCGGCGAAGCCTTGTCCGAACATGCCGGTCACCGGCGATACTTCAATCTGGCTGAGCGGTGGCTCGCCGAATCTGGCCCTGAAGAATTCGACGGCCGCCAGCAACTCGGCGGAAAGGGCGTCCACACGATCCGCCGGGTCCACCGCCGGGACCGTGGCGGGCATCATCTGCGGAATCCGTAGCCCGTGGCTCGTCGTTGGTGTGGGGTCGCTCCTGACAATGGGTGCGGCAGGCGCCAGGCGCAGGGACGCTTCGAACTCCCGATTGGCGGAAACCTCCAGCGTGATGCCGTTCCTGACTGTTTCCCGTCGCGTGTATTGCCCCAGATTCACTCCGAGCAGTCGCAGTTTGCCCTGTGGCACGCGATGCGTGGTGCGGATGCCGTTCTCGATGTGATCCTCCGCCACCTTTCCCGCCGATACCAGATCGAGCGTCCTCGGATAGTGATACGTGACGTCATACGCAGCGAACTGCGGCCCGCGCCCCGGATACCACGTGCCGCGCGCGCTCACCGAAAAGATCTGGCCGCCCGTGTCCGCAAAGACCTTCCCTTCGTGAACGATCTCGATCTCGTGCTCGGACCCCGGTTCCAGCGGTTGAGGCGGCACCAGAATCAGAAGGCCGTTGCCGGAGTTCTGCACCAGACCGTCGCGCAGCGAATCGTGCTGATAAATCTCCGCCGGCACCCCGTCCACTTTGGCGGAAACCACGCGCATCGCGGTGTCCAGTTCGAACGGCAATACCTCACGTGAATCCACCTTCACCCGGACGCGCATGCGTGTCACGCAATGCATGGCGAGCGAAGCGTCGAGCGACGCGTCGATTTTGTAGCTGAGAATATCCTCTTCCAGTGCAGGAGGAGGCAGGCCTCTGAAGCTCTTGCCGACGAAGCGGCTCCACGTTTCCCACTGCCCGGTTTCACCATGAATAGCCACTTTTCCCACCGCAATCTGCTCGCTGGCGCGGGAATCGTGCACCACGTCAAAGTCTCCCAGCGTGCGCCCGCGCAGCGTGGCGTCGAAAAAGCCATGAGCCCCCGGCGCCTTCGTCAGCAGGTCCAGTACGATGCGCGTTTCGAAACTCGACGACAGGCCCGTGACTGCCAGGTTCCACTTCTCGGCCATAATCCGCCCGTACGTCGACGATTTTTCTGCCGTTGGTTTATCGATAGATGCATCGGAGCGGATGCTGTCGATCAGCGAGCGGGCCGTGCCGTCCGTGAAAAAGAAAACCCCCTGCGTGAAATGTTCGTCCAGGTTCGGAGATGAGGTAAAAGCCGCCATGGTGCGGCGTTCCGCGCGGTCCGGCGGAAGCAGCACCACTTCGGCGTCGCCGCCTTCCACGTCCGTTGTGAAAACCGCGCTCACTGGCGCGCCGTTGACCGGCTTTCCGAAGATTAGATAACCCTCGGTGAGGTAAATAGTAATGTCATCCTGATGGATCTGAATATCGCGGACGTGGTAGCACTCGGAGGCATCCAGATCGGCGGCCAGAACCTGGTGTCCCAGTTCGGCCGCCGTATGCGCCTGGCCATAGAGGGCCGCCGCGCCGAGCACCGGCACCAGAAGCCGCCGCAGATGTCGGATATTTAGGAAGCCGCGCACCCTGAAAAGAGTATAGTAAAGCTAAGAGTTCAGTTCATGATCGTCAGGATCCGCTTCGGGCATGGTCGCCTGGTAACTCGCAGAAAAGGGAAAAATGGCCGCGCCGCGCGAGTGACGGCCAGCCTGCTCAGTCTTGTTGCGATATCCTTCGCGGTCTTCGGTTTCTGGCGGCTCGGTGAAGACCTGGGCTTCGCCGGCGATTTCGTATTCCCCACCGGCTTTCTTTCGCACTGGCAGGTGTGGCTGGCGGCCGGTGCGGCGGTCCAGTATTTGTGCTGGCGGCTCACCCGTTACTCCAGACTGACCAGGAGCGAGCCGAGCGAATCCGCCGAAGACGAAGGGCCGGCGGAAAAGATCCGGGCTCGCGTTTGAGCGAATTTTCTCATCTGCTATTCTGGCGGCAGGTTCGCTCCTCCCATGCGCATTGACACGCGGTACCGGAGTTCGGCTTCGCTGTTCTTCCCGGCTTTCCCGCCAGGCGTGAAATGGCTGATATGCGCCAACGTCGCCATCTATATTCTCCAGCTTTTGTTCGTGGATTCCACGCTGTTCGGCAAGCCGATTTTGCTCTTTTTCAATCTGATGCCCTTCGACGTGTTGCGGCATGGCGAAATCTGGCAGCTTGTGACCTACATGTTCCTGCATGCCAGCATCGGGCATATTCTGTTCAACATGCTCACCCTCTGGATGTTCGGTGCGGCGGTGGAGCAAACATGGGGTACGCGAAGATTCCTCCGGTACTATTTCATCTGCGGCATCGGAGCGGGGGTCTGTGTGGTGGTCGCGAACCTGATATTCGGGGACGTCTACCAGCGAACCATCGGCGCTTCCGGCGCCATATACGGGGTCCTGCTGGCGTTCGGCATGCTGTTTCCGGATCAGGAAATCCTGCTGATGTTCCTGTTTCCCATTAAGGCCAAATACGCCGTCATGATTTTTGGCGCCATTGCATTTCTCAGTTCGTTGCAGGGGGGCGGAACGGTCAGCAACCTGGCTCATTTGGGCGGCATGCTCGTCGGTTACTCGTATATTAAAACTCAGTTCTCCAGCCGCCGATCGCGCGTTTCGGCGTCGCCGTCTTTCAGCGCCTCCGCCTGGTGGCACGATTACAAAATGCAGCGCGCCAAAAAGAAATTTCAGGTATATATGAAGAAGCAGGATCGGGATAAAGGACCTTGGGTCAATTGAAGCTTGAAACAGGTTTTGCTCACTTTGCGTCCCTTGATTGAGCACGCATACGCTTGATTGAGCACGCATACGCTTGATTGAGCACGCATACGCTCCCGGAGGGAGTTGGGGTTTATGAAAAGGCTGTTCGTCGCATTCGCAATTCTGCTGGGTCTGCTGGTTTGCCTTTTGGCGCAGGATGGCCCCACCTCCGTCGGCAGCGACACGGTCGCCCGGCCGCGTAAGCCAGCCGCCGCCGATACATCCGCGCCCGCATCGGCCACCCCGAATTCCGCGCCTGCGCCCGCCGTACCCGCCACCTCTGCGCCTGCCGACCTGCCGAAGATTCCATCGAAGCTGGCGCCGAAGCCCAAAGACGATGGTGGTCCTTCCAGCGCCACATTTTCCGCCGACACCAGTCTTGTCTCCGTCGATGTTGCCGTCGTTGACAACAAGAATAATTTTGTCCCTACGATTCCCCGCAGATTTTTCAGGATTCTCGAGGATAACGTTCCCCAGACCATCAAGCAGTTCTCCATGGGCCAGGCGCCTATGACAGTGGCGCTGGTCATTGAATTCAGCAAAAGATTCCAGTGGTACGGCAGCGGAGACTGGTATATGACCCTGCAGACCGCCTACTCCTTTCTGAATACCATGAAGCGCGACGATTATGTCGCCGTCATCCGCTACGACCTTCGCTCGCAGATCGTGCAGGATTTCACCAACGACCCGATCAAGCTCCAGCAGGCTTTGCACAGCTTCATTTTCCCGGACTTTTCGGAGGCCAATCTCTTCGATGTCCTCACCGATACCGCGGATCGCATGTCGAAGATACAGGGCCGCAAGTCGATTCTCATTCTGACTTCGGGCATCGATACGTTCAGCAAAATCACGTACGATCAGGCACGGCGGAAACTACAGGATTCCGGCGTACCGATTTATTCGATCGGGCTGCTGACAATGCTAAACCCCGGCGCCGCCGAGAGTATCACCCAATTGCAGGCGGACAATGAGATGAAGACCTTCGCCAAAGAAACGGGTGGGCAAGCCTACTTCCCGCGCTGGCCTGCGGAGATTGGCGATGTCTTCGGAGAAATTCAGGGCGCGATGCGAAATCAGTATACGCTGGCTTATTCGCCCTCGAATCAGGAGAAGGACGGCAAATTCCGCAAGATCACCGTGCAACTGATCGATCCGGAGACCAATCAGCCGATGCCGATGAACGATCAGAAAGGCAAGCCCGTCAAGTACTCGATTGTCGCCACAAAGGGCTACACCGCGCCCCGCGCGGTCGAATAACGGCGACTGAGAAGTCAAGCGCTGAATCTGCTCTGGTTTCAACCGGATGCAAATCTATTGACAGTTGCATGACAGGTCTGTTACTTTCAACCGTTCCCAAATGAAATCAGACTGCAGTTCTCCAGTAGCCATCCTCCTTGTCGACGATAACCCAAACGGATTGACCGCGCGGCGTATGATACTCGAAGAACAGGGCTTTTCCGTCACCACCACCGACAACGCCGAAGATGCGTGGGCCCTGTTCCAGCAGGCCCGTTTTGACATTGTCGTTACCGATTATCGTCTTGGCGGCATGAACGGCGGCGACCTGATCCGGCTGATCCGCAACGCCGATTCTCCCGCCCGTGTCATCCTGTTATCGGGTTTTGTTGGAGTTCTCGGCCTCAGCGAAGAGAATACCGGAGCGGATGAACTGATTCTCAAGAGCAATAAGGAAGTGCCGGAATTGTTGCGCGCAGTTCGCAAGCTCGCGCACCAGACGCCGCGCCGCCGTCCGCCGTCGCCAGCCAGTGGAGCGATCGCGCAACCGGCGCGCAGGCTGGTTAGGCGAAAGTCGGCGGGCCTCCCGTAATGTTCCACCGGGACCGCCGGGTTCGCGCGGGCTTCCCGATACGGGCCCCGATCCTGGCCATGGCGTTCGTGTTGCTGCTGGCGACCGGAATAGCCGTTGCCGCTCGCCGCAAAGCCACCGCGCCCGCACCAGCTAAGCCTGCTACTAACGCGCCAGTGTCTCAGGAAGTCGCGGTCGCGCGCTGGATGGCCTCGCTGACCCTCCGCGAAAAGATCGCCCAGTTGGTCGTAATCCCGTTCAACGGGCATCCGTTTCGCCGCGCCCGCGAAGAGAGCCGGTTTGTCAGGCTGGTCTCGCAGGAACACATCGGCGGCCTGATCCTGGTGAATCTCGCTAACGGCAAAATCGTGGCGAAGGCGGACCCGCTGCAGAGCGCCCGCTTCATCAATCGCATGCAGCGCCTCGCGAAGGTCCCTCTGCTGGTCGCGGGCGATTTCGAACGCGGCGCATCCATGCGAATCGAATCCACCACTATCTTTCCCCACGCCATGGCGTTCGCAGCCTCAGGCGATCCCGACGAAGCTCGTGTGGAAGGCGAAATCACGGCGAAGGAATCGCGAGCCATGGGGTTCCAGTGGTTGTTCTTTCCCGACGCCGACGTCAACAACAACCCCGACAACCCGATCATCAACATTCGCTCTTATGGCGAAGATCCGGCGACGGTCTCGGAATTCGTCAGCGCCTTCATCGCCGGCGCGCATGCAGATCCGAAAGACCGCGTTCTGGTAACCGCTAAGCACTTCCCGGGGCATGGCGACACTGCAACCGACACGCACATGAATCTCGCCGTCATTACGGCGGATCGCCCGCGGCTGGAATCGCTCGAATGGATGCCGTTTCGGGCCGCCATCAAGAGCGGTGTCGATTCCATCATGACCGCGCACATTGCCGTTCCCGCGCTCGACGATCCCGCGCTGCCGGCCACGCTCTCGCCGAAGATCCTCACCGGCGTTCTGCGTGACGATCTCGGCTTCAAGGGTCTCATCGTCACCGATGCGCTCGATATGGGTGGTATCTCGCATGGCTTCACCGTGGGCGATGCGGCCGTACGGGCGTTGGAGGCTGGTGCCGACGTGCTGCTGATGCCGTCCGATCCCAAAGCGGCAATCGACGCCGTGGTCGCCGCCGTGAAGGCCGGCCGCATCACGCCAAAGCGTATCGATGACAGCGTGACCCGCATCCTGATCGCGAAGGCGCGCGTGGGGCTCGCGGCGGGCGCGCTGGTGGATGTGGGTCTGATCCCGAAGCTTGTCAACACGCCGGAGAGCAATGCCGCCGCCCAGAAGATTGCCAATCGCTCGGTCACACTGGTCCGGAATCAAGACCGGATTCTGCCGCTGAAGGATACAGCGGATACCGTGTTTTACACCATGAATGAAGGGCCTGCGTCCGTCGAAGGCACGGCGTTTTCCGACGAAGTTCGAAGGCGGATGCCGCAGGCCAGATTCGTCCAGGCCAATTCCGCGATGTCGGAGAGCGAGATCGACGCGGCGCTCGAGCGCGGGGCCGGGGCAGGGAAGTATGTGATTGCGGCCTACGCGTCCGTGGCTGCGAATCGCGGCACCGCGGCGCTGGGCGGAGCGCTGCCGCATCTGATCCAGAACCTGATTGCCACAAAGAAGCCGGTGGTGTTACTGGCGCTGGGCAATCCGTATCTGCTGCGCAATTTTCCGGATGTTGCCGCTTACCTTGCGATGTACAGCACCGTGCCGCCTTCGGAGATCGCGGCGGCAAAAGCCCTGTTCGGCGAGATACCGATTGGCGGAAAACTGCCGGTTTCGATTCCCGGTTTCGCCAGGGTGGGTGACGGCATCGTGCTTCCATAGCCGGTATGGAAGCTCACGTGCTTGTTACCGCAAGGTGAGGATTCCGCTATGAAAAGGGCTTTTTACCTGCTGGCGCTGGCAGCCGGGCTTTCCCTCATGCTCTATGCCGACGACTGGGCCGGCAATCTGGTGGACGCGGTTTGCGCAGATCAAAAAGAGAAGACCGTGCCCTGCGATGCGACCGATGCGACCACCGTTTTTGCCCTGGATGTCACGGGTAAGATTTACAGGTTCGATCCGGCCAGCAACGCCAAAGTTGCCGCGGCGCTGAAGTACCACGCCGCTCCGGTGCCTGACGCTTCCGGGCATGTGCCAACGGAAGTCAAGGCGAAAATCACGGGCACCGAAGGCGGCGGAATTATTGTGGTGGAAACGATTTCGCTTCAGTAAGCGTTATTCGGTGGTGTAACCTTCGACGTACGCAAGTAAACGTTCCCGACACGATACAGCCTGCTACGACATCCTCAGGAATCCCGTAGCGCTCGCGCAACAAGCGGGCACATTCGGGGTCCCAGGGCGTCGTTAAATCCAACACCCAATATCTCGTAGTGGCCGCGCGGCCGCGCATCAAGTCAAGACTTGCGGCGAGGCCGCCGCGGAGCGGGAGCTGTCAGCTTCTCACCCCGCGAACCCGCCCAGCCTAACTCAACCGACCGCTTCGCCAGTCCTTAGTCGCCCGGCAGCATCGGCTTGCCTTCGTGCGACACCAGAAGGTCATGCATGTCGTTGGCGTGCTCTTCCTCATTGACCAGAATGCCTTCCATCATCACGCGGGTCGTCGAATCGTTGTCGCCGAAATAGCGAATCAGCTCCCGATAATGCTCGCAGGCGATGCGCTCGGCCACCAGATTCTCTTTGATCATATCGATCAGATTCGCTCCCACCACGTACTGCGACGCGGACCGCGATGCGAGGCCCTCCGGGTTGAAATCCGGCGTGCCTCCCAACTGGTTGATGCGTTCGGCAACCAGCCTCATGTGCCCCTGTTCTTCTTTGGCATGCTCGTCAAATTCTTCCTTGACGGCGTCGCTCGAAATTCCCGCCGCGGCGATGGCATTCATCGTGTAGCGCAGGACGCAGACAATTTCGGTGGCGAGAACGCTTTGCAGGATCTCGATCGCCTGCTTGACATCCCCTTTATAGGCGGGCGTGATGGCGCCGTCCCCGATACTGGCGCGCGCTCTGGATCTCAGTTCCTTTACATCCGTGAGGAAAGGCTGACTAGTCTTCATGCCACCAGTTTACGGGAAAACGATTCGGTTTTGATGTCCTGAAACGAACACTTACCGGACATCGCCGCGGCGAATATTCAGAATCAGCGCCATGACCCGCTGTTCGAGGTCGTCGCGCGTCCTCTGGAAGGCCTCGAGCGGCTGCCCGTAAGGATCCACGATTTTCCACTCGATCAGCCTGCGAGGTCGCGGGCCGGGAAGCTGATAATCGGACATGTTGACCACAATATCGGCAAGTATCGCGTCATTCGGGATATAGCGGCGCGATACGTGCTTTGAAATATCGATGTTCTTTTCGCGCATGGCGACAACGCCATTACGCGGGACATGCGGCACCGGCGCCAGCCCGAAACTCTCGGCCCGCAGCACATCCGACCCGTAGCAATTGGCAAATCCTTCCGCCATCGGACTGCGGCAGACGTTGCCCAGACAGACAAAAAGAACGCGCTTCAGATCTTGCTCAGAAATAATTTATGCACCCTCGGATCGTGAGTCAGTTCCGGATGGAACGTTGCCACCAAATGGCGACCCTGTTCCACCAGCACCGGATCACCATCATACTCGGCGAGTACACGTACCGCCGGGCCCGTCCGGCGAATGATCGGAGCGCGAATGAAAACGGCCTCCACATCGCCCGCTCCCGCCCGCTTCTGGAAATCCGGGCCTGGCGTAATATTGGCTACCCGGCTATCGACCTGACGCCCGTAAGCGTTACGTTCCACCGTCAGATCCATGGCGCCGAAACTCTGTTGCGACGGATTCAGCACTTCGCTCGCGAGCAGGATTGCGCCCGCGCACGTGCCAAAGACCGGTTTCGTGTTGACGAACTCCGCCAGCGGCTCCACCAGGTTCATCATGTTGAGCAGTTTGAGCATGGTCGTGCTCTCACCGCCGGGGATCACCAGCCCGTCGACGGAGCGCAATTGCTCCGCCGTACGCACTTCCACCGCCTCGCCGCCAGCCGCCGTTATCGACTTCGCGTGGGCATCGAAATCTCCCTGCAAAGCCAGCACGCCGACGCGCTTTTTCCTGTTGGGCATGGGCTACCACCCACGCGTCTGCATCAGTTCGCTTTCCGGCAGCTTCGAAATGTCGAGGCCCGGCATCGCGAAACCGAGACCTTCGCTGGCTTCGAGAAGTTTCTGCGGATCTTTGTAATAGGTGGTCGCCATGACGATGGCTTTGGCGCGCGCTGCCGGGTCGTCACTCTTGAAGATGCCTGAGCCGACGAAGACCGCTTCGGCGCCCAAATGCATCACGAGCGCGGCATCGGCCGGAGTCGCAATGCCACCCGCCGAAAAGTTCGGCGTTGGCAGCTTGCCGTGTTCGGCCACCCATTCCACCAGCTCGAGTGGCGCACCCAGCACCTTCGCTTCGTGCACCAGCTCTTCCTTGCCCAGCACCGTCAGCTGCCGAATATCTTTGATGATCGTCCGCATGTGCCGGACTGCTTCCACGATATTGCCGGAACCCGCTTCGCCCTTGGTGCGGATCATCGCCGCGCCTTCGGCAATACGCCGCAGCGCTTCGCCCAGATTGCGCGCGCCGCAAACGAACGGCACTTTAAACGATTTCTTGTCGATGTGGTGCACTTCATCGGCCGGCGTCAGCACTTCGCTCTCATCGATGTAATCGCAGCCCATCGCTTCCAGAATCTGCGCTTCGGTGAAGTGTCCGATGCGCGCCTTCGCCATCACGGGAATGGTGACCGACGCCATGATCTCGCGCATCATGCTCACCGCGGACATGCGAGCCACGCCGCCGTCCCTGCGGATATCGGATGGCACGCGTTCCAGCGCCATCACGGCGCACGCGCCGGCCTTTTCCGCGATCACAGCCTGTTCGGCATTGACCACATCCATAATCACGCCGCCCTTCAGCATTTCCGCGAGGCCGACCTTCAACCGCCATTCTTCGTTGTGCAGCATAACCTTGTCTCCTTTTTGTCGTTCCCGAATCTCTAAACGAATGCCAGCGTCGGCCTGGACGCCTCGTCACGTGAGGTTGTTGCGTTGCGAATCACTTCGCCAAGGATTTCGATGCCGCGCCGTATAGCTGCGGATTCCAGACCCGCGAAGCTCAGGCGCAGCCCGCCATCGAGCGAGCGTGATACAGAGAAATACCGACCCGGCAGGTAGTCCACTCCGGCTTGCCGCGCGAGGCCGCGGAGCGCGCCGGAATCGAGGCCCGCAGGCAGATCGATCCACATATTCATGCCACCGCCCGGCACTATGTAGCTGCACTCGGGCAGATAACGCATACAAGCCTGCTCGACCGCGCGAAGCTTCTCGCGACCCGCAGCAATCACGGTGCCTTCGTGTCTTCCGAGCCGCCCGGATTCGGCGAAATGCAGCAGGAAAGCCTGCGACAACTGGTCCGTATGCAGGTCCGTGAGCTGCTTCAGCTCCGCCGCCCGCGCGATCACGGGCTTCGGCGCGATGATCCACCCGACACGCACTCCTGGAAATGCAATTTTGGAAAAACTGCCCAGCATGATCACGTCGGCGTCGAACGATTTCAGCTTCGGCAGCGGCGCGCCGTCATAGACCAGGTCGCTGTAAATATCGTTTTCGATGACGACGGCTCCGGCAGCGCGTGTCATCGCCGCCAGCGCGGAGCGTGCCGCCGCGGGGATGGTGGCGCCGGTGGGATTCTGGAACGACGGCGTAACGACGACAACCTTCGCGCCGGCTTCGAGCGCACGCCGCAGCCCGTAGAGATCCATGCCTTCGCCGGTCACTGGTACGCCGATGAGTTCCGCGCCCGCATCGATGAAGAGATTTCGCAGGCCGGGATAAACCGGCTCTTCAATGGCCACTCTGGTGCCCGGCTGTGTGAGTGCGCGCCGCAGAATATCCACTGCCTGCTGGCAGCCGTTGGTGATTAGGATGTCGTCGTTCTCGCCGGCAACTCCCTGCTGCCGTGCGCGTTCGAGCAGCCAGCGCCGCAGGGGCAGGTGACCGAGCGGCGAGCCCAGTTGCAGCAGAGACTGCAATCGGCGATCTACTAGCACTTCGGCGCAACACTCGCGGAATTCCTGGAGCGGAAACAGCGCTTCAGACGGTCGCGAACTGGAAAAGTCGATGACATTCGCGGCGGGCGATCCGCTGGAGACAAACATGGACGGCGTCAGCGAGCGGCCCCAGTCAATGCCGTAGCTCTGGATGGGGAGTCTGGGCGCGGATGGCGTCTGCGCCAGGACAAAACTTCCCCGGCCAACGGCACCCTGGATCAGGCCTTCCTGTTCCAGCCATTCGTAGGCGGCTGATACGGTCGTTCGGTTCAGTCCAAGTTGACCAGCCAATTCGCGGGTGGGTGGCAAGCGGTCGCCCGCCTGCAATTCACCGGATTGGATCAGACGTTGCACATATCCGCCTAATTGGCGATATAGCGGAACTTCCGACGTGCTGTCTAGGTCCGGCTGGAACTGCATAGCCACATCCTACCATCCATATTGGACTGGCGCAAGGCCATCCAATCGCAAATTCGTAAAAACGGAGCCATTTGGTAGTGGGTCAGTCACTGACCCACTATCGACAATCCCGGTAGTTATGGGATCGAGCTGCTTGTCGAGCTGGGCCTTTATCAGCTCGAAGCGGGAGAATATGCTCCTCGATGACCTTCAGTTCGTCGGTTGGGTCGTATCTGCGCAGGCCGAGTTTCGCCCTGATGTACTCGTCTGACGGCAAAGCCTCCCACGGGTCATCTTCCTTAAACTTGTCGGTGCGCCGGAGGTACAGTTCCTCGTTGGCAAACAGATCACGGAACTTGTCGAAGTCCATGAACCGGCAGATAACGGACTCTGGGGCAGGCTGCGCTACGTATCGATGGGGATTGACAGGCATGAGATGGATGGCAGTGTATTTTGATTGAACCGCACCTCTGTGATCCGCCAAACCGCTTTCGAGCATCGGAGACATTCCTATGTTCCCGGGGCGTTATCTCCCTTGGTATTACTTATACGCCTGAACCGTGGGCGGTAAGCGATTCGGGCGGCTCCCTACAGCAAAGGGTTATCCTAAGCGAACCGGATGAATTTCAAGCTTCGAGCAGGGCTTATCGCAGCACTGATCGCACCGCTCACTGCGTTTTGCCTTGCCTGTATGCCGATCCCCTATCCGGGGCTCGAAGGCGACGAATGCGTGTTCGGCATGGCCACGTTCGGCGGCCTGGCTCGGGAGTTCTGCCTCAGCATTTTCCACCATCAGTTTCCGCTGATGATTTTCTATTACGCGGGCAGTCTGAAAGGAATGGTGATGTGGCCGATCCTGCATTTGTTCGGCGCGAATATCTGGAGCATTCGGCTTCCCGCAGCGCTTGCCGGAGCGGTTACCGCGGCACTCACTTATGATTTCGCACGGCGCATAGCCGATCGGAAGGTCGCGATCATAGCGGCGATGCTGGTGGCAACGGACCCCATTTTTCTGCTGACCAACACGCTCGACTGGGGACCGGTCGCGGCGGAGCATGTGCTGCTGCTCACCGTGCTGGCGTTGTTTGTTCGCGGTCGTCTGCGACTGGCGTGTTTCGTGGTGGGTCTCGCGTTCTGGAACAAGGCGGTGTTCGTCTGGGCCCTGGCGGGGCTGATTGCGGGCGGGGTTGTCGCTTACTGGCCGGTGATCCGGAAGCGGCTTCCTGGTCCGAAGGTGGCTGCGGGGTGCGTGCTGGCCTTTCTGCTCGGATGCGCGCCGCTGCTTCTTTACAACATCCGAAGGCCCGCCGCTACGATGCGTTCCAATGTCCATATGTCTTTCGCAGGATTCGGGGACAAGGTGACGTCGCTGCATTACACGCTCGATGGTTCGGATCTTTTCGGTGTGGTGGCAGGAATGGATGGGGTCACCGATCATACAGGTGCGCGCTTCCACGATCTGTTTCTGCCGGCGCTGCTGCTTTCTGTCGCGATCACCCTTCGGCGTTTTCGAGCGCCCGAACTCAGGCCCGCGCGGTTCGCCCTGGGGTTCTGCGGCGGCTTTCTCTTTCTGATAGCGCTGACCAGATACACGGGCGTTGCGCACCACCTGGTGCTGATGTATCCGATGCCGCAGTTGCTGGTCGCGACGGTGCTGGCGTCGCTGCGCCGCAGATATTTGGGGGCGGTGCTCGCTGTGCTCGCGGTGGGGGCAAATCTGCTGGTGTTCGATACGTATATTACGCAATTGCGGCGCAGCGGCCCGTTTGGGCTTTTCACCGATGCGACGTTTGGGCTTTCCAGAGTGCTGAGAGACGGCGTGGATCATGTGTACCCGATCGACGCCGGGCTCTGGGAGAATATTTTCACCATGCACGAAGGGAAGCTGCAAACACAGGCGCTCTTCGTGCTCAGCCAGCCGGTGGGCGAATTGCAGAACGCGCTGCGCGATTCGCAGGCCGTTTTCGTGGACCACGTAACGGGCCGCCAGTACCTTGCGGGATCGGCGGCGCGCCTGGATGAGATTGCTAAACCGCTGGGCCTCCACAGGGTTCAGTTGCGCACCATCTCCGATTCGAAGGGCCGTCCGCAGATGGAAATGTTCGTGTATCGGTAAGATGATTCTGTCGGGCTTATGGCAATCAGATGGATGTTGACAGGCACCGTGGCGGTTTTGTTTGCGGCGCTGGTGCCTGCGCAGAGTACGGAGACGCTGAACCTTCCCAAAGACCCGCCGCTGGTGGCGATTGGCGAAACGGCGCGGCTGGTCTTTCATGTCTCGCCGCTTTCGAGCCAGGGGCTGTTGTCTCAGCAGGTGCGCGATGCACTGAAGGCAGTTCTGAAGATGAACGGCGGTGCGCAGCTTGTCCATATTCGCGCGTTTTCCGCGGGTAACGGAGACGTTCGGCGTATTCCGCAGATTGTCAGCGATGTGCTGGGGTCGAAGCACGAGCCGCTGCCTTCAGTCAGCGTGCTGCAGGTTGGCGCGCTGCCGATGGAAGACGCGCAGGTCGTACTCGAAACGGTGTCGGTTGGCAAGAAAGAAGTGAATAAGGACGGCGTTTCCTTTTATAGCGCCGAGACTGCGGCCGCAACCGAGCCAGCCAATGAACCAGCGATGCCGCTCAAGCCGCTGTTGCAGAAGGCGCTCGATCGGCTGGCTGCGAAGATGGGCGGTAAACCGGCGCTTTCGGTGACGTGCTTTGCGAGCGAAATGGAGGGAGCGCAGGAACTGCTGCACATGGTCGCATCCGCGTTCCCGGGCGCGGCGGTCAATCTGGTGCAACCTCGCCGGCTCGCCTGGCAGACGGAGGCGAGTTGCGAAGGGGTGTCGCGCGGCGCGAGCGGCATCGGCGTGGCGCGAACTGCGTTTTCGGGAACGCAGGTAGCCTTTGGCGCGCAGGAAAAAGATGCGGCGGTGGCCATCCAGCGTCTGGATCGCGCGCTGGGAGAAGCGGGCGCCGCACGGACCGCGAATGCGGAGTTGCTCAGGCTCTACGTGCTGTCTCCGTCAACCACTGCCGTCGCTCTG
>Ga0302140_10000267_pt1 | contig 63621 bp, 50 predicted proteins | sample I_Bog_E1_1_FD_202095 | JGI IMG/M metagenome (GOLD analysis project Ga0302140, IMG submission 202095) | Peat permafrost microbial communities from Stordalen Mire near Abisko, Sweden - I_Bog_E1_1 | ecosystem: Environmental > Terrestrial > Soil > Wetlands > Peat | place: Sweden: Abisko, Stordalen... | reverse complement strand
ATTCAAGGTTCTGCCGGCAATGGTGCGCGGCAATCTAGCAATCTTCCCTGTTATTGCCAACCACTCATTCGATACCTCGCAACTGATGACGCTCGACGAGGGAGTTCGCTTGGGACAGGTCACGGTGACGGAGGCCGGGGAAGCGAGGGGCCTGATCCGGCCAGGCCAGTCGATACCACCGCGACAGGAAGGCGCTCAGGTCAATCGCCTTGTGCTCTACAACAACTCCAGTCACCCGCTGCTTTTGCTTGCGGGTGAGATTGTGACCGGTGGCAAACAGGATCGAGTGATTGGTTCCGACCGTATTGTTCCCCCGAATACGGGGCCGATCGACCTCGGCGTTTTCTGCGTGGAGCCGGGACGCTGGGTGGCATCCAGTTCCAACTTTGGCTCAATGGGGGCGCAGATGGCACAACCGAGCGTCCGCACACCGGCAATGGCCGACCGCAATCAAAGCCAGGTTTGGGCCAATGTGCGAGCCTCGAATGCGATGATGGCTCGCAATCTCACCAGTTCCGACGCAATGGCAGTCGCGGGAACAAGTTCTTACGCCAAGGTCTTTACGAGTGCCCCAGTGGCAAAGATGGTCTCTACATATGGAGGCGCTGAGAGCGAGCAGGTAATCCTGAGGGAACTGAGAGCTAAGGACGCAGTCGGCGTGGTTGTAGCTGTGAATGGCCGCGTTCTGTGGGCCGATGTATTCGCCAGCACGGAGTTGCTCTCGAAGTATTGGCCAAAGCTGATGCGCAGTTATGTTGCAGAGGCAATGACTTCAGCAAGCAACGGCACGGCAGCAGATATTCACGAGGCGCAACTCTACATGAACGTCTTGACGGGCGGTCGCGAGATTGTGGAGACCGAGCCGGAGGTCTATCGCCGCACCGATATTACCGGCGACGGGTTTCGCGTCTTCGAGTTGACGGCATTGCTTCCAAAGACCGGCTTTAACGTTCACATCACAAAGATTCGAGAGTAAATGCGTTATGCTGGTCTAAATAATAATGTCATCGCGGATCTCTTGAAGTGCGTGATCAATTGAGCATCGCCGTCGGACCAGCACGTTCATCTTTCAGAGCAAAAGGGGAAGCATGAAGCGCAAGAAACTCCTTTGGTGTGTTTGTGGTGTGTTGGCGTTATTAGCTGCTCTGGGAGTCTGGGAGCGCCCGATCAGCGGCCTCTACTTCAAGGGAGTTATTCCCTTGCGCTTGTGCTTTGCAGGGGCGGAAAGCCGTTCCGTAATTGTTGCGGGCATTCGCATTCATTACGACGTGCTTGGGCCCGCATCAGGTCCGCCGGTTGTTCTGGTGCATGGCCTGGGTGGGCGTGCCGAAGAGTGGCTGGACTTGGCACATTTTCTCGTCAATGCTGGTTATCGCGTCTATCTCCCCGATTTGCCCGGCTACGGTCGCAGCGAAAAGCCGACAAGCTTTTCCTACTCGGTGCCCGATGAGGCCGCCATCGTGGTGGGCTTCCTGGATGCAGTGAGATTGAAGCAAGTGGACCTAGGTGGCATATCGATGGGCGGATGGATTGTTCAGCTTGTCGCCAGCGAGCATCCCGAGCGTGTGCGACGACTGATGCTCTTCGATAGTGCAGGCATCCACGAACAGCCTGCTTGGGATACGCGCCTGTTTACTCCCACGACGCCCGCCGAGGTAGCGAAACTCAATGGTCTCCTCTACCCCCATCCCTTTCCGGTGCCAGGGTTTGTCGCTCGCGATATTTTGCGGCTGACCGATCAGAATGGTTGGGTCATTCGTCGCGCCGTGGCATCGATGCTCGCTGGCGGCCATGCGTCAGACGACTTATTGCCGACACTCAAGATGCCGCTACTAATCGTATGGGGCACAGAAGATCGCATTATGCCACTTCATCAGGGCGAAAAGATGCACAGTCTTGTTCCACAGTCTGAATTGGAGGTTTTCCCAGGCTGCGGCCATCTCTCCCCGATGCAGTGCGCCAGTCACGTGGGGCCGAGGGTCGTTGAGTTTGTGAAGAAGTAAGCTTGCGAGAGACGCCTGCAAATCATGAAGTAATCGCGGAAGGCATTCCATTGAAACTGGGCGAATTGCTCAACTGGCGCCCGCTTTTGCTATGTCTTACAATACAAGAGATGCTTTACAAACTAAACTCATCTTGGGACCAAAGTCAGATGGCACTTGTACGGACGGACTGTCGGTTGTCAGAATACGTCATGGAAAGCGCCGCAGGCACCTGGAGCAGATTTCAGTTTCTAAATCTCCGCCGAATCACTCAGCGAGCCTCCCATCAAGGATAAAAAGTCTTGACCCTTCCTGGTGCTCGAGTTGAAAACGGCAGGCACCCAATAGGCAATCAATAGGTCATAGTCAAGTGGCTTTTAGACTATGACGGAAATGCGGAAGTGCCTTATCTTGTGCTGCGATGTGCTGCTCAACCCGCCGAAGGAATCTTCATCCTGTCACCGTGAACTTATGTGCAGGTCGATGGGGCTTTTGTTGGCAGTCTGGATGCAGTGCCTGAGACTGGTGAGCTCTTCCTGAATCGTGTGTGCCCGGCGGAAGCATTGGCTCAGCCCTCTGATAATGTCTTGAATCTACTCTTAGAGCCGTGCGTTCATTAGCTTATAATTCTCTGAGAAGGTCAATCGTGGCTCCGCGGGTACGATAAATAGGGGACAGAAGTGGGGTTTGGCTTCCCAATTCAGTTGTCGGAACATGTTCGGTACCACAGAATAATCGATTAAGTATTTGATTCTAAAGGGCGGGAGTAGTTCAGTGGCAGAACGTCAGCTTCCCAAGCTGAATGTCGCCGGTTCGATCCCGGTCTCCCGCTCCAATAGAATCTATAGTTCACAAATGCCGGCTTCAATCTCTATTCCGTTTGTGCTCCAAATTACATCACCAAGCGGAACTGCCAAGCGAAACCGATTGATCGCAGGCAGCCTGTATTCGACAGGCAACTGCGCGCAGGCGATTTGGCTGACGTCGAGGCAATCGCCCAGCTGATCGGCAACCAGTTTGCCGTTGGCCCCAAGTTCACCAATACGAACGCAGGTTGACATCGCTTCAAAGTCAGGCATCTGCTCCCCAATGAGTTCCGTTTTTGCCATGGCGATCCTCCGTTATGGCTCGGGCAGCTATGCCAGCCTGACCGTTCATTGTTGCTGTCCGGCTACCCGAGGATAGGCGATCGATTTTTCGCGATTCTCCACTCCAGGGTTGCGGTGTTTTCTATCGGCTGGCTCAAAGAGTGCTCGCGTCCCGCGACGTCACGCTGAGGTGGCGCTTTGACGTAAGCGCCGGGAGGAGATCCTTGTCTCTGATGAGCCAATTTCAAGAGTGCTTTAAGTCAATCCCTTCCTTTGAGAGGGGCGATCAAGTCTTCCTGAATTCTTCGGACGAATCCCCTGACTCTTGTCTACCTGGTGCTCTCCCTCTGCAGGGCGGCGCGCAATCTTCCCTCCGCCTCGGCATTCCAGTATCCGCAGTCCAACTCAAGAAAAACCGAGGTATAGGGAAGCAGCATGGTCGACTTGACGATGAGAACCGAAAACATCTGTGCTGCACGGTCCAGCCTTGCGATGATCTCTTCGTGCGGGGTTGCATCGACAGTGAATTCCTGCAATGCCGTCTTCAGCCAGGAACGATAGTCGTCGATTCCTGGCGCATCCTGCTCTTCGACAAATGTAAGTTCGCGATCGAGATGAACGAGAGGATGAACATGCAGGCAGGGACGCAGGAGGGCAAGCACCGCCTCGATGGTGTCCTGCTGGCTGAGGCCGGAGGCGACCGTTTCGATTCCGCTGTTGGATTGCGCAGGGTACGCCGCATCGGCGACCACAATCCAATTGCGGTGGCCGAGCAGCGGCAGACGATCTTCGATCAAACGCTTCCATCCTGATGACGACTGCACAGACTCAACTTCAGTTTCCATATCCGGCCTGCTTCTTTCAGAGATCAGTTGCTTTGTACTGGGGATGTCAGCTCTTCATCCGCGCAGACCGCGACTTTGCCGCACTTGCCCGAGGCCATCAGCGCATAGGCATCCTCGGCCTGGTTCAGAGCAAAGCGGTGGGTAATAATCTGGTCCGGATGCAGATTCCATCGCACCAGACGCTCCACCAACTCCTCCATCAGCCAGATTGAGGTTACCCAGGATCCATAGAGCGTTTTCTGATCATGGATCATATCCGGCGAAGGATCGATTTGGAAACTCCCGCCTTCTCCTATCAATGCCATGCGGCCCCACTTGCGGGTGGCGCGAATCGCCGTGGCCCGAGCCCCGGCATGGGCCGAGCAATCGATAGAACGCTCCACGCCGAGGCCGCCGGTAAGCGCCTTTACCTCGGCCACATTGTCCGGCCCCGAAGCCAGAACTGTGTCGCAGAGTCCCAGCTCAAGGGCGATCTTCATGCGCTCATCCACTATGTCGATACCGATAATCTGGTTGGCGCCCAGCTTGCGGCACAGCGCGCCAGCGGCCAATCCCACCGGTCCCAGGCCGGTGATCAGCACGGCGTGATTGCCATCGATGCCGATCTTGGTCAACCCCTCGTAGACAGTTCCAAAGCCGCATGCCACCTGTGCGCCGTCTGCGTAGGAAAGTTCATCGGGCATGGAGATCAGGTCCTTCTCTTCGGCGATCATGTACTCCGCCATGCCGCCGTCCCGTTGCCATCCATACGCGCGTCGATATTTCTCGCTGGTGCAGGAAATCATGTAGCCGCGGCGGCAATCGTTGCACACCCCGCAGCCGGAGATGTGGTAGACAATTACGCGATCTCCGTTTTTGAAGCGGCGGCAGCCTTCACCGGTAGCCACGATCTGGCCGCATGGCTCGTGGCCGGCAATCACGCCCTGGTAGCCTTCCGGGCCCTTGCCAAGATGCTCATGATAGATGCAGCGAATATCCGAACCGCAGATGGTGGAGGCTTTCATGCGCAACAAAACTTCGCCATGGCCCGGAGTTGGTACTGGAACCGTACGGATTTCAACGGTGGAGTCCCCGGGCAGGAATGCCGCCGTCATTGTCTCGTTCATCTTTACCACTCCCTGTGCATGATTGATTTGATGCTCGACGCTCAATGTAGCTACGGGGGCGTGATCTCGCCGTTCATGTCCCAGAGATCCTCCCAGCTTTGCCCGTCCTTCCACAGGAAGACCTGTCCTTTGATCAGCCTGCACTTTCGGTCGATTGCAGCAATCCGACACATCTCATCCTGGCTGAGCGGGTCACGCGTGACGCATTCCAGATTGGCGCGATAGTTGTTGATCGAAAACGGAATCGGCGTCTGTCCGCGCTGGACGGCCCACTTGATGCAGATGAGCGCCGGGTGCACGCCATACTGCCTGGCAATCTCTAAGATGACCGGATCCTTCGTCGGCGCGGTGTCTTCCGGAGTGCGGTCGCGGTCTGGCCTGCCCGGCGAACCGATCGGGCAGTAGCCGATGGGTTGAATGCCGTGCCCAACCACAAACTGGAACAACTCCGGTTGCTGAAAGTGGGGATGCAACTCCATTTCGTTCACCGCCGGCTTGATGCGGGCGTCGCGCAGCACCAGTTCGAGCTTGGGGATGGTCATGTTGGAGGTGCCGATATGGCGCACCAGTCCCAACTCCACCAGCTCTTCCATCTTGCGCCACGTCTTCATGTAGTCGGCGTGGATGTAGGGCTTGGCATCCGCGCTGCGCGCACTCACATCGCAACCTGGAGCGTGGAAGTTCGGAAACGGCCAATGGACCAGGTACAGGTCGAGATAATCGAGGTGCAGATCGGCCAGAGACTTCTTGCACGAGGCGATCACATCCTGCTCACCATGCTTGTCGTTCCACAGCTTCGAGGTGATCCAGAGATCTTTCCGGCTGAGTCCGCTATTCAGCATCTCCTCAAACGACCTCCCGATCCGGCCCTCATTCCCGTAGACAGATGCGCAATCAAAGTGCCGGTAGCCCATTTGGGCGGCTGATTTGACCGCATCGGCCACTGCCTGGTGAGAGACATGATCCGAGCCAAATGTACCCAGTCCAATGGCCGGCATCTTCGCGCCGCTCCAGAGCGTCCTTTGCGGGACAAGCTCGGGGAGCACGGCGTCTGCGGCAGGTTTCCATTGCATCTTTGTCACGGCCACTTTGCATTCCTTCGTCTTAAGTTATCGTTAACTATGCCGGAAATGAGAGTACAATTCGAGACAGAGAATTGTCAAGCGGATTGCAACGAGGCCACTCCTCAACCCTGCATCAGTCTGAATTGAAGTAAACGCTGACGTGATAGGATTGATCGCAATTCAACGCATCTCTGCCGCCCGCAGGCAAGCGAGTCAAAGGAGAAGTCAAGAAGAATGCCTGTTCGATTGAAAGACATTGCTCAAGATCTGGGTCTTTCGGTCGTCACCATCTCCAAGGTGCTCCGCGATCACCCCGACATCAGCGTACAAACCCGGAAGCGCGTACTCAAGCGCATCAAGGAGATGAACTACCAGCCCAACTTCGCGGCCCGTTCTCTGATTACGGGACAGACGTGGACAATTGGCCTGGTCGTGCCCGACTTGCTGCACCCGTTCTTCGCGCAGATTGCCAAAGTCATCTCCAACGAAGTGCGCAAAGAGCATTTCAGTCTCTTGATCTCCTCTTCCGATGAGGACCCGAAGTTGGAACAGCAGGAGATTAGCCAACTGTTGGCTCGCCGCGTGGACGTCATGCTGATTGCCTCAACACAATCGACGATGGAAAGTTTTCGCGGCATCGAAAAAGAAAGAACGCCGTACATCCTTCTCGACCGACGATTTACAGGACTTGAAGCCAACTTTGTGGGCGTGGATGATATCGCGGTCGGCATGCTCGCCACTATCCACCTGATCGAGCAAGGCTGCCGCCACATCGCGCACATTTGCGGACCAGCGGTCAGCACCGCGGTTGGCCGATTGGAAGGCTATAAGCAGGCTCTCGCGACCCATCAGATGGTTTCACCGCGAGGACACATCGCCTCGATCGGTAGCTCCGGAGACCACCGAGGCGAGCAGGGCGGTTATGACGCGGCCACCAAGCTGTTGAGGACCAGGCCCCGTCCCGACGGAATCTTCTGCTTCAACGACCCCGTTGCGCTGGGCGCCATGCGCGCCATTCTCGATGTCGGGCTTCGCATTCCCGAGGACATTGCGGTCGTGGGTTGCGGCAACCTTTCCTACTCCGATTTTCTTCGCGTACCGCTCTCTTCCGTGGACCAGGACAGCAACGCGATTGGCAGTCGGGCCGCTGCTCTTGCCCTTCGGCTGGCACACAACAAGACCAAATTGCGGCTAAAGTGCGAACTGATCCAGCCTCGTATCATCGCACGCACTTCAAGCCTGCGTTCAGCCTAAAGAGAACGTCAACAATGGGACCTGATTTCAGGAACCACACACCATCCAGCGGAGTCTTCATTGCACATGCTCAAGGTTCTTTCGCTTCAGTTTGTCCTGGCCGTCCTCATTGCAGCGCCCGCTCTCGTCGTGGCCCAGCAAAGCGAACGCGCCGCTTCCGCGTCCATCGCGACTGCTCAGCTCGTCGACCCACTGGCTCCCACACACGGCATCAAGTCCGCCGAACAGATCGATCGTGAGTGGCAGCTCTCGGTCTCTAAGTTCGATCTCCGACGCGACGCCTTGCTCAAGGAAGCAGATCGCCAGGCACACGATGGCCCGTACCGTCCTGACTGGGAGACCCTTCAAGACCATGAGATCCCTCAGTGGTTCAAGGACGCCAAGTTTGGAATCTTCATTGGCTGGGGAGTCTACGCCGTGCCCGGCGCAGTCAACGAGTGGTATCCGCACAACATGTATAAGTCAGTCGACCCGGCACACGAAGACTTCGTCAAGCGCTTCGGGAGTTTCGACAAAGGAATGGGCTACAAGGACTTCATACCCCAGTTCCGCGCCGAAAAATTCGATGCACGGGGTTGGGTCGAGCTCTTCAAGCGGTCCGGCGCAAAATACGTGATTCCCATCGCCGAGCACCACGACGGCTTCTCCATGTACGACTCCGAACTCTCCGATTGGACGGTAGTCAAAATGGGTCCCCATCGCGATGTCCTTGCGGAATTGTCGGCTGCCACTCGCGCCGCCGGCTTGCACTTCGGCTTCTCCTCCCATCGCGCCGAGCACAACTACTATTACGACGAAGGCCGTTCCATCCGATCCGATGTCAACGACCCAGAATACGCGTCTTTCTATGGTCCGGCCCATCAATGGCTCACCGATCCACATTTCGTACAGACCAACGATTGGACCTATGTTAGCGACGCCTGGACACGCGATTGGCTCGCGCGCGCCGTGGAGTTAGTCGAGAGATACAAGCCGGAGCTAGTCTACTTCGATGGCGGCGTCGGCCAGCCGGTCTTCCGTCCGAAGGTGACCGAATTTGCAGCCTTTTATGATAACTATGCGCAGCGCAACGGCATTGCCGGGGTCATCACGATCAAGGACTATGCAATGGATTGGACTGCCGGAGCCCGCGACTTTGAACGCAGCCTGCGTACCGGCATCGATCCCCGCCACTGGCAGACCGATACCGCCATCAGCAACCTGTCCTGGGGTTACATGGAGCACGACAGTTTCAAGACACCCGAGTTCCTCATTCACCAGCTCGTCGACATCGTGAGCAAGAACGGCAATCTTCTTCTCAGCATCGGCCCACGCGCCGATGGGACCATTCCCGACGAAGTGCGCGCCATCCTGCTCGACATGGGTGCGTGGCTCGATCGCAATGGAGAGGCCATCTATGCGACGGAACCCTGGACGGTCTACGGCGAAGGCCCCACCCAAATCAAGACCGGCTTCGCCACCGACCAGGACCCCACACCCTATACCACATCCGATTTTCGCTTCACTCGCAAGGGAAACGACCTCTATGTCATCAGCCTTGCCTGCCCGCAAGACGAGACGGCATCCATTCATGCGCTCGGCCTCTCCGGCACGGCCAAGGATCTCACCATCCAGAGCGTAGAGCTTCTGGGTTCGCAACAAAACGTTGATTGGCGCCAAACTACGGAAGCCTTGAATGTAAAACTGCCGCCAGACGCTGCCTGCAAGTATGGTTTTGCGTTGCGCGTCCGCTTCGCCGCGCATTGATCCGGTAATCGAGACAGAGCGAAACAGTCTTCAGCCGCGACGGAAAGGTCAAGGCCCTTCTCTCTCTCACCGGTCTCGAAAACATATCTGCACTCCGATCACCCAAGCAGCAGACTCATAACTCAATCAGTGCTCAAAGCACCTAACTCCGCAAACGTTCAATCTTTGTCCAAATGTAGTTTTTGCACATTGCTGATATGGCTCCATGCTCGAACTCGCCGAGCTTCAGCCGCACCGAATTCTCCGTACGTGCAGACGGTGTCATCAATCGTGATCAAGGAAGTAACTTCATCCTATCGAGGACGTCTGGAGCACTCTTGGAGTTTGGAGACAAAGCCAGAAACTTCTCATAGGCGTCCTTGGCTTCAGATTTCTTTTGTAAATTGAGGTAAGCATCTCCGAGATTCAGATAGGCGACCGCGCGTTTTGGATCGAGAGCGACAGTCTGCAGGTACCACTTTACCGCCTCATCATATTCTCCCATGCGAAAGAACGCGAAGCCCGCATTGTTGGCGTAGAGTGCGCTTGCCGGTTGCAAATTTGAAGCGCCGGTGAACTTCGCGGCGGCCTCCGCATAGCGCTTTTCCTTGTAAAGGCGCATGCCCTCGTCGTTGGCTGCGGCGGCAGTGTCGGAGGGAAGTTTGGCCAAAGCCGCAGCAGGAGCATCGGTGCTGGCCGTTGCCAAAGTGGGGCCAGCCGCGGAACCAAGGGATGGAGCCGCAGCAGCGGGCTGGGCGCCTTGTTTCAACTGCGCTTGCGCGGTAGCCAATTGTTTGCGGAGCTCTTCGTTCTTGAGTTCTTCCGCGTGCATCTGGCTGCGGAGCTTCTCCAGTTCGGTGTTCACTTTGATCGCCTGATCGTCCAACTGAGCCGAATCTTCATTAAGGAATTCAGTCTCATGCTTCAGATTGAAGATAAAATCTCCACCTTCTGTGCCGGGCAGGTTGCCGAAGGCTGGTGTCTGATGCGACAGAGCAGAGACCGCGGGGGCAACATACGTAGCCAGCTCCGTCGCTGTAATGACGCCGTCGCCATTCAAATCGGCGCGGCCATCCAGTCCCTGGAGCAACGTCCAGGTAAAAACAGAGTGCCCGTTGGGGCCGTTGTCGGATACTTGCTGGTCGGCTCCGCCGGCGGTGAACATCTGGCGGGCCTCGCGACGGGAGATTTCGTTGAGGTAGTTCTGCGAGGGAAGTTCAACGCCGCCGCGGGTAAGTGCCAGCCCGCTGTAGCAGGAGTCCATCACGAAGAGCACGTGCTTGGCGGGGATGGCTTCTGAGATGTCCTGAAAATTCGTCATCGAGATGGCGGTGCCTTCGAAATCCGTCAGGTCCGCGTCAACCGGGATGATGTAGCCCAGTTCCCGGCCGGAGGCGAGCTTGCGCGTAGCACCATGCCCCGCATAGAAAACGAAGACACGATCCTCCCGCTGCACTGTTGTGGGGTCGCCCAGCTTGTCGCCCAGTAACGAGAGAATGTTCTGTCGCGTCGCCTGGCCATTCAGCAGCGTAAACACGTGATCCGGCTTGAAATTATATTTCTGAATCAGCAGATCCTTTATGCCCGTGGCATCGTTGGCCGCATACTCCAGCTTCTGCCAGTTAACGTAGTCGTCGATGCCGATAATCGCCGCCCAACTGTCGTGATAAGGCTGAGCTGGGGGCGGTGCGGCAGCAGTTTCCGGCTGGTCGCCGCGTGTTTCAGCAGGACCAAAGGCGGTGCCATTCCACGAGACGAACTTGTAACCATCGGCCTGCAAGGTCTCAATCACAACCGGAAGCGCGTCGAGGCCGACCTTGTGAATGTCATGAAAGAGAATGATGCCGCGTTGCTGTTTCTCGACCTCGGTAATCACCCGCTGCGCGACGGAATTTGGCACAGGATCCGCCCAGTCCTCCGAATCGACGTTCCAGATCACGGTCTTCATCTTGTCGGCCTGGATCTCGGAAAGAATGTCTGCATTCGCGGCGCCATACGGAGGGCGAAAGAGAACCGGCGGCGATTTCAGCACCTCAGTCAGAATTGCGTTGGTCGAATCGATCTCTCTGGAGAGATCGGCTTGGTCGAGCTTGGGCAGAACGGGGTGGCTATAAGTATGATTTCCGATGGTCGAGCCTGACTCCAGAATCCTGTTACTGACGGCAGCAGCGCGGCCCAGCGTAACAACGTTCTTGTCGCTGGCCGTTCCCACATTCTTGCCGATCTCAAAGAAGACTGCATGAAGGTCATACTTCTTCAGAATGGCAAGCACCTGGTCGGTGTAGCGCGGATGCGGACCGTCATCGAAGGTCAGTGCGATTGTCTTTAGTGGAAACCCGCTCCCGGATATCTCCAGCTTGCTTTTTGCCGCTGCGCCGCCGCGCGATTCGGCAGCAGGAAGCCGCGATTCAAACTCCCTGAGGATCTTCTCGCGATTGTATCTTGTCTTTAGAAAGGCAACGTAGTGCTCCCAGGCCTCGCGGTGAACGGCCATGCCGCGCGACTGAAGACCGGAAAAGATCTGAGATATCTCCTTTTGGTAGAGAGTCTGGATCTGCTCCACAGCCGCGGCATCGTCCGCGATGCGCTTGCGCAGCGGTTCGCTGGGCGCTTCCTGCGCTGGAATACTGGCGAGTGCGTCGAGAACATCGCCGAACGCAAGCTTGTCTGCATCGCGGAAATCGGCATCGCTTTCCAGGCGTGTTAGAAATGCCGTGGCGAGTGGGGAGCCCGGCGTGCCAAGGTCCCCGCGAAGATCCTCTTCGAGCTTTGCGAGACGGTCGTTATTCGCCTCGAAGAGAATCCATGCCGCGGTGCGAATCCGCTCGCGGTTTCCCTCGTCGAGAGCGGCAGCGCCATCCATGAGAACAATCACTTTGCGGTAGGCGGCCACGATATCGTCCATGGTGGCGGCGACTGCGGCGGGGCTGCCGGCGGATGGGGCGGATTGCTGGGCCAGAGAAACTTGCGACTCCAAAGAAAACCCGCCGAACGACAGAACGGCCACGGCGGCTGAGATCAGCAGACAATGTCTACGCATGCGAGCACCTTGAAGCGGAAGCTTGAGTATCATGGTACTCCAAAAGAGACCGTGACCGTTACCGTTACCGTTACCGAAACGGGGATCGTAAGCATCTTCGACGCCCTGTAAAAATCCGATGTGAAATCGCATATGCTGAAACGGTGGCTCTTGACTGGAGTTGCGGAGCGCTCGCGGAGGGTCTTGTTTGCTACAGGAGAGCAGAATTCTATTTGGCTCACGAGCATTGGGAGAGTGTCTGGCTGACATTGAACGAGCCGGAGAAGAGCTTTCTACAGGCTTTGATACAAGTAACGGCGGCATTCCACCACCTGCAGGCAGGTAACTCCGCGGGAGCGGTCTCATTATTGCGAAAGGCAATGCGGCGACTTGAAGCCTGTCCTGAATGTTATGCAGGGATTGCAGTTGCGTCCCTACCCACAGAAATCTGCGACTGGTTGCGAGTGATTGAGAGCGGTGGATCGATCTCGGCGGAGTATCCGGGAATCTGCCCCCTTTGATTTGCCGCCAGAGAATATCCTCGGCACTTGCCACAAACTCATGCCACCTTTGAACCTGCTTTCATCGCTCCGAGTTATTCAGGAGTTCCTTCCATCTCGCAGGATGACAAAACTCAGACAATCTTCTGACAAATCAATGAAGCAGGATTCACACAAGCGGGGGTAGAATCCATCTCGGAGTGCAAAACTCCCATGTAATTTGCATCTGCGTTTGGGTCCCCACATCTCTGGGATCAAGCGGGCAGTTAGGGGACCCCAATAACCAGAGAACCCCATGTGCGGGTGTGTCTTACTGAGTCTTGGAGGTTTCTCATGAAAGTATTTCTGCGTCTTGCGGCTGGGACAGCAATTGCTTTGTCTCTGGCAGGAGCTGTCGCGTTTGGACAGCACTACACACAAACAAATCTGGTATCGAACGAGATGGGAGTCGCGCTAGTCACCGATCCAGACCTGATTAATCCCTGGGGCATGAGCCGCAGTTCCGGCAGTCCCTGGTGGGTTTCTGACGCCGGAACGGGGCTGAGCACGCTCTATAACGGCGTTGGAACCAAGCTGGGCCTTGTTGTCACGATTCCAGCCGCGACGGCTGGCAGCCAGGGAATCCCGACTGGAACCATTTACAACGGCAGCGCAACAGACTTTCTGCTTGCGTCGGGCTTTCCTGCAAAATTCCTGTTTTCCACGATTGATGGAACCATCGCCGGATGGAACCCCGGTGTGGACGCGACCGCTGCGATTACTAAGTTCAAGACAGCAGACGGCTCGTCTTATACGGGTCTGACCAGCGCTTATATCGGCTCGGCGGTCTATCTGTATGCCGCCAACTTTGGCAAGGGCCGCGTGGATGTTTATGACACGGCGTTTCATCCCGTCCATTTCGGCGAGGAGAGGTTCGAAGACGAACGCCTGCCGCATGACTATGTTCCCTTCAATGTGCAGGCCATCGGCAACGATATTGTGGTGACCTATGCGCTGCATGAAAGCGGGCAGCCGTTTGAAACGGATGGTCCTGGAATGGGGTACGTCGACATCTACTCATCGTCGGGCAGGTTACTGCAACGGCTGCAGCACGGGCCTTGGCTGAACGCTCCCTGGGGAGTGGCTCTTGCGCCTCTCGACTTCGGGCGATTCAGTCACGACCTGCTGATTGGGCAGTTTGCCGGCGGAGGAACGACCGAGTCCAGCGGCCTTATCGCCGCCTATGACCTGGCGACCGGCCGCTTCGACGGGCTTCTCGAAGATGCGACAGGCGCTCCGATTGCCATCAACGGAATCTGGGCCATCAGTCCGGGAAATGCCAGTACCGGCAACTACGATGCTGCCTCTGCGCCTGCCGCAGAGCTGTACTTCACGGCTGGCCCCAATCACGGCGCCGGAGGATTGATCGGGTACCTGACCGCAGCCTCCACCGATTTGCTCAAGGGCAACGATCAGTAAGTCGGAAGGCAGGGAGCGGAGGACCTGGCGCAACCAACTTCTGCTCCCTGCAGCAACAAGGCAAGCATCAATTCTTCTTGCAATCACCGTTCAGCGATTAGGTGGTGTCCGCCCAATAACAAATCGATCTGTTTTGTATCAGGGCACGACTTCAGTCGTGCCGAAAGTCCAGCAAAATCAACAGGGCTTTAGCCCCTGAGGGAGATGTTTCGCCGCTTGCCGAACGCTAGGCAGATTCACCAGACACTGCCTAGTGGCCCTAGAGCCTGTTATGAACTTTCGCGCGCCCGTGGGAAAGTTCATAACAGGCTCTAGGCCATGGCCTGGGGTGAGGCAGCCTCTTCAGCTTCCAGCTTGCTGCCCACCTCGGCCGCTGCCGCTGCCAATACGCGGTGGTGGATAGTGAAGAGCGCTAGCTCAAGCCGGTCGCTGACCCCGGTCTTGTCGTAGACCGAGCGCAGGTAATTCTTGATCACCTGCTCGGTGGTCTTGAGGCGGGTGGCGATCTCGCGATTCTTGCAGCCTTGAACGATCAGCGCGACGATGCGCATCTCCTTGGGGGTGAGCCGGTCGCGAACCCGCGTGCCCACCATGTCTTCCTCGGGAGAGTCGGCCACCATCAGCTGCGGTGGCAGCCAGGTTTCGCCGCCGGCTACGGTGCGCACGCACTCCGCCAGTGCCGCGCCGGTGACGTTGCGGAAGACCACGCCCCGGAAGCCCTGCTGCAGGTAGACGCTCGCAATCTCGTTGTTCTCCGCAATCACGATGCCGCGGCTGCCCACGGTCTCCAGCAGCGTGTGCAGTTGCTCCAGCTCCGGTCGCAGCGAGGCGGCAAACAGCACAATGGAGCCGGGAAAAGTCGTGACTGCATGATTCATGCGATCGAGGTCGGTACATTGGGCAATGATACGTACGTCATCGTCCATGGCGAGCACTTTGGCGGTGCCGGCCCGAAAAATCGCCTGCGAATCGGCCAGGATGATCTTGTTCATAATGCGCGCTTCATCCTTTGCTTGATCTCAGAAGCCCTTTGAAGCCCGTCTTGTCCGCAATTCCAGTCAAACCGGAAACAGCGGCGACCTCCCGCGGAGGCTTCTGTTCTTTGCAATACTATCGGCAGATTACTGCAAGTGCCTCAAAGTGTCTCATTCTGCAACGCTAAGCTTCGGGCCGCATTTGTTTTTGGCAGGTCCCGATACAAAATCCACGCTCTCGCACTTTTCCTACCAACGAGATTACAGCCAGTTGGCCGTCCCGGTCACCAATTTTCTTGGCCGGACTCCACGGCCTCTGTTTACTGAGGAGGGTCCTCGGATTTGAACTTAGGGTTGAATCCATGGCCTGTGCCGATTCGATTGCCAGTCCCGTTCGCGCCAGAGCTGTCTTCCCTTAGCAGAATCCAACCTCTTTCTCCACACCCCAACCCGGTCAAGTTGGTCCGCGTCGCGCCGATGAGCACATAGAGGAGCGTGGATGATCGATCGCACGGAACTTCTTGAAGCCGCGCTGGATAGCCTTCCGGAGGGCATTGCCCTGATCGATGCGGAAGGGCGGGTGGTCTTCTGGAACCGCTCCGCGGAGGCCATCACCGGGCACGCCGCCGTGGACCTTGTCTCCCATCCAGTGTCGGTGGCGCTCGAGCCGCTGCTTATCAGTCAGCGGCCTCAAGAGCAGGAGCCGTGCCTGGGAGCGCCGGCGGGAAGCGGCGCCCTGGTTCACCTGAAGCATAAGCTGGGCCACGATGTGCCCACGATGATGCGGACCCTGGTGCTGCGCGACGGGCTGGGCGGGCGCATCGGCCGGGCAGCCGTCTTTCATCCCGCCGAGAGCCTCGATGCATTGCCGCGTGGGGAGTGTAGCGATGGCTCAATTGTCGAGGCAAGCCAGGCGGAGTTCGAGGACCGGCTGGAAGCCGCCTTCGAGGACTTCCGCCAGGGCGGGGAGAGCTTCGGCGTCCTCTGGCTCACCGTCGATCAGGCTCACGATTTGCGTAAAACCCACGGAGCCCGCGCCTGCGATGCGATGCTCGACAAGGTTGAACGCGTGTTGGCAAACGGGCTGCGGCCCGCCGAGAAGATGGGTCGCTGGGGCGACGACGAGTATCTGGTTCTGTCCCACGAGCGCACACCGGAGATGCTGGCGGCCCATGCGCAGGTGCTTGCCGGTCTGGCCCGCACGGCGGACTTTCGCTGGTGGGGCGACCGGGTCTCGCTCACTGTAAGCATCGGCGCGGCGCAAGCGGAGCGGGATGGGAGTTTGATCGGTCTGCTGGAAAGGGCAAAAGCCGCTATGTTTTCCAGCTTTCATGCGGGCGGAAACCAAATCACATCCGCGCCGGGGGGAAAAGCATGTTCGCCATCATAGGCATTGTCGTTGTCTTTGGATCGATCATCGCCGGGTTCCTGATGGAAAAGGGCCATATCATGGTGCTCGTGCAGCCGGCCGAGCTGCTCATCATCGCCGGTTCGGCCACGGGCACATTGCTGGTGGCCAATCCGGTCCATGTGATCAAGGCGATCGCCGCTGGATTAGCGGCTGTGCTGAAACCCTCCCCGTTTGGCAAGGCGCGCTACTTGAACACACTCAAGATGATGTACCTGTTTCTGAATAAGGTGCGCAAAGAGGGCTTGCTGAGCGTGGAGATGGACGTCGAAAAGCCCAAGGAGAGTTCGATCTTCAAAGATTTCCCCGATTTTCTCGCCGACCATCATGCACGGGACTTTGTCTGCGACACGCTGCGCATGGCCATCACCGGCGGCGTGGACCCCTTCGACATGGACCAGATGATGGAGTTGGACATGGAAGTGAATCACCACGGGTCGACGCTGCCGGTGAGTTCTCTGTCTACGGTCGCAGACTCGCTGCCCGGTCTGGGCATTGTGGCCGCGGTTCTGGGCGTGGTCATCACCATGGGTTCGCTGGGCGGGCCGCCGGAGGAGATCGGCGAAAAGGTGGCGGCGGCGCTCGTGGGCACCTTCCTGGGGATACTGCTTTGCTATGGCGCGGTCGGCCCCGTGGCCGCGAATATGGCCAAGTCGGCCGATTCGCACAACGAATACCTGCATGTGTTGCGGGTGCTGATTCTCTCTTTTCTGAAGGGCTCGGCGCCCATGATCGCCATCGAAATGGGACGGCGCGCCATTCCCGCGCATGTCAGGCCCAGCTTCGACGAGATGGAAAAGAACTGCAAGAGCCACTCAGCCGCCGCTGAGCCAGCCGCGGCTGCGGCAGCATAAGGACCGCACCTGGGAGAACCCGAGCATCATGGCAGCCAAAACACAACCAATCATCATCAAGAGGAAGGGCGGCCACGCGGGCCATCACGGCGGCGCGTGGAAGGTGGCTTATGCCGACTTCGTCACCGCCATGATGTCGCTCTTTATTGTGCTGTGGCTGATGGGCTCCAGCGAAAAGGTCAAACAGGCCGTCTCCGGTTACTTCAACGATCCCAAGGGAACCGGCAAGCTGTTGGGTACCTTGATGACCGGCACGGGCACCGGCGTTACCGTCGCCCAGGTCAGCACCGACGAACTGCAAAAACTCAAAGACAAGCTCGAGCAGGAAATCAAAGCGCGCAAAGAGTTGGAGAAGCTCTCAAAGCAAATTGAAATTACCATCACCCCCGAGGGGCTTCGCATCGAGCTGATCGAGGGCAAGGACGGAACCTTTTACGAAATGGGAAGCGCGAAGCTGAGCGCCAGCGGCCAGGAGCTGCTTTCGCTGCTCGCCAAGGAACTGAAGACGCTGCCCAACTCGCTGCTGATCGAGGGCCACACCGATTCGACGCCCTACTCGAGCGACGCCGGCTACAGCAACTGGGATCTGTCAGCCGACCGCGCCAACGCCGCGCGCCGCCTGATGCAACAGGACGGTGTCCGCGTCAATCAGGTGACTCAGGTGCGCGGCTACGCCGACCAGATGTTGCGCATGAAGAACAATCCCACCGATCCCTCCAATCGCAGGGTCTCGATCCTGGTGAAGAACGACAATGAATCCGTGCCGACGCTCTCGGCGGCCAGCGTGGTGGACGGATCTACGCCGTTGCCGGGAGCCGCGCAGCCACTGGTTCCGGCAGCGAGCGGAGCCAAGCCGCAAGCCGCGCAACCTGCAACCCAAGCCACCAAACCGGCTGCGCCGGCTACTGCGCCGGCATCTGCCGCCAGTGCTCCCACGTCCAAGCCTCCAGCAGGAACTCCGGCAGCCAAGTCCAGCCTCATAGACAGGCTCAAGAACATGCTGCCGGGAAAAAAAAGTAGCCGTCGAAGCATATCGATTCCGAGTTATCCATGAAAAGCTAAACCATACGATTGGCGGAGAACACCTGTATTTATAAGACTCAAAAGAGAGAATCTAAACCGGATCCATCGATCCAGTGGGTGCGACACATCGCCGGGCGGCTCGCTCGTGGTACGATGCCAAGCAGTCATCACCAAAGAGGAGATTCGTCTTCAAATGAGAGAGCATCGTCTGCTGTCTGGTTCCCTCTTGGCGTGTTTGTTTGCGTTTTCTTGCACTTGTCTGTCTGCCGGGGCGCAGAGCAGCGCTCTGGCAAGGTCTGAGAGCGTGATTATCACCGATCCCAACGTGCCCATCGCCTACATCACCGTTGATATTTCGGGCGCAGGCACGGGCGCGCTACAGGGTACTTACATCAGAAGCATCGATGCGTCCGGGGATGTCGCGGGAACTTACATTAATTCGAGCGGCGCGTACTACGGTTTTGTGTTTCAGGCTAACGGCACGTTCGTCACCTTCGATGTTGCGGGCGCTGGAACGAGCGCAGGCCAGGGAACAGTCGTGATCGACATGAGCCCGGCTGGAAACCTCACCGGGTACGAGATTCCAAGCGGATCTTATGCATATTCGAGTACGCAGGGATTTGTACGCGCCACCGACGGCACCATCGCTACTTTTCAAGTGAACAATGATCGAACAACACCCATCGGGATCAACTCCTTGGGAACTGCCACTGGAGTAACATTCCAACCGGACGGCTTCGTGCGCACTTCCGATGGAACGATCACCATCTTTGACGTGCCTACCGGCGGACATAGCCCGTTCTCCATTTATGGGTCCACGGGCATTGCCATCAATACCGCGGGTGTAATTGCAGGAAGGTATATGGATGACAATTACATCTCTCACGGATTTGTTCGCAGCGCCGATGGCGCCTCCTTCACTACCTTCGATCCTCCGAATCTGGCCACGACCCAGACCACAAATGGAAATAGCGGAACCCTTCCCACCGCCATCAACACGGCTGGAGTCATTGCGGGAACCTACACGGATGCAAACGGAGCGCGTCACAGCTTTGTGCGGACGGCCGACGGCACGATCACCCCATTCGATCCGGCGGGCACGGACACATCCCCGTGTGCATCCTCCGGAACAGGCAAGCTGCTCTGCGGCTCTGGCGCTCTGGGCATCAACGATGCCGGCGATATCGTGGGTGCGTACTTTGACGTGAACGGAGTGGCCCACGGCTATTGGCGCTCTGCCGCCATAGGCGCAATTATCAGCTTCGACGCTCCGAACGCTGGGACCGGCGCCTTCCAGGGAACCGCCGGCTTCGCCGTCAACGCTTCAGGGACCATCGCAGGAACCTACGTTGACACCAACAATGTGCTGCACGGCTTCATTCACACCTTAGGGCTGGACACGACAACGACGCTCACTCCTTCGCAGAGTTCCAGAGTCTATGGCCAACCAGCTACTTTTACCGCAACAGTCTCGTCCAGTACCGGCACGCCGCCTGACGGAGAGTCTGTCTTATTCATGAATGGGTCAACTCAACTGGGATCGGAGACCCTGGCAGGCGGCACCGCCAGCTTCACGACCACGGCGCTGCCTGTGGGATCGGACTCGGTCACAGCCGTCTACAACGGCGACGCGACCCTCGCGGGCAGCTCTTCCACGGCGGTCAGCCAGGCCGTTAGCAAGGCGAGCACCACCACAACCTTGACAGCTTCGCCGAATCCCTCTGGCGTGGGACAATCCGTAACCTTGACGGCGGTCGTCGCTGGGCAATTTGGGGGCACAGCTACCGGCTCGGTCACCTTCAGCAATGGAAGCACGAGTCTGGGGAGCGTCTCCTTCAGCAATGGCGCAGCCAGCTTATCAACCTCCGCCCTCCCATTGGGCTCAAACTCGATCACTGCAGTCTACAGCGGCGATTCGAACTTTACCGGCAGCACGTCGACAGCATTGAGCCAAGTGGTAGAGACTGCGGACTTCACCCTCACCATCAATCCGGCATCCATCTCGGTCCAAGCCGGACAGAGTGGCACGACAACAGTCACGGTGCAGGACGAGGCTGGCTTTAATTCCAACGTGTCGTTCGCCTGCTCGTCCGGCCTGCCCGTAGGGGCTACGTGTATCTTCACATTACTGACAATACCGACCCCAGCAGGCATCTCGTACTCGACTCTAACGGTGAACACCTCCTCGACGAGCTCGACTCTTCACCGCAACCCCAGCCCGTTCATTCCCGGCTCAGCGCTGGCGATTGCGCTCTGCTGCTTTGGCATCAGAAAGCGGCGGCGCTTGCAGTTGCTGCTGTTGCTTGCTGTGAGCGTAGGCGGGCTGAGTCTGTTTACCGGCTGCGGCGGCTCTTCGAGTGGTGGAGGCTCGCAACCCGTCACATCGACGGTTACCGTAACCGCTACGTCGGGCGCGCTGTCGCACACCGCAACCTTCTCGTTGACGGTCAACTGACAGACCCCGAAATTCGCACAGAGCTCTTGAGGTCTCTACCCTGGGGTAGAGACCTCGTTCTTTTGCGGCGAAGTTTTCGTCTATTGCTCCATCACCTCAACGCTAGGCGACGGATCGGTCTGCGGTGTGCAGACGAACTTCGTTGCGTCAATGACTGCACAGCTTGCTCCTCCCTGCGCGCCGTCAGCGACGAGGAAGGTTCCTGTGCCGGGAGCCGTCGCGTCCCACGTATAGGTCATGCTTGTCGCCTGATCCCAGGACAGATATTCTTCGCCCGCGGTCGTGAGAGCGCCATTGATCGTGCCGTTCCAGTTCAAGTCGAACTCTCCGACGCTGGCATTCGACTGCCCGTTCAGCAGCGGCAATTCACCGAAGAGATAGTTACCTGCCAAAGCCCCACTTGTGAAAACGGTCTGCGTTTGTGGGAGGGTCTGCGGCTCCAGCCAGCCAGAATCCACCGAGCCATTGTCGCCCACGCTCATTTCAATGGCGCTGTTGGTGTTGAAGAGGTAGAGATAAGTCGTACTGCTGGCCGATTGAAATGTGACGCGGCCGGGATGGGCGGAGTCGAAGGCGAGAGCGATGGAGCCGCTGTTCGAGTGGCCAGCCGAGTAGACGCCGCTGTCGTCCACGTAGCTCTGGTTGATCGTCATGTTGCCGCCGCCGTCGCCCGTCCCCTCAAAAATTCCGGCGTAATAGCCTGACGGCGTGACGCCGTTGTTATTGAATTCGGCCCCCCGCATGGAAAAGACGAACGGACCGCTTATGTTTGCGGCGGAGCAGGAGGTCTGCTGCTGTTTACGCATGTTGCCAGCCTCCTCGCCGTCATTCGAGGTGTTATCAAGAATGAACATGCGATTGGCGTCGATGATATAGACAGTTAGACCGCTGAGTCCGCCGCCGGCCTCGAGAGCGATCTTGAAGCGGCCCGTGGCAGAGTCCGGCGCGGTATAGCTTCCGGTGAAGGCGAGGGTCTGAACGGTCGCATCGCCGCCTTGTGCCATGTCGATACTACCGCTGGATATCTTTCCGGCAGAGGCGCTGAAGAGCCCCACGGCCGCGTTCAGATTGCCGCCGCGGTCCTCGCCTTCGAGACCGAAGGTGAAGCTTGAGCCGCTAATGGTGCTGGCTGTAAAGGCGCCGGGAGTGGCCAGGTTGCAATCGGCGGTTCCTTGCTGGCCGGATGGCACTTCGCCAAGGTCATCGGCTTCAACCATCCGGAACTGTTGCGCCGGCTGAGAGGCGCTGGTGAGAGCAAGCGCCCACTTCGTGGTCTGGATTCCCGCGGCGCCATCGGTCAATATTGTGTGAAGGCTCGCCAGGCCGTTCAAGTCGGAGCCGACGTTGTAACTGCCGGAGATCGTTCCCGAGGCCGAGCCAATGTCATGGCTATTGGTGTCGAAGACGCCCGAGCTGAAGTTGCCATTTCCGTCTGCCCTAAAGCTGGCCAGAGAAGCCCAGCGTGTGCCGTCGTCGTCGATGAAGCCCTGAAGCAGGCAGACATAGCTCCCGTTGAGGCTGCCGTTATTGGCGCCGCTCGGACCGCCCGCGACGTTGAGAGTGTACGCGACCGGGCCTGCCGTAGCGCCGGTGGTGTCTTCGACGGATACCTGGAAGTTCACCGCGCCTGGCTCGGCGGGTGTTCCGGTGATCGTCAGCGTGCTTCCGCTTGTGTTGAGGTACGACATGCTATTCGGCAGACCCGTAACCGCCCAGGTGTAGCCGGGTACGCCGCCTGTTACCTTGATCGCTCCGGAGTAGGTGTTGCCGGCTGTGGCGGCCGGGAGCACGGTTGTGATGATTTTTGGTGCCGGGTAGATGGTGAAGGCAGCAGGAGCCGATGTGCCCGCCGTCGTGGTGACCGTGACGCTAGCCGTTGCGGCGCTGGCAATCAGCTTGGCGGGAACCGCGGCCGTCACTTGTGTCTCATTGACATAGGTTGTCGTCAACGCGGTCGATCCCCACTTCGCGATCGAGGTCGAGGCGAAGTACTCTCCGTTGATCGTCAGGGTCAACGCCGCTTCGCCCGCAGTGGCCAAACCGGGGATGAGGCTGGTGATGGCCGGCCGCGACGGATTGATGGTGAAGGTGGCCGGAACCGAGGTGCCGGCATCGGTCGTGACCGTTACGCTTCCCGTGCCGGACTCCACGATCAGACCGGCCGGGACAGCAGCGATCAGTTGCGTTGGACTGACGTAAACCGTGCCCAGTGAGGCTGTTCCCCACATCGACGTCGCGGCCGGGGTAAAGGCCGTGCCCTTGATGGTCAGCATGAACCCGGCGCCGCCGGCAGTGGCTAAGGCGGGACTCAAGGTGGTGATGGTGGGGGCTGTGGGGCTGATCGTGAAGGCGGCCGCAGTCGATATGCCAACGCCGCCGAGAGTCTCGACCGTGATGCCGGGCTTGCCGGCTGTGGCGATCATATTGGCCGGAACTATGACCGTTAACTGCGTGGGGCTGACGTACGTTGTAGCCAGATGGATCGATTGCCACCAGCAGAACGTGGTCGAGTTGAAGTTTGCTCCGCTGATCGTCATTGTGAATCCAGCCCCGCCGGCGGCGGCCGAAGCCGGACTGAGGCCGGTGACGATGGGCGGCGGCTGGATAATGCTGAAGGTGACTGGAGCCGATGTTCCCCCGGCGGTGCTGACCGTCACGTAAGCTGTGCCCACGGCTGCAACCAGGCTGGCTGGGACCTGTGCCGTGAGCGTGGATCCTCCCATGGTCGCTGTCTTCAGCGGCGTACTTCCCCAATTGATGGTCGCAGGCGGAGTGAAAAACGTGCCGACAACCATCAGCGTGAAGGAGTTATAGCCGGCGGAGAGCCGAGCCGGAATCATGGTGGTGATGGCTGGTGGCGCCGGGCTGACGGTGAATGAAACTCCAGTTGAGGCCCCACCCGCGGTGACCACTGTGATGGTCACCGTTCCTGCGCCGTTCAGGCTGGCGGGAACGGCCGCCGTCAATTGAGTGGAACTCACATAAGTCGTCGTCAACGCAGTGTAGTTCCACCTCACCACCGTCGCCCCTGTCCCGGGAAGATAATTGGCGCCGTTGATCGTCAACTTGAAGGCCTGCGACCCGGCCAAAACCGAGTTGGGACTCAGGCTGGTGATCGTCGGCGCCGGCTGGCTGACCACAAGCGCCGCCGCGGGCGAGATCCCGGCACCCGTACTGACCGTGACAAGTGCTTTGCCGGCGGTGGCGGCCAGGCCGGCGGGAACTGCAGCCTTGAGTTGAGCAGAGTTGACGTAGGTTGTGATCAGCGGTGTGGATTCCCACTTCGCGCTCGCGAGCGGCGCAAAGTTCCTTCCACTGATGGTCATGGTGAATGCGTGGCCCGCAATCGCCGAGGTTGGGTTCAGGCTGGTGATCGTCGGCGGAGGGGACGTGATCGTGAACGCAGCGCCGGACGAGATGCCGCCGGCCGTGATGACCGTGATACTAGCCGTGCCGGCGGTCGAAATCAGGCTGGCAGAGACCGCGGCCGTCAGCTTCGTTGCACTCACATACGTTGTCTTCAACGCGCTGCTGCCCCACCTCGCGGTCGAGGTGAATGTGAAGTTGCTCCCGTTGATCGTCAGCGTGAAGGCAGCACCGCCGGCCGTGGCAAAGCTAGGGCTTAGAGTGGTCACCTTGGGGGGCGCCGCCAATGCTGCCTGCGCGACTGCAAGAGCTAGGGTTACAGGAAAGACCACAATCAACAGTCGCAGGAACGAACACGCTCTTTGCATTTGAAACCCCTTGGGGCGTGAGGACTTCTTCCTCTTGCCTCAACCAGCCAAATGGCACAAGCCCCGTGGAAATCGGTGCCGGGCCGGGCAGGTTGGAGAACGACGTCCATTCGGACCGCCTGGTTTAGAAATCGTCGAGAATCGAGGGTTCAAAAGGTTACTTTGGTCTAAATCCTTTGTGGAGCCCGATGCTGGGGTTCCAAATGTGAAAAGCCGATGAGAAAAGCCTCAGATTCAATTGAGAGCCCACTTCACCTTTGAATGCGGGGGGTCCCATTCGGCGTGGGCAGCGAGGCGACGACCTCCGGAGTGCGCCAGAACTTCGCGAGCCCATGTCTCATTTCGGTTCGCCCGCCACTCCTGCCATGGCTGCAGCCGCCCCACCAGCAGGCCTCAACGCCTATAATCAGCCTGTTGTGAAACCATCTTCTTCATCTCGCTTAGGCCGGGTCGGGCAATGGGCCGCCCTTCTTGGATTGTGTTTTGCGCTGGTGCACTCCATCACGGTTTGCGCTCACGCTCAGGCGTCCGCGGGGATGGGCCCCGCCGCAGGCGGCCATGGCCGCATCCTGCTGGTTCTGCCCTTTGACAACCGCACCGGACAGCCCAGCCTGGAGTGGATTCGCGAGGCGTCGGCGGAGCTTCTAAGCAGCCGTCTGGCTTCGGCGGGTTTCGCCCCCATGAGCCGTGCCGATCGCATCTACGCGTTGGATCACCTGGGGCTGCCGCAGGGCTTCCACCCCTCGCGCGCCAGTTCGCTCAAGCTGGCCGAGACCCTCGACGCCGATTCCATTGTCGTCGGCAGCTATGTGACCGACGGCACCGGCATTGTGGCCGAGGCGCAACTGGTCGACGTGCCTCATCTGCGCATGAGTCAGGCAGTCACCGCCCGCGGCGAGATGCGCGATATGATATCGGTCTTCGGTTCGCTGGCATGGAAGCTCACCCGACAGCTCGATCCCGGCTTCAACGTGCCCGAGCAGACGTTTGCCGCTGCGGGCTCAAATCTGCGCCTGGACGCCTTTGAACAATACATTCGCGGAATCACCGAGCCCGACCAGGCGGAGCGTCTGCGCCACCTCAACCAATCGGTCCTGCTCAGCCCGGAGTTCTCCCCGGCCTGGATGGCGCTGGGCCGCGAAGACTACGCAGGCCAGCAGTACGAACAGGCGGCAGAGGCATTTGCCAAGGTGGGAGGCAACAATACTGATGCCGGCGACGCCCTTGAGGCCGGCTTCTTTCGCGGCCTCTCGCTCCTGTTCTCCGGCAACTATCCCCGTGCGGAAGAGGCCTTTGCCGGAGTGGCGCGCCAACTGCCTTTGGCCGAGGTTCTCAGCAATCAGGGAGTTGCGCTTGCCCGCAGCGGCAAGGACGGCACTCCGCTCTTTCGCCAGGCCCTTGCGGCCGAGCCTGATGGAGCCGACTACCACTTCAATCTGGCCGTCAGCCTAAAGCGCCATGGCGGCTACGACGCTGAAGCCTTGACGGAACTGGCCCAGTGCCTGCGGTTGCGCCCCAGCGACAGCGAAGCTCTGGCAGTCCAAAGGGCCTGGGCAAAGCCAGAGAAAACTGGAGTGGTCAAGGCCGCACTCTCAAGGCCAGGGCCGGCTGTGGCGCAGGCAGCTCAGGCGGTCGCGGGCCAGCCCGATGAAGAGTCCGATGCGCGGCCCGATCCGCTGGAGCGCATCGAGCGCGGCTTTGACGCTGCTGCCTTCCACCAGGCCGCCCTGATGCTCGATCAGGTGGCAGCTTCCCGGCTGGCCGCGCTTTCGCCCCAGGAACGCGCGCGGATGCTCTCCGCTCAGGCTCATGACTACCTTGATCACGGCCTGTTGCTTGAGGCGGAACGGCTCTATCAATCCGCCGTTGCCGCCGATCCCAGAGCCGCCGAGGCCCATGCCGGCCTCGCCCAGGTCCGCGAACGCTCCGGCGATGCCCAGGCTGCCCGCAAAGAGGCCGTCACCTCGCTGGAACTGTTGCCATCGGTCGATGCGTACCTGGTCATGGTGCGGCTGGATCTCGCGGCCGGACACATGGATCAGGTCAATTACGAGATGAGCGAGGCCCTGAAGATCGATCCGAAGAGCAAGCCGGCCCTCGAGTTGCAGCAGCAGATCGCGGCTAAACAGGGAAAAATGAAATAGGTGAACAGAGGGTTCCAAGGAGCCTCTGATTGAGTCGATGTTTTGAAAGGGCATGGCTTTACAGGCTTCGGAAATGCGCCTGCGGAGCTGCGACAAGAGTCAGGGCACGACTTCAGTCGTGCCGCAGTTGCTGCAAATAAGGCCGGGCTTTAGCCTCTGAGGGAATGTTCTATTGCTCCAATGACTTGTTCAGAGTTCCCCTCGGTTTGCGCTTCGATCCATTATGTTTCTTTGTGCTGCGTTTACATTGATATTCCCTTGGTAGGATTACTGCGAGAATGGAGCAAGCCATGATTCAGCGCATGCAAGGGTTCACGGCAATGGTTGGTTTGGTTGCAGTCTTTGGGCTTGCCGCCCCAGTCTCTGCCCAGCAACTGCCGGCCCAGCAATCCCTGGTCGACAAGTTCATCCTCTCCGACACCATTCAGCCGGTCACGCAGGGTGAACTCGACCGGGCCATCGCCAAGGCCAACTCCGACGGGGCTCAGGTTTTGTTAGTCGAGCTCGACACGCCCGGCGGTCTGCTGGACTCGACCCGCTCCATGGTTGGTGCGATTCTCTCGTCCAAGGTTCCGGTCATCGTTTATGTCAGCCCGGCAGGCGCGCGAGCCGGCTCGGCGGGCTTCTTCCTGCTGGAGTCGGCCGACATCGCCGCCATGACTCCCGGCACCAACGCCGGAGCCGCCCACCCGGTCATCGAGATCGGTCCTCAACCCGACGCGATCATGAGCCAGAAGATCGAGAATGACGCCGAGGCTTTTCTGCGTTCCTACGTGACAAAGCGGAACAGGAACGCCGAAGCCGCCGAGGCTGCCGTTCACTCCTCCCACTCCTACACTGCCCAGGAGGCGCTCGACCAGCACCTCATCGACCTCACCGCCCCGAATGAATGGGAGCTGCTTCGCGAGATCGATGGCCGCGAGATCACCCGCATGGACGGGACGAAGTTGACCCTCCATCTCTCCAACCCAAGCATCCAGACCCTGCGCCCCACCCTGCGCGAAGAGTTGCTCGGCTGGCTGGTCAATCCCAACATCGCGTTGTTGTTGCTCGTCGGCGGCGCGCTGCTGATTTATCTCGAATTCAACGCGCCCGGCACCATCGTCCCCGGCGCTCTGGGCACTCTGATGGTGCTGCTGGCCATCTTCGCGCTCGACCTGCTGCCGATTCGCTACACAGCGGTCATGCTGATTGTGGCGGCGGTGGTTCTGCTGCTGCTCGAGGCCAAGTTCGGCGGCCACGGCGCGCTGGCCATCGCCGGCATTGTCTGCCTCACCTTCGGAACCCTAACTCTGGTTGCCGCGCCCGTGCCGGAGATGGCTGTCAGCCCCGCGGTGGCCATCGCGGTCAGCGCCGCCTTTGCGGGCATCACCTTCTTTCTCGTCCAGGTAGCGATGCGCGCTCGCCGCCAGAAATCCCTCCTGGGCCCGTCGGCCCTGGTGGGCAGCCGCGCCTTCGCCATGGAGCCGCTGAACCCCAACGGGCACATCCTTGTCGAGGGCGAGATCTGGAGTGCCGTCTCCAGCGAGCCGGTGTCGGCTGGAACCCCGTTGCGCGTCGTGGGCCTGGAGCAGTATCTCCTCCACGTCGAGCCGGCCCTCCCGCCCAATCCGCCACACTCCACCTTGTAACACTGCTGGAGTAGAATCCGTACTTAGTGAGGAAAGTTCAATGCCTGATTTTCTAACTCCGCTTGCAATCGTTCTGGCCATTCTCGTTCTCTACGTGCTCAACTGCATCAAGATTCTCCGCGAGTACGAGCGCGGTGTGATCTTCACCCTGGGTCGCGTTTCGCCAGCGCCATACGGGCCAGGCATCATCTTTGTCTTCCGGCCGGTGCAAACGATGATTCGCATCTCGTTGCGACAGGACGTGCTCGAGGTTCCAGCTCAGGACGTGATTACCCGCGACAACGTCACCATCAAGGTGAACGCTGTGGTTACGCTCTATGTGGTCAACCCCAACGACGCGGCCATCAAGGTAGCCAACTATGTTTACCAGACCTCGCAGTTGGCGCAGACGACGCTGCGCACGGTGCTCGGCGAGGTCGAGCTGGATGAGCTGCTCAGCCATCGCGACAAGCTCAACGTGCGCATCCAGTCCATCATGGACCAGCGCACCGAGCCGTTCGGCGTCAAGGTCATCTCGGTCGAAGTGAAGCAGGTGGACCTGCCCGATCAGATGCAGCGCGCCATGGCCAAGCAGGCCGAGGCCGAGCGCGAAAAGCGCGCCAAGGTCATCCACGCCGGGGGCGAGTTCGACGCCGCGCAAAAGCTGGTGGACGCCGCTCATCTGCTGGCCTCCGAGCCGATGACCCTTCAGTTGCGCTACCTGCAAACCCTCACCGAGATCGGCGTCGAGAAGAACACCACCATCATCTTCCCGCTGCCCTTGGAGATGATGACGCTCTTTAACAAGCTGAACCTGCCGGCCGCGGCCAAGTCGGATGCGGAAAAGTAGTAGACATTCCTGAATAGGATGCCGAACTAGAGTTGGTTGCATAAATGCGCATTGAAAGGGCACGGCTTTAGAGCCTGCCCTGAGCGAAGTCGAAGGGTGCCGCAAAACAAGCAATAGAATCGCAGGCTTTGGCCCCGAGGGATGTTTTTCGGCTACCTTGACGGGGTTTATGCAACCAGTCCTGGACCAAAGCTGGCGCGACCATCATGGCTGACGTCCCCACGGGTGGATCTTCGTCCGAGCGGTGGGGATAGCGACAGCCCGGGATGCCGCAGTGAACTTCATACTGTTTCCGGAAATGAACTTGAGGAAGTGAATGGACGAAGACTTTAACCCCGATGAGCTTCGGCCGGACCCGTACCGCCCCGACACCGAGCTGATGCTGGGTCCGTGGCAGCTCGGGGGCCTCTTCTTTGCGCTCGTCTTGCTCTGCGGCATCTGCTTCTTGCTCGGTTATGCGTCAGGCAGGCACGGCGCTCACAGTTCCCCGGCCACCGGCCAGTCGCAGGGCGCTCCTCTCTCCCCGCTGGCTGCCGGATCCGGCGCCAAGCCCTCAGCCTCCCCGCAAGCCGGCTCCAGGGCGCGGCCCGCCGTCGACAGCCAATCGACCTCCGATCGAACCAGCGCTGCTCCCGCTCCCGATTCACAGACTCCTGGCTCACCCATGCCCGCGGCAACGGCTTCCTCGCAAACTCTGATGGTCCAGGTTGCCGCCGTATCTCATCAGGAAGACGCCGACGTCTTGATCGGCGCATTGCGCAAGCGCGGCTACACGGTCAGCGTCCACCGCGATCCCGCCGACGGCATGATCCACGTGCGCATTGGCCCCTTCACCAACCGCGACGACGCTAATGCAACGCGCCAGAAGCTGCTTAACGACGGCTACAATGCCACCGTGCAGCCGTAAGGCCTCAGCCCCGCATCCACTCCGGCAGCCCCGAAGCAATCGCCGCCCTAACCGCCTCCAACAACTCTTCGCGAGTCGCATAGTCGGCCGGGTTCACCGGCGCATGAAAGACGATGTGCGCCCTCCCCGGCTTCAGGCGAAGGCTGCCCTTGGCCATCATCGTTTCCGTTCCGTAGATCGACACCGGAATGCACGGCGCGCCGGTCTGCATGGCGAGATAAAACGGGCCCTTCTTGAAAGGCAGCATCCGCCCATCTTTTGAGCGCGTGCCCTCGACGAACGTCGTAATGTGAATGCCCTTGTCCAGCAGGCGTTGGGCCGCCGCCACGCTCTCCTGCGCGCTGGCCGAACTGCCTTTGCGGTCCACGGGAATGAACTCACCCAACCTGAAACCGTAACCCACGATAGGAATCTTCATCAGCGAACGCTTGAGGAATGCAGAGGTGCGGCCGGGGATCTCCGGGATCAGTGCCTGCGGATCGAGATTGGAGACGTGGTTAGCCATGAAGATGCACGCCGTTCCTTTCGGCACGCGTTCCCGTCCCTCGACTGCGATGCGGATTCCTGACACCCAATACGCTGTCCGCACCAGCCAATTGGTCGCGCGATAGAGCGGCACCACATTGCCCGTGATAAGCGTCCAGGGAATGAAGATCAGCCCCACTATAGGGATGAGAACAACCAGCGTGGCCAACAATAGCAGGGCAGGAATCATAGGCTTACAGTCTGCTCCAGGAAGACATTCGCTCTGAAGAATACGTGATTCATTAGAGCATTTTCGGATTTGCTGTGGACTTCCGTGCCCCATCCATTCCGCGTTTTTCTGCGGAATGGGTGGGATACATACAAAACTCCGGTCTGCACAATTCCCAAAAATGCTCTAGCTTCTGAAAAACTCAATTGAAGCAGCATCAAGTGTCAGGGCACGACTTTAGTCGTGTCGAAAACGGTCGTAAGACAAGGGGCTTCAGCCCCTGCGGATTTGCCTCCATGATCTGCTCAACCATGATTGAAACACGTTCTGGCATTCAGGGTTGAAGCTCTCTAAGCCGCGCTGGAAGTTTCTCATAGATCCCGTCGAAGCCTCCATTCGAAAGGATCGCCACCACGTCGCCCGAGCGAAGCTGCGGGGCGATGGAGTTGATGATGGCATCCACATCCGGGCAGAGTTCGGCTGGCGTTCCTTGGGAGTTGAGCGCACGAACCACGTCTTCGGGGTGCAGTCTCTCCGGCTCCGGAATGCGTTGCTGTTGATAGACGCCGGCCATCACAACGCGGTCGGCGAGACGAAGGCTCTCTACCAATTCGGCTTCGAGCACCTTGCGCCGCAGCGTGTTCGAGCGCGGCTCCAAGACAGCCCACAAACGAGCCTGAGGATAAACGGAGCGCAGCGCCCGCAGTGTCTCGCGAATGGCCGTGGGGTGATGCGCAAAGTCGTCGATAATCGTCACGCCGCCAATTTCTGCGCGCACCTCCAGCCGACGCTTCACGCTCTTGAAGCTGGCCAGCGCCGCACAAATTGCATCTTTGCTCAGGCCCTGACCCGAGGCCAGCGCCGCCGCTGCCGTAGCGTTCAGCGCATTGTGTTCGCCGGCCAGGCTCATCTCAAGCTCGGCCCATAACGCGCCAGCGCGCCACACCTCCCAGCGCGTCAGGCCATCTTCGTGGCGCAGATTCCGCATGCGCCAGTCGGAGGTCTCGGCAAATCCATAGCGCTCGACGCGGCAGAGCGCGTGGGAAACACACTCATCGACATTCGCGCTGCCGTCAAAGGCTACAATGAATCCCCGCCGCGGCACAAGATTCACCAGCCGCTTGAATGCTGTCTTCACGGCCTCCAGGTCCGCATAGATGTCTGCGTGGTCAAACTCCACGTGAGTCAAAATCAGCTCGTCGGGGAAGTAATGCAGAAACTTCGGTCCCTTGTCAAAGAAGGCCGTGTCGTACTCGTCGCCCTCGACGATGAAGGTGCGCGTGGGCCGGAGCTGAAAGCTGGTGCCGAAGTTCTCCGCAACGCCGCCTATCAGAAACGAGGGCTCCAGCTCCGGGTTCTCTCTCGCGGCCATCTGATAAATCCACGCCAACATGCTGGTCGTCGTCGTCTTGCCATGCGTCCCGGCAACCACCAGCGACTCGCGCCCCAATAGAAACTCCTCGCGCAAGAGGGCCGCCATCGAGGTGAAGGGAATCCGCTCGTCGAGCACGCGCTCGATCTCCGGATTGCCGCGCGAGAGCGCATTCCCGATGACCACCAGATCGGGACCAGGCAGCTCGGGAGTGGCGTCGAGGTTGGCCTCCGCGTACGGCTCCATTACCGGAATCCCCAACTCGCCGAGCAGGTCGCTCATCGGCGGATAGGCCGCCTTGTCAGAGCCCGTGATGCGATGACCGTGCAACTGCAAGAGACCAGCCAGCGATGCCATCGCCGTACCGCAAATCCCGCTCAAATGAATGTGTCTGGACGGTGCGTTCATTGCATCACCCCAAACTCGAACCTGTAAATGTGCATTCCTGACCCCTGACCCCTAACCCCTAGTCCCTAGTCCCTGTCTTTACCACCGCTGGCTCGATCAGTTCCAACGTAGCCTCTTCATCAATTCGCAACTCAGCCTCCACGCCAAAGGTCAGCGTCACATTCTGCTGCGATACATGCCCGCTGCGCAGGCCGATGGCGATCGGGCCGTCGAAGTCCTCGAAGACGCGCAGAATCACCTCGTCGAGAAGCTTGGCCGACGCGCCTGCCGACCTACAATCGAGCATCTCGCCGAAGACGATACCGCGCACGCCCTTCAGCTTGCCCGCTTGCCGCAGTTGCCACAACATACGGTCGATCTGGTAAGGCTTGGCGCCCACGTCTTCGAGAAAAAGCAGCTTGCCCTCGGTCTGCGGCTCAAATGGAGTGCCGATGAGTGAAACCAGAATGCTAAGGCAGCCGCCATACAAGATGCCGCGAACGGGGCGCAACGCCGGGCCTGTCTTCAGCATACGCAGCCCCTCTGCTGCTCCCAGGCTATACGGCACGCCCTCCAGCGCTGCATGAAAGCTCGGCAGGTGGACGCCTTTCTCGAGTGCGAAATCTGCGGCTACCATGGGCCCATGAAACACGGGCAGGCCGAGCCGGTCCAACAAATGCAGCTGAATGCCGGTCAAATCGCTGTAGCCGAAAAACGGCTTGGGGTGCTTGCGAATCACTTCGAGGTCCAACCCGCCGAGCAGGTAGTTGGAGCCGTAGCCGCCCCTCAGGCAAGCGACGAATCCAATGCCGGGGTCCGCAAATCCGGCGTGCAGATCTTCCAGCCGCTGGGCCGCGGTGCCGGCAAAATAGAGCGGTCCCTTCTCGAAGGCGTGTCGGCCAAAGCGGGGTTGAAAGCCCAACTCGCGCAATCGCTCCAGTCCTCGCGTCGCCAACTCAACCTTCGCAGAGGCCGCCGGCGCCACCGCGCTCACGCCCGCACACTCTTCCACAGAGGCAAGCTTCAGCAACTTGACGGCGCGGTCGCCGGCTTTAGGTTTGAAGAGCGCACTCATCTCTTACCAGGCCTCTCCGCGGGCAATCAGCGCCGCCGGTCCGGTGAGCTTCAACTCCGTGCCCGGCCCGCCCCACTCCACCGTCTGTGCCCCGCCCGGAGCAACCACGTTCAACGGCGACTTGGCCAGTCCCAGCGCAATTGCGGCAGTAGCCGAAGCGGAACTGCCCGTGCCCGACGAGGTCGTCGGCCCCACGCCCCGCTCAAAAATGCGAATCTCAATCTCGCCTTCGCTCACAATGCGCACAAACTCAACATTGGTCTGCTGAGGAAAATCCGAATGCACGCAGATCTCCGTGCCCACCTGCCGCCAGGGAAACGTAAAGAAATCAGTGTCGACCACAATCACAAAGTGCGGATTGCCGGTCGAGACCTCGACGCCATCAACAGCCTGGCCATTCGTGAGCGTGACGGTCCTCAGCGCGAAGGTGGGGATGCCCATTCCGGCCGTCACTTCCACGGTGAATTCGCCGCTCGTTTTCAGCGCATTCACGCGGCAAACGCGCAACCCGGCATCGGTCGCAATCTCTACCTCGTCGCCCGCCTTCAAGCCGCGCTCCTGAGCCATCCAGGCCGCCACGCAGCGTGTGCCGTTGCCGCTGATCTCGGCGATCGAGCCGTCGGCATTGTGCAGCTTGATGCGGCCGGAGCGAGGACCGGTCCATGCGAAAAACTCGATGCCGTCAGCGCCGATGCCCGTATTCCGCGCGCACAGCCGCCGCGTCAATTCGGCCCAATCGTGCCCGGCGGCAGCATCTTCGTTCACAATCAAAAAGTCATTGCCGCAGGCGTGGGCCTTTGCAAAGGGGATCAATCTTCCTCCTGATCGCGGAAGGTGTAGAGCGCACTGATGGCCGGCTCCGAGAGCAGCTTTCCGCGCAGCCGCTCATGCTGCTTCCTGGTCGCGGAGAGGGCAAAGCTCACTCGCTGCAACGCGCCGATGGCATCGTTCTCTACACCGGTCAACCGCTCGCCAGCCTTGTCCATCGCGTCCAGAATCGCAACCAGCATCTGCGCCTGGTCACTTCCACGCGCCTCATACACCATTGGATACGTCTTCAGATTGGCGCGCCGCTCGAGCAAGCCCACCGCCTCCAGCGCGACAATAACAATGACGGAAGCCACCACCGCCGCGGCATACAATCCCGCCCCGCAGGCCATGCCGATCGAGGCCACCACAAAGACGCTGGCCGCGCTGGTCAGCCCGCTGACCCGGCTGCGGTTGTGCAGGATCAGTCCCGCGCCCAGAAACCCGACACCCTGCACGATGTTCGAGGCCACGCGTCCTTTGTCCGGATTGGCGTCGCCGGCCAGCACCGCAGACAGCAGTGTGAAAAACGCTGCGCCCATGCAGATCAGCAGATTGGTGCGTACGCCGGCGGCCTTGCGATTGATCTCCCGCTCGAGGCCCACCGCGGCGCCCAGCACGCAGGCCACCAGCAACCGGCCGACGGCGCCGTTCGCCACCACCATCTGTTGGATGCGGTCGATCTCAAAGCCTTGCGCGAACTGTGCCATCGTCATGCTCATTCCGTTTCCTTGCCCGATGCTATCACCGCTATCGAAGGGTACGGGCTTCACCTACTGAAGGGTACGGGCTTCAGCCCGTACATAAGCTCAACTATGAAAGCAGGGCTTTAGCCCACTCCTTGCATAGGCTACTTGACCGTAACTGAAATATAAAGTGTTCCCGCCGGCTCACCCGGCGTCGAGAATCGCCGAACCACCATTAGCCCCATAGGATGCGCCTTCACAGCGCGGTCGATCTCGTCACCGTCGAATGCCAGCACAATCGCCGCATGCGCAGCCGGTGACGCAAGAGCTTCGCTGTAGATTTCCAAATCGCCCTCGTTGATTGTCTGACGAAGCGGAATCCCGGTGAAGGCAACGAGATTCGGAAAAGTAGAGGTGTCCATTAAGACGGCGCAACCCGGCCGCTCAGCCACGAGCGCCCGCAGCACCGGAGGAATTTCAATTTCCAAAGCCCTCCGCGCATGAATATTCTTGGTGCCTTCCACATAAACCAGCGGCCGCTCGCGCACCATCTGGATCGCATTCAAAACCAGCAGCGCAAACAGCGCGCCCGTCGCGCTCCGCACCCAGAGCGGATTGAACTCGCGCGGCTTGAAATCATTTACCGCGGCCAGCACGATCTGTGCCGCAAAGCCCAGCCCCAGCGCGAAGGCCGGCAGCATCTCCATCCCATAGCGCGTGTTGTACCAGGAGTGCGGCCACCATGGCGGCAGAAAGATCGGCACGGAGCCGTAGGCGACCGAATAGGCGTAGAAGGGAATCGGGAACCAGAGCAGCAGCGCCCATCGGAACGCTTGCCGCCGCGCAGTCAGCCACGCAATCGCCGTTCCCAGCAGACTCACGACAAGCAGCACATTGCCCCAAGCCGCCGCTGCCGCATCCATCTCCGAGACCTTCACGAAGAAGAGCAAAGAAACCCACGGATTGTGCCAGCCCGGATGCGGCGGCCCGGCTCCGTGCGACATAGTGCGTAGCTCGATAACTTTTGCCGAATACGGACCGCGCGCGAAGTAGAGCCAATCGCCGAAGCCTACGGAGTTATACACAAACCAAGCTACTGGCGCGGCCAGCAGTACCACGCTTGCCAGCCAGAAGCTCCACGAACGCAGCCTGCCGCGATGTGCCAGAGTCAGGCCCATGCACGACCAAGCCACCAGCGCCATGACCCAGCCATCGTAGCGCGTAAAGATCGCGGCCACCAGCACCGCTGCAATCGAGTACTGCAACCGGCCCGTCTTAGCAGCGACAGCGTCAAGGCTGGCACGCCACTCCACCAGCCAGACCGCGACCCATACCATCTCGCAGACAAAAAGCGGCTCGGTCATGGCCGTAGTTTGCAAGTAAAGCAGGTTGGGATTCAGCGCAAAGAAGGCCAACGCCAGCGCCGACGCAGCCGGCCGTAGCCAGTGCCGAGCCAGCCGGTAGATGCCTGCGCTGGCAGCCATGTAAGCCAGCGCCGACGGAATAACCCCCGCCCATCCCGTGGCCCACCAACTATAGATCTGCACAAAGGGCAACATCAGTAGATGCGGCAGCGGCAGCCAAACCGAACCCAGTTCGGTCAGCCGCGGCAGGCGCGCGTCAAAGACACGCCGCGCAATGTGCAGATGGGCCACCGCGTCGCCGTAGTTGAGCAGGGCTCCATTCCGCCAACTCCACGCGATGGCCGCAATGCAGGCCATCGCGCACGAGGCCACGACCGCCAGCCATTCTTTCCGTGGTTTCGCTTGCACCTGAATAGGTAACTCCTCAAAACACAGTCGGAATCTCAGCAGTCAAAACCAGAACGTGAAACCATCGCGCCTTAAGCACAGACAAGCCGAAGGCGTCTGCCCCACCGCAGGTGGTCAGGCGAGATGCGTCAACTCGCGGAAGAGCGTGAAGCGCTCGTCGATCTCCTTGCGCGTGAGTTGCTGCAGCCGCTCCGTGCCAAAGCGCTCGCAGGCAAACGAACCCATCACACCGCCGTAAAACATGGCACGCCGGAAGGCGGCTGGAGTCTGCTCCGGTTGCGAGGCCAGGTAGCCGAAGAAGCCACCTGCAAAGCTGTCGCCCGCGCCCGTCGGGTCTACCACCTCTTCCAGAGGCAGTGCCGGCGCGCGAAAGATCTTCCTGCCCTGGAACTCCGGCTCAATAGCTAGCTCGCTGACTTGCTGACCAGCTAACTTGCTCGCTCGCTGATCCGCCGAACCTCTGAAGAGCGTCGCGCCATACTCGCCATGCTTAACCACAAGCGCCTTGGGTCCCAGCGCAAGGACCGCGCGTGCTGCCTGGACAAGGTTGTTGTTCCCGGCCAGCATCTTTGCCTCGGTATCGTTGATCAGCAGAATATCGAGACCCTTCAGCACTTCCAACAATGCCGGGCGATGATCCTTGATCCAGTAGTTCATCGTGTCGCCGGCCACCAGTTTCACATCCGGCATCTCGTCGCGCACCCGCCGCTGCAAAACCGGATCGATGTTAGCAAGAAATAAAAACTCCGAGTCGCGATAACTCTTTGGAATCTTCGGCTCGAAGGCCGCAAAAACATTCAATTCCGTGTTATGAGTCTTTGCTTCGTTCAGGTTTTCGAGATAGGAGCCCTCCCAGAAGAAGCTCTTTCCCGCCGTGTGCTCGATGCCGCGCGTATCGATCTTGTGTGAATCAAATACCTCTTGCTGCATTCTTCCAAAGTCCTCGCCCACAACGGCGATCACTCGTACATCGGTAAAGTAACAAGCGGCCAGCGAAAAGTAAGTCGCCGCCCCGCCCAGGCAGCGCTCGCGCTTGCCTGCCGGTGTTTCAATCGTGTCGTATGCAACGCTGCCTACTACGGTAATTGCCATATATCTTCCTCTCATCTTCAAACTTATTAAACAAATCTGTCATCCTGAGCGGAGTTTGGCGCGTTCTTTGCGCCAAACGGAGTCGAAGGACCTGCGGTTGTTGTTACCTTTCTCAGCTTCAAAATTTCGTGGCAAGCACTCATTGCTGCGTCGCCTCAATGACCGTATCGAGATTGATTCCACAATCACCGTGCCTTCCACCCCCCCCAGAATTCAACATAAACGCGAGCTTCGAGTCCACATCTCGGACAGAGCCAGTCAAGGTAATCCCGTGAGCTGCATCGGAGGTCGCGCGAATTCATCAAAGCATCTTGCAACCTCAGGCGAAAGGTTAGTGTGGCGCTGTCGGTCGGCTTTCTCAAAGTTGCGCTTCTGAAACCCAATCAACTCGCCACATTGAGGGCAAGTGTAGATTGTATTGATCGACCGTGCCATTCCATCCAAAGTCACATTGTCGGACTTCACGTTGTCGAATCTTTCGGCTGCCTTGACGTTTGTGATTTTCATGTGTTGTGATCCCCGCAATAAAGAAGAAAAGCAAAACCAAGAACAACCACAGGTCCTTCGACTCCGCTGCGCTTCGCTCAGAATGACAGAGTTATGGAGATTCCAGCCTCTTGGTCCAGATCAAAAACTACGCTATCCCAGATACTTCCCAAACAGTAGTTTCAGCTTTTCCTTCGTCGCCGCCGGAATTGCGTCGGGCTGTGTTAGCACGGCGTACTTAGCCGCTGATGCACAGGCACAATTGCGCTCATGCGGCATCGCAGCGACGGCAGCCTTCACCACCAACGCAGCATTCTCTGCGTTCTTGTGCAGCACGCCAATAATCTCTTCGATTGTCACGGCATCGTGGCCCTCGCGCCAACAATCGTAATCGGTGACCATGGCAATGGTGGCGTAGCAGATCTCCGCTTCGCGGGCCAACTTGGCCTCTTGCAAGTTGGTCATGCCGATCACGTCCGCGCCCCAGCTGCGATAGAGATTCGATTCGGCTCGGGTCGAAAACTGCGGACCTTCCATGCAGACATAGGTCCCGCCCAACTTGCCCACAACCCCCACAGTCTTACAGGCCTCGGCTGCCGCTCTTGCAACCGTCGCGCAGACCGGATCGCCAAAGGCCACGTGGCCCACAATCCCCTCGCCAAAGAAGGTCGAAACGCGATGAAAAGTCCGGTCGATGAACTGGTCGGGCATCACAAAGTCGGTCGGCTTGTGCTCTTCCTTAAGGGAACCCACCGCCGAAACGGAGATGATCCGCTCGACGCCCAGCTTTTTGAAGGCGTAGATATTCGCGCGGAAGTTCAGCTCCGAGGGCAGGAGCCGATGCCCCCGCCCGTGCCGGGCAAGAAAAGCGACCTGGCGCCCCTCCAGTTCGCCCAACACAAATGCCTCAGACGGTTCGCCGAAAGGAGTCTCCACCGTCTCTTCATGCACGTTTGTGAATCCAGGCATCGAGTAGAGCCCGCTGCCGCCGATGATTCCAATCTCCGCCTGAGCCAATGCCTGCTCCTCCTCCCCCGCGACGCAGACCTGTCGCTCGGGACCCTGTCTTCCTGACGCATCCTTAACCGGGCCGCTACCTTTGAAATCTGCAAACATCTAAGTATAAAGGTTGGCGATTCAGTCCTCATTCGCCGGTACGCCGAAGAGGAGGGACCAATTTCAGGAAGGGAAGGAGTGCGCGGTTGAGGGCTGAGTGATTCTCAATCCAAATTCTTGAGTCTGAGCCTTTGCCGAGGAATCGATCGCTACAACGGCAAAAGGAGTGCTGGGAAGGCACATCGACCGAACCAAAGGCTCTTGCCGGCAATGAATTGCAGAAGGGGATGTCCGAGATCCAGGGATGGCTCATTGATCGTTTCCCGTGTTACGATAAACGTTAAGCATGATTCAGTCCTTTGCCGATGCGGACACCGAAGCGGTCTTTCTGACCGGAAGGAGCCGGCGATGGGCTGAAATTGCGAGGGTTGCAGTTCACCGGTTGCAAGCGATTGATTTTGCGTCGGCGATCGAGGATTTGCGAAATCCGCCGGGAAACAGGCTGGAGAAACCGAAGGGTGGCCGTAGCGGCCAGTGGAGCGTTCGAATCAATGATCAATATCGAATCTGCTTTCGCTGGGATGGCAACGACGCCTGGAATGTTGAGATTGTTGACTATCACTGAGGAGACGGCGATGAATATTCCGCGAAAGCACGAGGCCAGGGGCGTCGCGATTCACCCCGGCGAGTTTTTGCGAGAGGATTTTCTTTTACCCTTGGGGCTGTCGGCCAATGCGCTGTCGTTGGCTCTGCGGGTGCCGGTGACGCGCATCTCCGAGATTCTGCGAGAGCGCCGGGGGATCACCGCGGACACGGCTCTGCGTCTGGCGCGGTACTTCGGAACCACACCGGATTTCTGGATGAAGATGCAAATGTCCTATGATCTGGCGCTGGCCAGCCGCGAGGTAACGGCCCGGATCGAGATGGAGATTCTTCCAGCGCCTCGCACTGAGACGGGAGATTTGAAGGCCAGGCAGATCGCGTGATCGATGAGTGATTCACTAACCAGGAGACGAGTCCAGACAGACCATGCCCACGACCACGAACAAAGACTATTACGCCACTCTCGGAGTGAAGAAGACGGCCACCCCGGAGGAGATTCGCAAGGCCTTCCGCAAGGCGGCCCGGCGCTATCACCCCGATGTGAACCCAGGCGACAAGAAGGCCGAGGAGAAGTTCAAAGAGATCTCCGAGGCCAACGACGTCCTCAGCGACGAGAAGAAGCGCAAGATCTACGACCAGGTGGGCTTCTACTCCGACCAGATCGACCCGGCGACGGCCGAGGCCTATGCGCGGCAGTCAGGCGCGGGGCACGGCGCGCCGGTCGACTTCGGCGGCTTCGACTTTTCCGGCTTTCAGAGCGGTCCCGGAGTCAATTCAGGTCAGCATCCAGGCCAGCAAGCCGGGCCGGGATCGGCCTCGTGGGGCAGCTTCAAAGACATCTTCTCCGGCATGTTCTCCGGCGCGCAGCAGCCGCAGCGTCCGCGCGGTCCGCAGCCGGGCACCGACCTCGAATACCAGGCCACGGTGGACTTCTGGACGGCCATCCACGGCGGCCAGGCACGTCTCGAGGTACAACGCCAGGAGACCTGCCCCACTTGCCACGGCCAGGCCTCGACCGGCGGGTCCATGCAGTGTCCGGAGTGCAACGGCACCGGCCAGGTAACGCAGATGGGCGGGCGCATGAAGTTCAACATCACCTGCCCAAGGTGCAACGGCAGCGGCCACATCACCAATGCCTGCTCCACCTGCCAGGGCGAGGGCGTGGTCAGCCGCACCGAGTCGGTCGAGTTCCGCATCAAGGCCGGCACCCGCGACGGGCAGCGCATCCGCCTGCAAGGCAAGGGCAACGCCGGACTCAACGGCGGCGCGCCCGGCGATCTCTTCCTCATCGTCCGCACCGGCACGCACCCGGTCTTCACGCGCCAGGGCGACGACATTCATCTCACCGTCCCGGTCACCGTGCCCGAGGCCTCTCTGGGAGCCAAGGTGGACGTGCCTACCATCGACGGCCGCGCCCAGTTGAAGATTCCCCCCGGCACGCAGAGCGGCCAGAAGCTGCGCATGAGGGAGCGAGGCGTCGAAAGCGCACAGCGCCCCGGCCAGCGCGGCGACGAGATCGTAACTGTCGAGGTTGTGATACCCACGCTCGGCGACGAGCGCAGCCGCGAGATCATGCGCGAGCTCGCCAAGCTGAACAACCAGGACCCGCGCGTCGCGCTGTTTGATAAGCTCTAGTCGTTTCGGCAGATTCAGAAGTACTTGGCGAACGAGTTAAGGTAATCTGATTCGAGAAGACCAATGGCCGCAAAACGCAAGTCAAAAGGCGCGTACATGATCTCGGCAGTGGCCGAGATGTACGAGATTCACCCGCAAACCCTCCGCCTCTATGAGCGCGAGGGCCTGCTGAAGCCTTCGCGCACCGAGGGCAACACCCGCCTCTACACCGACGAAGACCTGGAGCGGCTGGAGTTCATCCTCAACCTCGCCCGCGACCTCGGCGTCAACATCGCCGGCATCGCCATCATCCTGCAAATGCGCGAGCGCATGGAAGAGATGAACCGCCAGATGCAGAGCTTTGTCGAGTACGTTCGAACGGAGATGCTGGCGCGATTCCAGCAGGCCGCGCCCGGCACAAGCGCCGCCATGGTGCCGATGCGCAAGCAAACGGCCGTGGCCAAATCCCCCACCATCAGCCGCAAGCCCTGATTCCCAACCTAAGACGCCAACCGGGCCGGCGTTGTTTCCCCTCGCTCCTCGACAAGCCGGCGCAGCCGTCCCTGGGGAAGCAACTCGTACGGATCGCCGCGGTAGCGCAGGCGGCTCGAGCCAAAGTAACTTCCAATCCAGAAACAGAATCCCATCAGGTCGCGCAGGGGATAGAGCCACGCCTTGCGCAGCGCGAACTTGTCGCGGACCACGCCTCCGGCCACGATCATGCAGAGCAGCGCGCGGTCAACCAGGGTAAAGGCCAAGAGCGCCAGGCCCAGAGCCAGATGCCCGCCAGCGCCCATCGCGGCCAGACCAAGAAGGCCATAAGGAACGGCATAGGTCAGCACTTCTCCCAAATGCCCCCACGGCCGTGAGAATCGGGTGCTGGTGGCCCAGTCCTGCTGGTGCGCCATCGTGCTCTTGAAGCGGTTGTTAAGAACATGGTGCTCAATTATGTAAGAAGCCAGCTCCACCGTTTCTCCGGCCCGTGCCGTCCAGTTTCCCAGCACAAAGTCGTCCGCATAGTAATCGGCCACTTTCTTGAATCCGCCAATCTTCTCGACCGTGCTCTGCCGGATGGTCATCGATGGGCCGAGGGCAAACTTCATCCCTTCGAGCATGTTCGCCACCAGCACGCCCGAGCTCATCTCGACGGACATGCCCATGGCCTCGAGGTGCGCCCACACTCCGCGCCGCGCGACGCCCCGGTAGAGGCAGGTGACCATGCCGACCTTCGGGTTGCTGAGCGGCTCGACCACAGAGGCCAGGTAATCCGGCCCCACGCGCACGTCGCTGTCGGAGGCGACCAGGATGGAATAGCGTGCTTCGCGCCGCATCGCCTCAAGTGAGAAGGTGCGCGCGTTCGGCCAGGGGGGCTCGCCGCAGACCAGCATGCGTGCCTTCACCTGGGGGAAACGCGCTGCCACGCACCGCGCCACTTTCAAGCCAGGGTCGGAGACATGCCGCGCGCAGAACAGAATCTCGTACTCCGGATAATCCTGCTGAAAAAAGCTGGCCAGATTTTCTTTGAGATCCGGCTCGTCGCCATGCAGGGGCTTCAACACGCTCACCGGGGGCATATAGGTTCGCGTTCCGGCCCCGGCCGCGCGCCGGCGAAATTGCGCTACGGCTGCGGCGACCATCAGGCTGTAGACAGTCGAGGTCGTCACTCCAAGGACGGCAAGCGCACCGAGCGTGACTGAAAGAATGTGGCCGAATGTCATGGTGTATCCGATTTCAGCGATCTGTAACTTGTTCGTACCTGCCGAAATGCCAAGAGCAGCGGAAAAGCCTGAAGACCGGTGTGCGACTCCCTGATTCTATTATGGTGGCCAAGGCGGGAATCGATTGTCGCGCAATTGTCTAATATTGACGTGAAAATAGAAAAAAGGGCTAGTTGGTCCCCCGATTCTACGCTGGCCAAACAGGGCAGACGTACTCAAGTCGACGCCACCAGCAGAGACCGGGGTCCCCACGGACAGGTCTTCGTCCGTGGGGTGAAGCGAGCGGCGACACTCCATGAAGCGAATTAGGCAACCGGCTTCCCGGCTTTACTCTGGACAGAGAGTTGCTCATCCGATAAAGTTAGCCTCAGCGAATTGAAAAAGGTTGCAGAGCGGCAAAGGAGCCGTCGTCGTGGGATATTTCTTATTCTTTTTAGGTATAGCGGGAATTGCAACCTCTACGATTTTTACCGTGATGGTCTTCATCGCGGCCGCGAAGTATCTGATCGCCAGAGGCAGCAAGAGGCGGCAACTCTTCGACTTTACCCCTCCCGTCAGCATTCTCAAGCCGCTGCACGGCTCGCCGGCTTACCTCGAAGAGTGCCTGGAAGGCTACTTCAAGCTCGACTATCCGGCATACGAACTGCTCTTCTGCGCACGCCAGCCCGATGACGCAGGCTTGGCGGTTGCCGCCCGGCTGGCAGAGCGCTATCCGCACATTCCTGTGACCATTCTCCACTCCGGCGAACCGCCGTGGATGAACGCCCGCTGCTATTCGATGCACCTGATGGCCAGCTCGGCGCGGTACGATCTGCTGGTGGCCACGGATGCGGATATTCCCGTCGGGCCGGAGTACCTGCGCGAAATGGTGGCGCCCTTCCGCGATCCTGCCGTGGGCGCGGCGTTCTGCGTCTACCGTGGCGATCCCATCGACGGCGGCTTCGGAGAGAGCCTTGAGGCTCTGGGCATGTCCGTCGAGATGACCTCGGGAGTGCTGGTGGCTCAGATGCTGGAAGGCCTGCGCTTTACCCTCGGGCCTTCATCGGCGGTGCGCAAGTCGTCGCTCCAGCGCATCGGGGGCTTTGAACGGCTGGGGAGTTACGCGGCCGACGATTACATGCTCGGGTACCTGGTGGCGGAGGCGGGCGAGACCGTCGCGCTCTCCGATCACATCGTCAACCATCTGATCCTGCGGTCGGGCTTTTGGAAGTCGATTGCGCACCAGTTGAGCTGGATGCGCAGTACACGTTTTTCGCGGCCCATGGGGCATTTCGGCACGGTGCTCACCTTTTCGACGCCCTTCGGCCTGCTGGCGCTCCTCGGCGGCATCCTGGCCAACCATGCTCTCTGGGGCGCGGCGCTGCTGGGCTTCACGCTGCTGCTCAAGATCGCGCAATCGATGCTGGTCGGCGGCGCAGTGGTGCGCAGCCGGTTCTCGGTGCGCTGGTCTTTCCTATACCCGCTGCGCGACCTGATTGGCTTCCTGCTTTGGGTGGCGAGCTACGGCAGCAACCGTCTGCAATGGCACGGCAAGGTTTTCGAGCTCGAGCCGGGCGGCACCATGCGACGGACGGTCTCTCCAACCTCAGCAGTCGCCAAACCCCGCTCTTCCTAAGCTGTAGAAGCGCAGGAGCCACCTGAGCCGCTTCACACGCCCACGATCTCTGCAGCAGCTTTCAGTGCGGCGGCCGCCGCCTGATCCATGTTGTAGTAGCGGTACTGCGCCAGACGCCCCAGAAAAACCACATTCGGCTCGATCGCTGCCAGCTCCTGGTAGCGGCGGCAGAGCTCCTGGTTCGCGGGACGAGGCACCGGGTAATACGGCTCGCCGTCGTCGGTGGGAAACTCCTTCACGATCGATGTTCCCAGGTGCTGCTGGCCGGTGATGTGCTTGAACTCGGTGATGCGCGTATACGCGCGCTCGTTGGGATAGTTGATGGTGGCCACCGGCTGGAAGCGCTCGACTCCGGCCAGGTGCTCATGTTCAAAGCGAATGGATCGGTAAGGCAGCCTGCCCAGCCTGTAGCCGAAGTACTCATCGATGCAGCCGGTAAAGACGGTGATCCGTGGCCGCACGCGCTCACGAATGGCGGCGAACTCCACGCCGGTTTCAACGCGGATGCGGGGATGCGTCAACAGCCTTTCAAAGACGCGCGTATAGCCCTCGGCGGGCATGGCCTGGTGCTTGTCGGTGAAGTAGCGGTCGTCGCGGTTGGTGCGCGTGGGGATGCGGGTCAAAACGCTGGGGCTCAGTTCGGACAGGTCCAGATTCCACTGCTTGCGGGTATAACCGCGGAAGATTTTGTCGCAGAGTTCGCGTCCCACTGCGTTGAGCACCACATCTTCGCTCGTCATCACCGGCTCGCGATGTTCGCGGACCCCGGCCAAAAAGCGCTCCACTCCGGCCTCGTCCAGATTCAGCCCGTAGAGCCGATTGATCGTTTCCTGATTGATCGGCAGCGGATAGAGCGTGCCGTCGAGCGAGACCAGAACCCGATGCTCGTAGGGCCGCCAATCCGTGAATCTCGAGATGTACTCGAAGACCGCGTCGGAGTTGGTGTGAAACAGGTGCGGCCCAAATCTGTGCACCAGGATGCCGTGGCTGTCCGGGTGGTCGTAGGCATTGCCCGCGATATGATCGCGCCGGTCGATAACCAGGACTTCGCGCCCCGCGCTGGCCAGCCGCTCGGCGACCACTGCGCCGGCAAAGCCCGCTCCGACAACCAGCACGTCCTGATTCGTGGGCATGGGACTCACGGGCGCGCGTCCTTCACAAGTCGCGCCGCCAGGGGACGGGCCGATTCGCTTTGCGGCAGTGGCCGGTCGGTCCACAGTGCCTTGTCGGCAATCGATTGCACGGGGTAGAGCCGGCCCGCCAGCAGTTGCTCGGCTTTGGGCTGGTTGATGTCCTGGGCAAAGAGCCACTTCCGCTCGCCTGTACCCCAGATGCTGGAGAGTTGCTCTTCGCTCAGAAAGATCTTCGGCGCGTCGGTATAACACGAGCCCCACAGCATCGACGAGCCTTCGCCATGCGGCGAACAGGCCTCGCCCACCAGCAGCGCCGGCTTGCCATGAAAAAAGCTGTGCGCGTAAAAAACCACCGAAGAGGCATCCGACTGGTCGCCAAAGATGATGAACGAGTCGCCGGGCGACCCTCTCTCGATGATCGTGTCCGCGAACTGCTTCGAGCTGAGCATCGGCTCGAAGCGGGCAAATGCGATGTGCGCGGCGATCAGGAAAACCGCAGACGTAAGAGCTACGCTGACAGTGGCGGAGATGTGCTTTCCTCTCAGCCGCAGCAGCCAGCCCACGGCCGGCCCCACCAGCAGGGCCACTGCGGCCAGCGCGGCCGGCATGCGCAGCGCGGCAAACGATGGGCCGGTCAGGTCGAAGATGTGCGACATCGAAAGCGTGTAATCGCCCACACCGCGATGAGCCAGCAAAGTTCCCACATCAGCCACGAAAGGCAAGTTGCGCGACTCCCACAATCCCCAGCCCAGCACTGCCGCCACCAGCACGCCAACCACGGCGAAGACAGCCTGCGCCCCTGTCAGCCAGGCAGTCGACAGCAGCGGTTTTCCGGCGTCCAGCTTGCCAAGTTGGTCGCGATGCTCCTCGATCCCGGCCAGCACGCCGGCAATCAAAATGATCAGCGGCGTCCAGGCCGGAAAGGTGTAGTACTCCTGATTGGTCGAGAGTGAAAAGAACACAAGAATGAAGGCCGAGAACAAGCTCAGCAACCAAACGGTGCGCACGCTGAATTTGGCGTCTGCGGCATTCTCGCGCAGGTGCGAGAGCCAGTTGCGGCGGCTCTTCCAGGCAGCCGCTAGCAGAGCGGGCAGGAACAGGCTCCAGGGAAAGAGCCAGACCAGATGCAGCAGCCAGTAGGCGGCAAAGGGCAGCCGGTTATAGTCGTGCGGGAATCGTTCGCCCAGAAACCGGAAGACGTGTTCGTTGAGAAAGTAGAAGTACCAGAAGCCATGCACGTTGCCCGGAGTGGGGTGGTTGCCGGCGGGATGCCCCTGCCCCGGATTGGCGAGGCCCGCCAGGATGTGCCAGGGCGCGGCGATGATCAGGAGGAGGAGCGTTCCCGTGAACGGCTTCAACCGCCGCCAGAGCCTCCATTGACCGCTTGAAAGCAGGAACGGGATCGCCGCCGCGGCAAAGAAGATCGGCGCGATCAGACCCTTGGCCAGCACCGCCAGCCCCAGCGCCGCCCACATCCCATACATGCGAAAACCCCGGCTCGACTTGAAGCCGGTCAGCAGGCAATAGAGGGCCACCAGCAGCAGAAAGCTGAGCAGCGCCTCGGGAATGGAAAATCGCGTATAAAGAAACGGCCCGACCGAGGTGAGCACACCCAGGGCGGCATAGAAGCCGGCGCGCGTGCTCCATGCGCGGCTGGCGAAGACCCAGGCCAGCCATGCGCAGCCCAGCAGTGCCAGGGCATTCGGCAGGTGGGTGGCAAAGACGTTCTCGCCGAAGACGCGATAGAGCGCGGCGTCGAGCCAGTAGGGCAGTGGCGGCTTTTCCAGATAGCGCAGGCCGTTGACCTTCAGCGTTACCCAGTCGCCACTCTCGGCCATGTGCTGTGCGGCCTGGGCGTGGCTCGAGTCCACGTCGTCCAAGAGAGGCGGCGTAAACAGCGAGGCCAGGATGACGGCGGCAAAGATCGCCAACAAAAGCGCCCATGCAGCCCGCGTGGAGGGCGATTCTTTCGGGCGATCGAGAGAGTTCGTCTGGGTTGTCATCGAGGAAAATCTAACCAAACTCAAGGATAGCAGCAGGCTTGGCCGGGCGGTTTGCAGATTTCGCCTGCCTTGCCAAGGCTAGATCTTGAACTGCGAGCGGGTCTGTCTCGTACCTTGAATCCATGAAGCAAGCGCGCATTGTCTTGTGCTGGAGTTCGGTTCTTGTTGGAGTTTGGCTTCTTGGCTGCTCCGCCATTGGCGTCCTGGCCACGGAATGGGCGCTGCATCCTGGGCGTCACTTGTTGGAGCCGACGGCGCAAGCACAAGCCCAGGCCGTCGCAGAGCGCAACCACGCGAAGCTGGCCGAGGTCTCCGTTGTCGCCGGCGACGGGGTCACACTGCGCGGCTGGAGCATCCGGCCCTCGCACGGCAACGGCGATTCCGTGATCCTGCTGCACGGAGTCGCCGACAACCGTGCAGGCATGTTGGGCAACGCAGACCTGCTGCTCGGTCACGGCTTTTCTGTTCTGCTTCCCGATGTGCGGGCGCACGGATCAAGCGGCGGAGACTTGGCAACCTATGGAGTGAAAGAGGCCGCCGACGTGCGCCGCTGGTTCGACTGGATTCAGCAATCTGAGGCTCCACGCTGCATTGACGGCTTGGGGGAATCGATGGGCGCCGCGCTGCTCCTTCAATCTCTCCGGACAACGCCCGGATTCTGCGCCGTAGTCGCCGAGTCTTCCTTCGCGAGCTTCCGGGAGGCGTCCTATGACCGGCTGGGGGAAAAGCTTGACGCTGGGGCCTGGGCAGGGCGCACCTTGCTGCGACCCGCCGTGGAGGCCGGCTTTCTCTATGCGCGCTGGAAGTACGCAGTCGATTTTGAACAAGCCTCGCCGGAGAATGCAGTGGCAGCCAGCCGGGTTCCCGTCCTGCTGATTCATGGCCTGAGAGACACAAACCTTCCCCCGCGCCATTCCGAAGAGATTCAGGCGCACAGTTCCTCGCGCAAGCCTTCGGTTGCTTTGTGGGAGCCCGCGGAGGCAGGCCACTGCGGCGCGGCTGGCGCGGAGCCCAAGGAGTTTGAACGCCTCGTGACCGGCTGGTTTGAGAGCCATGATGCCGTCGGGGTTGTTGCCGAACGGCGCTGAATGCGAACGGCCCGTCCCACGCATCCCGACCGCGTCGTGTATCTTGGCCCCAGAGCCGGATTCTCTTCATGCGCGGCGCGCCCAGCCCCTATGCAAACCTCCGCCGTCATCGACAGGGATGGAGACAAGCTGAGTGGAAGGCCCTAACATTGGAAGAAGAGGGAATTGTCCGGTTTAGCGAGGAGTTTTCGATGGGGTTTCGCCGTCATTCGACTTTACATTGCATGTTGTTGATCTTTTGCTGCGGGCTTCCGGTGTGCGCTGCATGGGCAGCTACGCCCACGGTGACCCTGACAGCCGGCAACGTGAGCATCTCGGACCGGGGCGCCGGCACGAGCCAGTTCATGCTGACCTCGTTGAACGGCTTTACCGGGCAGGTGAGCGTAGTTTGCGCGGGACCAAACCCTGGGCCGTTGGAACTGGTGCTGCCGGTTTGCTCTCCCAACTCGCAGATCCTCACGGTGCCGGCCAACGGGTCGATCAGCGGGACGCTGCAATTCAATCCACCGTGGGTGATCTCTGGGTCGCTGAGACAGGATCTGCCGGGCCCCCCAGGGCGTGCACCGCTGGGGATGCCCATGACTGCGGGCGGTCTTGCGGCGGCGTGTCTGCTGGGCTCAAGAATGCGGCGGGATTGGCGACGCAGGCTTGGCGTGATGGTGCTGGCCGCGGCCGGGCTGGTTGGGTTGAGCTCTTTGACAGGGTGCATCGGCCAAGGCGGTCTGGCGATGACCCCTGGATCCTACACCTACACGATCATTGGAGAAAACTCGTTCGGGCAGTTGGAGACCTCTAAAGACATCACGGTGACGATTCACGAGTGAGGGCGCCAGACAGGCCTCGGCCGCAGGCAATCAGGGAACCTCCATTCATCTGAACGCACCGCGTCAGCGTCACCCCTGCCGGAATCAAGTGCGCACGGCGCTGAAAGCGAGTTTTCGTTCACACGTCCCCCCGGCCGGGTCGTGTATCTTGGCCCCAGAGACAGTTCTTTCCTTACGGAGTGCGCCCAGCCCCCATGCCCACCTTTGCCGCCATCGATATCGGTTCCAACTCCTGCAGATTGAAGATCGCCAAGGTCGTGGCGCACCACCTCAAGACCTTGCACGAGGACCGGGAGGTAACGCGGCTGGGAGCGAGCGTCTTCGAGTCCGGACTGGTTTCGCCGGAGGCGATGGCGGCGACGCTTCAGGCGCTCAAGCGCTTTCAGCGGGCGGTGCAATTGCACGGGGCAGAGCAGATTCGCGTGGTGGCCACCTCGGCCATGCGCGACGCGCGTAACGCGGCGGTCTTCCAGGCCAGAGTCAAGGAGGAGACTGGCTGGACGATGGAGATCATCTCCGGCCTCGAAGAGGGCCGGCTGATTCATCTGGGCGTGCTGGGCCTCGACGGCGCCGTGCCCGTAGTCGAATACAAAACGGCAGGCCGCGTGCTGCTCGTCGATCTGGGCGGCGGAAGCTGCGAGATTACCCTCTCCGAGCGCAAGCGCATCCGCGAGACCATCAGCCTGCCGCTGGGCGCGGTGCGCCTGACACAGGAGTTCCTGCCGGCCGATCCCCCGCCGGCCGAGGGACTGGTCCGCATGCGCCAATTCATCGCCCGCGAGCTGCGCCGGGCCCATCGCAGAATTCAGCCGGAGAAAATCTCGCAGGTCATCGCCACCTCGGGCACAGCCGCCGCGCTCAGCGACGCGTTTGCGGCAATGGCCAAAGGCGGAGGCGGCAAGGCAGCCAGGAATGAGGGCAAATCCGGCAAAGGCTCCGCAAACAAGACGGCCGGCAAGGCTGTTCATTCACTCACCGTCAGTCGCGCCGGCTCCGGTTTGCAAGCTGCCGGAATTGTTCCCGCACGCGAGGTGCGCAAGCTGGCCAACAAGCTTGCCCAGCTTCCGTTTGCCGGACGCGCGGCGATCGAGGGCATTGGTCCGCGGCGGGCCGAGATCATCGTCCCCGGCGCGCTGGTCTTCGCCGAACTTCTTGAGAGCTTTGCGCTGGCGGGCTTTCGCTACTCGCCTCTGGGCCTGCGCGATGGCATCCTGGCTCAGATGCTGGCCGTCGAAGACGCCCGCGCCGCCGCCCACCGCGAGTTCGAGCGCGAACGCTGGGAGAGCGTGCTGGCCACGGCGCGGCGCTACGGCGTCGTTCTTCGCCAGGCTGAGCCGGTGCGCGTCCATGCCTTGCAACTCTATCGAGAGTTACAAGCATTACATCAGTTACCTCCGGAGTACGAAAGCTGGCTGGCCGCCGCCGCCGTCCTGCGCGATACCGGCAAGTTCATCAACCACCAGGGTCACCACCGGCACACGCAGTACATCGTTTCGAGCTCTGAGATTTACGGTTGTACACAGTTGCAGCGAACCCTTATCTCGGCCATCGCACGCTACCTGGGCAAGAGCCGCCCCCAGCCGGGCGACCGCCCCCTGCGCAACATTCCTGCCGGCGAACATCAATACGTGCAACGGGCGGTGGTGCTGTTGCGCCTGGCCGTTGCGCTCAACCAGGACCGCGCCTCCGATGTGCTGAGATTCGCGGCCAGGGTCTATCCCAAGAGGGTCCATCTCGAAGTTCAGCCGGGCCGCACCGGTGCTGAACTGGAGCTCTGGTCGCTGCGCAAGGAGGCAGATTACTTCCGCGAGGTCTTCGGCCGTGAGCTCTTCTGCACGCTGGCATAGATGGCCCGCGCCGAGCGCGGATCGATGAGCCATTGCAGCAGCGGAGGATGGCGGTCCAGGTCCACTCGCGCGACCGAGCCCTTCCTCATGCGAATCGCTGCGCCGCCGTTGCCGGTAATCAGCCGGCCCAGAAATTGGAAGACGTTGGGGTTGTGGCCCACAACCAGTACTCCTTCGTAGCCGGTGTACTTGGCCAGCATATCCTGGAAATCGGCGTAATCCGCGCCGGGTTCGAGAGCCTTGCTGATCTCCACCCTGGCGTCGCAGCCCAGCTCCGTGCCCACAAGCTGCGCTGTTTGCAGCGAGCGTTTCAGCGGGCTCGACACGATCGCGTCCACTTGCACATTGAGCGCGCTCAGCACCCGCGCCATGAGGATGCACTGCTCTTTTCCCTCTTTGATGAGGGACCGCTTGGCATCGAGGACAGTGTTTCCCCGTGACAATCCGGCATTGGCATGGCGCATCAAGTAGAGGTTCATCGGAGCCTTCCGGCGGGGACGGGTGGGGGTCTGCCAGCTTCTAGATGATCGATATTAACACAAACGTAACATTTCAAAAGAAATTCTCAACAGGCAGAAAGCTCCCGCAGTGCCGAATCGGTGAGGCTTGCGGGCCAGAGTTTGTTTATCGGCAAACCGATCAGCCTTGTCAAAACCTGTTCGACCTCTGAGGAAATGTATCCTCTGCTCAGGGAACGTGAATGAGGCGAGGCGAAAAAAATGCCTGCAATCCAAAAGGAAAAACACCGCATTGAGCGCATTGGCTGGCTGCGCGCGGCGGTGTTGGGCGCCAACGACGGCATCCTTTCAACGGCCAGTCTGGTGCTTGGAGTGGCCACCGCGCATGGCACCCACGCAAACGTATTGGCCGCCGGGGTTGCGGGTCTGGTTGCTGGGGCGATGTCGATGGCTGCCGGAGAGTTCGTATCTGTCCACTCCCAGGCAGACACCGAACGGGCCGACCTCAAACTTGAGCGCAAGGAGCTGAAAACAGACAACAAGGGCGAGCACGAGGAGCTGGCGGCGATTTACGTCTCTCGCGGGATGGATGCGAAGCTCGCGAAGCAGGTCGCCAAACAGTTGATGGCCCATGACGCGCTGGGCACACATGCCCGCGATGAGCTCGGTATCTCCAAAAACGTCAAACCGCGTCCCACTCAGGCTGCATTTTCGTCCGCCTTGAGCTTCGCCGTGGGAGCGGCTTTTCCGCTGCTGGTTACCGTGTTTGCCCCGAGTGCGATTCTGATTCCCCTTGTTTTTGCCACTTCATCGGTGTTCCTGGCACTTCTGGGCGGGCTTGCCGCGCGCGCCGGCGGAGCAGGCGTGGTGGTCGGCGCGTTGCGCGTCACATTCTGGGGCGCACTGGCCATGGGGGTCACCGCGGGGGTCGGAGCGCTGTTCGGAACGGTGGCGTAACCGTGTCCGGGCAAACGGCCCGTTGTCCACATCGTCCACAGTCAACTCATACGGCAAGGCCGAGCCCGGCTCAGTCGGCGGCGCGGGCTCTCTTAGCCGCAGCCTTGGCGGGCGGCTTGACTGCCTGTGGCTTGGGGATCGCGCTCAGCTCCGCCTTGCCCTCGGCCAACTGCATGAGAAACTCCTGGCTGGCGAATGGCTTCGCATCTTTCAGCACCTTGCTGGCGCGGAGGTAGTTGCCGTCGGGCTGTTGCAGGCGGGCCTTGACGGTGTCGGCGAGGTAAGCGGGCAGGATCTCGTCGTGGATGCGGGCCAGTGCCGCCAGATCGCGAACCGGGAAGACCACCTCGCAGCGCTCGAAGAGGTTGCGCGGCATCCAGTCCGCCGAGCCCATGTAAATTTCGTCCTTGCCGCCGTTGGCAAAATGGAAGATACGCGAGTGTTCCAAAAACCGTCCGACAATGGATCGAACGCGAATCCTCTCCGACAGTCCCTTCACACCGGGGCGCAGAATCGACAGGCCGCGGACGATCAGGTCCACCTCGACACCGGCTTGCGAGGCCGCATAAAGTGCCTCGATGACCGACGGTTCGAGCAGGGCGTTCATCTTGGCCACAATGTGCGCGGGCCGCCCGGCCTGGGCGTGCTCCCGCTCGCGGCGGATCAGGCCCAGAAAGCTCTCGGCCATGGTCAGCGGCGCGACTAATAGAGGTCGGTAGTCGTCGATCTCGGCGTGGGCCGTGAGGTAGTTGAAGACCATGTGCACCCGCTCGGTAATCTGCGCATCGCAGGTGAGCAGGCTCAGGTCGGTGTAGAAGCGGGCGGTCACGGGATTGTAGTTGCCCGTGCCCAGATGGCAATAGCGGCGAGTGACGCCGTCCTCGTCGCGGCGGACCAGCATGGCCAGCTTGCAATGCGTCTTCAGCCCGACCACGCCGTGAAAGACCTGCACCCCGGCGTCCTCCATGCTGCGCGCCCAGCGGATATTCGAGGCCTCGTCGAAGCGCGCCATCAGCTCAACCACCAGTGTGGCCTCTTTGGTAGCCGCAGCTTCGATCAGCGCGCTGAAGACCGGCGAGTCGCTGCTGGTCCGATAGAGGGTTTGCTTCATCGAGACCACGTTGGCATCTTCGGCGCCCTGCTGAATAAAATCCACCACGGGATCGTAAGAGTCGTACGGATGGTGCAGCAGAACATCGTGCAGCCGAAGCTCGTCGAAAATGCTCGTGGACTTGCGGCTCAGGTGCAGCGTCCGGGGCGTGAAGGGCGGAAACTTCAGATCCGGCCTCTGCACATCGCCATAAAAGAACATCAGCCGCGAAAGATTCACCGGACCATCGCCGCGGAAGACCTGATCCTCGTCCAGCTCGAAGTTCACGCGCAACCGCTCAACGATCTCCGCATCAGCGCCGGTCTCGATCTCCAGGCGCACGGCATCGCCCTTGCGGCGATTGTGCAGTTCTACACGGATGGTCTCCAGCAGCGACCGCGCTTCTTCCTCCTCGAAATACAAATTCGAATTGCGGGTGACGCGGAAGGCGGCCTTTGCCTGTACCTCGTACCCGCGGTACATGCCGGCCAGATTCTGCGCGATAAGATCCTGCAGCAGCAGGTAGTCGAAGGCGCCTTCGGCCGAGGGCAGGCGAACAAAACGCGGCAACGCGCGAGGCACCGTCACCACGCCCAGCACTTGCGGACCGGAGCTGCGCCGCTTCAGCCGCAAAAGCAGCGCCAGGCAAAGCGCCTTGTTCAGTACCCGGGGAAAGGGATGCGCCGGATCGATCGAGATGGGGGTCAGCAGCGGATCGACCTCGCGCTGAAAGTAGCCCTGTGCGTAGGCGCGGGCCTCTTCGTCCAGTTCCTCCCACTCCAGCAGCCTGACACCGCTTTTGCGCAGTTCCGGCAGCAATTGCTCGTTCCAGCAGCGGTACTGCGCTTCAACGAAGCTGTGAATATCGGCCGTCAGCACGGCCAGCGACTCGTCGGGACGAAGCCCGTCAAAGCCCGGCTCGCGGTAGCCGTCCTCGATCCGCTGCATCAATCCGGCCTGGCGAACTTCAACGTACTCGTCGAGGTTGTTGGCGGTGATAGACAGGAATTTGACCCGCTCCAGCAGCGGATTGCCGGGGTCTTCGGCCTCTTCAAGCACACGCCGGTTAAACTGCATCCAGGAGTGGTCCCGGCCGTTGAAGAGCTTTTGTTTCTGGGTGTTCCGTGCCATTGAATCCGTTCTATGCGCCGTGTTGGCAGTCTACGCCGTTTTCGCGGAAAACTGAAGATCAGGCGTCAAGCAGAGCGGAAAGATGGAGACCCGCATGATTCCATGCATACAGGACGCAACGCGGCAGCGATGTTAAAAGCTGGCGAAAACCGGGAAACTCTGGAAGGAACGGCCAATGTGAAGTCGGCAACCGATGCGTGATCTCTGATCCCTAGTCCCTAATCCCTGCTCTCACCACGCCCCTTCAATGCGGAACGAACTCAGCTCCTCGGCCTCTTTGTCGTCCAAGTAGTGCTCGATCAAGTGGTCCACGCGGCTGCCGCGCGGTCCACGGCGCAGGCTGGCGCGCAGCTCGGCCAGCTCTTCGGCCGTGCCCGAGGCCACCACCTCCACCTCGCCTTCCTCGGTGTTGCGCACCCAGCCGTGCAGGTCAAGCTCGGCGGCCTCCCGGCTCACAAACCAGCGGAAGCCCACGCCTTGCACACGGCCTTGAATGAGAAAATGAAGAACCATCGTCGTCGACCATGGCCAGTTTTGCAGAGTGGTCGCGTGCAGCGCAACCGTTCAAGCGAAACTAGCGCTGGCCTGGCCTACTGCGGTGGGTCCGCAACCGGCTTCCGGTGATCCTCCACGGCGAAGCCCTCAGGCAATTCGAAGAGGCTCTTGTCCGGCTCGGAAAGGCTCACACTGGTCAATGTGAAGGTCTGCTTGCCTACGCCTCGGCCAGTCAGTTCGGAGTAGAGATTGATTCCTAGCTTTTCCGAGCGCCAGAACTCCCGCAGGGCGGAAAACTGCTGGAAGCTGCCCACGACTCCCACTTTGTAAGTAGTCGTATCGAGGGTTCCGTGGGTTTCGATTCCCTCAATCGACCGAGTGCCAAGATCTTCATGCTTCCGGAATCCCATATTGTAGGGCAACGGACCGGGCGGCCCGAGCGCCGTCTCGAACTTGGTCTCACCCGTTTCGTTGAAGGTTTCCAGGATGCAGCGATGCGGCGTGCGCAGCATATTGCATCTATAGAGAGTGTGGGTATTCGGATCGGCAATCTCAATCACGTTATTCCGGGACTCTACGCTGCCATTTTTCGGCACCATCGGCCCGCGCTCCTGATAAATGCGGCCACGGCTGTCGCGCGCAACCCGGCGTTGATTCACGAGGGCAGAGCTACCGCCCTCCGCCATCGGCCGCGTCCACTCCATATGCGCGATGGCGGTGAAAGGCGCGTTGACGATGGGAGCAATGTAAGTGCTCTGTCGCACCTCGGAGACACCCCCATCCCCCGCCTCGGCCACCGGCGTTGTTCCAACGTCCGCCGCGTCCACCGTCTGGGATTTCTGTGCCTCAAGCGCGGATAGGAGCAGAGCAAGCATAAAGATACTCGAAAAAGTTTTCAAGGGGACCTCCATGGCTTACATCACAAATATATCTCGATTTGGCCATTCCTTGAAATGGAGTATTGAGTTGCTCCGCCGCGCGCTACACTGGAGTTCAATATGGTTTTCGTTCTCGACAACTACGATTCGTTCACCTACAACCTGGTCCAATACCTTGGTGAACTGGGGGCCGAGGTCGAGGTCCGCCGCAACGATGAGCTCACCGTCGAGCAGGTCGAGGCGCTGAAGCCCGAACGCATCCTGCTTTCGCCGGGGCCTTGCACGCCAAGCGAGGCCGGCATCCTGGTTCCGCTCGTGCGGCACATGGCTGGGAAGGTGCCGATTTTGGGCGTCTGCCTGGGCCATCAGGCTATCGGCGAGGCCTTCGGCGGGCAGGTCGTCCGCGCCGGCCACCTGATGCACGGCAAAACCAGCCGGATCGAGCACGACGGCAAGGGCCTCTTCGCCGGCCTCGACTCGCCGCTAACCTGTACCCGCTACCACTCGCTGATCGTGGCCGAGGAGTCGCTCCCCGCCGAATTGATGGTCACCGCTCGCGCTGCGGAGAATGGCGGAGGACCTCAAGGCAAATCCATCATCATGGGCCTGCGCCATCGCAGCCTGCCTATCGAGGGCGTGCAGTTCCACCCGGAGAGTGTGTTGACCGAGGGCGGCCACCAGATGATCCGCAACTTCCTGGAGATGTAGGCGCCATGGCAAGAACTTCACGCCGCCCAATCTTTTGCGCTATCCAAGCCGGATTTCTCTGCCTGACGGCACTTGCAACCGCGCCGTTGTTGTGTGCACAGACTCCCGCGCCCCAAGGCGGTCCCATCGCCATCGTTTCGCTGGACAACAAGAACCCCGATGCGATCCCGTCTGTCAGCGGAGCGTTGCAGGTCTCGGCCGGCAAGGCCATCATCGCCGCCAGCGGTACGGTCACCTCCGGCAGCCAGACCACTGAAGTCATCCTGCCCCATCGCGGCGTCCTGCGTGTCTGCGCCTCCACCACCGTCAAGCTGGGCGCCGATTCGGGCGTTCCCGCCGGCGAGACTCCCGGCCTGATGATGGCCTTCGATCACGGCGCCGTCGAGGCCAGTTTCGCCACCGGCCGCAACTCCGACATCCTGCTCACACCGGAGTTTCGCATTCTCATCGGCGCTCCCGGCCCGGCGGAGGTCAAGGTGCGCCTGGGCCAGCACGGCGACACCTGCGTCGATAATGCCGGCGTGAATGCGCCTTATGTTTTGGTGACCAGCGTCTTCGAGGGTGGCGATTACCGCGTGCAGAGCGGCCAGCGCGTCATGTTCCAGCACGGCAGCGTCCACGAAGTGGTGGACGACGAGAAGGAGCCTTGCGGCTGCCCTCCTCCGACGCAACCAGGCACGAATGAATTTCCACTGGCCGAGAGCGCGGGCCTCGCGCCATTGCCCAAGCCTGCGGCCGGTGTGCCCATGAACAACTCTGCCCCACCGCAGGTGATCGAGCCGCTGGTTTACAAGAGCGCCGACCACACCGCCCAACCCGCCGCTGAGGCTCAACCCACCCCTGCACCCGCGGCCGGTGCAGCAGCGAGCAAGCCTGCAACCAAGCGCGCGGCCCAGAGCAAGCCTGGATTCTTCCACAAGGTTGGCCACTTCTTCCGCAGGATGTTCGGGGCAGAGTGAAAAGGCAGGGAATAGGGAACAGGGAATAGGGAAGAGCGATCAGCGCGCGATGCAGCATACAGCATTCCCAGCGTGCCGTACTGGATGCAGTATGGTTCGACGCTGTATAGTGGTCCCACCTCTATGACCCACCTCTGGAACCATCTCAACCTCTTCCTTGCCGTCGCACTGCCCGTCTCGGGGCTGGTTGCGGCTTCGCAATCCATCAGCAGTAAGCTCGGCATCTTTACCGATTCCACCGATGTGGGCAAGACGCTGCCGGGATCGACCGTCTTCGATGCGGCCAGCGGAAGCTATCGCGTCACCGGCGGCGGGGCAGACATGTGGGGCAGCGAGGACGCATTCCACTTCAGTTGGGTTAAGCTTGCCGGAGACGCTTCGCTGACCGCCGACGTGCAGTTTCCCGCCGATGTTCCCGTGCCGCTGGAGAAGGGCGTGCTGATCTTCCGCCAGAGCCTTGACCCTGGCTCGGCGTATGCCGATATCGCGGTTCACGGCGACGGACACGCGACGATTCAATGGCGCGCAGTGGCCGGCGGCAAGACCGACGACGTTGTCGCGCCGCTGCATGGCCCCATGCGGATGCGCATCGAGCGCAAGGGGAATCTCTTCACGACCTCGGTCGGTCCTATTGGCGGCAAGGTGACGGCCTTCTCTTCGACGACGGTCGTGATGGATGGGCCGGTCTATCTAGGAATAGGCTTCTGCTCGCATAATGCCGCTGGGCTGGCCTCGGTGACGTTTTCCAATGTCACAATCGAAAAGCCCGCGCGGTAATTCTTGAAGGCATTGGTCAGGGAGCAATAGTCTACTCGGACTCGTGTTTATCAATTTTGTGTCGACGGAACCCGTTGAAGATGAGTTTCGCCCCAAGGAAAAACCACAGAATTGAAAATACTCCGAAGATACGATCATGCTTTTCGTAAGCTACATCTAACCAGCCCAGTCCGCCCAAAATGAAGGTTAGACCGAATATACAGGCTCCTATTCGTTGGACAAGAGGAGCGTCGGGGTTTCCTTTCCATAGGAATGCGTCTACGTTTCGGCTATTTCTAAGAGCATCAGGCCAAAGGGTGTTTCTCTGTTGATCCTTGATCTCTTCGATGAATCCGTCGTGCTCCGAGCTTTCCGCTTTGTCTTTCATCGCAACCTTCTTTGCCTACAAGAGTCTTGCTGCCGCACACTGTTCCCTGTTCCCTATTCCCTGTTCCCTGCACTCTTACATCTCCCGGGCCCGCTCGATCGCGCGGATCACGGCTTGCGCCTTATTCATCGACTCGGCGTGCTCCAGCTCAGGAACTGAGTCGGCCACAATCCCTGCGCCGGCTTGCACGTAGCCCTTACCGCCGGTCGCCAGCATCGACCGGATTGCAATGCAGGAGTCCAAATTGCCTGAGAAGTCCGCATAGAGCACCGCGCCGCCATAGGTTCCGCGCCGCGCCGGTTCCAACTCCTCGATGATCTCCATGGCCCGGACCTTGGGCGCGCCCGAGAGCGTACCGGCGGGGAAGCAGGCACGCAGCGCGTCGACCGCGGTCAAATCGGGCTTGAGCTTGCCCTCGATGGTGCTGACGATGTGCATCACGTGCGAGTAGCGCTCGACGAACATCAGCCGGTCCACCTTCACGCTGCCAAACTGGCTCACACGGCCCACGTCGTTGCGGCCCAGGTCGACCAGCATCACATGCTCGGCGCGTTCCTTTTCATCGGAAAGCATCTCCTCGGCCAGCGCCGCGTCCTCGGCCTCCGTTGCCCCGCGCGGGCGCGTTCCGGCGATAGGTCTGTACTCGACCTTGCCCTGATGCACGCGGACGAGAAGTTCCGGGGACGAGCCGGCTAGCTCAAGCACCGGGGGTGCCTTTAACTTTTTGGTCGGGTGCTTTGAGCGATCTGGCGTCCCCCCCAGCGGGCCTTCCGGTGAAAAACGCAAAAAGTACATATACGGGCTCGGGTTCACCGTGCGCAGCGCGCGATAGACCTGAAAGCTGTCGGCCTCCGGCTCCACGTCGAAGCGCTGCGAGAGGACGGCTTGAAAGATGTCGCCGGCCGTGATGTACTCCTTGGTGCGGTTGACGGCGGCGAGAAAATCCTTCTTCGCCGTGCGGTGCTTCACCTTCAGCTTGCCCTTGGCCTTGCGTCCAGCCAGTTTGGGCAGCTGCCGCGTGAGCCGCCTTTCCAACTTGTCGAGCCGCGCCACGGCCTTGTCGTATTCCGCTCCCGGCGTGCGAGCCGCCTTGCCGCGCGTCACATCGGCCGTGACAACCAGCCATATCTCTTTCCGAACATGGTCAAAGGCCAGCACCTCGTCAAAGAAGAGCAGGCAGGCGTCGGGAACGCCCAGCTCATCCTTGGCCGTCGCTGGCAGCCGCTCGATCTGCCGGACGGCATCATACGAAAAGAAGCCCACGGCCCCGGCGGTAAACGGCGGCAGCCCTTTCAGGCGCGCAGGCTTGTGGCCGGCCAGGGCGCGCCTCAGCACGGCGAAGATGTCGTCCTCGATCTCGATGACCTTTTTGCCTTCGGTGATGGTGATCTCGCGTCCTCGCGCCACGATCCGCTTGAAGGGCTGCAAGCCGATGAAGGTGTAGCGGCCCACCTGCTCGCCGTTCTCCACCGACTCGAGCATGAAACACTCCCGCTCCGGCCAGGCCGCGCGCAAAAAAGCCGAGACCGGCGTTTCAAGGTCGGCGGCCAGCGTGCGGCAGACGGGAACAAGCGTGTGCTCCTTGGCGAGCGCCAGGAACTCCTTGTGGCTGGGCAGTGCGGAATGGACTTGTGCTTTCACAGACCTAGTGTAATTGCTGGCAGGGCGGCGGGTGTTGCAGCATCCCAGTCCGCCGCAGACAACTCCGCCCCGGAGGCGGCTGGCGCATCCGGGGCGGAACTTGACTGAGACGAGAATTATTTCGGTGTGTCGGCTGACGCGTCTGCCGCCACGATGGTGATGGTGATAATGTTGGATTTCACGACTGTTGGCTTGCCGTTCTCGTCGAGATAATCCTCGTCGGGGCGCGACACCTGCACCGTGTACTTCCCGGGGCGGTCGAACTTATAGATTTCTTCGAGATCGGCCTCGTAGGTTTTCGTTTTCCCTGGCGAGATTCCCGACCAATATGGGCTGGAGGTGCTGCGGTCGGGATCCCCGAAGAAGATCTTCTCCGCTGGTTTGCCATCCTCGTCCCATACTAGATAGTTGTAGCTGCTATCGAGATGCCAGGAATAACCCGAGTAATCGATGTCGTGATTGACGATGTTGGTCATGGATATCGTTATTGCCACCATCGAGCCGACTTTGAACTCGTAACGGGTTCCGGCGTCGTCGCCTCCGCGGATGGAGAGCGTGAAGGATGGAGCGGTCTGCTGCGGATTCTTGATTGGTCGAATGTGCATATCGTGGTCGGCGGATGTAATCGGCGACGCATTATCCTGAGCCCGTGAAATGCAGTTCGCAATCGTCAAAGCTCCGACGACAAGCACGCTCTGAAGAATTTTCTGATTCTTAATCATTATTCTTCTTCGCCCCATCATTCGTTCGAATGCTGCTCGGGAAAGGGAAAGCCCACCCCGGACGCAGACTGCCTGTCCGGGGTGGGTGGCTATTCGGGGAACGCTAGCCCGTGATGGTAATGGTGATGGTGTTGGACAGTACTTTAAGCGGGTTGCCTTGGTCATCTTTGATTTCAGGATCGAAGCGGGAAACCTGGATGGTATACCTTCCAGGGCGATCAAACTTGTAGATACGGCTTATCTGCTCTTCATCCAAATGGCTTCCCCCTGCAAGTATGCTGCACCAGGTTGGTTGTCCTGCATCCAACCCCATGTGTGGTCGGACCAATTTCTCTGCCGGGTTACCATCCTCGTCTCGCACGTCATAGAAATAGAAGGTATCTATCCCATTCCGTGCCAGTCCCGAGCAGTCGATGGTATGGTTTGTTGTATTCGCCTGAGTAATCGCAATCCACACCTTCGATCCAACGCGGAACTCAGAGAGATTTTTGTTGCGCAGTCCCGGGCTCAGTGTGACAGTGAACGACGGCTTGGTCGCCCCAGGATGCCGGATCGGTCCAACACGCTCCACACCATTTTCGATTTGCAGATTCGATGACCGGGTTTCCTGGGCTTCGAGTGCAAGGGCCACGCCGACTATTGCCATGGTCGCAAGGAAACTGCGAAGGATCGCTCGCATACCTCTCATAGCATTCCGTCCGAAGAACTGAGAGTTAGCCCCGGAGGCATGTGGCGTCTCCGGGGCGGGACGTGGCTGAAGCGAGGGTTATTTTGCCGCTTCTGGCGCGGGTTCCGGAGCGACAACGGTGATGGTGATGGGATTGGACCAGACGACGGGCGGCTCGCCCTTCTCATCCTTCACGAACGGCTCCTGACGTGAGACCCGAATGGTATATTTTCCGGGCCGGTTAAGTTTGAAGACCCGGTTGATGAGAACCTCGTCAGGCAGTCTTGCTCCGGCGGGGAGTATGCAGAGATGGGTATACGACTCCGTGCCCCGATGATACCGCACGGCAGGTTTTCCGTCTTCATCGGTCGCTTCATATTCGTTCCGGTCGATGCCACCCCAAACCGACGAGCAGTCGATGTCGTGGTTGGTCAGATTCGTCTGGACGATCGTCAACCACATATCGTCGCCGACGCGATATTCGGACATAATCTTGTTACGTGTGCCCGAGGTCAGGGTGAGCGAGAAGGTGGGATAGGTATCGTTTGCGGCCAGGGCCTGTAGCCTTTCTGCGTCCTGAGCACGCAAGGCGGGAGTAAGGATGACCAGAAGGCTGGCGAGAATTAGGGTACGAATTACGGTGATTTTCATTCCTCTATCTCCTGTGTTTGATTGACTGGATCGCAATTCCTGATGCCTGATATTGAGCCCCACGTAGGATAACCATAGATGGCATTATCCGCATCCTGAGACGGTATGAAGCTCCCTACTGCTCCAGCCGCATTTGTCACTGGCTGTTGGTAAGCGTCTTGTGTTCCCACCCTCGACATGCGTTCGTCGCGTTGAAACGATGGAGACATGGAAGCGAGCAAGGTGCGCATACGGCGATCTGTCGCGGA
>Ga0302140_10000265_pt1 | contig 64259 bp, 50 predicted proteins | sample I_Bog_E1_1_FD_202095 | JGI IMG/M metagenome (GOLD analysis project Ga0302140, IMG submission 202095) | Peat permafrost microbial communities from Stordalen Mire near Abisko, Sweden - I_Bog_E1_1 | ecosystem: Environmental > Terrestrial > Soil > Wetlands > Peat | place: Sweden: Abisko, Stordalen... | reverse complement strand
AAGACGCTCCATCGATTGCTCTATGCCGTCTTCACCCAACTACTCCTCCTCGCTCCTCTTCCCGCACAGCAGCCAAAAGTCGACTTGACCGCATTTAGCCTAGAAGACCTCGCGAACATAAAGGTTACCTCCGTTTCCAGGAAGGAGCAGAAGCTCTTTGAAGCAGCCAGTGCCATCTTTGTCATCACCAGCGACGATATCCGCCGCTCCGGAATGAGCAATTTGGCCGAGATTCTTCGCATGGCCCCCGGTCTCGACATTGCCCAGATCGACGCCAATAAGTGGTCTACCACTGCCCGCGGATTCGGCGAGCGCTATCCCGACAAAATGCTCGTCCTGCTCGATGGCCGCACCCTCTATTCGCCCCTCACCTCCGGCGTAACCTGGGACGTACAGGAAACCCTGCTCGAAGATATCGAACGCATCGAAATCATTCGCGGCCCCGGCGCTACCCTCTGGGGATCGAACGCCGTCAATGGAGTCATCAACATCATCACCAAAAACGCCGCCGACACCCGCGGCTTTCTCGGCGGAGCCACCCTGGCCGATCAGGACAGGTCTTCGGGCACTGTCCGTTACGGCGGCCATATCGCGCCTGCCGGCTACGCCCGCGGCTGGGCTCAGTATTTCGATCGCGACGGCTCCCGCCAGTCCACTGGCCCCAATGCTCCCGACGGCTGGCACGATCTCCGCGCCGGGTTTCGCGCCGACTGGGACCTCTTCAGTCAATCAAATCTGACCCTCGTGGGCGATCTTTACCGCGGTCGCTCCGGCACCACCATTCCCGGCATCATCTCGCTCTGGCCGCCGCTCACCGGCACCTTCGTCGACAAGGCCATCTCGACCGGCGGCGATCTCAACGCGCGATGGACGCGAAAGTCCCACAACCTCGACTCCATGATCCGCGCCTACATCGATATCGCCCACCGCAATGAATACACCGTGCTCGACGTCAATCGCTCCACCTTCGATCTCGAAGTTGTCGAGCGCTATCACGCTCATCCCCGGCATGATGTGGTCTTCGGAGGCGATTTCCGCGCTAACGCCGATCGCACCGTCGGCAGCATCAATATGTCCTTCGATCCCGCCCGCCGCAGCACGCAACTCTACGGCATCTTCGGCCAGGACGAAATCTCTCTGATCCCCGACCAGTTGCGCCTCACCCTCGGCACCAAGCTCGAGCACAACTACTACAGTGGCTATGCCCTCCAGCCCAACGGCCGCATCATCTTCATTCCCAACGACCGTAGCGCCATCTGGGCCGCCATTTCCCGCGCCTCCGAGAGCGCTTCCCGCACCGACGCCGACGTTCGCACCAACGCCGATCCCTACATCGACGCCAACGGCGTCCTCACCATCTCCAGCAGTTTTGGAACTCCCCACGTTCCTCCCGAAAACGTCGCGGCCTACGAGTTAGGCGGACGTCTCCAGGCCAATCGCGCCGTCGCATTTGACCTCGCCACTTTCTACAACCACTATTCCAATCGCCACACCGACGAGCCCGGCCCCGCCTTTTACGAAGACACGCCCGCCCCGCGCCACCTTGTTCTGCCAACCTATGTTCACAGCAACATCAGCGGCGAAACCCACGGCCTCGAATTCGTCGTTCGCACTCAGCCCACGCCTCGCTGGGCCCTTTCCGGCTCTTATTCACTCTTTGAAATCCATCTCCGCCAATCCGCTGCCAGTCTCGATTTTGAAACCGCTACAGAATCCGCCGGCGATACCCCTCGCCACAAATTCCAGCTCCATTCCGCATGGACGCTGCCCCACCAAATCGAAATCGACTCCTCCCTTTATTTCGTCGGCAGCTTGCCCGTTCCCCAAATCGCCAAATACGCTCGCGTCGATATGCGCGTCGGTTGGCATCCAGTTGCGGCCTTTGAAATCAGCGCTGGAGGCAAAAATATCTTCCAGGCCGAACACTTTGAGTTCCCCTCCGGCGAACTCGTCCAAAGCGAACCCATAGCGCGTAGCGCATACTTAAAGGCAACGTGGCGCTTCTAAAAACTCACCTTCCGTTTCGCGCGGAATCGCGCCGATCAAGGCGCCCCCGCAGCAAATCTTGGAGCATCGAAACTGCCTCCCTCGTCCTGCTGCCGCTGATTCTCTTCCTGGGAGTCGTCGCACCCGCCCTCGCCCAAACGCTGTCAGAGTCTCAGGTCAAGGCGGCTTATCTCTTCAACTTCACCCGTTTCATCAGTTGGCCTGACAGCGCCTTCGCATCCCCCACTTCTGCCTTCGCCATCTGCATCGCCGGCGACACCCCCATTACCGCGCTTCTCTCTCAAGCCACATCCGGAAAGGCTGTCTCTGGCCGCCCCATTAGTGTCCGCCGTATCAAGCGCAATGAAGCCGATCGATCCTGCCATGTTGTGTTTATCAGCGTCGACGAGCAGCGAGACTCCGCCGCTATCCTGCGTGCCTTGCAGTGCCTTGCAGGGAGCCCACACCCTCACCGTCGCTGAATTCGACGGATTCAGCGCTTCCGGCGGCATGATCAACTTCTTCCTTCAAGACAGTAAGGTGAAGTTCGAGTTGAACCTCGCAGCCGCTACCACCGCCGGCCTCGACGTCAGTTCCAAACTGATCGTCGTCTCCCGCCGTTATCCGCCCGACGGCCGCTGAGCCCACACCCGATCCGGAATCACAAACGCCGAGGACTATACTCAAGCCATGCGCAGGCTTGTTCCGTTCGCTTTTCTTTTAGCTTTATCGATCGCCCCGATCCACCCCGCAACCGCCCAGAATCAAGCGCCATCCGCCGAAATCTCCGCCGACCTCGGCCCCTGTTTTGCGGTCGTTTCCGTCACCGACGCAGACTCCAAGCCCATCTTGAACGCCAAGATCACCGCTCGCGTCCAGTACGGTCTCATGGGTGTCAAGAAACTCGATCTCGAGGCCTTCACCGGCCAAGACGGCAAGGTGAAGATCGCGAAGCTTCCCGACTCCCTCAAGAAGCCCATGGTCATTCACATTGCCAAAGACGAAAAGGACGACCAGGTCGAGTTCAAGCCCGCCGTAAACTGCCACGCCACCTTCGACGTCCAGCTACGGTAAGCCAGCGTTCATAGTGGAACGTCGCCATCCGAATCTCATCCTGTATCTGGGTTGCTCCCCCTCGTACTGCCATGTTGAGAAAAGCGAAACATCTGCGGCTGCTTTTCGTGATGTTCCGGTTAGGCAGTCGCCGGGTGCCCCATCCTTCGCGCACTTTGCGAAGGGTGGGATCGCATGAACCTTACAAGCATTCCTTATTTTGTTGAACTTAAGCCCCTATCGCCCCATCCGATGCTTACTCGCGTTCACCGCCGCCCGCGCCTCGCGATCCCCCTCGCGCCGCTTCTCCGTCTCCCGCTTATCCCAGTCCTGCTTGCCCTTGGCCACCGCCAATTCGCACTTCACCCGCCCATGCCGAAAGTAAAGGCGCGTCGGGATGAGCGTGTGCCCCTTGATTTGCGTCTTGATGAGTAGCTTGCGAACTTCTTCCCGGTGCAGCAGCAATTTTCGTGTGCGCAGGGCATCGTGGTTAGCTAGATTGCCGTGAGAATAAGGACCGATATGCACGTTCAGCAAAAACGCCTCGCCGTCCTTGATCAGGCCGTAGGCGTCCTTGAGGTTGGCCTTGCCCTCGCGGATCGACTTGACCTCAGTCCCTCGCAGAGCCACACCCGCCTCCACCTTTTCCAGCAGAAAATAGTTATGGCTGGCCATGCGGTTTTGCGCCGCATCCCGTTCGCCGCTGGCCACAGGGTCACGCGGCGTCGCCGCTTTCTGCGGACCCGTGCGTTCAGGCTGTACAATCACATGGCTGGTCTGGCGGGCCATAAGAAACACTCCTCGAATCTTCATGCTAGCACCGGCGGAGCTTTCTCACCCCGCACCTTGAGGCTTTGCTAAAATGTGGCATCATTGGAATGGGATAGCCACCCATAAGAATTGCGTCAGCCAAGGCGGCCCGCACCCAGGGAACCCGCGTCAGCCAATGAAAATCGGCCAACGCGGAACCAGCGGGCAAACAGCAACGACGCCAGGGAGTTCGATGAATCGCGCTGGTCTTCCGGCAACCTCCAGATTCTCTTTCTGGATCGCGTTTTATGCTGTCCTGCTCCTGTCGAGCTTTTCCGGCGGCAGGCTTCACGCTCAGTCGGCCAACACCCTCTACAAGCAGGGCGTTTCGGCCGAGGCTCGCGAAGATTACGATGCCGCATATGACTTCTACCAAAAGGCTTACGCCAAAAACGGCAAGGATCTGCGCTTCCGCACAGCCCTCTATCGCGTGCGCGTAACCGTCTCCTCCGCCCACGTCACCAAGGGCCGCAAGCTGCTCGCCTCCGGTGACGAACAAGGCGCCTTGTCTGAATTCCTCCATGCCGCCGAAATCGATCCCGGCAACGAAGCCGCCCTGCAGGAGATTGCGCACATCCGCGCCCGCATCGGCGAGACTCCGACCCAGCCCGAGCCCGCTTCGCCCGAAATTGCCGCCAAGCAGGACGAACTCGACTCCATGGCCGCCCCCCTCCAGCTCAAGCCTGTCTCCAATGAGCCCTTGATCCTGCACATGACTGAGGATGCCAAGGTCGTCTATCAGGCCATCGGTCGCGCCGCCGGCATCAACGTCCTCTTCGATCCCGACTACATTTCCAAGCGTATACAGGTTGATCTCAACAACATGAGCCTGATGGATGCGCTCCGCGTCGTCGGGACCATGTCCAATACTTTTTGGCGCCCCATCACCAACAACTCCATCTTTGTCGCCCAAAATTCCCGTGCCAAGCGCCAGGAACTCGACGAGCAGGCCGTGCAGACCTTCTACCTCGCTAACGCCTGGCAGCAGAACGACATCAACGACGTCCAGACCGCCTTGCGCAACGTCCTCGGCGCCAATATCAAGGTTTACGGCGTCGCCAGTCAGAACGCTATCGTCGTCCGCGGCACTCCCGATGAGTTGCTGTTGGCCCAGAAGCTGGTCAATGACCTCGACAAGGCGCGCCCCGAGGTCGTCGTCGACATCGCCGTCATGGAAGTCAGCAAGAACTGGGAGCGCACCCTCGGTATCCAGTGGCCCAGCAGCATCGGCATCGCCCTGCAGTCTCCCACCGCCAGCACGACCTCGACGTCGACCACCGATAGCACCACCAGCACCACCACCCCGACTCTCTACAACCTCGCCCACCTCAATTCCAACGACTTTGCCGTTACCGTGGGATCGGCCACCGTTAACCTGCTGCTGAACGACTCCAACACCAAGATCCTGCAAAATCCGCGCCTCCGCGCCACGGATGCCCAAAAGGCCACCATGAAGGTCGGCGAGCGCATCCCGATCGCCACCGGTTCTTACCAGACCGGCGCCTCCACAGCACTCGTCAGTTCGCTCGTCAACACCCAGTTCACCTACATCGACGTCGGTGTCGAAATCGAAATCACACCCACCGTCCACGCCGACCGCGACGTCACCTTGAAGACCAAAATCGGCATCACCGCGCAGAGCAGTTCGGTCACCATCAGCGGCGTCACTGAGCCCATCATCGCCCAGAAGACCACCGAGCAGACCGTCCGCCTACGCGAAGGCGAAGCCAACATCATGAGCGGCATCCTCAACCAGGAAGACCAGGTCAGTTGGAGCGGTATTCCCGGCCTTAGCTCCATCCCGATCTTGAAGTACCTCTTTGGATCGAAAGACCATACCATCACAGACGATGAAGTCGTGTTCGTCATGGTTCCCCATGTTGTGCGCGCCCAGGACCTGACCCCCACCAACCTGCGCACCATTGACACCGGCGCCGGCCAGTCCATCGAGCTGCGTCACATCTCCGCGCCCGGTCCCGGTGCCAACGCCGCACCCCAAATCCACCCCACCTCATCGCAATCCAGCCGCTCCACCGTGGGTACCGTTCCCGGTCAGAGCGCCCTCGCCGCAGCTCCCGCAGCCCTTGCCCAAATGAGATCGGCAGCATCTGCCAGCGGCGCGCCTCCCGTTCCGACTGTGCCACAAACCAACCTCAACGCCACGTCTCCGCCATCATCAGACGCTTCCACGCCCTCAGCCACGCCGCCCGCGACCGTTCCGCCGCCCTCTGGCCCCGGCGTGAGCTTCCTGCTCAGTCAGCCCTCGTCGGCCGTCACCTCCGGCTCCACGTTTGAGGTGCCCATCGTCGTGAGCGGTGGCACCGACATTGCGTCTATCCCATTACAGGTGCAATACGATGCCTCCAAGCTCTCGCTCGTCAACGTCGGTGCCGGCGACTATCTCTCCCGAGATGGCCAGGCCGTCGCCCTCGTTCACCGCGACGAAGGTCCAGGTAACGTCACTATCCATGCGTCCCGTCCACCCGGTGCCGCCGGCGTCAACGGAGCAGGCGTGGTCTGCGTGCTGAGTTTCCAGGCCAAAGCGGCCGGAGAAAGCACCATCGCCATCACCCGTCCCGGAGCCGTCAACAGCGCTCAGCAGCCGGTTCCGTCGCACGGGTCGCAAATCAGCATTCAGGTGAAATAGGGAGCGGATGAGCCTGCGGGTGCCAATTCGAAAATCTGGCGAACGTGGACTGACGCTGGTCGAGCTCATCGTGACCGTGGCCATCCTCTCCATCCTCGCCGGCGCCGCCGTGCCCGTGGCCCGCTTTGAGGTCAAGCGCCGCAACGAACGCATGTTGCGCTACGAACTCTGGCAGATGCGCGACGCCATCGACAAATACAAAGATGCCGGCGACCGCGGAGCCTTCCAGGTCAAACTCGATAGCCAGGGCTATCCGCCCGATCTTGAAACCCTGGTCAACGGCGTCGACGTGCAGTCCAAAAAGGTCAAGTTTCTGCGTCGCATCCCCGTCGATCCCATGACCGGAAAAGCCGAGTGGGGCCTTCGCTCCATGCAGGACGATCCAAAATCCGACTCCTACGGCGGACAAAGTGTCTTCGACGTCTATTCCAAGTCCACCGGTACCGCCCTCGACGGCACCAAGTATTCTGATTGGTAAGAGGAAGCCATTGCGCACCCATCCTAAACAAAACGCGGGTTTCACGCTGATTGAGCTCATGATCGTCATGGCCATCATCGGCGTCCTCGCCGTGGTCGCCATTCCCAGCTACGTCGGCGCCATCCGTCAGGCCCGCGAAGCCGTCCTCAAAGAAGACCTTCACGTCCTCCGCAACGCCATCGACTCCTACACCGCCGACAAGCAAAAAGGCCCCCAGTCCCTCGACGACCTCATCCAGGACGGCTACCTCAAGACCATCCCCATCGACCCCATGACCCGCTCCAATGAAACCTGGGTCCCCGATCAAGGCGACGCCCTCCACTCCCTCGACCAGACCGATCCCGGCATCGACGACATTCACTCCGGCGCTACCGACACCGGCTCCGACGGCCAGCCCTATTCCGCGTGGTAACCTCAAGCTGAGTCACACCACAAAGGAAGTCATGAGACGATCGGCCCGCACTCTGTTCCTGCTCCTCGTCTGCGCTGCCTCGTTTTCGCCCATCCTTCACGCCCAGAAGACCATCCTGATCAGGCTCTTAGACGCGAAGACCGGCCATCGCATCACCCCCACGAGCTTCGAGGTCCGCATCAACCACCAGGCCGCCGTTCACATCGACTGGGTTAAGCAAGACGAAGACGGCACCGCCACCCTGACCCTCCCCGCCGACGCCGCCGTCCTCCTCGTCCACGCTACCTACCAGAGCTCCATGGACACTTACGTCAACTGCGACGACCAAAAGCAGTATGAATCCCCCAGCCCTCGCTGGTACTCCGCCTCTGAAATCCTCTCGACCGGCATCGTCGCCGACAACGGCTGCATCAAGCCCAAAGACGAGTCCAAGCTCAAAGTCGCCTCCCAGCCCGGCCAATTTGTCCTCTACGTCCGTCCCCTCAACTGGCGCGAACAGTGGAAGGATTAGCCTCAATCCCTTGAAGGGCAAGACTTTAACCAATGACTCCGCCACCGGCTTCGTCGACCCGCACGGGACGCAGTAAGTACCACAGTTGTCGGTTCGAATTCCGGAGGGAGCAGGCGCCTTCAGGCCCGGACCGAACCTCAGCAGCGATGAAACTGGGTGCCCCATCCAATCCGCGCTTTTTGCGGAATGGGTGGGATCGCATAAACTTTTATTCGAGCTTTGGCTTGAAGAACCGCGTTTCCGCAGCCAGAATTCAGCCCCGGATCCCCCCAACTCCCTCAACCGTCACAAACAAGTCAAGGATCAGCCTCCAGTGCAATCCCTCGAACCAGACCCCGAAATCGACGCCGTCCACCACTTCTACGCCTGCCTTGCCCCTCTCATCGATCCCAAGGACGGTCTCGGCGGCAAACTCCTCTTCGCCGGCGAATTAGATCAGAACGCCACTCATCTCATCCGCGCCGCCAACATCGCCGGGGCCGCCACTCTCGCCGCCTCTGCCGACGCCGCGGCCCTGCGCCAGGCCCTCCGCGAAGGCGTGATCGACTTCCTCGTCACCACCCTCGACGAATCCCTCCGCATCCTCAAAAACGAAATCCGCAAGCGCCAACCCGTCGCCGTCGCCGTCAGCCAGGCCGCCTCGGCCATTGCTCTTGAAATGCTCGACCGCGGCGTCCAGCCCGACCTCCTGCCTCCCGCCACCAAGTCCACGGCGACCAGTTTGTCAGGATTTACGGCCCTGGGCGCCCGGCACATATCCCCGCCCCCGCCGTCCACCCGCACCCTCCTGGCCCTCTCCATCCCGGTCACGTGGTCTAATCGCCCCGCAGAGTTCGAAGCCCTCTTAGCGACCCATATCGCTCCCGATGACCATGCCAATCTCCGTTGGCTTCATCTCTCCCCGCGCTATCTCGGCCACGCCGCCCGCCGCATCCGCTCCCTCGAATGCCCCCCAGCAATCGCCGCCCAACTCCAGGCAGACCTCGGCTAGCCCTGAGCCGGGTGCCCCATCCATCGAGCGTTTTTTGCTCGATGGGTGGGAGACCACAAAATCTCACTGTCGACAATCGGGTCTTTCGTTCTTCCATGCTTGGTTCTTGTGAAGGAGCTACCATCCAGCGTTTCCCCAGTAAGCCGCACCCTCACTCCGCCTCAACCCTCGCCCACAACTCTTTAATCCCCACCCCGGTCTTGGCCGAAACCGGCAAGATCTCGTCCAACTCCAGCCCCTTCTTCAGCGCCAGCAAGTTCCGCGTCCGTTCATTCCCGCTCAGCCGGTCGATCTTCGTAGCCACCACCGCATACGCCCGCCCCGCATGACGCAGCCAGTCGATCAACTGCCGATCCCGCTCCTGCGCCGGCACATTCGAGTCCACCAGGCACACGCACAACCGCAGCGTCTCCCGTTCTTGTAGGTACGGCTCAATAAACTTGGGCCACTCCGCAGAAATCGACTTCGAAATCTTCGCGTACCCATACCCCGGCAAATCGGCGAATATCAATTGCGGTCGTTGGCTCTCGTTCAGCAAGGCAAAAAAGTTGATAGCCCGCGTCCGCCCCGGCGTCGAAGACACCTTGGCCGCCTTATCGCCGACCAGTGCATTCAGCAAGCTTGACTTGCCCACATTCGACCGGCCCAGAAAGGCAATCTCCGGCACATCGGAAGCAGGGAACTGCTCAGCCGCCAGGGCCGAGAGCAAAAATTGAGTGGTATAGCGCATAGGAGACCTTCCTGAGCATACAGGACCGCCCCAAATTCGCCTCGAAAACAGCCCCAAATCGCACCAAAACCGCCGAACTTTCAACTAATTTCGGCCCCTTTTCGGCTCATTTCGAACCAATTCCGCAAGAACAGTCGCGCTCTACGTCGACTTTCCTACAATTCCGTCCGCCGTCTGTTCAACACCGACTTTGCGTTCGTCTCCGCCGACCCGCGATGAAACTGTGTGCCCCATCCAATTCCGCGTTTTTTGTGGAAATGGGTGGGATCGCACAAGCTCTGCAAGGGTTTTAGTTCGTGTTACTTACATCCTTACTTCATGTCCGGGAGTGTTCCCCTAACTTCTCAACAACACCGGGTGCCCCAGGTTTCGATTTTGAAACCGGGGATCCGCTCTGCCTCACTGTCTCGGTTCAAACACGGGCACAGACGTCCCAGTTCGAACCACAAACCCCTTCTCAATCCGCGGCAATCGAACCGCCAGCGTCAGCCCCCTCAACCCCATAAAGAAGCAGAACGCACACCACAACCCATTGTTTCCAAACCACTTCTCAAACACCACCGCCAACCCCAAAAACACAAAAAACGAGATCAGCATGCTATCTCGAAGTTCTTTAGCCCGAGTCGCCCCGATGAAAATCCCGTCCCCCTGAAATCCCCAAACCGAAACCACCGGCAGTACCACCGCCCACGGCAGATACCGGAGCGCCGTCAGTTTAACCGCCTCCTGATTGGTAAACACCCCCACCAGCCGTGTCCCAAACCCAAAATAAATCAGTGAGATACCCACAGCCACCGCCAGCGCCGCCGTCGTCGAAGCCCTCAGCACAGCACGATAATCCTTCACTCGCCCCGCTCCCACAGCCTCGCCCACCAGCGCCTCGGTCGCGTTCGCAAACCCATCCAGCCCATACGACGCGATAAAGTGCAGATTCATCAACACAGCGTTAGCCGCCAGCGTCGCATCCCCCGCCCGCGCTCCTGCCCGCGTAAACCATCCGTACGCGGCCACCAGTCCCAACGTGCGCAAAAAGATGTCCCGGTTGAGCGCGAACAAGTGTCTAAGGCTCGGCCCGTCTATCAGTTCCCGCCAATGCGTCGGCGCATCTGACTGGGTCCGTGCGTGTGCCGATCGCGTCAAAACCAGGCCAATAGCGCACCCCGCCCAGTCTGCCGTCAGAGTCCCGGTCGCAATCCCGGCCACGCCCCAGTGCATCTCGATCACCAGCCACAGCGCGACTATAACGTTGACCACGTTGACCGCAGCCTGCAGCGCCAATGCCGTCCGTGCCCGTTGCCGTCCCAGCAAATATCCTAGAATCACGTAGTTGGCCAACGCTGCCGGAGCCGACCAGATGCGAATGTGGCAATAGAGCAGGGCATTGACCCGCACCTCGGCACTCGCACCCAGCAACATGATGGTGAGCGATATCAGCGGTCCTTGCACCGCCAGCACCAACGCTCCAATCGCCACTGCCGAAGCCAACGCCCGCAAAAAGTGCAATCTCAAGCTCGCGTCATCGCGCGCCCCATGCGCCTGCGCCACCAACCCCGTCGTCCCCATCCTCAAGAAACCAAAGGTCCAGAACACGGCATTAAAGAAAATGCCGCCCATCGCCACTCCGCCCAAGGCTGCCGCACCCGGTAAATGCCCAGACAGAATCGTATCCACTGTCGAGAGCAGAGGCTGAGTCAAATTGGAAAGGATGAGGGGAATCGCCAGCAGGATGACCCGCCGGTACCAATAGATCATTGCTTTAGATTGTACCGGGCGATTCATTCGAACCGCCCGGTCTAACCCTTTGTTTAAGAATAGTTTTTGCGGAGGGAGCAGGGGGCTTCAGCCCCCTGAAAAACCGCCTTAAGTGCTAGGGCCTTCAGGCCCGGACCGGTTATTGCCGCGCTACCTGTCCGCCCGCTACTTCCGAAGAAGGCACGCTCGCGAGCACTTCCGTTTCTGCCGGCAACGGCGTCGGAAGCGGGCCTTCTAGCGCCAGCGTCAACACCTCATCCATCTGGTCAACGAAGTTTAACTTCATTGAATTCTTGATGTTGTCAGGCAGCTCCGCCACGTCTTTCTCGTTCGCCCGCGGCAGGATCACTTCAAAGATGCCGGCCCGCAATGCCGCCAGCAGCTTCTCTTTCAGCCCCCCGATCGCCAGCACCTTGCCACGCAGCGTGATCTCGCCGGTCATCGCGATGTCGCGCCGCACCGGAATCTTCGCCAGCGCGCTCGCCAGTGCCGTGGCCATCGTGATGCCCGCCGAAGGCCCGTCCTTCGGAATAGCACCCTCGGGAACGTGCAAATGCAGATCGACGTTGCGATAAAACTCGCGGCTCAACCCCAACAGCTGTGCTTTGCCGCGGATATAGCTCAGGGCGGCCTGCGCCGACTCCTGCATCACGTCGCCTAACTGCCCTGTAATCGTGAGTTTACCCTTGCCGTCGAGTACCTGCACTTCGGTAGTGAGAATGCTGCCTCCGACCTCAGTCCAAGCTAGGCCGGTAACCAGGCCAACTTCACTCTTTTCATGCACTTCGGAGTCGCGGAACCGCGCCACACCCAGGAATTCGGAGATGTTCGCCGCCGTGATCTCTTCCTTGTGCTTGGCCCCGTTTTTCACAACCTTACGGGCGACTTTGCGGCAAAGGTTCCCAATCTCCCGTTCCAGGTTGCGCACGCCAGCTTCGCGCGTGTAGTAGCGGATGATCTCGAGAATGGCATCGTCCTTGAAAACGATGTTCTTCTCGCTCAATCCAGTCTGTTCGCGCTGCTTTTTCACCAGGTATTGGCGCGCAATTTCGAGCTTTTCGCTCTCCGTATATCCCTGTAAGCGCAGGATTTCCATGCGATCCTGCAAGGCAGCCGGGATGGTGTGGAGCACGTTCGCTGTGGCTACAAAAAGCACCTGCGAAAGGTCATAATCCACATCGAGATAATGGTCCTGGAACGCCGTGTTCTGCTCCGGATCGAGCACTTCGAGAAGCGCCGAAGCCGGATCTCCTCGAAAATCCGAAGCCATTTTGTCGACTTCATCGAGCAGAAACACAGGATTCTTGGTTCCCGCCTTCTTCATGTGCTGGATAATCTGCCCCGGAAGCGCACCGATGTAGGTGCGACGGTGTCCCCGGATTTCGGCTTCGTCGCGAACGCCACCCAGCGACAGGCGCACAAACTTGCGCCCTGTGGCCTTGGCGATTGACATCCCGAGCGACGTTTTGCCCACTCCGGGAGGGCCCGCAAAGCACAGAATCGAGCCGCGCGGATTCTTCACAAGCTGCCGAACCGCCAGGAACTCGAGGATTCTATCCTTAATCTTTTCAAGACCATAATGGTCTTCGTTCAAAACCTTCTCGGCGTACTCAATCGACCGCGTCTCCTTGGAGCGCTTCTTCCACGGCACTGCCAGCAGCCAGTCGATGTAGTTGCGGCTGACCGTCGACTCGGCCGACATGGGAGGCATCGCTTCCAGTTTTTTGAGTTCCTGGATAGCCTTGTCGAGTACCTCCTTGGGCATTCCGGCAGACTCGATCTTTTTGCGCAGTTCATCGAATTCGCTCTTCTCGCCTCGGCCCAGTTCCTTTTGAATGGCCTTGATCTTTTCGTTCAGGTAATACTCTTTTTGCGCCCGCTCCATCTGCCGCTTGACCCGCGACTGAATGTTGCGATCCAAGTCGAGTTTTTCAATCTCGATGTCCAAAACATCGGCAATCCGTGCCAACCGCGTCGCCGGATCGAAAAGCCCCAGCAATTCCTGCTTTTCCTCAATCCCGAGTTGCAGATTGGCCGCGATAATGTCCGACAGCTTGGCCGGTTCATCCATGCGCACGGTCGCAATAATCGTCTCGTAATTAAGCGACTGTTGCAGCTTCACGTACTGCTCGAACAGGCCCGTCACCCGCTGCATCAACTGATCGACCGCAGGAGTCGTCTCAAACTGCGACTTTCCGGTCCGAACCGTCGCCACAAAAAACCCGTCTTTGTCGTTGACTTCAGTCGACTTAGCGCGTTCGACGCCCTCGACGAGGACCTTGATATTGCCGTCGGGCATCTTGACGCTTTGGACGATGTTGCAGATCGATCCGACCTGGTAGATCTCTTTGGCTTTGGGCTCGTCGATCGAAGCATCGTGCTGGGTGGCGAGAAAAATCTTGCGATCACCATTGAGCGCTTCTTCAAGGGCTCTAACGCTCGACTCACGGCCCACCACGAAGGGCGTCATCATGTAAGGGAAGATCACCATGTCCCGAATGGGCATCATGGGCAGTTTGCGCGTTTCCGACTTGTCACGGGGTACGGTCATAGGGACACCATCATTATTAGACGCGCTGAGGAAGCTTGGGCTTCACGGTGATTGTCACGACTCATGAAGGGATTGTACCGCGAGTCGCACTGCAACAGCGGAGAAGGGCGATGCCATTCGCTTCGAAAGTACTGGAAATCATGCCGGGAAATCCAATCCCCAAAAAGGCAAAGACCCGGTGCATAAGCATCAGGTCTTTCATCCTTTGAAAAGCGTTCAATCTGATGTTTGAAAAGCCGAAAGAATTAGCCGGCTTTTTCAAGCAGACAGGGCGAAAGGTCGCGTCGTTCTACCATTTCTCGCGTAATCTCAAGATCGCGCACCCGCTTGTTGGTAGGCAGGTGATACATCAAATCAAGCATTAACTCCTCTAGAATCATGCGCAGACCGCGTGCTCCAACCTTGCGGGCCAGGGCTTCGCGTGCCACGGCGCCGGTGGCCTCCTGGGTAAAGTGCAGGCGCACGTTTTCGTATTCAAGGAGCCGCTGATATTGCTTGAGGATCGCGTTCCGGGGCTTGGTCAGAATTTCGACCAGTGCCGGTTCGTCGAGCTCGTCGAGGATGCCCATGACGGGGAGACGACCGACAAATTCCGGTATCAAACCATACTTGATGAGGTCTTGTGGTTCAGTTCTGCGTAGTAGCTCGGTGTCGCGATGACTGCGCGTGGTCGCTGCATCTGCCTCAGCCTCGGTGGCCTTGAACCCCAGCGCTTTTTTGCCGACGCGACGGCCTACCACTCGTTCCAGACCGACGAACGCTCCGCCGCAAATGAAGAGGATGTTTGTGGTATCGACAGCGGTGAATTCCTGGTGAGGATGCTTTCGTCCGCCTTGGGGTGGCACATTGGCAACGGTGCCTTCGAGGATCTTAAGCAGTGCTTGTTGCACGCCCTCGCCGGAGACATCGCGCGTAATCGAAGGATTCTCGTCTTTGCGACCGATCTTGTCGATTTCGTCGATATAGATGATGCCTTGCTGAGCACGGGTTACATCGCCATCGGCAGCCTGGAGCAGCTTGAGAATGATGTTTTCGACATCCTCACCGACATACCCGGCTTCGGTCAGCGTAGTGGCGTCGACAATGGCGAAAGGCACATCGAGCATTTTCGCCAACGTGTGAGCTAGCAGAGTTTTTCCTGATCCAGTGGGGCCAATGAGCAGGATGTTCGACTTGGCAAGTTCGACTTCGTTGTTGCGCATGCGGTTCATCTGGATGCGCTTGTAGTGGTTGTAGACGGCGACAGCGAGTTTCTTCTTGGTTTGATCCTGTCCGATCACGTAATCGTCGAGGAAGCTCTTCACTTCCTGCGGCTTGGGCAGGTGGCCGGCTGCGGCCGCGGTGTGGGTTTCGCCGCGATCGTCCTCGAGAATCGAGTTGCATACTGCGACGCACTCATCGCAGATGTAGGCCCGGGGATAGTCGCTGGGCGACGAGATCAATTTGGCCACAGCGTCCTGCGATTTGTGGCAGAACGAGCAGCGCAGTGCTTCTTCGGGTCCCGTGCGCGTTTTCATATTCAAACGACTCCTCTGGACGTGCCTCTAATTTGAATTTCGCCCCTTCGGGCTGTCCCTAAGTGCGGGGCCGATCAATGATTTCGTCGATAATTCCGTAATCCTTGGACTGCTGAGCGTTCATGATGAAGTCCCGCTCAACGTCGCGCTCGATCCGGTCCAGAGGCTGCCCAGTATGCTTTGCCATCAGGTTGTTGGTAATTTCCCGAATGCGCAGAATCTCCCGTGCATGAATATCAATGTCTGTGGCCTGTCCGCTTAAGCCGCCCATCGATGGTTGATGGATGAGAATGCGCGAATTAGGCAGGGCAAAGCGCTTGCCCTTGGTTCCGGCCAGCAGAAGAAAAGCTCCCATGCTGGCGGCCTGACCTATGCAATACGTCACCACGTTGTTGCGTATGAATTGCATAGTATCGTAAATCGCCAGCCCGGCGGTAATTGACCCACCTGGTGAATTTATATAGAGCTGCACGTCCTTTTCCGGGTCTTCTCCAGAAAGGAACAACATTTGGGCCACGATGAGATTTGCTACCTGGTCGTCAATCGGCGTACCAAGAAAGATAATGTTATCGCGAAGCAGACGGGAGTAAATATCGTAGGCGCGCTCGCCTCGACTCGTCTGCTCAACCACCATGGGGACCAATGCCATTTGAGTATTCTTCCCATTCTTCCGTTGGGGTTTCCCCCGTTTTTCTCGGGCCGCGTCTTCCTTTGCTACCTCGACTGCGCGGCGAAATACGATTGCTGACCTTTAGGCCGGCAACCGTTCATACAACACGTTTGCGGTCTTTTCGCGTTTCAATTGTTCACGGATTCTAGCGAGCCCGCCGTCATCCGTCAATCGCGCCTTCAGGGTATCAACAGGTTCCCGCGACTGCAGGGCGGCGATCTGAATTTCCCGATCCAACTCCTCGTCGCTAATTTCGATGTTTTCTTCCGTGGCGATTCGAGCCAGCAACAACGAAGCTTTCACCTCGGCAGAGGCGCCGTCGCGTTGAGCGGCCCGCAAACGGGCAAAGTCGAGCTTACGCATCTGTTCGGTGTCCATGCCCTGGGCTGCCAAGGCGCGTAGTCCACGCTCAAGGCGGGCGTCGATCTGTTCCTGCACCAGCGATTCGGGAACGGGGAACGGAAAACGCTCGATCAACGCGGCAAACAACTTGTCCTTGGTTTCGCCTTCGACGCTGCGGCGCTTACGGTTGGCAAGGTGTTCGCGGATGCGATTTTCCAACTCGGAAAGGCTATCGTATTCGCCTAGTTCCTTGGCAAAATCGTCGTTTAACTCGGGAACGGTGCGCTTCTTAATGGCTTTTACTTCAATGGTGTAGTCCACCGTCTTACCGGCCAGCTTGGCTTCGGGATATTCGGCGGGATAGGCCGCAGAAACATTCAGAGTCTGACCTGGCTTGGCGCCGCGCAGAGCCGTTGTGAAGGCTTCGACGGTGTCTTTGCCGCCGATCTCGACGAGGGTATCTTCTCCGGCAATAGGCTCGGCGTCGGGTTCCGCCTCGATGGTGCCTTTATAGGTGATCTGGGCCCAGTCGCCATCGACTAATGCACGATCTTCCTCGACCGGCTCAACTGTGGCACGCGACTCGCGCAGGTGGCCTAGCTCGTGCTGGAATTCCTCATCCGTCACTTCAACCGTGGGCTTGGGGACGGTTACATCCTTATATCCCTCAATCGAGAAAGCGGGAACGAACTCAAAAACCGCCTTCACATGCAGCGGCTCGCCGTTTTCTACAGTCAATTCAGTGATTTGGGGCTGGCCCACGGGCGTTACGCCGAGGTCTAAAACAGCCTTATTGAAGCGTTCCGGAAGCAGGCCGTCGATCACGTCCTTGCGAATTTCCGTTGCAAAGCGACGTTTTACAACGGTTTCCGGGACTTTTCCAGCGCGAAAACCGGGGATTTTCGCGTACTTTTGATAGTTTTTTGTGACATTTTTGAAGGCTTTGGAGACATCTTCAGCCGGAATATCGAGCACCAATTCGCGGGTGCAGTCGGGATTCAGGACCGGCCCATGCGTGTGTTCGTCGCCATGATCGTGGTTGTGTTCGGATTCGTGGTCGTGATCGTGGCCTTCGTGGACATGATCGGCGGTGTTGTCGGCCTGTGCCGCTTCGGGATTATTTTCGACAGTATCGATAGAACTCAACGGTTTGCCTTCCAGGTGCTCAAGCGCCATGACTTTTCTAACGGGGAGTACCGGTGGATCTATTCATCCGGTGACTAGCTCCGCTGGCTGGGGTTCGCCTATCTCATGGTAAGAGGGAAAGCTAGAAGGGTCAAACTGTGCAGTTGCATAAATAGACAATACGGCGGGCAAAGGTCACGTTACCCCTCTTGAGGTGCTGGTTTTCTGACGTAAGGCAGATACCGGGGATGGGAAGCGCCGCACTGCAGATAATGTGTCCGCGCCTCGGTCAGGCTCAATGATCCGTTTACGGTCAGCCGCACGTCGGCCGCATCGTCGTCTTCCTGGCCGTCGTCTTCCCACCAGCAAACAGGGCACAGTTCCATCACGGCGGGGGCGTTCAGGGTGCGATAACCACAACAGGGGCAGCGAAAGAGAATCTCCACATTTTATGGACGAGAATCGGGGCTTGTGCGACGACACGCATTGGACGTCTTTGGTGTGGGGTGAGCTTTTTCTTGATGCCGGTTGACTTTGCATCACCCGGATGGGGCCACGCGAACCAATTTGGCTGGCTGCGGGGAGGGGCCCGTCAAGTACGAGTCCGCTTCAATTAAGTGCTTTCTTTATCTGGCGATAGCCCTGCTGTGAATTCATGGATTACTCTCAATTCGCCTCCGGATTTGAGGGTCCATCGGAGTAGAATCGGGCGCAAGGAGTTCTCACCATTTATGAAGCCTTTTGATGTTCCGCTTGCTTTTCGCTCGAGCCGCCGGGTCTGGAGCCGTTTGTTGTTGATGGGGCTGATCGCCATTGCGCCGCTGGCCCTCCAAGCGCAGGACCAGGCCCCTGTGCGCGTAGCGATTGTGGGTCTGAATCACGATCACGTGATGGGATTTCTCGCCCAGTTGCCGCAGCATCATGATGTAGAGGTCGTGGGCATCGCCGAACCGAATGCGGAACTGATTGCCAAATATGAAAAGAGATTTTCGCTGCCGCATAGCTTGTTTTTCGCCGACGCCGACGCGATGATCCAGGCTGTGCATCCGCAGGCATTGCTGGTCTACACATCGATCGCCGCGCATCGCAAGGCCATTGAGACCGCGGCCAAATACGGGCTTACCGTCATGGTTGAGAAGCCGCTGACCATCTCGCTTGACGACGCGTTGGCCATTCGCCGCGTGGCGCGCGAACATCACATCCAGGTGTTGGTGAATTACGAGACGACCTGGTATCCAAGCAATCGCGCAGCCTATAACGAAGTTGCCAACGGCAGCATCGGCGACATTCGCCGTGTGGTGGTGCACGACGGACATGAAGGGCCAAAGGAGATCGGCGTCAGCCCGGAGTTTCTAAGCTGGCTGACTGACCCGGCGCAAAACGGGGCAGGGGCGATGTATGACTTCGGCTGCTATGGCGTGGACCTGATGACGTGGCTGATGCATGGAGAAACGCCGCTATCTGTAACGGCCGTCGCAAACCATGACAAGCCGCAGGTCTATCCCAAGGCAGACGACGATTCGACCATCGTCATCGATTACCCCAAGGCGCAGGCTGTGATCATGGGCTCGTGGAACTGGCCGTTCAGTCGCAAGGACATGGAAGTCTACGGCGCGACGGGCTACGCGATCACCGTGGCCGCGGATGGAATGCGGATTCGGCACGCACATGAGAAAGAAGAGCAGAAATCGACGGCCGCGCCGCTACCGGCTGCGGAAAGTAACTCGCTCAGCTACCTGGTCGGCGTATTGCACGGACAAATCGCGGCGAAGGGCGACTTGACTGCGCTCGATACCAACGTGATCGTAATGCAGATTCTCGATGCGGCACGCGAATCGGTACGGACCGGCAAGACGGTGCGGCTGACAAAGCTGGCGGACAACTAGAACTTGGCGTCCGGCGGGTCCGTTTTCTTCCCGCCGGACGAGCCAGTTAACACCGCCCAGAAAGCAATCGGATGAAAGAGAAATCTACTTTAGTGCGACACTCCCTTAGCCAAGTCAGAGCCATGAGGGAATGCGGCGACGACAAGACAAGCCCAAACGCCTCGGAAGCCAAATCGCTCGGCGCGGAGTTTTGGAAGACCGCTCGCGTGGTTATGCCCAGCGGGAAAACTTCCGTTCATCTTCGTCTCGACAGCGATATTGTCGAGTGGTTCAAGACCAAGGGAAAGGGACACCTCACCCGTATGAACGCGGTGCTGCGAGCGTATGTGGAGGCGCAGAGAACGGGGTCGGGGCGGCAGTACCGAAAAGGGTACACCCGATAGGATGCCTAAGCACGAATCCGTCGCTATCGCGTTCAATTTCCCGTTTTCTGAAACGCCCCCCAAAAGTGACTGGCATAGAAGCCGAACACCTTCGCGGCATCCTCCGGGTAATAACCCATCGCGTTAAAAGTGCCGAGAAGGATGTGAACGAGCCTCGAGTTGTCTTGGTAGAACTCCTCAATTTCCTCATCAGTAGCGGTCGCTGCCGTCGCTCTGACTTTGGTTACTACCTGCCGATGAGCCAGGCGCTCATTTCGTAAATCCCGAAGCTTTGTGTAAACGGCATGGCCTGCCCCACCGCTCATGTATTTATCGACCAGTAGATTCGCCTCGTCTGCTTTCTTCGCGAGATCGTCTCGCATTGCGTCGAAGTCTTCTGAGCTTTGATCGACTCGCGCCAAAGCCAAGGCGTCGATGACTTCTTTCTTTCTGAGGGCTTTTGCGATGCATTCCACCCTAATAGTTCGACCGTCTTTGTCCCATAGGCGGATCAAAGCAAGTATCAGCTCTCGCCGGAGGGCGGTACGTATAACGCGAAAGGCCTGGGTAGCATACGATACCCCCAAGCGACGGCGGAGGTCTTGATCGTAAGCGGTCGGCTTCCATATCTCGTGAAAAGCAATAGCCAGATCAAACTCTTGCTTCGCGGCAGTCACTTTCGCTTGCAGCTTAGTGATCTTAGGATCGTCAGTTTTCATCGTGTTCTTTCTTGAGCTCACGAGTCAGCCTGTATAGCCACAATGATGCTGTGGCTTTTATGGCGAGCCTGAACAGGCTGCGGAAAAGCGCCGTTTGTCGAGCAAAAAGCCCGAAATCATCCCTTAAGAATCAAAGTTGTAAGTTCAACCAAACGAAGAATGCCTTTAAAGTTCATGCGATCCCACCCTTCGCAAAGTGCGCGAAGGATGGGGCACCCGCCTGTCTTTTGGTATTCAGCGGTTCGTTGTAGCACTTAGGGCACAAATACGTGGAGGCGCACATGCCACTTAGTGCTTTGCCCTGGCTTCAACGTCACCATGCCGGTATCCATCGTGCCCCATTCCTTGCCAAAGGGATCGGCGAAGTTGTACTGGTGCTCGATGGCGACGAAGTTCTTGGTTGGCGGGGCATAGGCTTGGATGGTTTTGATCTCCGGCGACAAGCCGATCACGTCGACTCCATAGTGGGCAGCGGGGTCGATGACTTGTACGGTCACTTCGCCTTTATTCCAGTCAAGATGGCTCCAGTTGTCGTCGAAGAAGACGTCGCCAAGAGGCTGGCCACCTGCGGCCCTCAGATCGAACTTTGTCCCGTCCACCTTGGAGAGCTTGCCGGAGGGGAACACGTTGTCGTAGTTATCGATCTCGGCGACTTCAGAGCCGGGAATGCGCAGCCGGGCCTGTTTGCGATCGCCTGAGGGCAGGTTGAAATAAGGGTGCCAGCCGATGGCCATCGGTTCAGATTCTGGGCCAATGTTGCGGGCGACGATGGTCACGTCGACTGCTTCGGCCGTAAGGCGCACGGTGACGACCAGGTCGGTTTTCGAAAGCCAATGGCCGCCGAAATCGCCGGCGTGAATGATGGCGGATGCTTCTTCGCCGCCGGGCACCTTCTCAACGGTAACGTTTTCCGCTTTAGCTTTGAGGATCAGGCCGTGCATGGCGTGACGCTCTGCGGTGGGTTCTTTGCCAATGTTGTTGGCCGGCAAAGTAAGCGTGTGACCTTGCCACTCTGTGGTGAGTGTCTTGCCGTCGGCAGAGAGCTTGCCGCGAATTCGATTAGGGTAGGGAACCAGCATGGCCGCGCCCAGCCGATAGCCCAGGTCGCCGTTTTCCGTATCGTCATGATCGAGCATTTTGGCGGCGCCGGTTGCGTCTGGAGAAGCCAGCACGTCGATGTTCCCCTTGCCGGGAAAGTTGGCGGTGACCTGCAGTAGTTCCATTCCGCGGCCGGGAATGATGGTGACGCTGGTGAACTCCGGCTTCGATGTACTGGTGGCGCTTCGAGTCAGCGTAACCAGCTTGGCGCCGCCGATCTCGGGTAGAGCTTGCGCGTTATTCGGTTGAGTAAACATAGATGCCGTTAAGGGTAGCAAGGCGAGTGCGCGAATGAACAGCTTCATGTCAATCCATCCCTGGAAGTTTGATCGAATTTTCTACAGATTGCGCGTTGCCCAGCCCACTTTGGCGGAACTGAGAAAGCGTATTCCGAAGGCGCTGCCATTTTACGCCATGACACGGTAGAGGCAGGATGGGCGAACGGACTCGTGGATTCCGTTCTCGCCATCCGCCTTGTTTATCGAGAATCTAACGCCAACAACGGGCCGCTCATTTTTGCCCGCGATTGGGGCGTCAACTTTTCAGTTCGTTCAAATTAATCTCATAGTCCCGCGAACGGAGCCGATGAACATTTCACGATGATTTCCCGTGGCCCGGTTTTCCGGGTGGCCATCCCGCCAACCGTACATGGCGGTTAGCGCGTTTCTAGACATCAGGTCTTCCTCTAAGGAGACACGCACATGTTGTTGTTTTGGACCCGCCATCTGACCGTCGGCGTTGAAGAATTCGATGAGGATCACAGGCAACTGATCAAGATCATCAATGAGCTGGAGTTTGCGGTTAAGTCCGCGGTCGACGGCAAGGTTGACACGATCGAAATCGAAATAGCATTGCACCGGCTGGAAAACTACAGCATGTACCATTGTGGCGAAGAAGAGAGACTGCTCGAAGCAACCGGATATCCCGATCTCGACGCGCACAAACTGGAGCACGCCCATTACAGAGAAATGCTCGGCGACTTGAAGCAACGGCTTCTTGGCAGCACCGACTTGGCGCATGCATTGGATCTGATTGGCTTCGTGTACGGGTGGGTTACGAATCATGTCAACGTGACAGACAAGCAATACGCACAGTTTCTCCACGACCACGCAAAGCAGTGCGCTGCGCATTTCGCTGCGAAAAAGCACGCTCATAAATGCGGCCGCAAAAATGATGAGACGTTGCGGGTTCGGCAGTCTCCGAACATTTAAGAAGACTGTCCGCCGGTCTTGGCTTCGCCTTGAATCTCCCGGAGGTGGCGGGCGGCTTGACGGTTTGGTCTCTCATCGAACCCCAACGCGGAACTGCGCATCGCAATACGAATGAAGCGCACTCTTCTCTGCACGATCAGTTTGTTCGCGATAATCGGCTGCACTCCGGAAAAGCGCAGCCCCGACGCCATTCGTCAAGACACAGCCAACGCCACAGCGGAGGCTGCCCGCGACGCCAAGGCCGTTGCGCAGGGCGTCGTTGAGGGCCTCAAGGAAAAAGGGCCGATTAACATTAACAAGGCGACGGAAGGCGATCTTGAGGGTTTGCCTGGCATTGACTCAGTAACGGCGGGAAAGATTGTCGCGGCTCGCCCTTACAACACCTCGAGTGACTTAGTTCGACGCCATCTAATAACCAAGTCAGAATACGATCGAATCGCCAACCGGATTGTCGCACGATAACGGTGTTTGCAGCAGACCGCTCAATTTCACTATCTATCGCATAGGCTCAAAAACTTACCTTGCGTTGGGGATACCACGTAACTTGAATGTTAGTCGTGGTGACCTTTTGCGCGCCGGGAAGATAGATAGGTGCTTTCCAGTTTTCGTAAGTGAACGTTCCGTTTATTTCAAGATCATGCCCGATACGCTTGACAGCCTGAAACGAAATATCATTCAACGTGGTTCCGGATGAAGTGGTGGGCGATGCAATAAAGTCCTTGGCAGCTTTCTGATTGCGCACGCCCACCTGGAGCCATTCGTTTCCGCTCAAATGATAAGTAATCCAGCCTTGCCCGCCCTTATCTTCGCGGCCAATCCAATCTCCAAATAACTGGCCTGCATTGGTATAACCCTGCCTCTGGATGTACTCGTAATACATGAAAGCTCCTCCAGTGCTCCGCGAGATGGGCGGATCGGTGGAGGCGGCTTCGACACGCACGTCGAGTCGCGGCATCCCAGGCACGTGGGACAGATACAAGCCGGGTCGCCAGGCAGCACGGCGAGGTGCATCGATTGGCGAAATGTCGTCGTGGACCTCGGAATCGGAATAGAGCGTGAGCCAATTGCGTACGAATGGAAGCCGATAGGAAAAGTCGAATGCACCAAAACGGGCGCCAGGGTCACGGTTGCTTTGCTTGACAGCCAAATCGGGAGCAGAAAGGCTAAAGAAACTCCTCAGAAAAGTATGGAGAGTGATAGGTTCATGGTCTTTGCCGCCCCATATGACGGTGCGCTCAAATCCTAATTCCAGATTCTGAGTCGGTCTGAAGCTAAGCTTCTCCACATGAACCCACGGGTCATTGGGAGCGACATGTCCCTTGAGTGAGCCAACGAGGAACTCATATCGGAATGGCCCGGTAACGTCTGAAAGCAGCGGAATGTGCAGAGGCTCGACTCGGTTGATATGGAACGCGTAGATGTCCTGGGCATTATTCGAATAAGCCATCGACCCACCCATTGCCGGCCCCATCCATTCGTCTTGCTTCCCGATCGAGATTTCATGATTCAGAAAAAGATAGGAAGCATAGGCCTCCATCAGTCGCCCATTCGTGGCTGTTCCAATCGGCCCCATCGGAATCGTCGCTTGGTTGAATGGCAAGCCCGTTACCGTGTTGATGTAGGCAATACCGTCCAGGCTGGAGAGCGTTTGAGCGAGCGACGGGGAATACCCCGTTGCAGACCCGGCGTACTGGAACTCACCTCGCACATGGAGCACAAAACGACCCGCAGTCGCATACGCGCTCGCGCCAGTGTAATTGTTGAATCCATTTTCAAAGGGACGGCCATAGTCGTTGATTACAGTCGAGCCAAGATGGAAGCTATCATTGAGCGGGGTCCCACTTATGCCGCGTGCAATCTCATATATAGATTCAACCCGAGTTTCGTTTTTTGATGATCCACACGGTCCGGTCGTCTCAGGTTTCAACTCATGCATAAGTGAGTCATATAACTCGCGCGCCTGATCTGTCACCGGCCCCGCGTCGGCATCCTCAATGTTGGCGCTAGCATCATCCAGCATCGCGACCACACTGGAGCGTGTCCAGGGACGCATATTGAGATATACATGGTCGATAACTCCCAAAGAGTAGAGTCGGAGAACAGCGGGATAGATCCAGCTATCGACGGGAATAAAAGGGGATCCTAACTTAGCTGGTTCGCAATCGAGCGCGGAAGCAGCGCCGCTCATCTGAGACCAACCTGTGGGCGCTGCTGCAATCAAGACGCCGGTCGCTAACAATAACCGTGTGAGTGTTGCTGCACCTCGCATCGCTTTAACTGATTTCGTGCGCGGGCTAATCATGGCGTTATTCTACCAGTCCAGCACGATCTTTATTTTGTGTCTTGGTGGCTTCTCCGGAAGCATCTTATTGTCGCGGACCGGCAGGTTTTGCTGGCAGCGGGAGGGAAGCAATCATTGGTCGAGCGGTTACCCCTCGCCGCCAAAATTGCGACTGAAATTCTCATCTTTATTTTTGCAGCGATCATTTGCGATTCTCCCAAGAGTCCGGCGACGTCGTTTCCGTACCGATTGCGAGACACGTTATCTGCAATTCTGATTTCCTGGCGTTCTCGGGAAACAACTCGCTGGCGCCGAGCGATCTGGCGGCGAGTCGGGGGGATGGCCGGCGATAAGATCCAGTCCTCAGATGATGCGTGGCGACCGAAGTTCGCGAGCCTTTCTCGATGCCGTCCTCGCCAGGCCGATTTGTTTGGTACAATTTGAACAACGGAGTGGTGACAACTTCGTGGTTCTCATTCGGTTGCTAAAGGGACAGGTTTTTGAGTTTTATCACTGTCCACACTTTCCATTGATTCCAGAGTTTGGCTGTACACGTTGGAAGATATGGGGCAGAGCGATAGATGGGAACGATTGGAAAAGAAGTAAATTTCTGCGATTTGCGCACAGTGTCAAAATTGCAGAGGGGACGTAGCTCAGTTGGTTAGAGCGCTGCCCTGTCACGGCAGAGGTCGCGGGTTCGAGCCCCGTCGTCCCCGCCATAGATTCTAAAACACTTAGAAGCTATGGTAATCAGAAGTAACAGCCTTCAAAACCCCAATTTCTGAAAGTGGCGTTCCTCAAAATGCCTGCGATTCCTGGTGCTGCGTTTGATCCGTATGCAGAGTTAGCATCTGAGCGGAGAGCCGTCGAGACATCCCTCACCGTTAATGCCTCGCGCCGGGTACACCCCTCCATCAATCGGGGTCTATAAAGCAGGATTGGGGCATACCCATTTTCGTAGTGATCAATCGTAGGATTCGGCTTAAGTCTTCGCCGTTTGTTTGCCGCAATAAATACGGTTCAACCATCTTGAAAAAGAATGACATTCACAGTCGCAGAGAACGTTGCGGAGTCTGAAAGGTAAACCGCCTCAGAACTTCATCGATCCCGACCCCTGGGACAAAAAACTCCGATCACATAGAAAGTAGATTCAAGAAGCGACACTGGCCGATCGCCCGACCGAACCCGCAAAATAAAAAATGGCCCGATCCTGCATTCGATAAGCCACTTCGATTTTCAACTCGTTCCCGGCAACTTACATTCCAGGATGACCGGCGTCGTTCGCGTGTGGTACCAGATTCAAATAGACCTCCCGCGGAATATTCGTCTGCCAATGATTGGTCGCGCGCGCGAACAAGACCAGCGCAAAGAAAACGTACGCCAGCATTACGGTGATCGCTACCGGTCCGACCGCGCGACGGTACCAGCTTGCATGAGGTGTCGCCGCGCGCCGCGAAGGAAGAGAAAACTGCAGCGCGTTCTCTGCCGGGCAAGCCGCAACGCACATCATGCACGCGGTACATTCCACTGACCGCACCTGCACCAATTTGTCTACCGCTAATCCCGATGGGCACGCACGCGCACACTTTGCGCAATCAATACATGCCTCAGCATCACGTCGAATCTTCACTGGGCTCAGAAGAGACACCAAGCCCATCAATGCGCCATAAGGGCATAGATAGCGGCACCAGAAGTTTTGCACAAGCGCTGACCCGACAACGAGGATTCCGATCACAATCGCGGCGGTAGATCCCATGTTGCGGAAGAAATTCAGCATCTTCACGTCGGCGATCAATCCATAAGGTGTAGACATGAAGCTTGTCAGCGCTTCAATTGACATCGTGCCGATTACAAATACAAAGAACCCGAGCAGCAAATACTTGAGACCACGAAGGGGAATATCGATCCATGTGGGCAGGTGCAGATTTCGTCCCAAGATTTTGCGGCCGAACTTCCACAGATATTCTGAGAAAGTTCCAACCGGGCACAGCCATGAGCAGAATGCTTTCTTCAAAAACAGACTCATGGCCATGAATGCCACAAACAAAAACAGGGCTGCGGGATGAATGGACGGCACCTGCCCTGTGAGCATGAAGTACTTGGCGTTCATGAGGCCGGCGATGGGCAACCAGCCCTCGGCTCCGGCGGGGCGAGGCACATAAAATCCAACTCCGCCACGTTCGAAATAGCGGACCCATAGATAGAATTGCAGGCCCAGCCAACCGTTTAGCGCGACAAACAGTCCTTGAACAATATGCCTGATGCGTTGCGAACGGTCCGGTGTCAATCGCCGGATGAGGTCTTTCTTCTTTGCCGGTTGTGAGGGTCGTTCAGTCGTTTGAGTCGCCATGCCTGCTTCTTTTCTCTAAAGCCAAGCATAGTCGGAGTTTGAATCTTTGACAGCGACCTTGGTCACACATGCGCGTCCGAGCGATTCTCGATCGAGAGCCCACCGAATACGTCGAGGCGATGAGCGTTTCAAAAGTCTCGATGGGATATGACGGCCAGATCAGGCACGCGCAACGGGCATCAGCGCAGGAACAGGAATCGTCGTCTCGTTCATTGGCATCTTGCGCGATCGAATCAACTCCGCGATTGTGCCGAGCAATTTTTCCGGCCGGCTCCAACCCTTGGCATAGAATCCATCCGCCACCACGCCCGCGGGCGCCTGACCACCGGCGTCATAAATCCCGCTGATCGCGAGCAATCGAATGGACGGGTAGAGACGACGCACCGCGGATAGGAGTTCAAACCCCGTCATCTCCGGCATGTTGAGATCGGATATGAGCACATCGGGAGTGCCTGACTCCAGTTGAACGAGTGCCTCCAGACCGTGCCTTGCGGTAGTTACCTCGTAACCGGAAGATCTGAGAACCATTGCCATGCTGTCAAGGATGTTTGGTTCATCGTCGACAAGCAAAATACGATACCGTTGAGTTTCCATCATTGTCATGACCTCGAACCAGGCAATTGCAGGGAAGTGGGGAGTTAATCGATGGGGTGAATTGAGTGTAGTCCCGAGTCGATACAGAAATGAATGGCAATCTAGCGCGAGTTGTTAGTAATCCGTTGCTATCAACAAAACTGTCCGCTTTTTATAGAAGGATGAATAATCCTGCTTCACAATCAGCGGTCATTCGGGTGAGACTCACCAGCTAAGCAAATTGCAATGCGAGATTGTTTCCTTAACTCCCTCTAACTCTCAAGTGGCGCCGTTGTTATGTGATTTCCAACCAAGAAATGAATCATTACTTAAGGTGGTTACTTGTGCGCGCTATGGGCAACTTATTGGTTACCGAAGGCAGGCACTCGCGATCGAAAAATCTCGCTATAAAACTACGTCAACATCTCCAGAAACCGTGGGGGCATCCAACACTAACTAGTGAAAGCGCGTCGGCAGTTTATCTCCCTCATCTTGTTTATCTTCCTTCTGACCGCCTTCGGTCGGCATGCTGCAGCGTATTCCTTGCTCACCCACGAGCAGTTGATCGATCTCGCTTGGAATGACTCGATCGCTCCACTGCTGCTCAGCCGTTATCCCAACCTGACTCCCGCCGACCTTGACCGCGCTCGGGCTTACGCCTATGGTGGCTGCGTCATTCAGGACATCGGTTATTATCCCTTCGGCGATTCGTCTTTTTCTAACCTCACCCACTATGTGCGCACCGGTGACTTCGTCGTCAATCTCTTTCGCAATGCGCAAAATGCCAACGAGCTTGCGTTCGCGGTCGGCGCGCTGTCTCATTACTTTGGTGACTCCGAAGGCCATCCTCTCGCTACTAATCTGGCTGTCCCTATCGAATTTCCCAAGCTCGGCGCGAAGTACGGCAGGGAAGTGAACTACGCTGAAGGCCGACGCCAACATGTTCGTACCGAGTTTGCCTTCGATATCAACGACATTGCGAAGCATCGTGTCGCGCCTGTTCATTACCTGCGCCACATCGGGCTTGAAGTTTCCGTTCGTCAACTTCGCATAGCCTTCTATCAGACATACGGGCTCTATGAGGACTTCTCCGGCAAGCGCGGCCGCCGCATCAACGTGAGCGCTTATCGCTTTGCTGTTCGTTCCTTTATTCCCCGCATCGCTTACGCCGTCACACTCCTTCATCGCAAGAGCGAGCCGCCCGACCCCGTCACTCCTGAGTTCGTCGAGATACAAAAAATGGTGACCGCCATGGCCGCGGAAAATCACTGGGACGATTACCGGCGCAAGGCTGGCATCGGCACGTGGTCGCTTGCCTGCCTGCTTTTCGTGCTTCCTAAAGTTGGTCCCCTTAGCCTCGTCGCCGTCAAAGGCCCGACCCCCGCCACTGAAGCGGACTACATCCACAGCGTCGCGCTTTCAACGCTTGCTCTTCGCGAAATGTTGGCGCGCTTCACGCCTCCGTCAAGCCGCCGTCCTCTCGTGACCAACGGAGCAGCCTATAATCCCGCCGCATTCCATGCCCTTAATGAGCCGCCTCCCACGCATGAATTACCCGGCAATCCTGCTGTCAACCATGAAACTGAAAAGCAGCGTAGTGATCCTCGCCATCCCCTTCCCAATCGCGATCTCGATACTGGCCGCGTGGTCCAGCCCGGCGGCTATTCGCTGACCGACTCGACCTATGCCGACTTACTTCATGTGCTCGCGAGTCAACCCGCTCAGCCCATTCCTCCGGGCATTAAAGAAGATATCCAGACCTACTACGCGAATCTCGATTTGCCCATTTCCACCAAGCGCTACCCGCAGCGCTGGAACCAGGTGCTGGCCGACCTCAAAGTGCTGGGCACCATGCCTGTCAGCGAAGAACCTGTGCCCTTTCCTACCTATGACGACGCTGAAGTTGCACAGTAAGCCGTAGTTCCGGAAAGCACTCCGAATCTGAACGGAATCGGGCCTTCACGCGTCCAATTCAGGATGGCGCGATCGCCCGAATCGGCGCACCAAGAGGCCTAGACAACTACTTCTAAATCATTCGCATCGAAACCTTGACTGAGCATCCACCGACCTGTGCTATCACGAACCTCAACGCCCCCTATAAAGGGCGTCTTGAGCTTGCCACGGTCAGGCTTGCCCGGTATTTATTGACTTCCCCTGGCAGGAGTTCGTGAACATGGAGTCCTCTCTTCAACCGCCCTCTTTGGACCAAGACGGCGAGAACCGTTTCCCCGTTGGCGCTGCGCAATTCAATCCTTCCAATGGCAACGGCGGCGAGCACCCCGCTCCCGAATACATGGCCATCATCCTCGAGAGTCTTCAGACCATGAGGAACGGCGACTTCAGTGTTCGCCTCCCCGTTTCGTGGACGGGATTGGCGGGCAAAATCGCCGACAATTTCAATGAGATTGTGGCCGCCAACGAGCAAATTTCCTCCGAGCTCAAGCGTGTCGGCCAGGCCGTCGGTAAAGAGGGCAAGACTCGCGAACGCATCCGGGTCGAGCGTCGTCGCGGCGCTTGGGACGACGTGGAAGTCTCCGTGAACACGCTCGTCGAAGACCTGCTCCGGCCTACCACAGAAGTTACGCGCGCCATCGCCGCCGTCGCCCAAGGCAACCTTACCCAGACCGTCCGTCTCGACGTCGATGGCCGCCCCCTCGAAGGCGAATTCCTCCGCTCCGCCAACATCGTGAATACCATGATTCAGCAGCTCGGTGTCTTCACCGCTGAGGTCACCCGCGTGGCTCGCGAAGTCGGCACCGACGGCAAACTCGGTGGCCAGGCCGTCGTGCCCGGTGTCGCCGGAACCTGGAAAGATCTCACCGACTCCGTCAACTCGATGGCCTCAAACCTCACCGGCCAGGTCCGTAACATCGCTGAGGTCGCAACAGCCGTTGCCAGCGGTGACTTATCCCGCAAAATCACGGTCGACGTTCGCGGAGAAATTCTGCAGTTGAAAGAAGCCATCAATACGATGGTCGATCAGCTGCGGTCTTTCGCTTCTGAAGTGACCCGCGTGGCCCGCGAAGTCGGCACCGACGGTAAACTCGGCGGACAGGCCGTCGTGCCCGGTGTCGCCGGTACCTGGAAGGATCTCACTGACTCGGTCAATGCTATGGCCGGCAATTTGACGGCTCAAGTTCGTAATATCGCCGAGGTCACAACGGCAGTAGCTCGCGGCGATTTGTCGCGCAAGATTACCGTCGACGTGAAGGGCGAAATTCTCGAACTTAAAGACACTATCAACACAATGGTCGACCAGCTCAACGCCTTCGCCGGTGAAGTCACCCGCGTCGCTCGCGAAGTCGGCACAGAAGGCAAGCTCGGCGGTCAGGCCAACGTCCCCGGTGTGGCCGGAACCTGGAAAGATCTCACCGACAACGTCAACTTCATGGCCGGCAACCTTACGGGCCAGGTTCGCAACATTGCTGAAGTGGCCACCGCTATCGCCAACGGCGATCTTTCGCGCAAAATCACCGTCGACGTGCGCGGAGAAATTCTGCAGTTGAAAGAAACGCTCAACACCATGGTTGACCAGCTCAATCGTTTCGCCGGCGAAGTTACTCGCGTGGCTCGCGAAGTGGGAACGGAAGGTCGCCTCGGTGGTCAGGCCAACGTGCCCGGTGTCGCCGGTACTTGGAAGGATCTCACGGACTCGGTCAACTCCATGGCCGGCAACCTTACCGCCCAGGTCCGCAATATCGCTGAAGTCACTACCGCTGTAGCCCGCGGCGACTTGTCCCGCAAAATCACCGTCGACGTCAAAGGCGAAATCCTCGAGCTCAAAAACACCATCAACACCATGGTCGACCAACTCAACGCCTTTGCCGGTGAAGTTACCCGTGTGGCCCGCGAAGTCGGCACCGACGGCAAGCTTGGCGGTCAGGCCCAGGTTTCCGGCGTCGCTGGTACTTGGAAGGATCTCACCGACAACGTAAACTTCATGGCCTCGAACCTCACCGGCCAGGTCCGCAACATCGCTGAAGTGGCTACAGCCGTGGCTCGCGGCGACTTATCCCGCAAGATCACCGTCAACGTCAAAGGCGAAATCCTCGAGCTCAAAGACACGCTCAATACAATGGTCGACCAGCTCAACGCCTTCGCCGGCGAAGTCACCCGCGTGGCTCGCGAAGTCGGCACCGATGGCAAACTCGGTGGCCAGGCCCTCGTGCCCGGTGTCGCCGGAACCTGGAAAGATCTCACCGACTCCGTCAACTCCATGGCCTCTAACCTCACCGGCCAGGTACGTAACATCGCAGAAGTTTCAACCGCCATCGCGACCGGTGACTTATCGAAGAAAATCACGGTAAGCGTCAGCGGTGAAATTCTTCTGCTCAAAGAAACCATCAACACCATGGTCGACCAGCTCAACCGATTCGCCGGCGAAGTCACCCGCGTGGCTCGCGAAGTCGGAACCGAAGGTCGTCTCGGCGGTCAGGCCAACGTGCCCGGTGTCGCCGGAACTTGGAAAGATCTTACTGATTCGGTCAACTCCATGGCCGGCAACCTTACGGGCCAGGTGCGTAACATCGCTGAAGTAACAACCGCCGTAGCTCGCGGCGACTTATCCCGCAAGATTACCGTCGACGTGAAGGGCGAAATTCTCGAGCTCAAAAACACCATCAATACGATGGTCGACCAGCTCAACGCTTTCGCAGGCGAAGTAACCCGCGTGGCACGCGAAGTCGGCACCGACGGCAAGCTCGGCGGTCAGGCTGAGGTGCCCGGTGTCGCTGGAACTTGGAAGGATCTTACTGACTCGGTCAACTTCATGGCCGGTAACTTGACTGCCCAGGTTCGTAACATCGCCGAAGTAGCAACGGCCATCGCTAATGGCGACTTATCCCGCAAAATCACCGTCGACGTACGTGGCGAAATCCTGCAGCTCAAGGAAACCCTCAACACCATGGTCGAGCAGCTTCGCTCCTTCGCCGCTGAAGTCACCCGCGTGGCTCGCGAAGTCGGTACCGAAGGCAAGCTCGGTGGTCAGGCTAATGTGCAAGGCGTCGCCGGAACCTGGAAGGATCTTACTGACTCGGTCAACGCCATGGCCGGCAACCTTACCGCCCAGGTTCGTAACATTGCCGAAGTCACAACCGCCGTGGCCCGTGGCGACTTATCCCGCAAAATCACCGTCGACGTCAAAGGCGAAATCCTCGAGCTTAAAGACACCATCAACACCATGGTCGATCAGCTCAACGCCTTCGCTGCTGAAGTAACCCGCGTGGCCCGCGAAGTCGGCACCGAAGGCAAGCTCGGTGGTCAGGCCCAAGTCCCTGGTGTCGCCGGAACCTGGAAAGATCTCACCGACAACGTCAACGTCATGGCCGCCAACCTTACCGAACAGGTGCGCGGCATCGTGAAAGTCGTAACCGCTGTCGCCAACGGCGCACTCACGCAAAAGCTCACCGTGAACGCCAAGGGCGAAGTGGCCGCGCTGGCCGAAACCATCAATAACATGACCGACACTTTGGCCACCTTCGCCGACCAGGTGACCACCGTCGCTCGCGAAGTTGGTGTCGAAGGTCGCCTCGGTGGCCAGGCCAACGTGCCCGGCGCTGCTGGAACCTGGAAAGATCTCACCGGCAACGTGAACCTGCTCGCCGACAACCTCACCAACCAGGTCCGCGCCATCGCTGAAGTAGCAACGGCCGTCACCAAGGGCGATCTTACCCGCTCCATTCAGGTTGAGGCCCGCGGCGAAGTCGCCGAGCTCAAAGACAACATCAACACCATGATCGACAACCTGCGGCTCACCACCGACCGCAACACTGAGCAGGATTGGCTCAAGACCAACCTCGCGCGATTCACCGGCATGTTACAAGGGCAGCGCGATCTCGCCACGGTAGGCCGCATGTTGCTCTCCGAACTCGCTCCGCTTGTGAACGCGCAACAGGGAGTCATCTATCAAATGGGCAGTGAACCCGCTCCTTCCGACGGCGCGCTGGTCCTGCTCTCTACCTTTGCCGACACCCCCGAAGGCCACCTTCGCGAAGTGAGAATCGGCGAAGGTCTCGTCGGTCAATGCGCCGCTGAAAAACGCCGCATGCTTATCACCGAGCTACCCAAGAAGACCGCGCCCATCCGCTCCGGCCTCTTCAAAGCCGTACCAAAAAACGTTATCGTTTTGCCCGTGCTCTTTGAAGATCGCGTCAAGGCCGTCATTGAATTGGCCAGCCTCAGCGCCTTCACGGCATCGCATCTCGCATTCCTTGAGCAGCTTACTGCTTCGATCGGCATCGTGCTCAACTCCATCGAAGCCACCATGCAGACCGAGGGCCTGTTGAAGCAGTCGCAGCAGCTTGCTACCGAACTTCAGACCCAGCAGAAAGAGTTGCAGCAGACCAACGAACAGCTCGCGCAGAAAGCCCAGCAACTCGCTGAACAGAACTACGAAGTGGAACGCAAGAACCAGGAAATCGAGCAAGCCCGCCGCGCTCTCGAAGAGAAAGCCCGCGAACTCGCACTTACTTCGAAGTACAAGTCAGAGTTCCTCGCCAACATGTCGCACGAGTTGCGCACGCCGCTCAACAGCATCCTTGTCCTCGGCCAGCAACTCGCCGAAAACCCCGACGGCTCGCTCACCGCCAAACAGGTTGAATTCGCGCGCACCATCCACGGCGCAGGAACTGACTTACTCAACCTGATCAGCGACATTCTCGATCTTTCCAAAATCGAGTCCGGCACCGTCTCCGTCGAAGCAGAAGAAATCTTCTTCGGCGCGCTGCTCGATACCGTCTCGCGTCCCTTCCGCCATGAGGCCGAGAACCGCAAGCTCCAGTTTGAAGTCAACAACGATCCGCGCATGGGCCGCAGCCTCGTCACTGACTCCAAGCGCCTCCAGCAAGTACTGAAAAATCTGCTCTCGAACGCCTTCAAGTTTACCGAACAGGGTTCAGTCAAGCTCACCGTATCCGCTGCAACCGGCGGCTGGAGCGCTGACCACCCCATCCTCTCCGGCGCCGGTTCCGTCATCGCATTCCAGGTCTCCGATACCGGCATCGGCATCCCGCCTGAAAAGCAGCGAATAATCTTCGAGGCCTTCCAGCAAGCCGATGCCGGCACCAGTCGCAAGTACGGAGGAACCGGTCTTGGTCTCGCCATTAGCCGCGAACTTGCCAGCTTACTCGGTGGCGAAATTCAGTTGCGCAGTACACCAGGGCAGGGCAGTATCTTCACCCTCTACCTGCCCCAGACCTACGTCGGTCCCGCCGCAACCAGCGTTGTCAAGAGTGAAAATCGCGGCTCCACTCCTGCCATGCCCGTCTTCCTCGCACAAGTCGCTGCAGCCGAGCAGGAAGCCCGCTTCGAAGACGATCGCAACAACCTCGTCGAAGGCGACTCGATCTTGCTGATCGTTGAAGACGATCCTCACTACGCGCGCGTTCTCTGCGACCTGTCGCGCGACAAAGGCTTCAAAGTCCTTAGCGCCATGACCGGTGCCGAAGCTCTCGCGTTAGCCCGTGAATACAGCCCCACCGCGATCTCCCTCGATGTGTTCCTGCCCGACATGCTCGGATGGACGGTGCTCAATCACCTTAAGCAGGATCCGCGCACGCGTCACATCCCCGTCCAGATGCTCACCCTCGATGAAGACCGCCACCACGGCCTCTCCCGCGGTGCCTTCGCCTTTGTCACCAAGCCCACATCCAGTGAAGATCTCGATGCGGCGCTTACCCGAATCAAGAATTACTCGTTGCCTCGACGCAAGCGCCTCCTTGTTGTCGAAGACAATCCCACCGAACAGATGACCATTCGCGAATTGCTCGGCCACAAAGATATTGACATCGATACCGTTGACTCCGGCGCCACCGCCATCGAAGCTCTCGAGACCGGCGCTTATGATTGCGCCGTACTCGATCTTCGCCTGCCCGATATGACCGGCTTTGAAGTGCTCGAGCAACTTCGAGTCCGCCCCAAGCTCCAAGATCTGCCGGTGGTCGTGTTCACCGGTCGCGACCTATCGCCCGAAGAAGATTCGCAGCTTCACATTCTGGCTCGTAGCGTCGTCGCTAAAGACGTTGAGTCGCCCGAGCGCTTGCTCGATGAAACCGCGCTCTTCCTGCATCGCGTCGTCTCTGACTTGCCCAAAAACAAGCAGGATATGCTCGACCGCCTGCATCGCTCCGACGATGCGTTGGCCGGCCGCAAGGTGCTGGTGGTCGACGACGACGTGCGCAACATCTTCGCCCTCAGTAGCGTCCTTGAGCGCCGCGGCATGACCGTGCTATCGGCAGGCACAGGTCGCGAAGCTATCGAAACCATCGAGTCCACACCCGATTTGGCAATTGTCTTGATGGACATTATGATGCCGGAGATGGATGGTTATGAAACCATGCAGGTCATTCGTCAAAATGCATCGTTGCGTCGTCTACCCATCATCGCTCTTACCGCCAAAGCGATGAAGGGCGATCGCGAAAAGTGCCTTGAAGCCGGCGCTTCAGAGTACCTGGCAAAGCCCGTCAACACGGAACAACTTCTGTCTGCGCTACGCATGTGGTTACATCGTTAATATGAGGAGAGTGATGGAAGCCGTTCACAGTGAGGGTCGATGAAGGCAGACGATAAAGTCAATATTCTGATGGTCGATGACCAGCCCGGAAAGCTGCTCAGTTATGAGGTTATTCTCGCCGAGTTGGGCCAGAACCTCATCAAGGCGACCACTGCCAGCGAGGCTCTCAACATCCTGCTCAAGACCGACGTCGCTGTCGTGTTGATGGATGTGAGCATGCCCGAGCAGGACGGCTTCGAGCTCGCCGATGTAATCCGGCAGCATCCGCGTTTCCAGAAGACCGCCATCATCTTCATCTCCGGAGTTCACCTCACCGACTCCGACAAAATTCAGGGCTATCGCAGCGGTGCCGTCGACTATATCTCTGTGCCCGTCGTGCCCGATGTGTTACGCGCCAAAATCGGCATCTTTGTCGACCTGCACCGCAAGACGCGCCAACTTGAGGCGCTCAACAATGATCTCGAACGCCTCGTTGCTGAACGTACCGAAGAAGTGCAGCGCCGCGAAGAACAGGCGCGCACCCGTGCCGAACTCCTCGAACTCGCCACTGAAGCCATCATGGTGCGCGAGTTCTCAGGCGTTCTTACTTTTTGGAATAAAGGTGCAGAAACGCTCTACGGATGGAAGCGCGATGAAGTCCTCGGCCTCGACATTCATCGCCTGCTCCACTCTGCGTTCCCCATCTCGCGGGAGGATGTGGAAGCCTCTTTGAAGGAGCATGGCACATGGCAAGGCAATCTGGTTCAGAAAGCTCGCGATGGCTCTGAAGTGGTGGTGGCTTGCCGTAAGACCCTCAATCGCGAACGCAACGCGGTCCTCGAAGTGAGTCGCGACATCACTTCCCAGTTGAAGGCGGAGGAGGCGATGCGCGAAACCGAAAAGCTCGCCGCCATGGGGCGCGTCGCCGGCATCATCGCTCACGAAATCAACAATCCCCTGGCCGCCATCACCAACACGCTTTACCTGGTGCGCAACCACCCTTCTCTCGACGACACTGCGCGCCACTTTGCCGATGTAGCCGAGCAGGAATTGCAGCGTGTTTCACACATCACGCGCCAAACGCTTAGTTTCTATCGCGAATCCAAGCAGCCCATCCCGGTCAATCTTGCCGAATTGCTTGACGATGTACTCGAACTTCAGGAGCGCGCCCTGCGATCTGCCCGCATCCATCTGCGCAAAGATTATTCATCCAAGCCCATCGTGCATGGCTTTCCTGTTGAATTGCGACAGGTGTTTCTCAACCTCATCGGCAACGCCGCTCAAGCTATGCCCGAGGGCGGCGAGCTCGGCGTCTACCTGCGCGAATCGACTGACTGGACGCGTCAGCGGCACGGTACCTCTATATCGATCATCGATACTGGAGCGGGAATCAAGCCTGAAGACGCCAAGCGTCTCTTTCAGCCCTTCTTCAGCACCAAGTCGACTAAAGGCACCGGCCTCGGTCTGTGGATCAGCAAAGGCATCATCCAGAAATATGACGGCGGACTTACTTGCCGCAGCTATCGCAATCGTGCTGGGTGTGTTACATGCTTCCGTGTATTTCTGCCTGTAACCGGGATACCGGCGTCGTCCAATGCCGCCGGTGAAACGGCTAAGCCCGACCCCGAGATGGCACCCAGCCATTAGTGCGCGAACTACTAATCACGGTGCCCGATACGTTTCGTACTTATCCCCACAAGCGTATCAGCGGCCCTGCGCCGCCGCTAACTGGATCGCTCTTCGGATACGCGAGCGCCGCCATCCGCCGCTGCGCTATTTCATCAGGAGCCGACCTGCAAATGTCCCAACTCTGATCGGGCGGATATGCGCCCACCACCAGAAAATCATCGCTCGCACTTAGCTTGCAATGTCCCGTTCCCGTCGGCAGCAGAGCCACGTCGCCGGCACTAACAGTGACCTCGTGACAACCCTCGCCGCCTAACATCAACCGCGCCGATCCGCCCGCAAATCCCAGCACTTCGTGCGCAGTTGAATGATAGTGATGATAAGTGAAAACGCCATTGCGCCACTGTGGCGGCCACCCATTCTTCGTAAACAGCGCCTCAAACTTCGCCGCCGGATCGTCGCCGTTCGCACTGATCGCCCCACGATAAAGCAGCACCGGCAATCGTGGATTGTTCGGCATCCATCCGTTCCGTTCGAGCCTCAAAACCTCCGGTTCCGCTCCCCGTGCGCTTCCCATCCCGCCACCTTCCGCTGCAAATGCGCGCAAACTCGAAGATAGTCCCAGAGCAGTGACAATCTGGTTGAAACGCCGGCGGTCGAGGTCCATCGTCATCTCTCCTCATGCCATTGGATGATACAAACCTCGCTCAGGTAGCAGTTCGTATCAATAGGACACGCAATGAGACTGAATTGGGCAGCTACTTGTTATCGCGGAGTTTCATCCCGGCACCCTCAGCGCCCACCGCGTCTTCAACCCGCTCACACAATCCCCAGTTCCTTCATCAAGAACGCATAATCAAATGCAATTTCCTTCAAATAGTCATACCGTCCGCTGGCTCCGCCATGGCCCGCCTTCATGTTAGTCAGCAGCAGCAGCGGATTTCTGTCCGTTTTCAGCGTCCGCAGCTTAGCCACATACTTGGCTGGTTCCCAATACATCACCTGGCTATCATGGAGGCTGGTCTTGACTAACATCGCCGGATAACTTCCCGCTTTCAAGTTATCGTAAGGAGAATAACTCAACATATAGGTAAAGTAACTCGCCTCGTTCGGATTTCCCCACTCCTCATACTCGGGAACCGTCAAGGGCAGGGAAGCGTCCAGCATTGTATTCATTACATCGACAAATGGCACATGCGACAGTACCGCGCGAAATAGATCCGGGCGCAGATTGACCACTGCGCCCATCAGCAGTCCACCCGCCGAACCGCCCTCAATCGCAACCTTAGTCGCATCGCCATAGCCCGCCGCCGTCAAGTGTTCCACCGCTGCAATAAAATCCGTAAACGTATTGCGCTTCACCAGCATCTTGCCCGCATCGTGCCACGGCTTGCCCAGGTCGCCGCCGCCGCGAATGTGTGCATACGCCAATACCACGCCACGATCGAGCAGGCTCAAGCGGTTTGAGCTGAATCCCAGCGGTAGCGAATAACCATACGATCCATACCCATACACATAGAGAGGATTCTTGCCCGTCTCGCGTTTGTCTTTGCGATAGACCAGCGATACCGGCACCTCGACACCGTCCGCCGCCTTGGCCTTTACGCGCTCGCTTGCGTAGAGAGTACGATCAAATCCGCCTGGCACTTCAACTTGTTTGAGCAGTGTCGACTCGCCCGTCTCCGTGTCGTACTCATACACCGAACTCGGCGACACCAGAGACTGATACGCATAGCGGAATGCCCGCGAATCGAACACCCGGTTGATATGCGGATGCGCGCTATACGCCGGCTCGGGAAACGCAATCTCGCCCACCGGCTCAGTCACCGCCGAATCGCCCACGAATCGCCAGATCCTCAGCCGGTCCAGCCCATTCTCGCGATCGCACGCCACATAAAATGCGCTGAAAAGATCCACTTCCTCGAGCATCACATCCTCGCGATGCGGAATCCGTTCAATCCAGTTTTCCCGCTGGGGCGCAGCCACCGGCGCGGTCACAAGCCGGAAATTTCTTCCCTTGTCGTTGGTCCGAATGAACCACATATCGTTGCGATGATCGATCGAATATTCATGCTCGTCCTCGCGCGCGCAGATCACCGTGAATGCGCCTTCAGGCTCGTTCGCAGGCAGAGCCCATGACTCGCTCGCCGTATGACTGGACGACTCCATCACGATAAACTTTCCGTCGCGTGTCCGTCCTGCGCCTACGTTGAACCGCTCATCGTCATCCTGGTAAACCAGCAGGTCCGCCGCGTACGGTGTCCCGCGCATGTGCCGCCATAATTGATACTGCCGCTTCTGTTCCTCGTCCTCTACGGTGTAGAACAGCGTAAAGTCGTCTGCCGCCCACACTACTGAACCCACTCGCTCTACCGTGCCCGGCAGCACTTCGCCCGTATCGAGATCCTTGATCCGCAACGCATATTGCCGGAATCCCGTCGTGTCCACGGTATAAGCCAGCCAACGTCCATCGTCGCTGATGTCGATGGACCCAATGGCAAAGAACGCATGTCCCTGCGCCAATACATTGCCATCGAGATAAATCTCTTCGTTCTCGCGCTCGCCTGGCCCGGCAAAGTCTCCCCGCTTGCGGCACAAAATTGCATACTGCTTGCCCTCTTCCGTGCGCGTGTAATACCACCACACGCCGTCGCGAAAGGGAACCGAAACATCGGTCTGCTTCACGTGGCTCAGCATCTCTAAGTAGAGTTCGTCGCGCAGCACCGCCGTCGGAGCCATGACCGCTTCGGCATACGCATTCTCTGCTTCCAGATACGCCGTTACCTCGGGATTTTCCTTGTCCCGCATCCACGCGTAATCGTCGGTAAGCGTCAATCCATGCAAATGAAATTCAGTGTGTTCCCTGCGGGCAATCGGCGGATTCAAAATGGTCTGCTCAGTCATCTCTTCTAGTGTATTTGGTAGCGCCCGCCTTCACTCTTCTCGGCAAGCGGCCTCAATGTCCGCTCGCGATCACACGTACCAGCCCAAATCACCACACCGCTCGCTAGGGAACCTTTTCACCGCCGCCCGCGTACAATTGGAAGCGATGAAAGGCTTCAATCGCTCGTTTATGACCTCTTTCCGGCTGCTTTTAGCCGTTTGTCTCGCTGTTTCGCCCTCGGTTCTGCTGGCCGAGCGGGTCGATGACCTGCCCAAACCCACTGATTACGTTAGCGATTACGCTCACGTTCTATCTCCCGCCGCCATCGCGCGGCTCGACAGCATTTGCACCCAGCTCGACCATTCCCAGGCCAACGCGCAAGTCGCCATCGTCACCATCCATACCCTCGATGGCGACGATGCAGCCGACTACGCCAGCCGCCTTGAAGACAAATGGAAGATCGGCAAGAAGGGTTCGGACCGCGGCGTTCTCGTTCTGCTCGCCGTTGACGACCACAAGCGCCGCATCGACGTCGGTTACGGTCTTGAAGGCATTCTTCCCGATGCCAAAGTCGGCGACATCGGCCGTGAAATGGTTCCCTATCTGCGAGCCAATGACTTCGATCATGCTGAATTGGTCGCCGTCGGCGAAATCGCCCAGGTTATCGCCGCAGACGCCAAAGTCACCCTCGACGACGAGCCCCTGCAACAGAACACGGTTCGGCGTCCCGTCCACCATGGCGCTTCCATCGGCAAAATCATTGTCATTATTCTGGTACTGCTCTTCTTCGGCGGTTCCTGGCTTTTCCGGCTACTTTTCGGCCTGACCCTGTTCTCCGGCCTTGGCGGCGGACGCGGTGGTTGGGGTGGCGGCGGCGGTTTCGGCGGAGGCGGCGGTGGAGGGGGCGGCTCAGGCTTCGGCGGGTTCGGCGGAGGAGGCTTCGGCGGCGGTGGTGCCGGAGGCGATTGGTAATTTCTTAAGTTGTTTCAGGTGGTCTCATCTATTGGGGCCGGAGGAGAAAGGTACTTTATGCGTCGTGGACTCGTGATTTTTCTCGCTGTAGCTGCCGTCTTCGTGCTGGCAGCGCTGTTCGTGTACGGCAGCTTCGTCAGCGCTCAGCATCAACTCGTCGCCAAAGATGAAACCGTCAAGTCCGCCTGGTCCCAGGTCGACATTCAGTTGCAGCGACGGGCTGACCTCATCCCCAACCTCGTTGAAACCGTCAAAGGCTTCACCAAGGAAGAAAGCACGGTCTTCGGCGACATCGCCAATGCTCGGGCCGGCCTGCTCAATGCCCAGGGTCCTGAAGCCAAAATCGCCGCCAACCACACGCTCGACTCCGCCTTTGGCCGCCTGCTGGCGCTCACGGAAAATTACCCCCAACTCAAGTCGAACGAGCAATTCCTGCGCCTTCAAGACGAGCTGTCCGGCACTGAAAATCGCATCAGCGTCGCCCGCCGCCATTACAACGAGACCCTGCAAGACTACAACACCTTCGTTCGCGAATTCCCCAACAGCGTCTGGGCCGGTATGCTCGGCTTCCACCCCAATAGCGCCTACTTCCAGGCCAGCGAAGCCTCCCGCACCGTCCCGTCCGTGAAGTTCTAGCCCATTCGGGTGCCCCACATCTCGATCTTGAGATGTGGGATACTCCAAGCCCCAAACAAAAAGGCCATCCCCCTGGGGGATGGCCTTTTTAGCGGAACATCAGCTTTGGCGTTATTTGTAGGACGCGATCGCACTGGCCTCGTCGTCGTAGATGTCAAAAACCGTGTACAGCTTCGTTAGCTGCAACACGTCCTTGACCTTCTTCGTCAGGCTCAGCAGCTTCAAGCCGGCAGATTGATTTTTGGCGGTCGTGAAAGCGCTCACCAACTCACCCAAACCCGAGCTGTCGATGTAGTTCACGTCGCCCATGTTGAGCAGAATGTTTTTTGATCCTTTGCTGATCAGATCGCGAATCGCCTCGCGCAATTGCACGCTGCCCTCGCCCAGGGTAATCCGCCCGCTGAGGTCCAGAACGGTAACGCCATCCACTTCACGGGAAGCAATTGTAAGTGCCACTGAAATTCCTCCTTGTTCGAGTCATTACGGTTATAGCACCTTTTACCCGGTGCCTATTGAGAATTGCAACTCGCCAAACTGACCTCAGGACCGGCCATTGCCTGCCACCCGTCCTGAGCCCCACGCGTCTGAGCAGGCCCTTTACGTTTCTGCGCCCGCCGACACTAAATGCTTTACCAGCGTCAATTCGGTCCCCGGATGCAATTGTCGAAAGTGTACCTCATCCATGAAAGAACGGATCAGGAAGATCCCGCGCCCCGTTCCCCGCAGCAGGTTTTCCGGCGCCAGCGGATCGGGAAGCGTCTCCGGGTCCAACCCCTTGCCTTGATCGGTAATCGTGAAAATCAGCGAGGCTCCGTTGTTTTCAAAGCTGGCCGTGATCTCTTTGGCCGGGTCGTATTCGTTCCCGTGCAGCACCGCGTTCACCGCCGCTTCGCGCACCGCCATCGTCACGCGAAAGCATTCATCCTCGTCGAGACCCGCATGACCGGCCAGTTTCTCGGCCATGGCCTCCACCTCGCTCACGCTCTCCATGGTGGACTTCAACGTAATCGTCTGTCGTCCTGCTTTCGGTCCGCTCAAGTGGTCCTTTTACCCGCCTCTTCCGCTACGGCTGCGGGATTCCAAACGCACTTCCGCCCCAGCAGCCTTGCTCGAAGTTTCATGTCTAGAGCTGATTGTGTCAAGAACAGCATAGACTGCTCTTGCATAATTGGATGCCTATAATCGTTCTTCCCACAACCGCACCTCAACCGTCTACACTCACTTCATGCATCCGCGCACTCGAGCCCGCGTCAGTCTCACCGCGTTGCTCGGTACGCCCGTCACCGATGCCCAGGGACACCTGCGCGGCCGCCTCAAAGACATCGCCGTTGCCACCGGCCCCGATGCGGGCAAAGTCGCCGGCCTGGTCCTCAAAACCCGCGCCGGTCTTTCTATCGTTCCCTCTCAGGAAATCATGGAGACCCCGGCCGGCACCCTCGAACTTCGTTCCTCCGGCGCCCTCGTTCCCCTCAAAGATGAGGGCAACTACCTCTATCTCCAGCAAGACCTGGTCGACCGCCAGATCATCGATATTCACGGCCGCAAAGTGGTCCGGGTTAACGACGTCGATCTTGAATGGATGGGCCACGGCGCAGCCCACCTGCTTCGCGTCGCCGAGGTCGAGGTTGGCTTGCGTGGCGCCTTTCGCCGCGTCTTCAAGGGGCTGCTTCCCCGCGCCTCGCTTGAATCCCTTTCCCGCAAGTTCGCACCTCGCGGGATTCCCTGGCAGTTCGTCGACGTCATTGAAGTAGACCCCGCCCGCCGCGTCAAACTCCGCATCGAGTACGAACGCCTCGCCGAGATGCACCCCTCCGACCTAGCCGAAATTCTAGAGGACCTGGCCCCCGCCGAGCGCGAAGCCGTCTTTACCTCCCTCGATGAAGAGGTAGCCGCGGAAACCCTCGAAGAAGTCGATCCCAAGCTGCAAAAAGCTCTCCTCGAAAAACTCGACGAAGAACGCATCGCCGACATCGTTGAAGAGATGGATCCCGGTGCCGCCGCCGACCTCCTCGCCGAGCTTTCAGAGGAACAGTCCGACGCCATCCTCGAAGAAATGGAGCCCGAAGAGCGTCAGGAAGTCGAAGAACTCCTCGAGTTCGATGAGAACTCCGCTGCCGGCTGCATGACCACCGACTTCGTCCACGTCCGTGCCGACGCCACCGTCGCCCAAGCCGTCCACACCTTGCGCGAATTCGATGGCGATCCCGAGTCCGTCACCGCCGTCTATCTCCTCGACGAAAAGCGCATCCTCCGCGGCGTCGTCTCGCTCGCCCGTCTAGTCATGGCCCAGCCGGAATCCCGCCTCTCCGTACTCGCCGAGCCGCGTGTCTTATCTTGTCCCGCCGACCTCCATCAAAACGATCTCGCCGAGATGTTCGACAAATACAATCTCCACGCCCTCCCCGTCGTCGACACGCAAGGCCGCATGGTCGGCGAAGTCCAGGCCGACCACGTCATCAGCTTCCTCCGCGAAAAACTCTGATCTTTTGATCCGGCGACTCAATGCCGGGTGCCCCATGTCTGGATTTTCAGACATGGGATAGCAAGGTCTCCGGCTCCGGTGGATGAAACTCTCTGTGCCCCCGTCGAGTGTCTCTTGCCCAATGGATGAGATCGCATACGCCGGGTGCCCCATCCATTCCGCGCTTTCTGCGGAATGGGTGGGAAAGCGAACCATCTCAATTCTCGCCCATGATAAGCGGTTCTGGTGGGGTCTTTTCGAAGACCGCCCGATGCGCGATACCGCCCAGAACGCCTCCAACAATTGGAGCCACCCAAAACAGCCATAGTTGTTGAATCGCCAATCCGCCTGCAAAAACCGCCACCGCCGTGCTGCGCGCTGGATTCACCGAGGTGTTCGTAACTGGGATGCTGATGAGATGGATCAAGGTCAGGCCGAGCCCTATCGCGATGGGCGCAAATCCTTTGGGCGCGCGCTCATGCGTCGAGCCCAGAATGATCATGAGGAAAATGAACGTCAGAACCACTTCCGTTACAAGCGCCGCCAGCAACGAATATCCATCGGGTGAGCCGCCGGCGAGACCCCGTGTTGCCGGGCCATATCCGTTGACCGCGAAGCCGGCATGCACGTCAAAGCCAGCCTTGCCGCTGGCGATCGCCAGCAGCACACCGCCGGCTGCGATGCCGCCCACAACCTGCGCAATGATGTAACCGGGAAGCTCGCTCCACTTGAACCGCCCCGCGGCTGCAAGTCCTATGCTGACTGCAGGATTGAAATGCGCCCCGCTGACGTGGCCGACGGCGTAAGCGCCCGTAAGCACTGTCAGTCCGAATGCCAATGCCACACCGGCAAACCCGATGCCGAGCGTCGGGTAGCCGGCCGCAAGGACCGCGCTTCCACAACCGCCCAACACCAGCCAGAACGTTCCTAAGAATTCCGCGCACAACCGTTTTCCAATGGGCACAAAAGCTCCTTTTCGGTTTGAGTACATGACCGCTGCGTTTAAATGCGATACATGGGGATGGGATGCAGCCGATTCTGCGCCGCACTGAAAAAGACCACTACCCGCTGATTTGAAAAGAGCCCGACGGTATAGTCAAGTCCGGACTGCAGATGATTTCAAGTTTCGTTCTTGACACACATCAAATGCCTGCGAATAATCCCCTGAAGGTCTGGTTCCGCATTCTTTCCCAACTTGATCCTGATGCGCAGCGGGCAAGCATTCCTACACGAGAGACTGCGCCATTCTCTTTAGATTTGGATTTACCTCAAGCTGCGAACCACTTTGGTGGTGCCAGTTTCGAACGCCGATTTAAGCTGCCGCGGTACATTGTTGATTCAAATCGACGTCCATCGACGCGATCTGAGTAGGTGACGAAAGAATACACGGCATCGCAGACAAGCCAGGAATAACGACCGCAAGTCCTGCTCGTTCCCGATTGCCGCTCCGCAACGGATTGCGCTTACGTCGATGTCAGGTTTAAGCGTGTGCTTCAGCCTGAGCAAGTAGGCATCAAAGCACAGGTTCGTATCTCGACATCTTTTGGCAAGCCGCCCGCTCGTCCCTGCCCAAAGGGCACGAAATCAATCCATTTACGCAAAGACCCGAAAGGAAAAGGAAACCTCATGAAATTTGCTTCCCTGGCTCTGGCGTTGCTTGTTGTACCGATGGCCGGTACAGCCCAACAGCCCAATGAAATCCCCACCAACCTGGCTGGTATTTCCACCATCGCACCGCCGCCTGACGGCTTTGATCCCCTTACTGCCACCGACGCCGACCTCGCCTACTACGGCTTTCCTCCCCGGCCCAACGAAGACTCCGGCGATTATGCGAGCTGGGCCAAAGCCATGACCGCTTCCGCGGAGCGCATCGTTCCCACCTTGGTAGAGACCAACATCTCTCACGGTCCCCGCGTCAATGCCCCCGGATCCACCACCGACACTGACTACTCCTATAACTGGAGCGGCTATGTGAAAAATGGATCCGCGAAGAGTTACGGCAAGTCGTCCTACTCCTTTGTTTACTCCGATGTCACCGTACCCACTGCACAACAGGCGTCCGGCAAATGCACCGGTGGCTGGGACTACGGCTCAGCCTGGGTCGGCATCGATGGAGATGGATCGAACGACGTCCTCCAGGACGGCATCGAGTTTGACGCCTACTGCAAAGGCAGCACCAAGGATTCCTACTACTCCCCGTGGTTTGAATGGTACCCATTCAATGAAGTCCGCATCTCCGGTCTGCCCATCTCCGCCGGAAACGAGTACTACATGGAAGTCTGGAGCACCTCTTCCACCAAGGGACATGCCTACCTGGTCAATGTCACCAAGAAAAAGTCCGTCACCATCAACTTCTCCGCGCCCAGCGGAACCAAGCTGATCGGTAACTCCGCCGAATGGATCACCGAGCGGCCCGGAGTCAACGGATCCCTTGCAACGCTGACCAACTACGGTTCCCAGACCTACAGTGATTCCTTAGGGGAGACTTTTGCAGGCAGCTCCGTCGATCCCGGCAACTCCACCCCCATCATCATGCTCGATAACAACGGCAAAGCCATCTCCTACCCCACCAAGAAGAGCAGCAAGTCCTTCGTCATGAAGGTGGAAGGTTCCGCCAAGTAACCGCTGCAGACCATTCCCATCCAGGCGGCGTCCAACCCGGCGCCGCCGGTTCTATCGCACAATCTCGATTGACTCCTCCCGAAGCGGCGATTTTTGTGCAAACTTGTTCAAAATTGATCAGACACTTTCTCTTTGTGGGACCGATGCTGAGATAAATCTCCCATGAATGCGGAGGTGTGAAACAATCCAGTGATGGTCCAGTTTCCAAAAATCATCCAGGGCGGGATGGGCGTGGGCGTGTCAAATTGGCGCCTCGCTCAGGCTGTTTCCAAGCTCGGACAACTCGGCGTGGTCTCCGGGACCGCGCTTGATCAAGTCTTCGTTCGCCGCCTCGCCGATGGCGACAAAGGTGGCGCCATGCGTCGCGGGCTTGAGGCTTTCCCGTTCCCTGAGATGGCCAAACGCCTGTGGCAAGAGTACTTTGTCCCCGGCGGCAAGGCTCCCGACGCTCCCTATCCGGCCACTCCCATGCACCAGCGTGTCGAGCCCCGCAAGGTTCTTGAGCTCTGCATGGTCGCCAACTTTGTCGAGGTGTTTCTGGCCCGCGAAGGGCACAAAAATCCCGTAGGCATCAATTTCCTTGAAAAAGTGCAACTCCCCCATCTCTCGTCCATCTACGGTGCCATGCTCGCCGGCGTCGGATACGTGCTGATGGGTGCCGGCATCCCGCTTCACATTCCCGGCGTGCTTGACTTCTATGCAGCTAATCAACCGGCTGAATACAAACTTGCCGTTGCCGGCGCCGTCCAGGATCAGGGCGAAGACGTCATGATGCGCTTCGATCCCGCCGATTACGCCGAGGGTCCGCTGCCCCATCTGTCCCGCCCCAATTTCCTGGCCATTGTCTCCTCCAACACCCTCGCCACCACCATGCTTCGCCGTGCCACTGGCCGAGTCAACGGATTGGTCATCGAAGGAGCGACGGCTGGCGGTCATAACGCTCCGCCCCGCGGCAAGCTCCAACTCAACGCCGCCGGCGAGCCGGTTTATGGCGAACGCGATCGCGTTAATGTCGCTGAGCTGCGTGAGCTGGGCGTTCCCTTCTGGCTCGCCGGCGGTTACGGCAACGCCGAACGTCTCCGTGATGCCCTCGAACAAGGTGCTGCTGGAATCCAGGTCGGAACCGCCTTTGCTTTCAGCGAAGAGTCCGGCATGCAAGCCAATCTGAAACAGGAATTACTCTCGCAAGCCGTCGCCGGTGTCGGCGAAGTTTACACCGATCCGCTGGCCTCGCCGACCGGCTTCCCCTTTAAAGTGGCCCAGCTTGAGGGCACATCTTCGGCCTTCAATATTTATCAGGAGCGCAAGAGGGTTTGCGATCTCGGTTATCTGAGAGAGCCCTACGCCGCTTCCGATGGCAAAATCGGCTACCGGTGCGCCGCCGAGCCGATCCAGAACTACCTCTCCAAGGGCGGAAAAATCGAAGACACCGTCGGCCGCAAATGCCTCTGCAACGCCCTGATGGCCAACATCGGTCTCGCCCAGATCCGCAAAGACGCTTCCGTCGAGCCAGCCCTCGTCACTGTTGGAGACGACCTCAATACCATTGCTCAGTTCCTTGCCCCCGGCCGTTCCACCTACTCCGCCGCCGATGTGGTCCAGTCGTTGCTGAACCTGGTCCCGGCCAATCAGGTCCCGGCCGAGCCAGCCGTCGCACCGCGCGAACCCGTTCTGGCCGCCACCGCCTAGTCCGTCAGCCATCCATTCCGCACCTTCGCGAAATGGATGGCTGATCCCTTCACCCCTTCGGAACCGGCGAAGGTCCGCCTCCACCAACAGCCAGCACCCGTGGAATCCGCGACTCCGCCGCCGGCAGGGCAGGGAACGCTGCGTGCGGTTCCGTTTGATACCAGTAAGCTACTGAATAGAAGTCGTCCGCCCGATGATTCGCATGTCCATGCTCGATCGTCACCCGGATCGACTTCTCAAACGTGATTGGGCTCTCCGTATGCCAGCGATAGAGGCACGTCCGTCCCCCAATCCGTTCCGGATCAACCATGTACGGCGCGCCGTTATGCGCATACCCAAACGCCTGCATCCCAAAGTCCCACGCCCCGTTGTAGTAGTCCTCGCTCCCCGTCCCATTAATCGTCGGCAGCTTGTCGCCGTCGATGAAAATCATGTCGTCGCCCTCGCCAAACCACCCATCCTGATTTTGCAGCACGGCATGGGTCACCCCCACAAAATGCCCCTTGCCCTCCGCTTCGAGAAAGACATAATTCCCCACGCCATCGAGGTTCTTCTTGTTGTTCACCAGGTCTTCGTAGTCGTTCTTCCAGTCATCCGTCCACGCCTTGCACGGCGCCGCCTGGCGATACTGCGCATGAAACCGCCCCAACCCCTCCGGCAGCGTCGCCAGCGTCACATAATCCACCGCAAAATACAGGCTGTCCGTCCGCACCTTCCCCTCGTTGGTAAGAGTCAGCTTGGCGGCCCGCTCAAAAGGCATGTCAAAGTACGCGTTCAGCGCCTTGACCGGAGCCACCGCCAGCAATGCTGATTGATAAGAAAAATACTCCCCCAGTCCCAGCCCGAAAAAGTCACCAATCGGCGCCTCCACCGACGGCGTCGATTCTCCATCCCACCAAGCCCTTAGCACCAGGTTCTTCAAGTGATACTTATCCTCTGTCGCGATCGTGAACCACAAGTGCGTCACCACTCCCGCCCCCGTCACATCGAGCAGCGTAGTCGTCTGCCCCGGCTCCACAGGCACTGAATCGTTGTTCCCACCCGTCCGGTCCCAACTCGACGACCGCCGCGTCTTATAGTTCCTGAGCCGTGCCATCGCCACCAGCTCTTCCGGAACCGCCTCGCCCGCCGTCCCGCTCGCCGCTGCCACGCCTGCCTCGGCTCGCGCCGCAGCCAATCCCAGAACGGCTCCAGCAGCAGCCATCGATCCCAGCAACTTCCGTCGCGTCTGAGCCTTACCATCCAATCCCGTCGCATCCATCCCGCATCCTCCTGATTTAGCAAGTAGATCAAAGCCGCACCCGGCCCCACCTGTCAACTCGAATTGCAGACTAGTAATACAGGCTCCGAGCGTCCTTTGGCATCCGGACTTCCAAGCATGCAAAACAAGGCCTGTCATCCTGAACAAAGTGAAGGATCTGCAGTTGATCTTGACGACTTATGTCATCAGCCTCTCAGATCGCGTTGTATATACATATTTGTAGTCTGTACATGTCCGCGCTAATCTGGTAGCGAAGAAGACGAATCATGCCGACCGCCAAGACCCGCGTCGTACCGAAAAACTTCCGCCTTGATCCCGTCCAAATCACTCGTGCCAAGAAAGCGCTAGCAGCCAAGACTGAGACCGAAACAATCGTGCGTGCCCTCGACTACGTTATCGCAGAGGCCGAGCGAAATCGCTCCACCGCCGAAGCCAATGAAAAATTCCTCAAGAGCGGGATTGAGATTCGCGACGCTTCGGCAGCCTGGCCGACTAAATCGTGCCGGTCCTGTTCGATTCCTCGGTCTATATCTCAGCCCTGCGCGCCGGCAGCGATTCCGTCGTAGTCTTGCGGCCATGGGTCAAGGAGTCGCCTTTATGGCTAAGTTCCGTTGCGCTTGAGGAACTCTACGCCGGGGCCAATCCGACCGATCGACAAGTGCTCGATAAACTGGAACGCGACTTCGACAAGGCAAATCGTATATTAACCCCAAGCCTGACTGACTGGACGCTTGCCGGAAAGATTCTTGCCGACGTTGCACAGAAGCATGGATACGAAAAGATCGGAAGGGCGCGCCTCACCAACGATGCGTTGATCTCGACCAGCGCGGCCCGCAACGGCATCACCGTGATTACGACGAATTCCCGCGACTTCGCGCTCCTGGCCGAGTTTTGCCCCCTTCAATGGCAAGTCGAAACACTGTAGCAATCTTGCGTTCCAGCCGCCCCATTCCTCCTTTAAAATCAATTCACTCGCTGCCGCACCGATTACATCGCACCCCAAAAAGACCAAAACGAAAGGTCCGTCGATGCCTCGCTTCCTCCTCCGCTACGCCCTCGTCCTCTTCCTTACCGTCCTGGCCGCGTCCGCTCAAACCACCCCGACCAAAGACCAAGCCAAGCCCCTTTATCCCGACTACCCCAGCGAAACTCCCGCCGTACTCCAGCCCTACGACTCGACCTTTGACTTCGCCCGCCGCACCGTCATGATCCCCATGCGCGACGGCGTCAAACTCCACACCGTCATCCTCATTCCCCGCGCCGCCCAGCACGCCCCCATCCTCTTCACCCGCACCCCTTACAGCGCCGACCAGCTCACCACCCACTCGGCCAGCTCCCACCTCGGGCCCAATCTCTACGGCTACGACAACGCCACCGACGTCATCGTTGAGGGCGGCTACATCCGCGTCGTCCAGGACATCCGCGGCAAATACGGCTCCGAGGGCGACTACGTCATGAACCGTCCCCTCCACGGCCCCCAGAATCCCACCCCGGTCGACGAATCCACCGACACCTACGACACCATCGAATGGCTGGTGAAAAACATCCCTGAGTCCAACGGCAAGGTCGGCATCCTCGGCATTTCCTACGACGGATTCCTGCCCCTCATGGCCCTCGTCAACCCTCACCCCGCCCTCAAAGTCTCCGTCCCCATGAACCCCATGGTTGACGGTTGGATGGGTGACGACTGGTTCCACAACGGCGCCTTCCGCGAACAGAACATGCCCTACATCTACGAGCAGACCGCCACCCGCTCCAATGACGCCAAATGGTGGACTTCTCACTTTGACGACTACGACGAGTACATGTCCGGCCCCTCAGCCGGGGAACTCGGTCGCCGCCACGGCCTCGAGCAGATCGGTTTCTGGAAGAAGATGATCGAGCACCCCGCCTACGATGCCTTCTGGTCCGATCAGGCTCTTGACAAGATCCTTGCCGCCCAGCCCCTCAAGGTTCCCGTCATGCTCGTCCACAGCCTCTGGGATCAGGAAGACATCTATGGCGCCCTGGCCGTCTACAAAACCATCAAGCCTCTCGACAAGGCCAACGACAAGGTCTTTCTCGTGCTCGGCCCCTGGCATCATGGGCAGGAGATTGAAGACGCCGCGTCGCTCGGCCCCATCCGCTTCGGCAGCGACACCGGGACTTGGTTTCGCCAAAATGTACTCCGGCCCTTTCTCGACCGTTACTTGAAAGACGACCCGCAACCCGCTCCAATCGCTCCAGTTACAGCCTTCGAAACCGGCGTCAACCGCTGGCAAGCCCTGGCCGTATGGCCCACGGCCCCGGCCATGAAACCCCTCTACTTCGAGCCTGGTCTCAAACTGGCTGTGACCCTCCCACCCGAAGCCCCCAGCCCCGTCTCCAGCACGGGCTTGGCCTCAGACTACGACGAATACGTGAGCGACCCTGCCCATCCCGTGCCCTTCCGCACCCGTCCCAGCCAGCCCATCGGCTACGATCCACCGCTCACCTGGGTCCAGTGGCTGGTCGACGATCAGCGCGAATTCTCCGGCCGCACCGACGTCCTGACCTACACCTCAGACGTGTTGCGCGCCCCCGTCCATATCACGGGCCAGCCCATCGCCAACCTCGTCGCCTCGACCAGTGGCACCGACTCCGACTGGGTGGTCAAGCTCATCGACGTCTACCCCGACGAGGTCGCCGGCCAACCCAACCTCGGCGGCTACCAGCTACCCATCGCTGAAGACATCTTCCGTGGCCGCTATCGCCAGAGCTTCTCCGCTCCCCAGCCCATCGAGCCAGGAAAGCCCCTCGCCTACCGATTCGCGCTTCCCCCCGCCAATCACGTCTTTCTTCCCGGACACCGCATCATGGTCCAGGTTCAATCCAGTTGGTTCCCCCTCTACGACCGCAACCCCCAGACTTTCGTCCCCAACATCTTCTGGGCCCAGCCCGCCGACTATCAAAAGGCCACCCAGCGCATCTACCACACCCCCACTGCGGCCAGCTCCATCGAGCTGCCCGTGGTCACAACAAACTGATTTTGGTTCGAAGATTCGCGAAGGAATTGAATTCGGGGTTTACACGGAACAGGGGACCCTCCTCCGGATATTTCCGGCATGGGAACGCACGAACCCTGATTGACCTTCTTTTGAAACAGGCCTACATCCGCTGGCTCGGGGTATCGCGCCAATCCTTCAGCTTGAACAAAGCCTCCAACTCCTGGATGCTTCTTTCCCGCCGAGCCTTGATCACGGTGCCGTGCCAGTCCACCAGCAGGATCAGCACCACGCTGGCAATAAATTGGATGGTGATCAATCGAGCGGGAGAATCGCCGATATTGGTCCAAAAAGCGAGGATTATGCGCGAAAACATAGCCCTTTTTCCCTCGTTTTCTTGATCGGCAAGCTTGCGCAGACCATGAGAAACAAGCAAAAAAACGGATGTTAGCGGTGTTTTCTCGCGAAAAGGGGCGCTCACAACCCCTTTTTAATCAGCGTATTTGTTAGATTTCCCTCAGATTTGAGGTCTCTAAGGTCTCGCCGTGCATTATCACGGTTGTGGAGCTATAACTCTATAAGAATCAATTATTTAACGGATAGAGTTCCGTCGAAACTGTTCCCGCGTAACGCTCTAGATTCCCAATACCGCTCGCTGCGCCGCAAAAATCCCGGTCATTCCAGCCTCTGCCAAGTCAATCAATTCGTTCAACTTAGCCCGCGAATAGCTGCCTTTTTCAGCGGTCGCCTGGGTCTCGACCAGTCCCCCATCGGCCGTAATCACCACGTTCATATCTACCTCAGCCTGCGAATCTTCCTCATAACAAAGGTCTAAGAGCGCAGTCCCCCCCACAATGCCCACCGAAGTCGCCGCCACCAACTGCTTCAGGGGACTCGACTTAAGCGTCCCCGCCTTGACTAAGGCATTTAACGCCAGCGCCAACGCCACCGCCGCTCCCGTAATGGCCGCCGTCCGCGTTCCCCCGTCGGCTTGAATCACATCGCAATCGAGGATCACCGTGCGCTCTCCAAGCGCTTGCATATCAACGACTGAGCGCAAACTTCTCCCAATTAACCGCTGAATCTCGTGGGTCCGACCGCCGATTTTCCCCCGTTCGCTCTCCCGCGGCGTCCGCGTCACCGTGGATCTGGGCAACATGGCGTACTCCGCCGTCACCCACCCCCGGCCAGAATTCCGCAGCCACCCCGGCACCCCCTGTTCAATCGTGGCGTTGGTCAATACCCGGGTATTTCCCAGCGACACAAGTACCGATCCCTCCGCGGTTTGCACGAAATCGGGCGTAAGGGTAAGGGTACGGAGCTGGGCGGCAGCCCTGCCCCCCGGACGAAAGAAATCACGTTGCGCATGCATAAACGCCATTGTACGAGTTGCATCTTGACAGAAGAAACTGCCAATCCCTCCTTGGGAATAACCGAAATGGCTGAATCCGAAATGGGAATTCCCTTTGTCATTGATAACAAACAGGTTCGTGGCGATGCGCAGCAGGTCGGTTCCATTTTGGGAGAATTGTCCGGCATGGGCTTCTTCTCCGATTTTGTCATTCGACGGCATTGGTGGTTCCTTATCAGGAACTTAGCGGCGGTGTCCTACTTTGGCACGCGACGTGTAATAGAACAGGCAAAGAAACAACGAAACAGGCCCTGACGGGCAATCAGACAATCACTTCTTACAAGCACGAAAGAGGACGTCATGCAACCAATGAAATGGAATTCAACCGCCGATGAGGGTGATCGTCGCCGCGTCGAGGCAGTCGTCGAAACCTTGGCGTCCGTACGCAATCCAGGTGAGAGCGTAGCCGAGCTAGCCCACGATGCTCGCAACATGGTGACGGCACTGGCGCTCTACTGTGATCTGCTGGAAGAACCCGGCGTGCTGAACGCGTCCTTTCTGCACTATGGCAGCGAATTGCGACTGGTTGCCACGGCCAGCCGCCGGCTGGTTGAAAAACTGGTGCTTCTCGGCTCCCGCGATTCTAATGTTGATTGCACATTTCAGGCAGAAAGACCGACCAGACGCCAGCTTCCTACAGCGGGCCCATTACTTTCGGGTGCAGCAGCGAGTCGTCCATCCGACCGTTTACCCGGCGATTCGATCCCCGATCTGAACCAGGAATTGCTGGCAAACCGCACGTTGCTGGCGGCCATGGCTGGTCCGTCCATTGCACTTGATGTCAAGACCAGCGGCGGCGCACGGCCCGTTAGGTTGTCGGGCGAAGACCTGACCCGCGTGCTGGTGAATCTAGTCAAAAATGCCGCGGAAGCCATGCGGCGCGGTGGCCATATACAAATCGAGCTCTCCGAATCCACCTCGACGGATGGCAACTCCAAGTTGTTGTTAACGCTTGAAGATGACGGCCTCGGAATCCCGGCCGAAAGGCTTGAAACAGTCTTCGAGCCAGGTTTCACGACCCATTCGAGCGAAGGCGAGGCCAGCAGGGTGGAACAAGGCGGTTGGCCTGCGATTCATCGCGGGTTGGGGCTTTCGATCACGCGCTCCATCATCGAGGCGGCCGGAGGACGGATTCTCGCCTCCAACGCAACCCCGAAGGGTGCCCGATTCGCGATCGAACTGCCCGTTCTGACACGTTGAAGTCATCATTCGAACTTTCCTGCGTTTCTTAAAGCACGACTAATTACCTTAACCGTTCACCAACCGTGCATAAGGCGAATACAATGCTTGCAACAGTCTTCAATACCAATCACGTGGAGTTCATCCCTCAAGTCGCAGAGTCCGCAATCCGACTGCACCTGCTCGTTGTCGACGCCGATGCCGCGGTCCGATCGGCCTGCGCCGAAATTGCCGCCAGCCTGGGCTATGCGGTTGATAGTACCGGCGACCTTAACCAGGCGCGCACCCAGCTTCGTGGCCATGCTACGGATATCCTGCTGGTCAACCTGCCCGCAGGGAACAACCATGGCCTTGAACTGGTCTCCGAAGTAAAGACGCTCTATCCCCAGACAACCGTGATCGCCATGACTTCTTCAGGCTCGGTGAATGCGGCGGTTGAAGCGATGCGTTGCGGCGCCTCAGATTACCTGGCCAAACCCTTCGCCATGGATGAGCTTTCGACCGTGCTCGATCGGGCGTCGTCCAACCATCTTACCGACGCCACGACACGGCAATTGAGAGAGCGCTTGCGGCTGTCGCAGGGGTTAGGCGCGATGATCGGCCGGTCAGGAGAGATGGAAAAGCTCTATCGCATTCTTTCCAAGGTGGCGCAGAGTTCTCATCCCGTCTTGATTTTGGGCGAAAGCGGAACCGGCAAGGAACTGGTGGCTCACACCATCCACGCCTATGGTCCCAACTCCCAGAAGCCCTTTCTTCCGGTGGACTGCGGTTCGCTCGTTCCCACTCTGATCGAGAGCGAATTGTTCGGTTATGTCAAGGGCGCATTCACGGGCGCTAATCGTTCCAAGGACGGTCTGCTCGTCTCGGCCGAAGACGGAACGGTATTTCTGGACGAAATCGGCGAGCTCTCGCTCGACCTGCAGGCTAAGCTTCTGCGCGCTTTGCAGGAGAGAGAGGTGCGGCCGGTAGGGGCCACGCATCGTGTCCCGATCAAGGCCCGGATCGTAGCCGCCACCAACCGGGATTTGGCGGTCATGGTCGAAAAGGGCAGCTTCCGCAAGGACCTGTTCTATCGGCTGAACGTGGTGAATTTACGGCTGCCGTCGTTGCGCGATCGCCGCGAAGATATCCCCTTGCTGGCAGCGCATTTTCTTGACCGCATCAGCCGCGAGCACGGAAAGAAATTTACCTTGAGCGACGAAGCTCTGCGCACCATGATGCGCTATGACTGGCCGGGCAATGTCCGCGAATTGGAAAACGCTGTGGAGCGCGCTTGCACAATGTCGTCCGGGCCGATCCTGCATCTGGGAGATCTGCCCACCCAATTGCAGCAGCAGGGGCTCGAGGCGCGACGGATTACCGAGACCACGGTCGAGTCGGGTCCCGATAACTCAGCAGCCGGCATGACCACCTTGGCCGAACTCGAGCGTCAGGCCATCCTGGGAGCTATTCGCACTCTCAACGGCGATAAGTTGCAGGCGGCTAAACTGCTGGGCATCGGCAAGACCACGCTTTATCGCAAGCTCAAAGAATACGGCATTGCCGATCAGACACACGACGATTAGCACACGACGATTAGCACACGACGAGCAACCGCCCGCTGCGGGATCGGTGCAATCCGCCGCCGCTCCATTCATCATTCACGTTTCTACGCAAGCATCATTGCTGTGCAAACTAGCTGGCTGTGCGCGAGCGATAAGGAGTAACAAATGAGTATTCTATTGGTTACCGGAATTGAAGGAGCGCGCAACTGTGCCGATATCGTAGCTGGACAACTGGCCACAGAGATTCTGATCGCGCAAGGGCGCAAGGAGGCCTTGGCCGCATTACGCCAGCGTGAGTTTACGGCGGTGGTGGTTGACGAGACCATGGCCGAGTGTGACCCGGCGGCCGCCGAAGCGATCTGGGAGCGCGCAGGGCTCGCAATTCCCTTGCAGATCAACTTCGCGGTCTCCGGCGCCGCGCGTCTCACCCGTGAACTTCGCGCTGCGATGCATCGCCGGGAACGCGAACAGACGCTAGCGCATCGGGCAGCGGCAGCGGCCATAGAATCAGAGTTGAAAACCACCGTGGCCGGTTTGCTGCTTCATTCGCAACTGGCCCTGTCCGGCAGTGAGGCATCGTCTCCTATTGCGGAGAAGCTGCGCATCGTTGCCGATCTGGCCATTAACCTGCGTCGGCAGTTGAGTTCCACAACCCCGCCTGCACACGAAACGTTGGTTTAATGCATGTAACCCTTCCGCGCAGCGAGAGCGAGGATCTGCCAGGAATTTCGAACAGTTTTATGCGTTGCACGCGCATCGCCGGGGCTTGATCGGCTCCGGCGTTTTTTCTGGTCTCACTTTCATTGGAGGCTGATCCAAGCACGTGTCGTAAGCTTTCAAAAGGATGAATCACTCGGCGGTTTTGCTTATCGATTGTCCCGACCGGCTAGGGCTCGTAGCTCGCGTTTCCTCGATGCTCTATGCGCACGGGGCCAACATCCTGCATGCCGATCAGCATCGCGATCATGACCTGGGACTTTTCTTCATGCGTGTCGAGTGGTCGCTTGATGACGCGGCATTGCCGGCAGGTTTCGACCTGGATAAATTCCGGATTGATTTTACGGAGTTGGCCAGAGAGTTGGAGATGCACTGGCACTTGAGTTCGTCCATTCAGCGGCCGCGAGTGGCGCTGTTTTGCTCGCAGTATCTCCACTGCATGGCCGACCTTTTGTATCGCTGGCACACGGGTGAGCTACCCTGCGAGATTCCGCTTATCGTTTCCAATCACCCCGCGGTGGCGGACCTGGCTGGCTTTTACGGCATCCGTTTTGAGCACATCCGCGTCATGGGTGGGGCGCGCTCTCAAGCGGAGGCGAAGCAACTTGAACTTCTGGAGCGCCACGATGTCGAAGTGGTCGTGCTGGCGCGTTATATGCAGATTTTGTCACCGCAGTTTGTAGCCCGTTATCCTTCGTCCATCATCAATGTGCACCATTCATTTCTGCCCGCATTCACGGGTGCAAAGCCTTATCACGCTGCCCACGCGCGCGGCGTCAAGCTGATCGGTGCGACCAGCCACTATGTCACTGAGGTGCTCGACGATGGGCCGATCATCGAGCAGGATGTGACGCGGATCTCGCACCGTGATCAGGTAGACGATCTGGTCGCACGCGGACGCGACCTCGAGCGCATCGTGTTGTCGCGCGCGGTGCGCTGGCATCTCGATCGTCGCATTCTCTGTTATGGCAACAAGACGGTGGTGTTTGATTAGTTCCAAACCGGAAAGACAAACCGCAGCCCTGGACTGTGAAATCTAGCTGGCCGGTGATTTGATCGTCGCTGGGTGATCCTGCTGGCCTTAGGTGGATTCTTTGGCAACTTCGTACTGTCGCTCACCGATCACGCGGCGAATGGATTCCTTGCGCGCACGGAATGGATTCCTGTATTTTCATCTGCATTCGCAACAGGGTTTCTGATCTGCCGCTGCAACTTATTTCACTCGGAACCCCACTAAGAAGTTGCTTCGAGAAGGGCGCTTAGTTCCTTCAGATCTTTCACGACGATCTGACGCGCATCTACATCGAGAAGCCCCTCGGCCTGCAGGCGCATCAAGTTTCGGGAAATCAATTCGCGTACAGTTCCGAGCTGATTCGCGAGTTCCTGGTGGGTTCCCGGTAGTTGAAGCTCGATTCCTCGTTCGGTCTTTTTACCATCACTTTGAGCAAGCTTGACCAGGACTGCAATCAACCGCTGGCGAATGGTCGTGAAAGAGAGCTCTTCAATGATGCCAACGAGACGGCGAAGCCGGGCGCCGACAACTTTGAGTACCTTGAGCGAGACCTCGGGATGCTCCATGCAGTACGCCTGGAAGTCCCGCCGTGAAATGAAGGCAATTTCTGTTTCCTCGATCGCAGAGGCAGAGGCCGGGAAAGGGCCTCCGTCAAAAACCGGCAATTCAGCAACGGTTTCGCCCGGCACGTTCACTGCGAGCACCTGTTCGCGGCCATTCACGGAAGTCTTGAAGATGCGAACTTTGCCGCGCGCGATAATATGCAGCCCATTGCATGGCTCACCCTCTGAAAACAGCGATTCGCCCGAACTGAAGAGTTTGCGCACGGATCGAAGAGCCAGGGTTTGCAACTCGGCCGCAGAGAGGCTAGAGAAGAGGGCGGTTTTGCCAAGTGCGGTTGCCAGGTCGGTACGTTCGGTGCTCACCCAGCGAATTCTATCAGCCTAAGACCTGCTCACTGCATTCGATCGAGTGTCGCTGTCTGATGGGTTCACTTGAGAACGCAATCGTGGGTGGCGGAGCGAGAATCAAAATGGAAGATGTGAGCAATGTGGTTTCACACTCGGCTCAAACTGAATGATCCTTCAGTTTGTGAGACTCCAAGTGACTAAAGTCGCTGTGGCTAATCCAGCACTCGCCTTAAGCTCAAGTTCGAGGAGATCGATATGCAACTAACTTCGCAAACCGTTCGTGAAATCGCGCTGGAACAGCCGTCTTCAATTCGTGTCTTTGAACAGTTTGGAATTGACTATTGCTGCGGAGGACGAAAGCCCCTGGCGGAGGCATGTAGCGCAGGGAACCTTGAAATCGATGCCGTGATCGCAGCCTTGGAAGAAGCGTCGCGGGCGCCACAGCAGAAGGATGAAACCTGGTCCGAAAAGCCTTTGGAAATACTGATCGCCCACATCGTGGCAACGCACCATGCTTATGTGAAGCGCGAGTTGCCGCGACTGGAGATGCTGGCCGATAAGGTTGTCAATCGTCATGGCTTAACGAAGACTGAGTTGCCGGTGATTGCGGCCACGCTTGCGCAACTCGACGAAGAACTGAAGAAACATCTGGCGAAGGAGGAAACGGTTCTGTTCCCCTATATCGTTGCTCTGGAGAAGTCCATTGCTACCGGGACCCCCAAACCACTCAGTTGCTTCGGGACGGTGGCTAATCCGATCGCGATGATGACACAGGAACACGATGCGGCAGGGACTTTGCTTGCGGGACTCCGCACGCTTAGTGGGAACTTTATCGCGCCACCCGACGCTTGTCCGACGTTTCACGCGTTCTATGACGGCCTGAAGGAATTCGAACAGGATCTCCACCAACACATTCACCTGGAGAACAATATCCTGTTCCCGCGGGCCATTCAAATGGAGGCCTCTACGCAATGATGTCAATGAACTCTTGCGATGTCGTATGTCAACTTCTGCTGCACGCGAACCGGTAGCCAATAGTTGGCTACCGGTTCAGCTGGCATCGACAGTTTACCCGTTAAAGCGCCACGGTTACAGCTTTGACTTCGGTGTAGTTGTTGAGTACCTCTTCGCCCATCTCACGTCCCCAGCCGGACTGCTTGTAGCCGCCGAAAGGCAACGAGGCGTCGAAGACATTGTGGCAGTTGACCCACACCGTTCCCGCTCTCAGACCGCGGGCCACCTTGTGAGCCAGGCTCAGATTCTGCGTCCACACGGAGGCGGCCAGTCCAAAAACCGTGTCATTGGCGCGCTTCACAATGCGTTCGACATCATCATCGGAGAAGGGAACCGCGCAAACCACGGGCCCGAAGATTTCTTCCTGCACCACCTTCATGCGGGTATTGGTATTGGTCAGCACCGTTGGCCGCACGAAGTAGCCGCGCTCCACGCCCGAAACCGGGCCGCCGGCAGAGATGTGCGCACCTTCCGCGATGCCCGACTCGATGTATCCCACGACCTTGCGATATTGCTCATCGCTCACCAACGGACCCATCTGACACGCAGGATCGAGACCGGGTGCAAGCTTGATGTCGGATGCGATATTGCTGACGCCTTCTACTACCCGGTCAAAGACTTTTTCGTGGATGTAGAGGCGTGATCCGGCGCAGCAGCATTGACCGTGATTGAAGAAAATGGCGCTCGATGTGCCGGAGATGGCCTGTTCGATGTTGGCGTCGGGAAAGACGATGGCCGGCGATTTTCCGCCCAGTTCCAACGTGACTTTCTTGAGATTCCCGGCAGCAGCTTTCACAATCAGCTTGCCCACTTCGGTCGATCCGGTGAAGGCGACCTTGTCCACCAGTTCATGCGCGGAAAGCGGTGCGCCGGCTTCTTCGCCGTAACCAGTCAGCACGTTGACGACGCCGGGCGGGAAGCCGGCCTGGTCGAACAGTTGCGCCAAACGGAGGCCGGAGAGCGGAGTTTGCTCGGCCAGTTTCAAGACCACGCAACAGCCGCAAGCCAGCGCGGGCGCCAGTTTCCAGGCCGCCATCAGCAGCGGGAAGTTCCAGGGAATAATCTGGGCCACAACCCCGATAGGCTCTCTCACCGTGTAGGAATGGAAGTCATAACCAGCGGAAAGCGGCAGAGTTTTGCCGGAGATTTTTGTGGCCCAGCCGCCCATGTAGCGGAACATGTCGACTGCCAGCGGAACGTCGGCTACGCGAGCCACGGAGAAGGGTTTGCCGTTGTCGAGCGATTCGAGTTCGGCGAATTCTTCGAGATTCTCTTCGAGCAGATCAGCCAGTTTCCATAGCAGGCGGCTGCGTCCGGAGGGCGACATGCGTGCCCAGGGACCCTCGTCGAAAGCACGGCGCGCGGCTAACACGGCGCGATTCACGTCTTCTTCGTCGGCTTGGGGAACGTACGTGATGACTTCGCCATTGGCGGGATTGTAGACCGGGAAGGTCTTTCCGGAGGCCGCTGCGACGAAGCGGCCATCGATGAGCATGCGGTGATCAGTTTGAACAAAGTCGGCGGTGCGCCCGCTGACGCGGGGATCGATGGAAACGGTTGCCATAGTCTCTTAACCTCGGGTGCTATGGGTCATGGCGCCGTGGGTGCTTTTATGAGCCCGGATGAGAAGGAAGACGAGCAGGAAGTGATCCGGGACGGCGCATGCCGCAAGGCACGAAGGAACACTACCACCGCAGACTCAGGGTTGGCCAGTGGCACGCTCAGATCGAGCTCGTCTGAGGCTGTCTTTTCGGCATTCGTCAGCTCGCCAGTCCAGCCTTCGTCGCGCCTTCCACTTCGATCAATTTGCCGCTTTTGACGTCATAAATGTAGCCGTAGATAGGAATCGAGCGGGGTATGAGCGGATGATTACGAATCCGCAACACGTCGTCGATGACGGCCTGCTGCCGGTCACGAATGGGAAGCCATTCGATGAACTCGCCGGCGCGCGAGCCTGGTCCCTTGCCTACATCGTGAAATCCCGAAGAGGTCAGTTCGGCCGTCTCAAGGCTGTTGGCAAGTAACCCGCGGATCACTTCGTCGGTAAAGAATTCCATTCCGCAATCGGTGTGATGAACGACGAAGAACTCGCGCGTGCCAAGCAACTTGTAGCTGATGACCAAGGATCGAATCGCGTCGTCACTGGCGCGCCCTCCAGCATTGCGAATCACGTGCGCATCACCCTCGGCGAGCCCTGCGTATTTGGCAGGATCGAGGCGCGCATCCATGCAGGTGAGAACTGCGAAATGGCGCGCGGGAGGCAGCGCAAGGCTTGCCTTGTCTCCAAACTCCGCGCTGTATTTCTGGTTTGCTGCTGCGACTTCATTGACAACATTGCTCATGCATTGCTCCTGTTTAGATCCGCTCTCAGCTTCGTGTCCTTGATTTGTCGCCGATCAATCGGCACCTTCGAGTTTTACCTGGTGAATGGGCAGATCCCAATGGTTGGCGGTCAGTTCCCAGCGGCGATCTTCATCGTGCTTGAACTGTGCCTGATCAGGGAAGATATGCTTTGCCACATCCTCCTCCGACTGGCCCGGCGGTGCGTCATAGGAAGCGCGCACGATCACGACACGATAATCCCAGCGCGAACTTTCGTCGGTGTGCAGCCCCGGCGCCCACACGGTGAAGTCTTTCACGTAGCCCAACTGCTTTTGCCGCTCCAGAATGGCGATCTGGTACTTCTTGAAGATTTGCCACCATTCGTCCTTGTGGCCATATTGCACCCGGTAGACCCATTCCTCGACGAACGGCTTTTGACCGGGCGCGCTTGCTTGCTGTGCTTTGGTTGCGATTGGTGCCGCTACGATGGCT
>Ga0302140_10000264_pt1 | contig 64300 bp, 42 predicted proteins | sample I_Bog_E1_1_FD_202095 | JGI IMG/M metagenome (GOLD analysis project Ga0302140, IMG submission 202095) | Peat permafrost microbial communities from Stordalen Mire near Abisko, Sweden - I_Bog_E1_1 | ecosystem: Environmental > Terrestrial > Soil > Wetlands > Peat | place: Sweden: Abisko, Stordalen... | reverse complement strand
TGACCGAGGTGCTGCTGCTGGCGAGGCTGACGCTGAAGCCGCCCGTGGCTGCAGCCGCGTTCAGGGCTACCGTGCAGGTATCTGTGCCCGCGCCGGTGACAGAGGCGCTGGCGCAGGTGAGCCCGGTGAGCACTGGAACGCCGGTGCCGGTGAGAGCGACCGTTGCCGTTGGGTTGGTGGACGAAGTGCTGGTAATGGCCAACTGACCCGATGCCGCGCCCGCGGTTGCTGGGTCGAAGCCGACGCTCAGGGTGGCCGTCTGGCCAGCGGTGAGCGTGAGCGGGAAGGTTGCGCCAGAGACTGAGAAGCCGGTCCCGGTCAAGGTTGCCGCATTGATGGTCACAGCCGAGGTACCGGTCGAGCTCAAGGTGACAGACTGCGCCGTCGCTGCCGTATTCACAGAGACACTACCGAAAGAAACCGCGCTTGAGCTGATGCTCAGGATGGGCGTAGCTGCGTTCAGCTGAAGGGCGAAGCTCTCAGAGACGCTGCCTGCGCTGGCCTTGACGGTGGTGGACTGAGTGGTGGTGACCGCGGTTGCGGTAGCCGTAAAGGTTGCGGTGGTGGCGCCGGCCGGCACGGTGACCGAGGCCGGAACCGTGACCGAGGTGCTGCTGCTGGCGAGGCTGACGCTGAAGCCGCCCGTGGCTGCAGCCGCGTTCAGGGCTACCGTGCAGGTATCTGTGCCCGCGCCGGTGACAGAGGCGCTGGCGCAGGTGAGCCCGGTCAATGCCGCAGTTGTTGCGGCCCCAGTGCCACTGAGGGAGACCGTTGCTGTTGTGCCGTTCGAGCCGTTGTTATTGCTGGTAATCGTCAGCAGCCCTGTGGCCGTGCCGGCAGTGGTCGGATCAAACTTCACGCTCAATACTGTCGCTTGTCCAGGATTCAACGTAACGGGGAAGGTCGCACCCGACACGGTGTAGCCTGTTCCGGAGATCGTGGGAGCGTTGATCGTCAGAGGCAAGTTTCCGGTAGAGCTGAGGGTCAACGATTGAGCGGTGGGGGTGTTGAGCGCCACGCTTCCGAATGAGGCGGTGGTCGCGCTGAAAGTGAGGATGCGCGTTGCCGCGAGGAGGTTGAGAGCGGCGCTCTTGGAGACCCCTCCGTCACTGCCCGTGAGTGTGACGACCTGGGCAGTTTGATTCCACCAATTTACGATCGCCGTGAAACTTGCATTGGTTGCACCCGCAGAAACCTTTACCGAGGCGGGCACCGTCACCAAAGAATTGTTGCTGGCCAGAGTGACGGTTGAGCCGGCGCTGGGAGCAGCAGCGGTGAGCGTGGCGGTGCAGGCGACCTGCACCCAACCGGTCGTGGTCGAAGGGGAGCAAGTCAATGCGCTGAGTGCGGGTGTGGTTGCGCCGAAGGTGGCCGCTGGGAAGATGCTGATCAGCATAAGAACCAGCAAGCACATGCAGTGGCGACTGGGCGGTTGCGCCTGAGGGGGCGAAAGACGGCATTGGCTTTGCCGTGAGGAATCGATAGAGGAAAGCGAATTTGGCAGAACAAATCCGGCTTTCGAAGGGCAGCCTATAAATTTTCCGAACATGAACTCACCTCTGCAAAACCAATCCTGCACCCCAGCTTCTTCTGCCGTTAATGCACGTAGCGAAAGTTTGCTAGAGACATCATCGGCATAAATCGTCCGTAAAGCTGTGATATAACGCACAAATGGTGTACTTTTTTTGTTACTTTTTGCTAAATATAATTACTTTAGTTGTATTTTTCTTAAGCGATTGATTACAAGATAGTTACGTGATACTAAAATATGCAAAGATTAGGAATTTGAAATCCTAAACAAGCTTGGATGTCGATGATTCTAAAGGAAAACAGCATAATAGTAACCTCTAGTATGGTTACCATAGTTTTATTCCCTTGAGTGGGCTCTTAGGGGGGAGTCGCGGGAATTGCCGATGCCTGCGGGACAGCAGCATCTGGACAGTGACGCAATTACGCCCGCTCCCAGGCAATCTGGGAACGGGCTGCCAAGTTGTCAATTATCAGGGAATCGTTACGGAAAACATGTTGGAGGGAGCGCTGAGAGCTCCGGAGGAGTCAACGCTTTCCACGATATACGCATAGGCGGAACCGGCCGCAACGGTGGAGTCGACATAGGCTGTCTGGGTGTCGACCGTGGAATTGAGTACCGTATAGGACGAGCTGCCATTGATGGCGCGGAATACCTTATACCCGACAATGGGAACAGCGGAGCTGGCGGGGGCAGCCCAGCTTAGGCTTACGGAATAGGCTACGGTGACCCCTGTTCCGCTCAGTGCAATGGAATTCGTAGTGCTGGTGGAAGAGTTGCTGGTAAGGGTCAACTGACCAGTTGCTGCAGCAGCTGAGGTAGGCTTGAAGCCGACGGTCAACGTAGCGGCCTGGCCTGGGCTCAGGGTGAGCGGAAACGTGACTCCGGAGATCGAGAAGCCGGTTCCTGTCAGTGTAGCCGCGCTTACGGTTACTGCACCGGTACCGGTGGATGTGAGTGTGACGGACTGTGCCGTTGCTGCAGAATTCACGGTTACATTGCCGAATGAGACATTTGTGGCACTGACGCTGAGGGTTGGGACCCCGGCGTAGAGTTGCAATGCCAGGCTCTCCAGAACGCTTCCGGCGCTCGCCTTCAGGGTAACGGCCTGTGAGGTGGTCACTGCGGCGACGGTCGCGGTGAAGGAGGCGCTGGTAGCCCCTGCTGCCACGGTGACCGTGGCCGGAACCGTTACTGCGGAGTTGCTGGCCGACAAGCTCACGCTCAAGCCACCGCTGGGGGCAGGCGCGCTCAGTGCCACGCTGCAAGCATCTGTCGCTGCGCCCGTAATGGATCCGCTGGCGCAGGTCAACCCGCTCAAAGCCGGAGCAGGAGCTGCGGTTCCGGTTCCGGTCAGGCTGATCGCGGCCGTGGTTCCACTTGAGCTGTTGTTGTTGCTGGTGATGGTCAGCGTGCCAGCCACAGCGCCTGCTGCGGTGGGATCGAACTTGACGCTCAACACCGTTGTTTGTCCTGGATTGAGGGTGAGCGGGAAAGTGGTTCCCGAGACGGTGAAGCCGGTGCCCGTGATCGTCGGGGCGTTGATGGTCACGGAGAGGCTCCCTGCGGAGCCCAAGGTGAGAGATTGCGTAGTGGGGGTATTCAGCACTACATTGCCAAAGGCCACGGTGGTGGCGCTGGTGGTCAGGGTGCGGGTAGCGGCCAAAAGCTGGAGTGCGACGGTCTTGGAAATGCCTCCATCGGAAGCCGTCAGAGTGGCCGTTCCCGCTGTCAGACTCGACCAGTTCACCGTAGCTGTGAAGCTAGCGGACGCGGCGCCAGCTGCCACCGAGACAGTAGCCGGGACCGTCACGGCTGTGCTGTTGCTTGCCAGAGTCACAGTGGAACCGCCAGTGGCGGCAGCGACGCTGACCGTTACCGTGCAGACATCGGTCGTCGAACCGGTCACCGACAAGTTTGCGCAGGTGACTCCGGTCATCTTAGGGATTCCGGTTCCGGTAAGAGTGATTGCGGTACTGGTGCCTGCCGAGCTGTTGTTATTGCTGGAAATGGTCAACGCGCCGGTTACCGCGCCGGCAGCAGTTGGATCGAACCTGACGGTCAAGGCTGTCGTTTGTCCTGGATTCAACGTTACCGGGAAGGTGGTTCCTGTGACGGTAAACCCGGCACCGGTAATCGTGGGCGCATTGATGGTCAGGGGCAGGTTCCCCGTGGAACTCAAGGTCAGCGTGTTCGTAACGGCCGTTGTCACCCCATCGCTGCCGAATGCCAAGGTGGTCGCGGAGGTGGTCAGGGTGCGGGTAGCGGCCAAAAGCTGGAGTGCAACGGACCTGCCAATGCCACCGTCGATGCCCGTCAGAGTAGCGGTTGAGGCGGTCAGACTCGTCGAATTCACCGTAGCTGTGAAGTTAGCGGTAGTGGCGCCAGCCGCCACTGTGACTGTGGCCGGCACCGTCACAGCTGTGTTGTTGCTTTCCAAAGTCACAGCGGAACCGCCAGTGGCGGCAGCGACGTTGACCGTTACCGTGCAGACATCGGTCGTCGAACCGGTCACCGACAAGTTTGCGCAGGTGACTCCGGTCATCTTAGGGATTCCGGTTCCGGTAAGACTGATTGCCGTGCTGGTGCCAGCCGAGCTGTTGTTATTGCTGGAAATGGTCAACGCGCCGGTTACCGCGCCGGCAACTGCCGGATCAAACGTGAGGGTCAAAACAGTTGTCTGTCCTGGGTTCAGGGTGACAGGGAAGGTGGTGCCAGTGAATGCGAAGCCCGCGCCCGATATCGTGGGGGCATTGATGGTCAGGGGCAGGTTGCCCGTTGAGCTCAAAGTCAAAGTTCTGGTCTGAGTTGAAATTGCTCCCACGTTGCCGAAAGCCAAGGTGCTGGCGCTGGTGGTGAGGGTGCGCGTGGAAGCCAAAAGCTGGAGTACGGCGGTCTTGGAAATGGCTCCATCGGAAGCCGTCAGAGTGGCCGCTCCCGCAGTCAGACTCGTCCAATTCACCTTGGCTGTGAAGCTTGCGGTGGTGGCACCAGCTGCCACCGGGACTGTGGCGGGAACTGTGACTGCGGTATTGTTGCTGCCCAGGAAAACGCTCGTTCCGCCGGTTGCGGCAGAGACGTTGACGATTACGGTGCAGACATCGGTCGTCGAACCGATGACGGAAGCGCTTGCGCAGGTGATAGCCGTCACCTCCGGAACTCCGGTTCCGGTAAGACTGATTGCCGTGCTGGTGCCAGCCGAGCTGTTGTCATTGCTGGGAATGGTCAACGCGCCGGTTACCGCGCCGGCAACTGCCGGATCAAACGTGAGGGTCAAAACAGTTGTCTGTCCTGGGTTCAGGGTGACAGGGAAGGTGGTGCCAGTGAATGCTAAGCCCGCGCCCGATATCGTGGGGGCATTGATGGTCAGGGGCAGGTTGCCTGTGGAACTCAAGGTCACCGTCTTCGTAACGGCCGTTGTCACCCCTTCTCTGCCGAATGCCAAGCTCGTGGCGCTGGTGGTCAGGGTGCGGGTAGCGGCCAAAAGCTGGAGTGCGACGGTCTTGGAAATGCCTCCATCGGAAGCCGTCAGAGTGGCCGTTCCCGCTGTCAGACTCGACCAGTTCACCGTAGCTGTGAAGCTAGCGGACGCGGCGCCAGCTGCCACCGAGACAGTAGCCGGGACCGTCACGGCTGTGCTGTTGCTTGCCAGAGTCACAGTGGAACCGCCAGTGGCGGCAGCGACGCTGACCGTTACCGTGCAGACATCGGTCGTCGAACCGGTCACCGACAAGTTTGCGCAGGTGACTCCGGTCATCTTAGGGATTCCGGTTCCGGTAAGAGTGATTGCGGTACTGGTGCCTGCCGAGCTGTTGTTATTGCTGGAAATGGTCAACGCGCCGGTTACCGCGCCGGCAGCAGTTGGATCGAACCTGACGGTCAAGGCTGTCGTTTGTCCTGGATTCAACGTTACCGGGAAGGTGGTTCCTGTGACGGTAAACCCGGCACCGGTAATCGTGGGCGCATTGATGGTCAGGGGCAGGTTCCCCGTGGAACTCAAGGTCAGCGTGTTCGTAACGGCCGTTGTCACCCCATCGCTGCCGAATGCCAAGGTGGTCGCGGAGGTGGTCAGGGTGCGGGTAGCGGCCAAAAGCTGGAGTGCAACGGACCTGCCAATGCCACCGTCGATGCCCGTCAGAGTAGCGGTTGAGGCGGTCAGACTCGTCGAATTCACCGTAGCTGTGAAGTTAGCGGTAGTGGCGCCAGCCGCCACTGTGACTGTGGCCGGCACCGTCACAGCTGTGTTGTTGCTTTCCAAAGTCACAGCGGAACCGCCAGTGGCGGCAGCGACGTTGACCGTTACCGTGCAGACATCGGTCGTCGAACCGGTCACCGACAAGTTTGCGCAGGTGACTCCGGTCATCTTAGGGATTCCGGTTCCGGTAAGACTGATTGCCGTGCTGGTGCCAGCCGAGCTGTTGTTATTGCTGGAAATGGTCAACGCGCCGGTTACCGCGCCGGCAACTGCCGGATCAAACGTGAGGGTCAAAACAGTTGTCTGTCCTGGGTTCAGGGTGACAGGGAAGGTGGTGCCAGTGAATGCGAAGCCCGCGCCCGATATCGTGGGGGCATTGATGGTCAGGGGCAGGTTGCCCGTTGAGCTCAAAGTCAAAGTTCTGGTCTGAGTTGAAATTGCTCCCACGTTGCCGAAAGCCAAGGTGCTGGCGCTGGTGGTGAGGGTGCGCGTGGCGGCCAACTGACTCAGGGCGAAGCTGGCCGAGACGGTCCCCACGGTCGCATTCAGTGAGACCGTCTGGGCCGTCGTAACAGAAGAGACTGTTGCATTAAAAGCAGCGGTGGTGGCACCGGCTGCCACGGTGACTGATGCCGGTACGGTGACTGCCGCATTGCTGCTGGCCAGAGTCACGGCCAGGCCTCCGGTTGCGGCGGCCGCGTTCAGGGTCACGGTGCAGGCGTCGATAGCGGCGCCGGCAACGGAACTGCTGGTGCACGTGACTGCGGTCGGTACCGGCGTGCCGGTCCCGCTTAGGGCGATTGTCTCAATAGGATTCGAGGATGCCTGGGTGGTTACTGTCAGATTGCCAGTTACAGCGCCCGTCGCAGTCGGAGCAACCAGAGACACAGAGGCCAGGATCGTGAGAAGAGTTGCCCAGGTTCGAGCGGACCAAGCAGCGCGGGAGGGGATAGCCGAGTTACCCCGATTCCATGGCAAAATGACGGCGGAAAGGAATTCCTGCCAGATCGTAAGAATGGGCATCAACACTGGACGAACAACGGTTGCAACATCAGGTTTCTTCTCGGTAAGCGCGTTCATGCTAGTGGTCTCGCTTCTCCATGGTACCCAGTCAGCGCACACTGAAGGTTGAAAAAGTGTAGCATAATTTGCTTTTAGGTAACCACTATAAATTACCATTTGGTGCTTTAGGTAACTTTTTCCGCAAGCATTCTTCGCTGCAATGGATTGAGAATTAAGATGCGAATTCACGTCTGTAGTTTCCTTTCCGGCGATGGAAGGAACGATGGCAAGACGGAAACGCTTTCAACGGCATCGTAGATCGAACGTTCGACTGCCTTCTTCCGTATCCCAGGTACTCACCTGTGCCCAGGTTCCTGCATCGCCGACGAGCATTGAGCCCGTTTGTCTGCGCTGATTCCGGTTCATTTCCATCCCTCTCTTTCAGGGCTGCGTGGGCAAAACCCGACATCTGCGGAAACCGCTGCGGTTGACTTACCGCAACGACTCGTATGTTCCTGGCCCTAGAGAAATGGAAACAATTTCCTAGAAGCAATGCATGGGCCATTTCGCAGGCGATGTGCTCTAAAAACAACATGCGCTTTAAATTGTTTGAGTTAGAGGCAGGCGGAGTGGTCAAAATTAGACAGACCTTGTTTTTTACTCGGAATAAACTGTGTATTTTTTCCACAGCGGGTAGTTTTTACTCAGCATAATGAGAGTTCCCGGGGGCGCGTTTTATTCGAGAAGAGTGCAGAAGGGGCCAAGCGGCAATGTGAAGATGCTGCGGTTTGCAGAAGGGCTTTGGAGAATGGGCAGCAATATACGTGTGCCGCAGTGCCGGCTGGTCCAGGACTCCCGGTCCCGGGGGTTGAGGATGAGATTAATCGGGTTCGTCACACCTGTTTCTTGTTTGTTCGGAGCGCGGGTGGCGAAATTTCTGTGCAGACTACGCATGGAGTCTCGTGGCTTTCCATGGTTTCGGACGCAGGTTCAACCTCTGCGGATCCCGAATTTCCTTTTCTGCACACAATGACACCGCTCGACTGCGCCCAGCCTTGCACCAAAGTTGAACCTCGCTCCCGCTGGGTGAAAGCTTGTCTAGCTTAGGCACCTCTCTCGTGGCTATTCGGAGGCGAAGACGCGCTCGATGCGGCGGTCGGGGATGTGCCAGATGGCGGCTACCGCGGCATAGATGCCGAGGGCTATCCAGTGGTTGAGGAAGGCCAGTGGGAGGGCGATGAGGTAGAGGGCGATGGAGGCGAGTCCTTTGCGGTCGCGGCCGACGGCGCGGGCGAGGAGCGAGTCTGGGCCTTCACGGGCGATGAGCAGGCGGGCGAGTATCCAGTAGGCTAGTGCGGCCATGAGCAAGACAGAGCCGTAAAAGACAGTGGGGTAGGTGGCGAAGTGGTTTTCGCCCATCCAACCGGTGGCGAAGGGGAGCAGAGAGAGCCAGAAGAGCAGGTGGAGGTTGGCCCAGAGGATGGCTCCGGAGACGTGCTGGACGGCATGAAGCATGTGGTGGTGGTTGTTCCAGTAGATGCCGATGTAGAGGAAGCTGAGCACGTAGCAGAGCAGGACGGGCAGGATGGGGATGAGGGCGGAGAGTTGATCGCCTTTGGGGATGTGGAAGTCAATGACCATGATGGTGAGGATGATTGCGAGGACACCATCGCTGAAGGCTTCGAGGCGGGCCTTGGGCATTTGGGCTCCTTGGGAAGAGGAAGAAGACAGGAGCGATTGTAGCCTGTGGCGTGGGGCTTGGGGGAGAGGAAAGTCATCTTCAGGGCAGGTGAGGCTAGCCACACCCGTTGGCGGTTCCCTGCCCTGCCTCTGATCCGATATGGTGGCAGCACGATGCCACCGGGGCCACGCACGACCTTCTATCCTCGCGAACACGGCGCAACCGCGATGTTGCTGACGCCGTTTGTTGCCGCTGCAGTGCTGGCGCGGAGCTTCCGCTGGCAGGAGGTGGCCGGGCTTGGCGCGATTGCGGCAGCTTACGCGATGAAAGAGCCGCTGGTGGTGCTGGGACGGCGCCGCGGGCAGTGGCTGGGGCAGGCGTTTGGGACGTGGCCTGCGGAGTTGAGGGCTGCTGCGACGTGGCTGGTGGCGGAGGCTCCGATTGCCGGGGTTTCCGCACTGGCGCTGCTGCTGACGGGGCCGTGGATGGATTATGCGGCGATTTTTGCAGGGGCGGCGGGGTTTTTCGGGTTTGCGTTCTGGATCAATCTGAGGAACCGGCAGCGGAATCCGCTGTTCCAGGTGGCATGTGCAATTGCGCTGACGTCCACCTCGCTGGTGGCGGCGCTGTCGGCGACGGGGCGGTTTCCGGGCTGGTGCTGGCCGCTTTGGCTGCTGCTGGCGGCGCAGGCTACCGGGGGAATTTTCACGGTACATGCGCGGCTGGACGCGATGCTGGCGTTGCGCAAGACGGCCCAGGGCGCGCCGGCGGAAGTGAGCACGGCGCGGAGGTCGGCGATAATAGCCTGCGTGGCGATGGTACTGGGCTCAGTGGCGGCCGTGGTGGTGCATCGACCGATTGTAGGGGCGGGGCTGCTGTTTGCGGCGTGCGGCTATGCCTGGGATCTGCGGCGGCAGCGCGATGCAGCTGAGTTGAAAACGCCGCTTACACGCGTTGGCCAGCGATCGCTGGCGTTGTCGCTGGTCTACGGAGTGATGATCATTCTTGGACTGATGTAGGGCCGGCCTTGGCGCAGCTCCGGCCCGAATCGGAGTCAAATAGGCGGGGTTACTTCGGCTTTGCAACGCAGCGGGGATCGGCAATTTCTACGCGCCGGTTCTTGGCCCGGCCCTCATCCTTACTGTTGTCGGCGATGGGGATGGTCTTTCCGTAGCCTTTGGCTGTTAGCCGAGCCGCTGCAACTCCATGCTGGGTGAGCCAGGCGACAACCGCCTTGGCGCGCGCCTCACTCAGCGTCTGGTTATACGCATCGCCACCAACATTGTCAGTGTGCCCCTGGATCTCGAGCTTCAGAGTGGGGTCCTTTGTGAGAAGGCCCAGAATCTGCTGCAGGACCGGGTCCGAGACGGCTTGCAGGGTGGACTTGTTGAAGTCAAAGAGCACCCCGTAGAGAGCGACGTGGCAGTTTTTTGCCAGGTCGGTACTGAGGTCCTTTGTTGCTGCTCCTGCGTCGGCCACGCGAAGGTCGTATCCCTCGGAATTCATGTGCAGGCTGGCCCAGATATTTCGCCCATTCTGGGTGTAATGCGCGGAAATGGCCACATCGGCACCCATACGCTCATCCACAATGACCCACCCCGCCTTGGTGAGGGCATCGTGGTAAAGGATCCGGAAGAGGGGGTTGGAAAGTCCATCCGGTGCGGTGTAGATCTTGTCAATTGAGCTGGGGGCAACCTGCTCGGCGACTGTGGAGCCCTTTGGCGTGACCATGTAGGGAGATGGGTCGGCGAAGCCGTTGTGATATTTCGTCCCAGGAATCGGGCCCAGGAACGGAATATCCCCCGTTGCCGGGTTGATGACTTCTGGCTTTGCAGCAGGAGGATTGAGGGTCAGGGTGACCGGTACCGGCGCCGCCTCAATCACCTCAATGCCTGCGCGTTCCGCTTCCCCAGGTACGCCCATCAGCCCCCAGGCCTCAATGCCGTCCTTCTGGTAGTGGACCCAGAGCACTAGCCCACCTTGAGTCCACTCGCGAATCGTGGTCCACCCATGGGTAAGGAAGGCATCCTTGATCTTTGCGTAGGCCGCATCTCGGCTCGCTCCGGGCACAACCATGGGAAAATCCCAGTGCTTGCCGCGGACGACTTTACCCACGCCGCCACCGCTCCATGGCTCATGTGGAAAAGTATCTTCCGTCCAAGGCTCATAGGTCATGCGATAGGGTGTTCCGTAACTGGAAAGGAAGGTGAGTTCACTCGGCAAGGGTACCGTCTGGGCCGCGCAGTTCAACGCGCAAGAGCTGGCGATAACTACACCGCAGACCGTCACAAGGCGGCTAAGGGAAAAGCTCGCTGATGTCATGTATCTCTCCGTGGAATCCGCCAATGCTATCACCCTGGGGCCTGTTCACACTACCTGAGTGGTGGCGACGGGAGAGGAGTTTTCCTCAGTTCAAGAAGCGACGAGTGCGCTGTCACTGGTTACTGAAGCGAGCAGCGACGCAGACATGGGGAAAACTGGTCCCGTCCCTGCGGGTTGCGGCGCAAATCGGGCCATAACGCGTTCTCGCCCTCAGCGGTGGGGTCGCCACAGCTCTCGGACTCGGCCTTGCGTGCCCAGAATTGCTTGGCCCGATTCACGCTCGCAACGCCATCCATCCAGGGAGTGTGAACAGGCCCTAGATTCCACACATGTCAACTTATTCCGGCAGTATTCCATACCCCTTTGGCATAACTCTGAATCCAGGTTGGCGCTTACCTGTAAATCATTTTGAGTTCGATGCCCAGATCTTCGGGCGAGCCGAGTTGAGGGCGACTGCCCTTCGCTTAACAAGCCGGGCAATACATCTTCCGTGACTTCGAATGGCGATTCGAAGGCGGCCTGGCGCTGATTGTGGTTGGTCTGGGCCAGGGTCTCAGGCGGCAATAGCATCCGCAGAGCCACGAGTATAAGTCGAGTAACGCATCTGGCCCAGGCTGTGTATCATGGCTGTGCCGGAAACCAGTAAGCGTTTTCCGCGCCATTCTCCACCTTTGAGGCATTCCCATGAGCCAATCTCTCTCTCGCAGGCGATTTCTATCGACCGCCGCCGTTACCGGCGCCGCGACCTTGCTGCCGGGCGGCAATCCCGCTGTGGCCGTTGCGAGCGCGCCGCCGTCCACCGCGTCCACAACTGTGCGACCTGCGGGGGTGGCTTTGAAGGCGCAGCCGTTTCCGCTCACATCCGTTCGGCTGCTGCCGGGTGACTGGAAGAAGATGCAGGAGATCAACCGCAGTTGGCTCTATTCGCTGCCGAACGATCGGCTGGCGCATACGTTTCGCATCAATGCCGGAATTGCCTCAGATGCGGAGCCGCTGGGCGGTTGGGAAGCGCCCACGGGGGAGCTTCGCGGCCACTACATTGGCCACTACCTGTCGGCTTGCGCGATGCTCTACGCCAGCTCGGGTGACCTGCCCATCCTGGCCAAGGCCAACGAACTGGTGACGATGCTGGCGGCGTGCCAGCGCGCGGATGGTTACCTGAGCGCCTATCCAGACTCATTCTACGAGCGACTGCGCGAGCACAAGGAGGTGTGGGCGCCGTTCTACACGTACCACAAGATCCTGGCCGGAATGATCGACATGCATGAGCACGGGGGCAACGCGCAGGCGCTGCAGGTAGCCACGCGCATGGCCGACTGGGCGGACGAGTATTCGCGCACGTTCACGCCGGAAGAGTGGCAAAAGGTATTGCTGACCGAGCAGGGAGGGATGAACGAAGCGAGCTTTAACCTGTATGGCATTACCGGCAACACGAAATACCGCGAACTGGCTTACCGGTTTGAGCACAAGAAGATTTTTGACCCACTGGCCGCGAACCGGGATGAGCTTGCGGGCAACCACACCAACACCAATATTCCCAAGGTGATTGGCGCGGTACGGGGCTACGAGTTGACTGGGGACGAGCGCTACCGGCAGATTGCGGAGAACTTCTACCGCATGGTGACCGAGCACCACTCGTACTGCACCGGGGGTACGAGCTATGACGAGTTCTGGCAGCCGGCTGACGCGATTGCCGCACGCCTGGGCCAGTCGGACGAAGAGTGCTGCTGCAGCTACAACATGATGAAGCTGACGCGGCATCTTTTTGCGCAGCATCCGGATGCTCGCCTCTTTGACTACTATGAGCGGCTGCTGTTCAACGTTCGCGCCGGCACGCAGGACCGCAACGGAATGCTGATGTACTACGTGGCGCTGGAGCCGGGATTGTTCAAGACGTTTGGCACGCCGTTCGATGCCTTCTGGTGTTGCACGGGGACGGGGTCGGAAGAGTACACCAAGCTGAACGACTCGATTTACTTTCACGACGAGGACTCGGTCTGGGTGAATCTCTTCCTGGCTTCCAAGCTGGACTGGAAAGAGCGCGGGCTGCGCCTGCGGATGACCACGCGGCTGCCGAAGGAGGAGCGGGTTACGCTGACGGTCGAGGCTGCCCCGGCGGCACCGGTCGCGCTGCGGTTACGGATTCCATACTGGGCCACGGAAGGGGTGCGCCTGGAGGTGAACGGTGTGGCAAGGGAGATAGCGGCCATCCCGTCGAGCTATGTGACTGTGGAGCAGGCGTGGAAGGCTGGCGATGTGATTACGCTGGACCTGCCGATGACGCTGCACCTGGCAACGACGCCGGACGACCCGCAGGTGCAGGCCGCGATGTATGGGCCGCTGGTGCTGGCGGCGCGGCTGGGTTCGGAAGGGCTGACCAACACGATGATTTACAGCGGCGCTGGGCCGCGAGGCGACCAGGGATATCCCATGCCTGCGGTGGATGCGCGGGACCGGGATGGCAAGCCGCTGAGCCCGGCCGAGGGCGATGCATGGTTCAAGCGGGTGGAGGGGACGGCGCAGTACCGGCTGCAGTTCCAGACGATTGGACGCGGGCCGGTACACACACTGGTTCCGCTGGCCGACGTATTCGACGAGCGGTACTCGGTTTACCTGCGCAACCTGGCTGTTCCGGCCGGAGCGGCGGCGCAACCGGCGTAATCGGAACGGCTAGGCTGGCGGGAGTGTGCGCAGGTAGGCGATGACCTGCCAGCGCTGCTGCTCGGGGATGCTGGTCCACTGGGGCATGCCGAGGTAGGGGTTGCCGTTTTTGAGCATCCAGAAGATTTCGCCGTCTTTGGCGTGGCGGATACGCTCGGAGCGGAGGCTGGGGCGGGCGGGCTTGGTGGTGCGGCCGTTTGCGTCGACGCCGTGGCAGCGGGCGCAGTTTTCATGAAAGACCCGTTGTCCAGCTTGGGCGGCCTGAGGTTGGCCGGCGAAGGGGTTGCGTCGGGCGCGGTCCTCGTCGGGGACGCGGCGGAGCCAGGCGCCATCGGCAGCCAGCAAAACGGTGGGGACGAGCAACAGGAATGCCAGGGAAAGTTGGCGCAGTTTCATCGTGACCTCTGCTTTGACGATATCGCGGCTGGGGTGGGGGATGAAAGAGCCGCGAGATTTCCCCGGTGGCGTCGGCTCGGCTATTCTTGATAGCTATGAGCTACGCAACGGTCCCGAACCTCCATCTGCGCTCGCCCCAGGGCGAGTTTGTCAATGAGCCATTTGTCAACTTTGCCGCGCCGGAGAATGCCCGGGCGATGCAGGCGGCTTTGGACAAGGTGGGGAGCGAGTTGGGCCGCGAGTACGACCTGGTGATTGGCGGGCACCGGCAGCGGACTGCGGGCAAGATTGTCTCGATCAACCCTGCCAACCCGGCGCAGGTGGTGGGAGTACACCAGAAGGCCGGCCTGGAGCACGCACAGACAGCAATGGACGCGGCGCTTGCGGCATACCAGAACTGGAGCCGGGTTCCGGTGGAAGTGCGCGCTTCCCTGCTGCTGGGCGCTGCCGAGATTATCCGCAATCGCAAGTTTGAGTTTGGCTCTTGGCTGACGTACGAGGTGGGCAAGAGCTGGGCCGAGGCCGACGCGGACGTGGCGGAAACGATTGATTTTCTGGAGTTTTACGCGCGGGAAGCGCTAAGGCTGGCGCAGGCGACCACGCCGATCCAGTACCCCGGAGAGAGGAATGAGTTGCGCTATATTCCGCTTGGCGTGGGAGCCGTGATTCCGCCGTGGAATTTTCCGTTTGCGATTATGGCGGGGATGACGGCGGCGGCGATTGTGGCGGGCAATACAGTGATTTTGAAGCCGTCGAGCGACTCGCCGACGATTGCCGCGCGCTTTGTGGATGTACTGGAAGAGGCGGGGATTCCGGCGGGGGTGGTGAACTTCTGCCCGGGGTCGGGCGCGAGTTTCGGCAATGCGATTGTGGAGCATCCGAAGACCCGGTTCATCGCCTTTACGGGCTCGAAGGCGGTTGGGCTGGATATCCACGAAAAGGCGGCGAAGACGCAGCGCGGGCAGATCTGGATCAAGCGCACGATTTTGGAGATGGGCGGCAAGGACTCGATTCTGGTGCTGGCGGACGCGGATGTGGATGCGGCGGCGGATGCGGTAGTGGCCTCGGCGTTCGGGTTCAGCGGGCAGAAGTGCTCGGCTTGCTCGCGGGCGATCATTGAGGCACCGATTTATGAGGCTTTTGTGGAGAGGGTACGGGTGCGCGTGGCCAAGCTGACGGTGGGCGACCCGGTGCGGAACCTGAACCTGGGGCCGGTGGTGAACAAGGCCGCCTATGAGAGCATCTTGGGCTACATTGAAACGGGCAAGCGGGAAGGCCGCCTGATTTCCGGTGGGTCCGCTGTGGCCACGCTGGAAGAGGGGTACTTCCTTGAGCCGACGGTGTTTGCCGATATTGCGCCGGATGCGGTGATTTCGCAGGAAGAGATTTTTGGGCCGGTGCTTGCGCTGATTAGGGTGGCCAGCTACGAGGAAGGCCTGGCGGTGGCGAACAACACGGAGTATGGGCTGACGGGGGCGATTTTCTCCGCCGACCGCGCCCGGCTGGACGACGCCGCGACGGAGTTCCACGTGGGCAACTTGTACCTGAACCGGAAGTGCACAGGAGCAATGGTCGGCGCGCATCCGTTTGGTGGCTTCAACATGAGCGGAACAGACTCGAAGGCGGGCGGGCCGGACTATCTGCTGCTGTTTACGCAGGCGAAGAGCGTGGCGGAAAAGCTGTAAAGGCAAGTCGGCGACACGATTGGATGGGCTGTGCAGCGATATGCGGCGCGGCCCATTACCGTTTTGTCGGCGGTTGACGGGCTGCCGGCATGGATGGAACTTTGGGCGCAGTGGGCACGTATCTCCGTCGGCGCGAGGATATGCCAGGTGGATTGGTGGCGGTTGGCGTGTGCCTGAGATTGGCGCAGACCTGGGCGCAATAAATTCATTCCGGATTGCGCCGAGGTATGCCAGACTCGAAGAGCAAGCAGAGAGAATGAGGCGCGTGCAATCTTTGTCCGCGCAAGCCGTACACCCCATGGGCCTGTAGCTCACTTCCCCGGAAGGTCCGTTGCATGAAGCAGTTTGAGACGTTTGTCCTGGATAGCGCCGATCAGTGCCTTTGGCGGCGCAGTTCACAACTGGCACTGGCGCCGAAACCCTTTGCCATTCTTCGCTACCTGGTGGAGCATCCCGGACGGCTGGTGACGCATAACGAGTTGCTGGACGCGCTGTGGCCGAACACGTTTGTGCAACCGCAGGTGCTGCGTACCTACATTCTGGAGCTGCGGAAGGTGCTGGGCGACGACGCGAACACGCCACGGTATATCCAGACGATTCCGAAGCGCGGATACCGGTTTGTGGCCACGGTGACGGATTGCGTTGCGGTCGAGTCGCTGGTGGCACCGGTAGCTGAACAGCCGACCGCAGCGCAGGCGGGGATGAGGCCAGCGAGTGAGCCGCCGGGCCGGGTTTCGAGCTTACTGGTGGGTCGCGAAACGGAACTGAAGCAACTGCAACACTGCGCAGCCCTGGCCGCAGGCGGCCAGCGGCAAGTGGTGTTTATCACCGGCGAGGTAGGCATTGGCAAGACCACGCTGGTGGACGCTTTTATCGAGAGTACTGCCGAGACAACGGTGGTGGTGCGCGGGCAATGCGTCGAGGGTTTTGCGGGCAAGGAAGAGTACTACCCGGTGATGGAGGTACTGCGCCAACTGTGCGCCTCTGCAGATGGCGAATTGGCGTGCCGAACGCTGAGCGCGCTGGCTCCGGCATGGCTTTCGACGCACAGGACGGCTAGCGGACCAGAAGAGGCGCAGTCCGCGCGGGAGCGGATGCCTGGGGATGTGTGCCGCGCGCTGGAGGAGATATCGGCGGCGCGTCTGGTGGTGCTGGTGTTTGAAGACCTGCATTGGGCCGACGCATCGACAATGCATCTTCTGTCTGCCCTGGCGCGGCGGCGAGGCGAGGCGCAGTTGATGATTGTGGCCACCTACCGGCCTCATGACGGAGGAGTGCTGGCAGGCGAGGTTCCGCTGAAGGCGATCCGGCAGGATTTGCGGATGCGCAGGCTGTGCGCGGAAGTGGCGCTGCTGCCCCTGGACAAGGCTGCGATGCAGGCGCTGCTGGGCCGGGAGCTGAACCAAGAGGCGATGGCAGGCGGCATGGCGAGCTTTATTCATCGACGCTCCGAGGGGAACCCGCTGTTTGCCATCGCGATACTGGAGCACCTGATCGCGCAGCGTCTCCTGGTACGCAGGCAACTTGATTCCGATAGGCCGGCGTTTGTATGGACACCAGCCGCAGCGATTCAAGAGATGGAAGCGGAAGTGCCGGCGGGTCTGGCGGAGATGATTGAGCTGGAGCTGGAGCGGCTGAGCGCGACAGAACAGTCGTTGCTGGAGGCTGGGAGCCTGACGCAGATTGCTTTTCCGGCGTGGTCGGTGGCGGCGGCGCTGGGCAAAGAGACGAGCGAAGTAGAAGCGGCGTGCGACGAGCTTGCAAGGCGGCTTTACTTTGTGGAGCGAGCGGGGCAGGATGAGTTGCCGGATGGGTCGTTCTCAACGTACTACGTGTTTGCGCATGGCCTGTTTCGCGAGGTGCTGTACCAGCGACAAGCCTTTTCGCGACGAGCGGAAAGGCACGTCCGGATTGCGGAGAAGCTGACATATCTGTTTCGTGGCCGGGAGATCAGCGTGGCGCGCGATGTGGCGCTGCACTTTGAGGCAGCGGGGAGCGCAGCGCGGGCGATGGAAGCGTTGCGTACGGCAGCGGAAAACGCGGCTCGGCGCGCGGCTTGGACAGAAGCTGCAGACCTGCTGGAGCACTGCTTGCGGATATGCCGGAGCGGGAAGGGCGCAGGGTTGGGCGTGGCCACGGAGGGGGTGGAAAGCGAGCTCCTGCGAGAGCACGAAATGGCCGTGAAGGCCACGTCAAGCCCGTCAAAGAGCAGGCAAAAAACCTCCACGAAAGCTTGACGGTTTCTGGACGAAACTTTAACAACTTAATTTTTGCGAATGGTTAATCTGACTTTCGTAGGCAGGAGGTCACACCATGACAAACACCGTTCGCAACTTCATCTTGGCTTCAGCAGCAGTCGTCGCCATCGCCTTCACCGCAACCTCCGCAATGGCGGAATCCCACGTCAATATCCCCTTTGAGTTCAAGGTTGGCAACAAAACGCTTCCAGCAGGAGATTACGTGGTTGCGCAGAACCTGAACCACTCGTCCGTACAGCTGATCAGCAGGGACGGCACGAAGAGCTTCAGCTGGGTTCTGGAGCCCGGAGATCCGGATCCAGCCTCGACTGCGGTGGTGCTGAGCTTTGACGTGAACGGAAGCACGGATTGGCTGCGCACGATTCAGTATGGACCGCAGACGACGCCGAAGATCGATCCGGGTTCGCGCCGCTTCGAGTACTCGACACTGCGTGTGCTGCACGCCCACTAGAACGGATTGCCTGCCCATGGATTGGGTGGGATAGTAGCTTCCCCCGGAACAGCCCCGTTTGGCTGGAAGCGAGGGCGGATCGCACGAGCGATGCGCCCTCGCTTTGCGTGTGCGCCCATTGGTGAGGGAGGGTCCGTGGATTGTGGGAGAATCAAGAAGTGAATACTTCTTCCGTACTGTTGCCAGAACCGTCTTGTGCTGCATCGCTTGAGAACCGTCTGCAGATTGCCTGCGCGATTGCGCGCGAGGCAGGGCAGCTGCAAAAGCGCCGATTTCAGGTGCGGGCTACCGCACTTGAGCAGACCTACAAGTACAAGGGGCCGCAGGACTACATTACGGCGACCGACGGCGAGGTGGAAAAGCTGATCCGTGCCCGGCTGTTGAGTGCCTTCCCCACGGATACGATGCTTGGCGAAGAAGACGGCGGACAGGTTTCGGAAGCTACTTGGGTGGTGGACCCGATCGATGGCACGGGCAACTTTGCACGGGGCATTGCGCACTTCTGCGTTTCCATTGCGCTTGTGTGGAAAGGCAAAGCCTCGATCGGGGTGATTTACCAGCCGATGCTGGACGAGTTGTTTGCCGCGGCCACCGGGCTGGGCGCGACGCTGAACGGGGAGCCTATCAAGACGTCTTCCGTTACCCGGCTGGATCGCTCACTACTGGAGGTGGGCCGTGCGAGCCGGCAGCCGCAGGGGCCTTACCTGGAGATGCTGGAGAAGGTGATGAGCTCTGGCGCGGCGATTCGCGGGGCAGGTTCGGGGTCCCTGGCGGTGGCCAATGTGGCGGCCGGGCGCATTGACGCATGCTACGAGACGCACATGTACTCTTGGGACTGCCTGGCCGGGCTGGTGCTGGTTGTGGAAGCTGGGGGACGTGTCAACGACTTTCTGGCGTGCGACGGACTGCTGAAGGGAAATCCAATCTTCGCTTCTGCGGCGGGAATTGCTGAGGAATTGGCGGCGGTGGTGGGTTGCCCGCTGCCTGCGCGTGGCTGAGTTATCCGCGCTGAAAAAGCACGATGCCCGGAAGTAACCACTTCCGGGCATCGCTTTTTGGAGACATGAAGATGGACTAGGTTCCTGTGCGGGCCATGCCAGGCGCGCGGGCGGGTTGGGTTCCAGGAAGATTTGCGGACTGCTCCTCGGCATCAATGCGACTCCCGACTTCAGCAGCGGCCTGGGCCAGCACCTTGTGGTGGAGGGTAAAAAGGGCAAGTTCCAGCCGGTCTCCGACCCCGGTTTTGTCGTAGATGGAGCGCAGGTAGTTTTTGATGACCTGCTCGGTGGTGTGCAGCCGCAGAGCGATCTCGCGATTTTTGCAACCTTGTACGATGAGTGCAACGATGCGCATTTCTTTGGGGGTGAGCCGGTCGCGAACTCTTGCTCCGACTGCATCTTCATCAACGCGGGAGCTGGCCATGGCCTGCAAGGGCTGCCAGATTTCACCCGCTGCGACCTTCCGGACGCACTCGACGAGGGCGGCTCCCGTGGAATTTCGGAAGAGGACGCCGCGAAACCCCTGCTGGAGGTAACCGGCGGAGCTTTCCACGTTTTCGGCGATCACAATCCCCCGGGAACCATGTGTTTCGAGCAGGATTCGCAGTCGTGCCGTGTCGGGCTGCAACGCTGCGGCAAACAGGACGACCGCGCCCGGAAACGTCGTGATGGCGTGCATCATCCGTTCCACGTCGGAGCATTGCGCAATGATGCGCAACTCCTCGTCCATGGCCAGAACCTTTGCAGTCCCCGCACGAAAAATGGCCTGCGAGTCCGCCAGTATCACTTTCATCATCGCCTTTACCTCGCCTCCTTCGGAAGACAGTCGAAGAAGCAACTCCCACGGCAGGGCGCTTCAACTGCCAGGATCTTCCACGGAGAGAAGCGCACCTGCAGCTTCCTGTTCCGCTCCTGAACCGAATATCGGCGCAGATCGAAAGTTCATGGAAATGTTCCGTTTCGCGACAACCGGGAAAAGGGGGTGTGGCTTTTTGACAACACAGTGGCAGGTCTTACGCCCGCTTGCAGTGCCCGACATTTTCAAGAGTAACAATCTCAGGTTACTTCTGGCGCAAATCCGTCCCTCTTTGGTTACTTGCTAGGAAAATACCACCGCTTTCGTGGCAGGTAAATACTCAATTCTGGTGAGGCGTTACACTGGAGCAATCATGAGCAGGCCGATTCTATTCGCCGTTGACGACGATCCCAGTGTTCTGGAAGCAGTCGTGCAGGATCTCCGCCGCAAATATGGGGCAACATACCGTGTGTTGCGCGCCGGCAGCGGCCCCGCCGCAGTGGAAACCCTCCGCCAGTTGAAAGCCAGGAATGAAGCCGTTGCACTGCTGATCAGCGACCAGCGGATGCCGGGGATGACGGGGGTGGAGTTTCTGGAGGCGGCGCGCAGCCTGTATCCGGAGGCGCGGCGCGTGCTGCTGACGGCGTATGCGGACACGGAGGCGGCCATCCGCGCGATCAACTCGGCGCGCATCCACTATTACCTGACCAAGCCTTGGGATCCGCCGGAGGAGAAGCTCTACCCGGTGCTGGACGACCTGCTCGAGGACTGGAATGCGGGATACCAGCCGAGTTTCCAGGGGTTACGGGTGATTGGGCATCGCTGGTCGCTGAAGGACCACCAATTGCGCAGCTTCCTGTCGCGGAACCATGTGCCGTACCGGTGGCTGGACGCAGCTGGGAACGAAGAAGCGCTTCGTCTGCTGCATGAGCACCAGTTGGACGGCAAGACGTTACCGGTTGTGCTGTTTTCCGACGGCAGCTCCCTTGTGGATCCAGACCCTGGAGCGCTTGCGGCAAGAGTGGGACTGCGCACGCAGGCGACGCAGGACTTCTACGACATGGTCATTGTGGGGGGTGGGCCGGCGGGGCTGGCGGCGGCGGTGTACGGTGCCAGCGAGGGGCTGAAGACGCTGGTGATTGAGCCGGTTGCGCCGGGCGGGCAGGCGGGTTCGACGTCGTTGATTGAAAACTACCTGGGATTTCCGTCGGGCATTACCGGGGCCGATCTGGGTAGGCGGGCCCATATGCAGTGCCTGCGATTTGGGGTGGAATTCCTGACCCAGCGCGCGGTTGGGCTGCGCATCGACGGGCAGTACCGCTTTGTGCAGCTTGGGGATGGGCGCGAGGTTTCATCGCACGTGCTGCTGCTTGCGATGGGGGTTCAGTATCGGCGGCTGGATATTCCGGGCTGCGACCACCTGACGGGCCGGGGCATTTATTATGGCGCAGCGCTGGTGGAAGCGTCCGCCTGCAAGGACGAGGAGATATTTGTGGTTGGTGGGGCCAACTCCGCCGGTCAGGCGGCGCTTCACTTTGCCAAGTTTGCCTGCAAGGTAACGATGCTGGTGCGCGGGCCGAGCCTGGAAGCGAGTATGAGCAAGTACCTGATCGACGAAATTGAGCGGACAGGCAACATTGTGGTGGAGCCGCATACGGAGGTGGTGGCGGCGGAGGGCGAAGAGCGGCTTTCGGCGATTCGGACGGTGTGCCCGGAGGGGGAGACAAGACGGGCGACCAGCTCGGTTTTTGTCTTTATCGGGGCCGAGCCGCGGACGGACTGGCTGCCGGCGGAGGTTCTGCGCGATGAGCGGGGCTTTGTTCTGGCCGGCCCGGACTTGGAAGCCAACCCCCAGTTTGCAGCGTTGTGGAAGCAGAAACGCGACCCTTATCTGCTGGAAACCAGCGTTCCGGGAATTTTTGTGGCGGGCGACGTCCGGCACGGGTCAGTTAAGCGGGCCGCCTCGGCCGTGGGCGAGGGTTCGATTGCGATTCAGTTCGCGCACCAGTACCTGGCGAGTTTTTAGCTGGCGTGAAACTATTTCTGTTTCTTTGAAAGCTTGAGAATCGTTCCGCAGCGTGGGACATCAGTTGATATTGGCAGCCATTTTTACAGATTGTGGCCGCCACACCCCTGGAACGGGAAAGGCGTATGCGCGAAGACGGCCAAATCGAGACTCAACCAGTGGCACTGAGCGATTACGCCGCAGAGCTGAGCCGGGTGGCCGTTTTTGCCGCCGTGCCCTCAGAGGAGTTGGCCACGCTGGGGCAGGCAGATCTGCTGACGGTGCCTGCGGGGACTACGGTGCTGGACCCTTCGGTTCCGTTTCGCGCGTACTGCGTGATGCTGGAGGGCGAGGTAACATCGGACCGGATGGAGCCGGATGGTTCCTTTACGCGGATTGGGATTGCGCGGACCGGGGAGTGTTTTGGCGAGGTAGTCCTGCTGACGGGCAAGAAGCCGATGGTGAAGGTGGTCGCCGTCGAGCCGAGCCGCATTCTGAGGTTTTCCGAGGACAACTTCTGGCATTTGATGAACTGCTGCCCGCAGGTGCGGACGGTGGTGCTGGCGAATATGCAACAGCGACTGCAGGCGTATCAGGCGGAGGCGGCGCACCGAGAGAAGCTGGTTTCGCTGGGTACGCTCGCGGCGGGGTTGATGCACGAATTGCACAACCCGGGGGCCGCGGCCAAGCGGGCTGCCTCGCAGCTGCGGGAGAACCTGGGGCGGCTGCAGATGCTGAGCCTGCGCTTCTGTGATCGGGAGAACACCCCCGCGCAGGTGGCGTGTATGCGAGAGCTGCAGCAGGACGCGATCGCCCACGCCAAGGCCACGCCGATGAGCTCTCTGGAACAGTCAGACGCGGAAGAAGCGATGGCCGAGTGGCTGGATGCCTCGGGGGTGGAGAATGCGTACCGGATTGCGCCATCGCTTGTGGGCATTGGCCTGAATCCGGACGAGTTGACTTGCATGCGGCACGAGTTCGCCTCCGATGGGCTGTCGGACGCGCTGAACTGGCTGGAGTCGCTGGTGTCGAGCGTATCGCTGGTTGATGCGATTGAGGAGAGCGTCACCCGGGTTTCCGAGCTGGTGATGGCCGTGAAGAAGTTTGCGTATGATGACCGCTGCACCCTTCGCCAGTTTGACGTGCATGACAGCATTCAGAGCACGGTGACGATTCTGGGCCACAAGCTGCGGTTGAAGCAAATCACAGTGGACAAGCACTTTGACGCGAGTCCGGCCATGATCCGCTCGACCGGAGTGGCTTTGAGCCAGGTGTGGACGAATCTGCTGGACAACGCGATCGACGCTTCGCCGGAGGGCGGAACGATCGAGGTGCGCACATGGAGCGAATCGGGGCAGCTTGCTGTTTCGATCACCGACCACGGGGCGGGGATTCCCGAGGATGTGCAGGCGCGGATTTTTGACCCATTTTTCACGACCAAGCCTGTGGGCAAGGGGACGGGGCTGGGTCTGGAGATTGTGCACCGGATTGTGACGCAGAACTTCAGCGGGAGCATCGAGGTCGAGTCCAAGCCCGGGCGGACGTGTTTTACGGTTCGCCTTCCCCAGGCGTGATGATTTCCCCGACCAGAAGTTCTCCCAAACTTCGGCCCTCCTCTTCCTCTGTTTTCCAAGCCTGACCGTTTCCCAAAGCCGATGTATTGCCATATGTGACTGTGGGAGGCGCGCCGGATGCTGCGCGCACCTGCGTAATGTTACCCGCTCACCAGCCGATACAACCCCAGTAGGCATCCGCCACCGGGACCTGAAGCATGGACGAGCAGGAAGAAAAATGGGCTGTGCTGCGAGCTGAGAAGCTGGCAATGCTGTTGTCAGCAACGCTGGACGCGCTGGAAGAAGGGGTTGTCGTGCTGGACGGCGACTCGCGGGTTGCCTACTGGAACCTGGCCGCCACGAGCATCAGCGGGTATGCCCGGGAAGCGCAGATTGGTCGCGCTTCGCCGCCTGGGTTTTACCGGTTGGACGCGCGGCATCAGGAAGATATTCAGGCTCACGCGGAGGCTCAGGAGCCGGTCCATGGCCACTTTGCGACGAGCGAGGTGAATCTGCTGGCGCCCGACACATCCGTCCAGGCACCCAGCTGCGGCGACCGACCGGTGCTGGTGGAGCTGCGTCATAAAGCGGGCCACATGCTGCCGGCGATGCTGCGGCGGACAGCGCTGCGGGACGAGCTGGGGATGCGGTTTGGGACGCTTCTGCGCTTTCATCCAGCCGAAGACGCCGACCAGTTGCCTCATGGAGAAAGCGGCGAGGGCGTGGGCGTGGAGCACAGCCAGGCGGATCTGGAAGACCGGCTGGACCAGAGCTGGCGCGACTGGACCTCGTCCGGGGTATCGTTCGGGCTGCTGTGGATTACGGTGGACCAGGCGGAGCGGCTTCGGAAGACGCATGGGCGGGACGCCTGCGAGGCGATGCTGCAGTCGGTAATCAAGACGTTGCGGCACGGATTGAAGCCAACTGAAATTTTGGGTCGATGGGGCGACAACGAGTTTCTGGTGCTGGCTCACGAGCGGACAGCAGAAATGCTGAAGGCACACGCGACGCATCTGCTGGGACTGGCGCGTACCGCAGAGTTCAAGTGGTGGGGCGATCGGGTGACGCTAACCGTCTCGATTGGCGCGGCGCAAGCCAACGGGACGGAAAACCTGAGTACCCTGCTTAAACTCGCTCAGAAAGCGATGCAGACGAGCATCTTCAACGGCGGCAACCGGGTGACCGACGACCACAACACAAGGGGGCGCGCATGTTCGCAATCGTAGGAATCGCAGTCGTGCTGGGCGCCATCGTCGCCGGCTATCTGATGGAAAAAGGCAATCTGATGGTGCTGGTGCAGCCGGCGGAGCTGATCATCATCGGCGGGGCGGCGCTTGGTACGCTGCTGATTGCCAACCCAATCCACATCATCAAATCAATCTTCGGCAACCTGTTGGGAATTCTGAAGCCTTCGCCATTTGGCAAGAAGCGCTATACGGAGACGCTGAAGATGATGTTCGAGTTTCTGAACAAGGTACGCAAAGAGGGTCTGCTTTCGGTGGAGATGGATGTTGAGAAGCCGAAGGAGAGCGTGATCTTCAAGAAGTATCCGGAATTTATCAAGGATCACCACGTGATGGACTTTGTGTGCGACACGCTGCGCATGGCCATCACTGGGGGTGTGGAGCCGTTTGACATGGACCAGATGATGGAGCTGGACATGGAGGTTCACCACCACGAGACGAATGCGCCGATCGCCGCGCTGTCGACAGTTGCCGACGCACTGCCTGGGCTGGGGATTGTCGCCGCTGTGCTGGGCGTGGTGATTACGATGGGCGCGATCGGCGGACCTCCGGAAGAGGTGGGACACAAGGTTGCGTCAGCGCTGGTCGGGACGTTTCTTGGCATTCTGTTGTGTTACGGGGTAGTTGGACCGCTGGCGGCGCTGATGACCAAGGGGGCCGAGGCACACAACGAATACCTGCACGTGCTGCGGGTATTGTTGCTGGCTTTCCTGAAGGGCAATGCTCCGATGATTGCGCTGGAGATGGCGCGCAGAGCGATTCCGGCTCATCTGCGGCCGACGTTTGAAGAAATGGAGAAAGCCTGTAAGGGCGCGCCGGCAGCGTGAGAGGTTGTTTTGTGATCTTCGGCGGCATTGCATCCGCCGTTGCGTTGCTGGTTTGTCGTTTGAGTGATTGAGGAAGCCATGTCTGAAGGCAAGCGCCCAATTATCGTGATCAAGAAGAAAGGCGGCCACGGTGGCCACCACGGCGGCGCGTGGAAGGTCGCGTATGCGGATTTTGTGACGGCGATGATGGCGCTGTTCATTGTGCTGTGGCTGCTGAACTCGACGCCGCAGGTGAAGAAGGCAGTAGCTGGGTATTTTCAGGATCCGACCAGTTCGCACAAGGAGACGGGCTCAGACAAGGTGGGCGACGACGACTCGATCCCGATCGACAAGCAGAACGTGCAGAAGCTGAAGGAGCAGATCGAAAAGGCAATCAAGGAGCAGAAAGACCTGCAGAAGCTGGCAAAGAACATCGAGATTACGATCACACCGGAGGGGTTGCGGATTGAGCTGATCGAGGACAAGAACGGGACGTTTTTCCAGTCGGGGAGCGCGGTGCTGTCGAAGCCGGGGCAGGAGTTACTGGGAATGCTTGCCGGACAACTGAAGGCGCTGCCGAACCACCTGCTGCTGGAGGGGCATACGGATGCGCAGCCCTACTCTCCCGAGGCGGCATATACGAACTGGGAGTTGTCTGCGGACCGGGCGAACTCGGCGAGGCGGCTGCTGCAGCAGGATGGAGTGCGGCAGGACCAGATATCGCAGGTGCGGGGATATGCGGACCAGTTGCTGCGGGTGAAAAACAACCCGCTGGACCCGTCGAACCGGCGGATTTCTCTGATTGTGCAATGGGTGCAGATGATTGCGCCGAAGCTGCCGGAAGGCGCTGAAGTTGGGAAGGATGGGAAGGCTGAGGTAAAGGCTGGGGCGGCGGAGGGGAAGTCTGAAGGAAAAGCTGACAGCAAGGCCGCGGCGCAGCCGACGGCGGCGCCTGGCAAGCCGATCGCGGCGCAAGTGGCGGCGAAACCGAGCGCAGTCAAGCCATCGCTTATGGATAGCCTGAAGGGGATGATGCCGGGGAGCAAGAAGAAGTAGAGGTGGGCATGGTTTGCGGGCCTGTCACACCAGGTTTTCTCGGCCCGGCTCAGCAGCAGCGATAGGGGGCGGCGGTTTTGAGGTCTACTTTGCCGGGTTCCTGTTCGGGTTCGGAGCAGGGAGCTGGGACTCCGCGGAGGGTGAGAATGCATCGCCAGGCTGCTGAGCCGACGATGGCGATGGCTCCGGCGATGAACAGAGTCATGAGGCTGCACTCGATCCAGCCCTGCAGCTGTGTGCCGGGGCGGTGAGCCATGGGCCAGAATGTCTGGGAGATAGACATGGTGCCGGCGGTGACGGTGGTGACCAGCACGAAGAGGCCGGGGAGTAGCGTGCACCAGGCGTATTTGGCCTTGTCGTGGTTAACGAGGTAGGTGGTCATGGTGCCGAGGGCGATGGAGGCGAGGAGTTGGTTTGCCGTGCCAAAGAGCGGCCAGATGGTGGCGATGGTTCCGCCCCAGATGAGGTATCCCCAGGACAAGACGACCAGTGCGGTGGCGAGCAGGTTGCCGGGGAGCCAGTTGGTGCGCCCCCAGGGACGATAGAGCTTGCCCATGAGTTCCTGCATGACGTAACGGGCGACGCGGGTGCCGGCATCGATGGTGGTGAGGATGAAAAGGGCCTCAAAGAGGATGGCGTAGTGGTACCAGTAGCTCATGAGGCGAGCCATGCCGGGGAGGTTGCGGAAGATTTGTGCCATGCCGATGGCCAGGCTGACTGCGCCGCCGGTGCGTCCGGCTAGCTGTTCACCGACCTGCGCGGAGAACTCCGGCAGCTTAACGGTGTGCAGGCCGAGCCTGGCGAAAACCGCTGGCGGGGCGTTGATGGCGAAGTAGTCTCCGGGAGCGAGGGAGCAGGCGGCGATGAGGGCGAGCACGCCGACGAGGGACTCGGCGAGCATGGCTCCGTAGCCGATGAAGCGGGCGTCCGTTTCCTTGTCAATGAGCTTTGGGGTTGTGCCGGTGGCGACGAGAGCGTGGAAGCCGGAGATGGCTCCGCAGGCAATGGTGATGAAGAGAAACGGGAAGAGCTTGCCGGGGATGACGGGGCCGCCGCCGTGAATGTAGGGGGTGACGGCGGGAAACTGCAGCTGGGGATGGACGATGAAGACGCCGAGGATGAGCGCGGCGAGGGTGCCGAGTTTGAGGTAGGTGGAGAGGTAGTCCCGGGGCTCGAGCAGGAGCCAGACCGGCAGCACCGAAGCGAGAAATCCGTAGGCGCAGAGAAGCAGGACGATGCCGTGGGCGCTGAAGGTGAATGCGGCGGCGGCCGGGGAGTTGGCAACCCAGTGTCCGCCGACGAGCGCTGCGAGCAGTGCTATGACACCGAAGATGGACGGGCCGAGTACTACGACGCGTCCGCGCGCACCCTTGAACATCCACAGGCCCATGACCATGGCGATGGGAATGGTGCAGCCGATCGTGAAGATGCCCCAGGGGCTTTGGCTGAGGGCGTTGACGACGATGATGGCGAGGCCGGCCATGGCGACGATGACGATGAGAAGGACGGCGACCATGGCGAGCAAGCCGGTGGCTGGGCCTACCTCGCGACGGACGATGGTGGGCAGGGAGTTGCCGTCGTGACGGAGCGAGCCGATGAGCACCGTCATGTCCTGCACGGCACCGGCGAGGACGGCACCAGCAACGAGCCAGATGAGTCCGGGAGCGTAGCCGAACTGGGCGGCGAGCGTGGGCCCGACAAGCGGACCAGCGCCGGCGATAGCAGCAAAGTGATGGCCGAAGACGACCCACTTGGGAGAGGGCACGTAGTTGTGGCCGTCGCGGAGGCGATGCGCGGGGGTGATGTTGCGATCGTCCAGGACGAAGGCTTTGGTGGCCAGCATGGCCGAGTAATAGCGGTAAGCCACGGCGAAAATGCCGAGGACGACGAGCAGAAGGGGAAGCGTATTCACAGGCGGGTCTAAGACCTCAGGCAATCGGGGAAGATCGGGTGGGTGAAGTATATCAATGACCGGAACAGCTGCGGGTTGCAGATCCCGCGACAGACACCTGCAACCCATCGCGCGCTGGCGCATCTGTTTAGTATGGCGACTTCTTTGTTTTCCTCTTTGCAAGTGGGTGAGTTGAAGCTGGCTCACCGTGTGGTGATGGCTCCCTTGACGCGGTTGCGCTCGACGCAGCCGGGCGATGTACCGAACACTTTGAATGCCGAGTATTACAACCAGCGCGCCTCAGAGGGTGGGCTGCTGATTTCCGAGGCGACGCAGATTTCCTTGCAGGGCAAGGGATATCCTGCCGCGCCTGGGATATATTCCGCGGAGCAGGTTGAGGGCTGGAAGCTGGTGACCAGCGCGGTGCACTCCAAGGGCGGATATATTTTTGCCCAACTGTGGCATGTGGGGCGCACCAGCCACACGTCGCTGCATCCGCAGCAGGGATTGCCTGTGTCGTCCTCGGCGATTGCTTCAGCAGATGGCAAGGCGCTGACGGCGAGCTTCCAGCCCGTTGACTTTGAGACTCCGCGGGCGCTGGAGACCTCGGAGTTGGCGGGGATTGTGGACGATTATCGTCACGCGGCGGAGTGCGCCAAGGCGGCGGGCTTTGACGGAGTGGAGATTCACTCGGCCAATGGGTATCTGCTGGACCAGTTCCTGGAAAATGGCGTGAACCATCGCACGGATGCTTATGGCGGGTCGATTGAAAATCGTGCCCGGCTGACGCTGGAAGCGGTGGATGCTGCGGTGGAGGTATGGGGCAAGGGCCGCGTGGGTATTCGATTGTCTCCGTATGGGAAGTTTGGCGGAATGAGCGACTCCGACCCCTTGGCACTCTTCACCTATGTGCTGGAGCAGCTTTCCGCGCGTGGCATTGCATATGTCCACCTGATTGAGCCGCGGGCTGGCAATGCGGGTGGCGGAGCGCCAACAGACAACTCTGCACCCCATGCCGCTGAGATTTTCCGGAAGTACTTCAAGGGCGTGCTGATTTCCGCCGGCGGATACACTGCGGCGACTGCCCAGGATGCGATTGCAGCCGGATACGCCGATGCGGTTGCCTTTGGGCGGCTGTTCATCGCGAATCCCGACCTGCCGGAGCGGTTCCGGGAGGGTGCGGAGCTGAACCACTATGACCGGAGCACCTTCTACGGCGGCACGGAAAAAGGGTACACGGACTATCCGGCGCTGGCCGAGGTTGGCGCCGCCAAATAGCGCTAACAATGCAAGTTGACACCACTGAGAGGGAGCCGGCATGTGCCCCTTCCCTCTTGTGGTTTTCGAGGATGGATTTGGGATGTTAGGATGGCAGCGATTGGAGAAGCTGCCTGTGAACCGTTGCGCGTTGAAAACCTTTCCATTTGCCAGAAACCTGGTGCTTGCCGTTGGCCTTGTCACTGCCCTCACCGTGGGTGCATCCGCGCAGACCGCGACGCCTGTTTTCCGCCTGGACGGCGGGAACACCACCTATGCCTTTGGGGTGAACGAGCGGGGAGAGCTGCAGCAGATCTACTGGGGTGGGCGCGTTGCTGACACGGATACCATTCCGGTGGCGAAGAGCCGGATAGAGTGGGCGAGCTTTGATGCGTCGTACAACAACACTCCGCTGGAGTATGCGGGGTGGGGCCAGGGACTGTACATGGAGCCGGCGCTGAAGGTGAGCTTTGCCGACGGGAACCGTGACCTCGTGCTGCACTATGTGTCGTCAACGAAGCCGGACGAGCAGAGTCTGGACGTGGTGCTGAAGGATATTTCCCGCGCAGTGACGGTCACTTTGCATTACAAGATGGACGCGGACTCGGGAATTCTGGCACGGTCGGCAACGGTGGAGAACGGCGAGAAGCAGCCCATCACGATTGAGCAGGAGGCGGCAGCGGCGTATGCCCTACCCCCGGCGCACTACACGCTGAGCTACCTGAGCGGGCGCTGGGCGGGCGAGTGGACGCTGAACCAGGAGACGATCCACCAGGGCCAGCGGGTACTGGAAAGCCGGCGGGGATCGACTGGTCACCAACTGAATCCGTGGTTTGCCATTGGCAAGGGCGACGCGGACGAGGACCACGGCGAAGTGTGGTTTGGCGCGCTGGCGTGGAGCGGAAGCTGGCGGATTACCGTGGAGCAGGACACATTGGATTCGGTTCGGGTGACGGGAGGCTTCAATCCTTTTGACTTTGGCTTCTCGCTGAAAACGGGGGAAAAGCTGGAGTCTCCGGTGATGTACAGCGGCTACTCGGCGCACGGGTTGGGCGGGGCGAGCCGGGTGCTGGCGAAGTATACGGTGGGACATATTCTGCCGACTGCGCCGCACGTCAAGCCGCGTCCGGTGATCTACAACAGTTGGGAAGCGACCGAGATGAACGTGAGCGAAGCCGGCCAGATTGCCATTGCCGAGAAGGCTGCCACGCTGGGGATTGACCGGTTTGTGATGGATGACGGGTGGTTTGGCAAGCGGAAAACGGACCACGCGGGGCTGGGCGACTGGTATGTGGACCCGGACAAGTTTCCGCATGGACTGAAGCCGCTGATCGACAAGGTGCACGGGCTGGGGATGGACTTTGGCCTGTGGGTTGAGCCGGAGATGGTCAATCCGGACTCGGACCTTTACCGGGCGCATCCGGACTGGGTACTGAACTTCCCGGGAAGGCCTCGGATGGAGCAGCGTACGCAACTGGTGCTGAACCTGGCGCGACCGGATGTGCGGGCGTATGTCTTCGGCTTCCTGGACAAGCTGTTGAGCGAGAACCAGATTGCCTTCCTCAAGTGGGATTACAACCGGAACTGGAGCGAGCCGGGCTGGGACCAGCAGCAGGGCACCGACCAGAAGAAGGTGTATGTGGAGTTCATCCGCAACCTGTATTCGATATTGGCGGAGTTGCGGGCGAAGCATCCGGGCGTTGAGATTGAGAGCTGCTCGGGCGGCGGCGGACGGGTGGACCTGGGGATTCTGCACTACACGGACGAGGTTTGGCCGAGCGACAACACGGATCCGTATGACCGCCTGACGCAGCAGTGGGGCTTTACGCACGCGTATCCGAACCAGGTGATGCTGGCGTGGGTGACGGATTCGCCGCACTGGATGAACAACCGGGCGACTTCGTTGACGTATCGGTTGCTGTCGTCGATGGAGGGTTCGCTGGGCATTGGGGCGAACCTGAACAAGTGGACGGACGCGGATATGGCGACGGCGAAGCGGCTGATTGCGGCCTACCACGAGGTGCAGCTGACGGTGACGCAGGGCGACCTGTACCGGCTGATTGCTCCGACGAACAACGTGACGGGCCCTAGCGAGTTTGCGGCGACGGAGATGGTTGCGCCGGACAAGCACCAGGCAGTGATGTTTGCGTATGCCAATGCGACCATTGAGGGGCGGAACTTCCCGCTGTTGCAGTGGAAGGCGCTGGACCCGAAGGCGACGTACAAGCTGACGACGATTGAGGGAAAGACGTTGCCGGGAACTCCGGAGACGGCCTCGGGCGCGTGGTGGATGAACCACGGGCTGGAGATCGAGCTGCGTGGGGATTACGTGGCAGCGGCTTTCCGGCTGGATCGGCAGTAACAGGAACAGAGAGTGCGAAGTGGTTAGTGGTGTTGAGCCTGTATCGAGCATTGCTCGATACAGGCTCAACTTTTTGAGGCTTAAGGATGAGCTCACCTTCCATTTACTGGCCTCTTAGACTGAACGAGGACGGAGCGAATTGACCGGGTGTCGTGTCAGGGCTTTGACGGATGTCTGAGGTGATGAAGGCGAATGGAGAGTTCAACCGGTGGAAGCGTCTCGGAGAGCTTGACCTTACCAGGGATGGTGCCGGATTTGCTGTGCCGAAGATCAGACACCTCAAGGACGAATTGGAAGTAAGGCTTGCCGGCGAGGGCGTCGGCGAGGGTGTGTAGCTCAGAAGCCGGTAGGCTATGCAGCAGCAGAGATACGGCCTGTGTGCCAGCGCCATGCCCGCCCGAGAAGATGGTGATGTCTCCGCCGGAATGGGTGCGGGGCAGGCGGGTGACAAGAAGAAAGTCCTGATTGAGCAATCTCTTCTTTTCATAAACAGGAGGCTGCCACGGGTGGAGTTCGCCATGTATTTTGCGCCAGAGGAGCTTGCGGGTCTTAGGTTGCAGGGTCTCAGGATGCATCATGGATTGGACGTAGATGGGCGGGGAAATAGGGTCTTCGCCGAATAGGTATTCGAGGTGGCTGGGGAGCACGACAGTCTGGTACTGCGCGGTTGGCGGTCCTTCGGCGGAGACTCGGCAAGATGGTAGAAACATGCGTGAAAAAGCGTTGGAGCGGGGACCGCCGGAGCACACCAGACGCGAGGTGGGGGTGAGGTCTCCTGAAAAGTAGAGGGATTCTTCGACCCGGCGCTCGCCGTTGAGGAAGGGCTCAAACGACCAGAGGGCGCGGATGTCGTGTGGATAACCGTTAGGACTGGGAGGCGGAGAGGGCTGTCCGTCAGATGGTTGATAGTCGCAGCTGGGATGAAAAAGGATGTCTCCGTGATCGAGGAAGATGGCGCGGATGAGTTCGCGGCGTTCGCTCTTGAGGACGATGTGTTGGCGGAGTTCCTGGTAAGCAGCCGAGATGCGAGTGAAGGCAAATTCTAAGGAGCCTTCCTGCAGGACAATTTGCGCGATGCTTCCGGAAAGAAAATCGGTGTCCATGAGCAACTGATCTCCCTCGTGAGCCGAACGCTGGAGCGCGGCACGGGACAGAAATGAAAGTTGCAGGAAGTGTAGCGCAGCTTGGGTGGCACCTGATCCGCCCGCGAGTGGGTGGGGAGGATCGAGCTGCGCTCGACGGGGGATTTTTGGGTCCGCTGAGGACGGGGGATTGGTTACTCCCTGGTCTGAGAATCCAGACCCTTCGACAGGCTCAGTGCAGGCTCTGGGGCACCCGGCCGCCGCTCCTGTTGAAGTCGATTGTTAAGAAAGACGGATTGGTGAAGTCGGCCGAGTCCCAGGTGACGGATGCGGTGAGCCGCCAATCGGCCGCGGTGGTTGGGGCTTCGTGGCTTTGTCTGCGAGGTCTGGAGGGGCTGCTACCGACTACTACCATAGAAATCCGTACCTGTAATTCCCAAAACAACAGCTCACCGACGTCTTGAACGCACCCGGAAGATGCGCGAGCGGAACAGATAGTTTGTGGGGGGGAGAACGCAAGCAAGCTGACTGAGTTTGTTTCGACGACGCTATCGTGAGCAAGCACATCGACCCGCCAATGCGACAACGAGCGAAAGATTTGCCAGCAGAAAATTGCGAGCAATGATCTGTGGGCCGGTCATGAGAGGGGGGCGTGCCGGCGATTTTCGGGCACCAAAGCAGCCGCAGCCCTGCTGGCCGATGGAGTCGCGAAGGGTGGCGCGCCCAACCAGGAAGGCAAAAAAGAACAAGAGCGCGGCGCTGACCGCCGAGACGATGGAAGTGTTCCATCTTGCGATCAAAAGGAGACCAATTGCGAATTCGGCAAACGGAAGCCCCCTCGCAATGGCAGACCCAGCCCAGATCGGCCCGCCAAGCAGTTTGCGCACATCGCCTGCGAGTATGCGCGCCGGGGTCCGGGCCTTGCCCACCGCAGCAGCAATCCAAACAAGTCCGATGCCTGCCTGCAAGGCGTAGAGTGCAATCGACCTGGTGTTGGCGCCGATCATCCCGAGCGTGGCTTGGTGCAGTCCATCGGCGGGCAGCCAACCCTGAACATGATGGTGCGCAAGTAATTGTCGAGGATTGACCATCCTGCCCAAACCGCAAAGGAAGCCAGCCCGCATGGCAGCCCGCCGATGAACCCGGCGATGATTGCAACAATCCAGCCGGTTTTCACGATCCAGTCCAAGATGCATTCCATGGTCAACAACACAGAGCAGGGCGTCTTGCTTGCGCAGAGAATAGCCCAGATGATGAAAAGCACCAGACCGACTGCGCAAAGGGCCAGACCGACTACCCAAACCCAAAAGATGTCGATGCAATAGCCGACGGCGAAGACGATGCCGCCGACGATCATCAGGATAATGGAAAGGACCAGCAGGACAATGCAACTGACGGACGGGGACCCAGACCCGGACCCTGAAGACGGTGGGGTGCTGCCTGGCGCCTGAAACGTCGACAAGCCGGTGGGATTGCAGCCTTGCGGGAGTGTTGCGCCGGCATATGTGGGCGTAACGCTCAGGCTATAGCTGTCGCCCGGAGTGAGCGTCAGAGGTGGGGTGAAGCCGGTCTGATCTGTCGTTGACGCGGGGGTGTTCTTGACGAAGGTGGTATTCGTGGACGAATCGGTGACAGTCCAGGCGAAGCTGGTCGGGGCGGCGCTCGTGCACCCAGCGGGCCAAGTAGTTGTCGCTGAGAAAGTGGCAGTGGTGCCCGCGATGACAGCACTGAGACTTACACTTGGGCAGCAACTTGCCTGGGGCGGTGGTTGCATCCCCGGAACCGAGAACGACGCCTGGCCAAATGTTGAGCACGCCGCCGCAGCGGAATTGGCAGGGAAAACGACGGTGCAAACGACGCTGTATGTTCCCCCGGTGTTAAACGGCAGGGCGCCAATCTGCGCGCCGTTTAATTTCCAGTTGGCTCCCGGATCATTCGAATAGGCAACATTGGCGGGAGTCGTCCGAGTGTAAATGTCTTGGCCCGAAGGATCGGTGACCTGCCAGAGGTAATTAGCAGGGGCCACAGGCGGACAATTTCCCGGCCAATAGACGGTTGCGGTAAAGGTGGCCGTGACGTTCGGCGCCGTGCCTGTCGCAACGACGGCAACAGAGGCACCGTTCGGCGCCTGATGCTGGTCATAGGGACAACAAGATGGGGGCGAAGTCACTGAGAAGATCGTGCTGTCGGAGGGGTCGCAATTGGCCGATAACGAACCCTGCGAAAAGATGGGACGCACCTTGACTTCCCAGCTTCCTGCGGCGAGTGGAAGCGGCACGATCGCGGGGTTACCCGAAGGAACGAGCGTCCAGCTGCCTGTGTCTGTGCGGGCCGTCGCGGCTTGAGTGCCCAGTTGATAGGAGGTGGCGCCCTGCGTCACTGTCCACTGATAGCTCGTGATGTTGACCGGTGGTATGCATCCCGGCGGATTCCAAGCGACGGGCGCGCTTAGCTGAAAGGTCGCTATCGGGACCCCGCCGGCTGGGTATGACACGGTAGGTACGGCAATGTTGACTTGCGGGCAACAATCGCAATCGAAAGTAATAGGAAGGGTTGCTGCAGCAGAACTCGGTAATCTTGAGCTTTGATAACAATCCACCCAGACGTAGATGGTGTCTCCGCAGCCGCAGGAAACCGGAAGGTCGATGGGAATGCTGAAAGGGTTCGGAACGGTCGCAGAGACCAAAGGCTTTCCAGGCTTCGCCTGATCGCAACTGACCCAAAAATCGAGTTTTTCGCAACTGGTGAAGGTGCCCGCAATGCGGACCTGGGTCGGCGGCGTGCCGCCGACCAAGGTCACGGATGTAATCGTCACGGCCATTGGAGCACTCCAAAGCTATCGCACAGGCGATGAACCACGCTCTTGCAGGAATTCTGCCGGATCTGGCGAATCTCCCCCCTCAAAGGTGCCAGCTTGCGTGATTGCACCGCACCGCGGGCGAATCCGAATCGCAAGTGTTATCGGGGAATCTTCGGATCTTCGTCTCAAGGAGTGTGGGTTTCCCGTCCTCTGCGGTCGGAGTTGCCAATTCGAAGAAACGATTGTCGGCGTATTATGCTCATCTCATTCGCGGAAGTCAAGGGGATTTTGATTGGGATTTATAGACCGATCGCGCTACCTGAATGTCATCTTTGGGTTCAATTTTCATAATGCAAGAGCAACGGCAGAGGCAAAGGTAACAGCAGATCTTCGCGTTGCTAAGGATGACAAGCAAAAGCGAAAGCAAATGCCAAGACAGAAGCAGATTCCTTGCAGGAATGGCAACTAGGGCCTGTTCACACTCCCTGGATGGATGGCGTTGCGAGCAAAAATCGGGCCAAGCAATTCTGGGCACACAGGGCCGAGTCCGAGAGCTGTGGCAACCCCTCCGCCGAGGGCGAGAACGCAGTATGGACGGATTTTCACCGCAACCCGCAGGGACGGGGCCAGTTTTCCCCATGTCTGCGTCGCTCCTCGCTTCAGTAACCAGTTACAGCGCACTCGTCGCTTCTTGAACTGAGGAAATCTCCGCTCCCGTCGCCACCACTCAGGCAGTGGGAACAGGCCCTAGAAAAGCAAGGGCAAGAGCAACAGCAAGTGCTTTGTTTTGAGCAGCGTTTAAGGGCGTGTTTTGGCTAGTTGCGCATGAAGTCCAGGGCGCGGGCGATGTAGGCTTTGGTGTCTTTGCGGGGGACTACGGCGTCGAGGAAGCCGTGTTCGAGGAGGAACTCCGAGCGCTGGAAGCCTTCGGGGAGCTTTTGGCGGATGGTCTGCTCGATGACGCGGGGGCCGGCGAAGCCGATGAGCGCGCCGGGTTCTGCGATATTGAGGTCGCCGAGCATGGCGAAGCTGGCGGTGACGCCGCCGGTGGTGGGGTCTGTGAGGATGCAGATGTAGGGGATGCGTTCGTCGTCGAGCTGAGCCAGGCCGGAGGAGATTTTGGCCAGCTGCATGAGGCTGATGACGCCCTCCATCATGCGCGCTCCGCCTGAAGCGGCGATGATGATGAGCGGATGGCGGGTGGCCAGCGAGCGGTCGATGGCGCGGGCGATGGTTTCGCCTACGACTGCGCCCATGCTGCCGCCGATGAAGGCGTACTCCATGGCGGTGAGGACGACGTCGTGGTGGGCGAGTTTGCCGATGGCGGTGACGATGGCGTCGTCGAGGCCGGTAGCCTTTTGGGCGGCGGCGAGGCGCTGCTTGTAGGGCTTGATGTCAGTGAAGTTGAGCGGATCGGTGGAGCGCAGACCGGCATCGACAAAAGTGTAGCCGGGCTCAAGGAGCAGGTCGATCCGCTGGCGAGCGCCCATCTTGAAATGGCGGCCGCACTTGGGACAGACGTTGAGGTTGGCCTCAAGCTCAGGCTTGAAGAGGACCTGGCGGCAGCCGTCGCACTTGATCCAGAGACCTTCGGTGCGGACACGGGGTTCGCCGGAGGCGGAGTCACCCTCGGGCTCGATGTTGCTGTCAGAACGTTTGAACCAGGCCATAACGAATCCAATTGTAAATGGGCGGGGCATCGGACGGCGGTTTTTGGGCAGCCGAGCCGCGGACGGGGGAGAGAGCACCCCCAGAGATGTTCCCTTAACTCCATGCTCCAGATGAAGATACCGTCATCTTTAAATGTCTAATTCACATCCGATTCATGGTGTGTTTTCCTCTCAGCAACATATGCCCGTCAGTCTTGAAATAGCGAGTTGCCCTGGAACAAGCGATCTTCCCTGCTGTTCCATGGCGCATCGCACATGTGGATTTCATAGCTGCTTTTCTTTTTGGAGGGTGTGTATGTTGCGAGTTTGTCGATTTTCGAGGTTGATGGTCCTTTTTGCGGCCCTGTTCGCGCTGGTTCCGCTGGCGTGGTCGCAGGCGGGGGTCGTGCGCGGTGGGATTTCCGGCACGGTTTCGGATGCAAGCGGTGGCATATTGCCAGGCGCGGAGATTGTGCTGGATCCGGGTGGCCGGACGGCGGTGAGCGACGACTCCGGCAAGTTCCTGGTAAACGGGTTGACGCCGGGCAGCTACAAGGTGACGGTGAAGGTGCTGGGGTTTGACCAGGCGACGGCGGACGTTACGGTGCCTGGGGGATCGATTGCGACGACCACGGTGACGATGAAAGTGGCGTCAGCGAGCGTCGAGGTGCAGGTGTATGGCGGGCGCGCGTATGGCGAGGTCTCGGCCGTGAACCAGCAGCAGAATGCGGACAATATTCTGGAAGTGCTGCCGGCAGAGGTGATTTCGAGCCTGCCTAACACGAATATTGCGGATGCGGTGGGTCGTTTGCCTGGAGTTTCGCTGGAGCGGGACGAGGGCGAGGGCAAGTATGTGCAGATTCGCGGGACTGAGCCGCGGTTGTCGAATACGACGATCGATGGCGTGAATGTGCCTGCGCCGGAAGCCGCGGTGCGCAACATCAAGCTGGACGTGATTCCGGCGTCTCTGGTGGAGCAGATTGAAGTCTCCAAGACGCTCACAGCCAACCAGGATGGGGACGCGGTGGGCGGAAGCGTGAACCTTGTGACTCGGACGGCGGGGGACGAGCCGTTCTTTACGGTGACCGCGATGGGTGGTCATACGCCGATCGAGTTGGGCGGACGTGGCCTGGACCAGTTTTCCGCAGCGGCGAGCAATCGGTTTGGAGCGAACCACAAGCTGGGCATCTTTGTTGGGGGCAGCTACGACTACAACGGGCGCGGGATCGACGATATTGAACCGGGGACGGCGGTCAACACGGCGGCTGACGGGACGGTGTTTGGCGCGCCGAACACGATGGATATCCGCGAGTACTACTACACGCGAAACCGTTACGGGTTTGCCGGCACGGTGGATTACCGTGTGTCACCGGCGACGACCTTGTTTGCGCGCACCTTCTTCTCGGACTTCCGGGACTTTGGCGGGAAGTACATTTACACGCCGACCGCGGGCAACTTTATAACGGCGGGAGTGGCGGACAACACGGGCAATATGTCGTTTGCCGATGCTCCGCGCAGCCCGGATTACCAGATCTTCAACTTCATGACCAACCTGAAGCACGTGTCGGGGGACTGGGAAGTGGACGCGACAGCGGCGGTTTCGCGCAGCCGTGCGAACAACCAGGACTTTCCGCAGGCGAACTTCAATGGACCGCAGGCGGTAGCGTTCAACGTGGATACGTCGAACACCAGCCGGCCGAAGTTTGTGGTGACGAATGGTGTGAACATTTACGATCCGACGACCTACTCGTTCGCGAGTGTTTCGTTTACCAAGGACCTCTCGGCGCAGGTGAATCTGCAGGGTTCTCTGGATGTGACGCGGTTCTACAAGACTGGGGGCGGTCACCTGGGCACGTGGCAGGTGGGCGCGAAGATTCGCAACGCGCACAAGTTCAACGACGTGAACGACCGGTACTACAACGCGGACGGATCGATTCTGCTGTCGCAGGTGCTGGACCCGAGCTTCAGCAACAAGGACTACTACAGCGGAACGTATGGCCCTTACGGGCCGGTATCGAGCTGGGACAAGATTGTGGCGGCGTTCAACGCGAATCCGGGATCCTTTACCGAAGACACGGTGAGTGAGTCGAAGAAGAGCCTTCCCAACAACTGGGATACGCACGAGATGATTCCGGCGTTCTACGGGATGGATACGCTGGATATCGGCCACCTGCGCATGATTGGCGGCGTGCGGGTGGAAGTAACGAAGGAAGACTTCAGCGGTTTACAGGTGGCGCAGGGCAGCCTGACGGCGACCAAGACCGGCGGAAACAACACCTATGTGGACTTTATGCCGAATGCGCAGGCCAAGTACACGTTTGGCACGAACCAGGACCTGCGCGCGGTGTACGGGCGCGGAGTAGCGCGGCCGAACTATGGTGACCTGCCTCCCTTCATCCTGGTGAACGGGACGAAGAACCAGGTATCACTGGGAAACCCGAGCCTGCTGTCGACGCGGGCAAACAACTTTGACCTGCTGTATGAGAACTACTTGAAGTCTGTGGGATTTGTGTCTGCCGGGTTCTTCTACAAGCAGCTTTCAAACCCGATCGTGACGGTGCAATTCCCGTATACGCTGAGCCCGTTTGCGGGGTACACGGCGACACAGCCGCGGAACCTGCCGAGCGCACATATTGGCGGACTGGAACTGGGCTGGCAGGAGCATTTCAAGGGTCTACCGTACGGGCTGAACGGCTTGGGTATCATGGCCAACTACACGTACAGCTTTTCTCAGGCGCAGAACCCTTACTGCTGCACGAATGCGAGCGGGAATGCCGTGACGCGCAAGGTAGCCCTGGACCGGCAGGCACCGAACACGTTCAACATCAACCCGACGTTTGACACGAAAAAGCTGTCAGTGCGGTTGGGCATCAGCTATAACGAAGCCAACATCTACGCGTATAACTTCGGCGGAAGTGTGAACGACACGACCATCAATGGGCAAAAGGGGCCGGGCGGCGATGTGTATTTGTACGGGCACACGCAGATCGATACGCAGGTAAGCTATGCGCTGCCGTATAACCTGAAGCTGACGGCTTCGGGATTGAACCTGAAGAACGAGGTTTTCGGGTTCTATCAGGGCGGCCCAGCGTATCCGATTCAGCGTGAGTACTACCATCCGAGCTACCTCTTCAGCCTGAAGTGGACGAGCGGGGAGCGGAGCGGGAAATAGTTCCAGACAGAGCAGCAAGAGACGAGGACGGCCGGCGAGATGGCCGGCCGTCCTTGCTTTAGCGCGAGAGATGAATCAGCCGCGGAGATAGGCGTCAGTGCCGTCGATCCAATCCTGGCGAATGGGGGAGAAGATGTCGAGGGCTACGGAGTCCTGAAGGGCGATGACGCGATGGGGAATGTGGGGTGGAATGGTGAGCGCCTCGCCGGGGAGGAGCGTGAGATCGTGGTCGTCGAAGTGGAAGACGACGGATCCGGAGAGGAGCTGGCTGATTTGCTCGTTGGGATGGCTGTGGCGGGCGACGACGGCATCTTTGAGCAGGACGATGCGGGCGACGGTGGTGTGGGTGCCGGTGATGTACTGGCGGGTGATGAGGGGGCTCATGGGCTCGGGGGCTATGTTGTCCCAGGCGGTGAGGGTGGGAGTGGACATTGGTTGACCTCCTGATGAGTTGAGCGGGCTGAAACTCGATGCCGCGTTGGGTTAGAACTCTATGCCCCGCTGGGCCAGGATGCCTTTCTGGTAGGCGTGCTTGACTTCGCGCATTTCAGTGACGGTGTCGGCGATTTCGACGAGCGATGCGTGGGCGTTGCGTCCGGTGAGGATGACGTGGACCATCTCGGGGCGTTCGAGGAGTGTGGCTCGGACGAGTTCGGGATCGAGCATTCCGTATCCGATGGCGTAGTTGATTTCGTCGAGGATGACGAGATCCCAGTCGCCGGAGAGGATGGCTTCGCGGGCTTCGTCCCAGGCGGCATGAACCATGCGGAGGTCTTCGGGGTCGGTTTCCGCGCCGCCGACTTTGACGAAGCCGCGGCCCATTTGCTTGAGGACGAAGTTTTCGCCGAAGGAGGTGACGGCGTCAAGCTCCCCGTAGTGCCAGCTGCCTTTGAGGAACTGGAGCATGAGTACGCGCATACCGCAGCCGACGGCGCGGAAGCCTGTGCCGAGGGCCGCGGTGGTTTTGCCCTTGCCGGGGCCGGTGTTGATGAGGATAAGTCCGCGACGGGAGTCGGGCATGAAAGCAGCCTTTAGCTTCCAGCCGCTAGCTAGAAGCTTCATTGGTGAATTTGGACATTTCCGATGCCGCCAGATGAATCGAAGCTGGAGGCTAGAGGCTAGCAGCTGAAAGCTGTTTGTCCTCAGTGTCCTCCGTGATAGGGATGTCCAGCCAAGATTGTACAGGCGCGGTAGAGCTGTTCGGCGAGGACGAGGCGGGCTAGCTCGTGAGCCATTGTGATGGCACCAAAAGAGAGCAACAGGTGAGCCTGGGCGCGGATCGCCTGGAGAGTGGCTGAGGACCAGCCATCTGCCGGGCCGACGGCAAAGACGAGATGTTGGGCGCCCTCGTCGCGGCGTCCGCCGAGCCAGGTGGCGAGGGCGGGCGAGTCGAGTTGCTTGCCGCGGGAGTCAAGGAGGATGGGATAGGCGGGCAGACGGCCGCGCTGGCGGCTGAGAAAGTCGAGAAAGGCGGGTTCGTCGCGGAAGGGCTGGGATTCAATGGGGTGGTAGGGCTGGATGCGTTCGAGGTAGAGGTGGGTGAGGGTGTCGAAGGCAGCCTTTGCGCCTGACTTTGGGGGTTTGGGGCCGATATGGGCGAGCGTGAGTTGCATGGCTGAGGATAGTGTAGCGGGGCGAGCGATGACATTGGGTTGGGGGATAGGATAGACTTGCGGCGAGCGGTAAGAAATCGTTTTCCAGAGGATGAATCATGCCCGTAGTCGCCGGTGTAGATTTTGGAACGCTGAGTGTTCGCGTGACGCTTGTACATAGCCAGAAGGGGCCGATTGGAACGGCTTCGGCGGAGTATCCGCTGCACCGCCAGCGGGAGGACCCGGACTTTGCCACGCAGAGCCATGAGGCGCAGATGCATGCGCTGGTGAAGGCGATGCGGGCTGTGCTGGAGCAGACCGGGATTGCCGGGGCCGGCGTCGCGGCGATTGCGCTGGATACAACGGGTTCAAGCGTGATTGTGGTGGATGAGAAGCTGCAACCGCTGGACGAGTACTATCTGTGGTGCGACCATCGGGCCAAGCTGGAAGCGGAAGAGATTACGGCCAAGGCCCATGCGCAGGGGCTGGAGGCGATCGAGTGGTGCGGCGGGACCTATTCCCACGAGTGGGGATGGGCGAAACTGCTGCACTGGCTGCGGCACAATCCGGAAAAACGTGCCCAGTTTGGAACGGCGCTGGAGCACTGCGACATGGTGGCGGCAACTTTGGCCGGTGTGAAGCGGCCGGAAGACGTGAAGCGCAGCGTGTGCGCTATGGGACATAAGTGGATGTGGAATCCGAAGTGGGGCGGGCTGCCGAGCGAGGAGTTCCTGGTGAGCGTGGATCCGCTGCTGGCCGGGGTGCGGGCGAAGCTGGGAGGGGAGTATGCAACCAGCGACAAGATTGCCGGCCACCTGAGCGCGGAGTGGGCCGAGGAGTTGGGTCTGCGGGCGGGGATTCCGATCCCGGTGGGAGCGTTTGACGCGCACTGGGACGCGATTGGGTCGAACTGCCGCGAGGGCGATGTGGTCAACGTGGTGGGCACCTCAACCTGCATTATCGCCATGGCCAAAGAGGCCGAACTGGTGCCGGGCGTCTGCGGGGTGGTGCCGGGCAGCGTGCATCCGGCGTATACGGGCATTGAGGCTGGGCTGTCGGCAACGGGAGATATTTTTGAGGCGATTGCCAAGCGCGCGGGCAAGACGGTGGCCGAGCTTTCGAAGGGGCTGGAGACGTACAAGGCGGGGCAGACGGGGCTGTTGCGGCTGAGCTGGGACAACGGCGACAGGACGGTGCTGGTGAATCCGGAGCTGGGCGGGGTGACACTGGGCTGGAACCTGCTGCATACGGCCGAGGACGAGCTGTTTGCGGCGATTGAGGGGACGGCGTTCCATACGCGGATCATTCTGGAGCGGATGGCCGAACACGGTGTGCGGGTTGACCGGGTGATCAATGCCGGGGGGATTCCGCAGAAGAACGAAGTACTGAACCAGGTGTACGCCAATGTTCTGAACAAGCCGGTGCTGGTTCCGGCGGGGGTTCCGACGAGTTTGGGTTCGGGGATATTTGCGCTGCTGGCGGCCGGGGTGTATCCGACGATTGAGGCTGCGCAGGAGGCGGTTTGCCTGCCACTGCGAACAGTGATGCCCGAGCCGGGAGCGGTAGCCGTGTATGAGCAGTTGTATGCGCAATACCGGGCGGCGTACTTTGCGCTGGGTGAGCGGAAGGCGGCGCTGGGAAGTGTGCTGCCGACGCTGCGGGCGGTGGCGGCCGAGGTGCGCAAGGGGTAGTTTGTTGTGTCCGGACCTACAAAGGGCGGCCTGATGGGCCGCCCTTTGTAGTGTTGCGGGGAGAGCTGGTTACTGGATGCCTAGATCCACCAGTTGCTTGGGGTTAGCTTCGTCGACTGCGAGCAGGTTGTGGCAGGCCGAGCAGTCCTGGGTGATGGCGTTGCCCTTCTTGTCGGCATGGTTGCCATCGTGGCAACGGAAGCAACCGAGCGAGGTGGTGTGGCCGACGTTGTTCGGATGCGTGCCCCAGGTGACTTTCATGTCCGGGAAGACGTTGACCGAGTAGATGGAGACCAGGGCCTTGGCGGCCTGATCGACCTGGACGCGCTGGCTGGACCAGATGGCCGGGTACTTGGAGCTGTAGAACTGCTCCAGACCCGAGGTGATTTTGGCTGCGGCTTCCTGCTGGGAGCTGTACGTAGCCTGGATGAGTTCCATGCCCTGCTTGTGGACGAAGGGCAGAGTGGGCGAGGGCGCACCCTCAGCCATGGCGCGATTGAGAGCTTCGCCCGGATCCTGGAAGGTATGCGCGGCGCGGTTGTGGCAATCGATGCAGTCCATGGTGCGGCGAGTGCCGTTGAGGTTGCCCTTGGCGTCGGAGGAGATGAAATCGGTGAAGCTTCCGTCGAAGTTGCGCTTGCTGACCTGGACGATGTTCTGGCGCTTTTCGTCGGTGGAGACATACTCGATGTGACCGAGGTGAACGCCATGAATGCCTGATAGGTGGGAGAGCGAATCGCGACCGCCGAGGTGCAAGAGGACCAGGGTGCGGGTCATCGAGTTCTTTTCGTCGTCAGCGAAGCTGGTCTTTACGATCAGTTTCTCACCGATGAACCTTGCTGGCGTGTGGCAGCCCTCGCAGATTTCGCGGGCCGGGCGGAGGTTCTTGACGGGCGACTCAATGGGCCGCGGGAATGTGTTCAGCGCAACTTCGACAAGCTGCTTGGTCCCGTTGACCTTGGCTTCAACAAAGGACTGAACACCGGAGCCGATATGGCAGGCGACGCAGGGGACGTGGGAGTGCGGTGAGACTTTGTAGGCGGTCCACTCAGGCCCCATGGGTACGTGGCATGTGGCGCCGCAGAACTGGGCCGAGTCCATGTGATCGATGGCGCGATAACTGGCGGTGCCGACAATGACGACGTTGATAAATGTGGCCACGAGGACGAAGTCGATGCCGTGACGAAACACGGGGTCGCCCATATCGATGGCGGGAAAGACCGCAGGGATCTTGCCTGCTTTTTTCAGTTCTGTCCGGCGGAGAACGATGCCGATGGGAATCATGGCGAGTCCCACGACAAAGAGAGCCGGAAGGGCAAAGATGAGCACGAGGCCCAGGTATGGGTTGCTGGAGCCGCCATGACCGAAGATGTCGATGACCCAGAAACCGAGGAGGATGACAGCGGAGGCACTGGTAAGAGCGCCTCCGATCAGGCTGATGGTGTTGTTGCCGAAGAAGAGTAAGGGCCGGAGCCAATCTTCTTTGAAGTGTTTCGGTTGGCTCATGGCCCAGAACTCCTTTCGCGGTTACTTCTGCAGGGTGCGGACGAATTCAACGACGGACTTGATGTCGGCGGCGCTCAGCTTGCCGGAGTAAGCGGGCATTTTACCTTTGCCAGCAGTGGTGATCGTGATTTGCTCGGCCTCGGTCATCTTGACGCTTGCCGGGTCCTTGAAGGAGGGAGCCTTCATGGCCTTTCCGGCCGGGCTGTCGGCAAGGCCGGTGGTGCCATGACACATCTGGCACTTAGCCTTGTAGGTATCAGCACCGCCGTCGGCAAAGGCCGCGGTGCTGAGCGAGACGGCAACGGCGCCGAGTGCTGCAATGCGAATGATGTTTTTCAACATGAACAATTCTCCTCAATTAGTTAAGTGAAACACTGAAAGCATACGCCCTGCATGTCTAGAAAGCATACCTCACGCTCAGCGTATACAAGTTGCCGTGGAAGTTCCGCGGGGCGGTTGAACCCACTGCCGAGGTCTCGCCATAATCGGCGTAGTTGTACTCGGCCTTCCACTGCCAGCTCTTCTCGAGATCGAATGCCAGGTTGGCGTAAGGCGTCGAATAGACCGACTGGAGCGAACCGGGTACCTGATTCAGGTTGATGGAGCTGGTGGTTCCGTTTACGCCCGTGGCCCGATAGCCAAAGGCGCCATGCACCCGCTCAACCGGATTCAGAACGAAGCCGATGGAGCCGGTTTGCGTGGGCACGTTGTAGATGTCGTTGAACTGATACTTGGTGCCAAGGGTGACGCAGGCAGGGTCGGCGGCCGGAGTGGGCGCGGACGGCGCGGGCGTCACGGTGTAGCACTCCACGGTGGTGGAGTAGACACTGTCATAGGCGTAGTTCAGGTCGAACGACCACTTGTCACTGGGCGCGACAACGGCTCCGAAGGAGAAGTCGCGAGCGTGATCGAGGTGGTTGACATATTGCACGTTGTCACGGTTCTCGTGAATGTTCACGGTGCCTGCCAGGGTAAGCCAGCTCTTCGGCTTGTAGGTGGAGCGGACCGTGAACTTGTCGGCCTGGCGCGGGCTGACGCGGGTGTAGGCCTTGTCAGCATAGCTGAGGTCAGCGTTGAGGTTGATATGCCACTGTGGGGTGGGCTGAAGATTTGCGCCGAACAGCCCGCCGTAGGTGTGAATGATCAGGTCGGAGCCGACCCCGGCAATGACGTCGCGATTGCCGTAGCGATAGCCGAGCGAGAAGCCGGCGCGGGGCCATACCTGCCAGGCGGCAAGCACCGTATCGGTGGTGTTCTTTTGCCCTAAAAACTGCTGGTCGGTGGTGGTTGTGACCTTGCTTGGCGTCGCGCTGGGTGCAACGAGCATGGAGCTTCCGCTGTAGTCGGTTTCTGTGAAGGAGTTGGTGCCGGGAATGTGGAAGTAGTTCCAGTCCCAGACGTTGGAGATGACGAAACTATGCGTGACTTTCCACGATGCGGCCAGATCGCCGCTGGTATTGATGCGCACGGCCTGGGCGTTGCCGAGAATCTGGAAGGCGCGTAGCGTGGAGCGGGTTTCAAGACCATTGAACTGCTCGTTGAAATTCTGCAGTTTCAGGATGCCGTCGCTGTAGACCGCGCGGCCGTTAATCTCGACGGTGTGACCGACGGGAACAATGAAACGAACCTGATCGGTCGGCGTAAGGACACGCGTGGGTGCCACACGGCTGTAGGAGAGCGTTCCGTTGCACTTGGGGTTAAAGTAGCCGGTACTGAGAATTGCCCCGGCGCATGGAGTGGACCAGACCGAGGACATGTCGGTGCCCTGGGCGACGGCTGTACCGTTGGCCAAGGCATAGTCGAGCCCGGTCAGGCTCCAACTGGTGCTGCCACGGTAGGCGGTGATGAGATGGTCATAGCTGAAGCTGCTGTGGTGCGGCAGTTTGGCATCGAGACCAAAATCGAGCGTCTGGGTGAGATTGTTCCAGTTCTGCAGTAGCTCTGCGTCAGCCCCGTAGTGGATGCTGCTGTACGAGGGACCTGTGCTGTCGTTTTTGTTATAGCCGATGCGAAGGCTGACGGGCGAAATGGGCGCCAGGGTCAGGTTCAGATCAGTGTTTTTGCGCACGGTGTTGTACAGATGCGGAGAGTCGAGAATGGGCACATCCGGCACCGAAGTGGCGGGGATGAGCGGGTTGGCCAGCAGGTCGTAGTCGAAGTAGGAGCGGCTGCGACGGAAGCTGCCGTGGAAGTCGTAGGCGCGGCCTTTGCTCATATTGAGAAAAGTCACGCTGACCGGGTCGCCGCCGTAGCCGAAACTGTTGGTGGTGAGGCGATCAAAGGGTGTGTTTTTCGCCGTGGGCAGGGCGCGCAGATCGATGGATTCATTGAGGATGCGCGGACCCTGATGGATGTTGAGCATCGTATCGTAGTTGGCGAGACTGCCGCGGATAGCCGTGATGTGCCCGCCGATCTCGATCGACTGGTGCAATTCGAAAGAATCCTTGATGTTCCACTCGCCGGGTACCCTGGTGGTTGCCTCGGAAGTGCTGGCCGGGGCCACCGCCGCGGGTGCCTGGGCCATGGTTGGAAGAGTCGAATACGTACCCAGCGCAACAACAAATGCGCTGAATGCCAGAGTGCTGAACCGAGCGCAGGAACGGAGGTCCTGCGGGAGCGGCTTGGAATCAAAAGTGCTCGTCATGATGAACCTCCTCCTTTACTTGAAGAAAACGCTGCTGGCGTTGGATCCGTGAACCTGCGTATGGCACACCGTGCAGGCCTGGTACTGGTTGGCCTGATTGTGGAACGATGGGGTGCCGGGCGCGCTGAAGTTGGACGACTGCGTGTGGCACTGCATGCATAGCTGATTCACGTTGCTGCGCACCAGCATGCGCGGATTTTGCGATCCGTGCGGCGAGTGGCAGGAGACACAACCTTCAGTCTTCACCGGCGGGTGTTCGTAGACGAACGGGCCGGCTGTATCGGAGTGGCACTTCATGCAGACCTGATTTTGCTCTGCCGTCGTTTTGAGATTCTTCCTCTCAAAGGTTCCGTGTGGGTCGTGGCAGTCGGAGCACTGCATCAGCCCTTCATTGACTTTGTGATGAAAAGCCTGGGAGAACTGCGGTTTTACGTCAGTATGACAACTGGTGCAGAGGGTGACCTGTTTTGCCTTGAGCAGACTTTCCTGTTCGCCGGCATTGTGGACGCTGTGGCAGCTGATGCAGCTGACACCGGCCTCGCCATGCGAGGTATGGGCAAAGTTGGGATGCTTGGCAGCGTGGCAGCCGTCGCATCTCTCTTCCACTTCTTTGGGCGTTGCCTTCTTGAAGGAGAAGATCTTGTTGATGTCGCCGCCTGACTCCACATGAGCCTGGGCCGGACCGTGGCAGCTTTCGCAGGTGACGCCCTTGCCGCCGTGCATAAGAGCGAGCCGGGTATGGGGGTTGCCTTCGAAGTTTTTGGTGACAACGGCGTGGCAGGTGGCACAGGTTTCAGCGCCTGCGAAAGCAGGAGCCGCTGGGCCGGGTGGGGGGGCGGCAGACTGTGGAGCCTGGGCGACACCGTAATTCCAGCCGGCGACCCAGAGCCCTAGCAGCAGGACAGGTAGTTTTATTAAATTGTGCGGATTTCGCATAATTTTCTCCTAATCCGGAAACCCCGTTATTGGGGACCCGGGTTGCCCTGTCCTCAAGCTCTTAGCGATTACACGCGATTGCTTCGCTAGAGTATGGAAAACAGAACACCTTTGATTGTGACCTTCGTCACGGTTGGCATCCTCAACAATTGGTGGGAGAAGATGAGAGAGATTTCCAAGATGAGTCTTATCCCAAAAACGGAGGGCGAAACTGTGTCAATTTGAACGGATTCCAGGATGAGGGCTCGTGCTGGGTTTTATGGAGCCGAGAAGCAGGGCGATTTTCGAAAAAGCAGCGGTATCTGCATGTGGGATTGGGTGGGATGGCCGGTTTCGCTGCAGCAAGTGGGAGCTCGGGGCACGGCAGCAAACCTGGCGGCGCACGGAAGAGAGCTACCGCAAGCGAGGGTGAGTGGTATCCTTGAGCCGAATCACTCCCCCGCCGGGCGCTTGCGCTACCGGCGGAGAACCCACGAGGCCACCCCCGTTCATGTCTGAGACTACTGCTGCCAACTCCTCTGAAGCGACCGCTGCCGCGAACCCTGAAATTGCCCCCGAAGTCGTGTTGAAAACCCCTGCCGCGGTGGTGGAAGCCCCTCTCGCAGAGCTGCCGGAAGAGCAAGAGCTGCCGGAAGCGCTCGATGCGCCTGAGGAGGTATCTGCGGACGTTGTGCCAGAAGCAACGGCTGAGCCGGGGTCGGAAGCGGAGACCGTGGATGCGCGGGAGTTGCCGGTGGCAGAGGTTGTTGTGGCGGTTGAGCCGGCTATTGCCGTCGCGCCAGTGGCGGTTGTGGCCGAGCCGGCGGAAGACGCTGCCGTGGAAGAGCCGGAAGTCGAGTCGTTTGCTGACATTTTCAAGGAGTTTGAGCAGACGCACCAGCGACGCTCGGCCGACGACGCGCGGCAGATTCGCGGGACGGTTCTGAGCAAGGACGCAGAGTACGTATATGTAGACATTGGCTTCAAGAGCGAGGGGATTGTGCCGCTGACGGCATTTCCGGGCAACGGCGAAGCAGTGCAGGTGGGTGATACGCTGCTGGTTTCGGTCAAGGGGCGCAATACGGACCGCTATTACGAGCTGAGCCTGTTCCGTACGGCGCAGCCCCGGGACTGGACGGCGCTGGAGCAGGCATTTGAAGAGAAGCTGACGATTGTGGGCAATGTGACCGGGGTGGTGAAGGGCGGCCTGCATGTGGATGTGGGCGTGCGGGCCTTTCTTCCGGCGAGCCGGTCGGGCACGCGCGATGCGGCAGAGATGGAAGCCCTGGTGGGTACCGAGATTCGCTGCCGTGTGACCAAGCTGGATGTGCAGGACGAGGACGTGGTGGTGGACCGGCGCGTGGTGCTGGAAGAGGAAGTGCTGGCGACGCGTGCGGAGAGCTTTGCGGCGATTCGCGAGGGGTCGATTGTGACGGGGACGGTGCGCAGCCTGACGGACTACGGCGCGTTCGTGGACCTGGGCGGAATTGACGGGCTGCTGCACATCAGCGATATCGCGCTGACGCGGGTCACGAAGGCGTCCGATGTGCTGACTCTGGGCCAGGAACTGGACGTGAAGGTGCTGAAGATCGATCCGGAGACGCACCGCATTTCGCTGGGGCTGAAGCAGCTGCAGGCCGACCCGTGGGCGACGGCGGTGGAGCGGTATCCGCTGGGCACGACAGTGCGCGGGGTGGTGACGCGAACGGCCGACTTTGGCGCGTTTGTGGAGATTGAGCCGGGCCTTGAGGGGCTGATTCATCTGTCGGAGATGTCCTGGACCAAGCGCATTTTGAAAGCCACCGAAGTGGTGAAGGTGGGCGATGTGCTGGAAGCGCTGGTGGTGAGCGTGACGCCGGGGGACCGGCGGATTTCGCTGAGCCTGAAGCAGGCGCTGGGCGATCCGTGGGTGGAGGCGGCAAAGACGCTGTTTGCGGGCGCAGTGGTGGAGGGGCCGGTGGCCAGCATCACCAAGTTTGGCGCGTTCATCCAGGTGGCCGAGGGCGTGGAAGGCCTGGTCCACATCAGCGAGATCGTGGCCGACCGGCGGCTGAACCATCCGTCGGACGTGCTGCGCGTGGGCCAGCGGGTGCAGGCGCAGGTGCTGGAGATTGACCGCGAGAAGCGGCAGTTGAAGCTGAGCATGAAGCAACTGATTCCGACCGGACTGGATGAGTTTCTTGCCGAGCAGACGGTGGGCGCGGTGGTAACGGGCCGGGTAATTGACGTGAGCGATGGGCAGATTCAGGTGGAGCTGGGCGACGGGATTGTGACGGCCTGCCCGCTGCCCGCGGAAAAGCCGGAAGAGCCGGTGGCGGCTGCGCCAACTGCTTCGGCGGCGGGGAAGGTGGACCTTTCGGCGTTCAGCTCGATGCTGAAGACGAAGTGGAAGACGGGGTCCGCGGCTGGCGACACGAAGCCGAAGGCCGGGGCGGTGGCTGCGGGGCAGGTGCGGAGCTTCCGCATTACGGAGCTGGACGCGAAGGCCAAGCAGGTGAAGGTGGAGCTGGTTCCGTAAGACCTTGGGTTGTTTTCTTAGCAAGTTAGCCGCGATAGCGCCCTAGCCGGCTAGGTGGTTTTGTTCGATCAGGGGTATGGCGCTTGGGGGCGGAAATGCTTGTGCATAAATAGCATTTGCGTTTCCGGGGGAGTCGGGTTACTGTCATTGTGCCAGTTACATGCTGGACAGGATAACTCCCCATGACAGTGCAGGGACGGAGGTTGGCGGTTCTAGGAATCGCGGCCTCCGTTTTGTGTTTTTCGGCCATTGCGTTTGTGGTTTGGCGGGCGCAGCGGACCCTGGGCGGCGCGGAGCGGGTGCTGGCCGAGGCGGCGCGGCTGGATGTGGATGTGCGGGCGGTTGCGGCGCAGCCGAATCCCGGTTTTGAAGCGCTGAGCGCGCCGGCGGTGTTCAAGTCTGCGGCAAGCTTTGGGGGGCGGCTGTACCTGGCCGGGCCGGCGGGGCTGTTTGCATACGCGCTGGATGGGACGCTGGAACATATTTACAGGACTGGATTGGACCTGCCGGCAGCTCCGCTGGGCACGATGCGGGTGGGCACGCTGGCCGATGCGCGCGAGCCGGAGCTGCTGATTGCCACGGGCGGCGAGGGCGTGCTGGCGTTTGACGGGCATGGATTCCGGCAGATTCGTCCGCGGAATGCCGAGGCGCGGCAGGTGACGGCGCTGGAGCCGCTGAGCAGCGGGCGGCTGCTGATGGGCACGGCCAAGCTGGGGCTGCTGGTGTGGGACGGCAAGACGCTGAGCCGCTTCCATGCGACGACGAACACTGCGTACATTACTGCGATTGAAGGCACAGAGGCCGAGCTTTGGGTGGGGACGCTGGACCGCGGCGTGCTGCACTGGCGGGGCGGGCAGACCGACGTGATTGGCGAAGCCGAGGGACTGCCGGACGCGCGGGTGGAGTCGCTGGCCGTGGATGGGGAGCGGGTGTTCGTGGGAACTCCGGTGGGCGCGGCGGAGCTTGGCGGGGGTAGGGTGCAGCGGGTGCTGGCGGCGGGGCGGTATGCGCGGTCGCTGCTGGTGGATGGAGAGGATCTGCTCGTGGGCCAGGGCGATGGGGGCGTGCTGAAGGTCGCGCTGGGTGGGCCGGCTGGGCGGCTCACGGTGGCAGGTGCCCAACGGAATATCAGCTTTCCGCAGGAGAGGATGCCGGCGGGCGAGGCCGTGGAGCAGGTGTTGGCGGTGGGCGATGCCCACTATGCGGTGACGGGCAGCGGGCTGATGGTGAGCGAGCCCGATGGGGGCTGGCGGACGGCGGTGGCCGGTGGTGAGCATCTGCTGACGGACCGGGATGTGTCGCAAGTGATGGTGGCCTCGGATGGCCGGGTTTGGGTGGGGTATTTTGACCGGGGGCTCGATATTCTGGCGGCGACGGGCAGCTCGGTTACGCATGTGGAGGATGAGCGCATCTTCTGTGTGAACCGGATTGTGGAAGACGCGGCCAGCGGCACTGTGGCGGTGGGGACAGCGAATGGCCTTGTGGTGTTTGGGTGGGATGGGAAGCAGAAGCAGGTGCTGACGAAGGAGAGTGGGCTGATTGCCGACCATGTGACGGATGTGGCGATTTTTGCGGCGGGAATGGTCGCGGCGACCCCGGCGGGGATTACGTATCTGGATGAGACAGGGGCGCACAGTCTGTACGCCTTTGAGGGGCTGGTGAACAACCACGTGTATGCGCTGGGGGTAAGGCCGGGGCAGGCAGCGAGCGCGCCGCTGATGGTGGGGACGCTGGGGGGGATTTCGGTGTTGCAGGCTGGCCTTGTAGAGCGGAATTTGACAACCGGGAACAGTGGGCTGAAGGCGAACTGGATTACGGGGATAGTCCCCTTGGCGAGCGACTGGCTGGTGGGGACCTATGGCGGCGGTGTGATGCGGATGGACGCGGGCGGGCAGGTGATGCCGACGGAAGCGACGCGGACGGGGATTGTGGTGAATCCGCTGGCGATGGCGGCTGATGGGCAGGTGACGCTGGCCGGGACGCTGGGGCAGGGGTTGCTGGTGGGCGATGCGACGGGAACGCGGTGGCATACGGTGACGGCCGGGTTGCCGTCAAGCAATGTGACGGCGGTGGCGATTGACCGGGGCGTGGTGTATGTGGGGACGGACAACGGGCTGGTGCGGATTGCGGAGAGCAAGCTTTCGGCGGATTGAGGCGAGCGGGATGACGAGACGGGCGAAATGGGCGGGTTGGGCGCTGGCGGCGCTGGCGCTGAGCGGGTTGGGGACGGCTGGGCTGGGGACGGCGCGGGCGGCGGATACGGGGGTGCTGGTTCCGCTGGACAAGCAGGAGCCGGACCCGAAGGTGCTGAGCCTGACGGAGATGCAGGTGGATATCCGCATCGACAACGGGGATGCGCGGGTATGGATACGGCAGATATTTACGAACCACACGAACAAGCCGCAGGAGGGGAACTATCTGTTTGCGCTGCCGAGCGGGACGACGGTGTCGGACTTCGCGGTGTGGGACGGCCCGGTGCGGATTCCGGCGGTGATTTTGGAGCGGAAGCGGGCGCAGGCGCTGTACCAGGAGTTGAAGAGCCAGGCGATCGATCCGGGACTGTTGCAGCAGGGGGAGCGGACGGAGGAAGACGCGCGGCGGAACTCGATATTTTCAGCGCATATTGTGCCGATTCCGGCGTGGGGAACCAAGCGGCTGGAGATTGAGTATCACCAGCATTTGGGCGTGGATGCGAGGAAGAGCTACTTTCTGCTGCCGCTGAAGCCGGACGCGTATGCGAGCCAGCGGGTGGCGCACTTGACGGTGAAGTTTGAGCTGCATTCGGCGGCGCGAATTGGGGATTTTGCCGTGGCGGCGAAGGTGCTGCCGTTCAAGATTCTGACGCAGGACGAGCATGGGGTGAAGGGGACGCTGGAGGCGACGGATATCGACCTGAGCGAGGACCTGGCGGCGACGTGGACGGTGCGGGAGCCGGCGAATGCTGTGCAGGTGATTGCTTATCGGGATCCGCATCCGGTGGCGAACAACGCGAGTCTGGATTTGGCGGCGAATCCGGAGGATGCGAAGAAGCCGGCGGGTAAGAAGGAGGCTGATCCGGGATTTTTTGAGGCTACAGCACAGTTGTCAAAAACTGGTGCCGGGGCGGTGGCAGCTTCGCAGGGTCAGGGACAGCGGACGGTGGTGATCCTGATGGATACGTCCTTGAGCATGCAGTGGGAGAAGCTGGAGCGGAGCTATGCGGCGGCGGCGAAGTTGCTGGAGGGTTTGGGGGCTGGAGACCGGTTCAATCTGCTGCTGTTCAATACGCGCGTGGATAGCTTCAAGCCGAGCCCGGTGGCGGCGGACCTGGCTACTGTGACCGCAGCCATGAACTGGTTGCGGGCGAGCCATTTGCGGGGCGGTACGGATTTGGGCAAGGCGCTGGAGGCTGGGTTGGCGCAGGCGGCGGCGCCGAGATCTGCGCTGGTTGTGCTGACCGATGGCGGACTGGACAGGGGAATTCTGAAAACGGGAAAGTTGACGGCGTTTTACGCGGCGAAGTGGAACCAGATACCGGCGGCGCAGAGGCCGAAGACGGATGTGTTTGCGGTGGGGGACGATGCGAACTTGCCACTGCTTCGGATGCTGGCGAGGCAGGGCGGGGTGATGGAGCATGTGCTGTCGACCGAACCGGTGGAGTTCAAGCTCGCGTCGTTTTTGAGCAAGACGGGGCAGACGCCGATTGGGGATCTGCGGCTGACGCTGGCTCCGGCGGCGGCGGTGGACAAGGTGTATGCGGTGGAAGACGCTGTATTTGACGGAGGCGAGGAACGCTGGGTGGGGCAGTACGGGAAGCCGGCGAAGGGAGTGAGCTTCCACGCGGAGGGGGTGCTGGACAGTCAGGCGCTGAAGGCGGATGTGAAGGCGGATCTACCGGCGGAGGCGCTCGAGCATGACCAGTTGCCGCGACTGTGGGCGTGGGCGCGGGTGCAGGCGCTGCTGGAGCAGATTGAGCGGGATGGAGAGACGGAAGCGGCTGTTCAGGAGATTATCCGGCTGGCGCGGAAGTACAAGTTTGTGACGCCGTATACGTCGTTTCTGGCGGCTCCGCGGGCGCTGCTGAGGCCAAGGGTGATTCGCCCCGGGGACCCGGTGCTGCGGGTGCATACGGATGCGGCGATTGTGTCGGTAATGGCGCTGTTTCCGTTTGGGCTGGAGAAGCCGCTGCGCTATTTGGCGGGGGAAGATGTGTGGCAGACGCGGTTTCTGGCTCCTGAGGATATGCAGGACGGGAGCTACACGGTGCGGCTGATTTTGCGGGACAAGAACGACCAGGTGTATCGGGAGACGAAGAGCTTTGTGATTGCGTCGAAGCCGCCGACGCTGAAGGTGCAGCTGGAGAAAACGCGATACCGGGCGGGGGATGTGGTTCCGCTGAATGTTCATGCGTCTGCGAATACGCGGACCCTGACGGCGCGGCTGGAGGGGATGGCTCCGGTGAGCCTGCGCTGGAGCCACGAGGCGGAGGCGAGCACGGGGGTGTTGCCGCTGCCGGCGGGGTTGACTGCGGGGACGTATACGTTGACGGTAACGGCTGAAGATATGGCGCATAACCTGGGTACGGCGGAGGTGGCGATCGATGTCCTTCCCTGATTTTTCTCGATTGGCGGGGCTGAGTCGGGGGCGGCGAAAGCTGGTTCGCCCGGTGTTGGCTGCGGTAGCTATTGGCGGGTTGATTGCGGCCGGAGTGGGGGCTGAGGCGGGAGTGCGGCTGTGGCCGTCGCTCTTGCGGAATGGGGCGTTTCTGCTGGGGTCTGGAAGATTGGCCGGGCAGGGATTTGCGCGGTGGATTGAGAACGTGGAGGCGGGTTCGGGGGCGGAAAAGGCGCTTTTCCGGCTGATGCAGGTGCCGGGCGGGGAGTTTCTGTTTCGGCGGCCGCCGGGGGAGTCGGTGGCGGCCTTGGGCGATTCGGGAGACAAGACGGCGGCCCTTTACAGCTTGCGGGCGCTGGAGGAAGAGCGCGGGCTGAACTTTGAGGCGGCGGAGCGGGACTGGAAGAACTGGGCGGCGCAGGCTGAGGACAAGAGCGCGGCGGAGCTGGATTTGGCGGACTTCTACGAGCGGCGGCTGAAACCGAACGAAGAGCTGGCGGCGCTCGAGGCGGTGGGCAACAGCCAAGCGAGCGCCGGGGAGCGGTGGACCGCCGCTGAGAACCAGCGGGCGTGGCAGGCGTGGGCGCGGACGGTGGCGGTAGTGGACGACTATGCGCTCGGACGGCCGGTGAAGGAGCGCGAGTATGCCGCGTGGGTTCGGCGGTATCCGAACGACCCGAATGTGTACCAGCAGGAGCTTGGTTTCTTGCTGGAGGGAAAGGAGTTTGACCGGGCGGCTGACGTGATTGGGCAGTACGGCCGAGCATTTCCGGCGGACGAGGTGTTTCCGCTGGAGGCCCAGGCGCAACTGGCGACGGCCAAGGGCGGCGCGGCGGATGGGCTGGCGGTGTATGAACGGGCGTTTCAGCCGTTGTGGCCGGCCGCTCTGGTGAAGGATTACATGGACCTGGTGGTGGCCAGCCGGGGACAGCGGGCGATGGCCGACCGGCTGCGGGCGCGGATGGCGGCGGACCCGAACGACTGGCGGGACGCGGTGCGGCTGTTTTATCTGGAGCAGCAGCAGGGGCAACTGGAACCGGCGAAGGCGGTGCTGGCGGCTTATCGCGAGCGGAAGGAAGGCGCGGCGTGGGCTCCCGACGAGCTGTTTACGCTGGCCTGGCTGTACGAGCAGGTGGCGGACTATCCGGAAGCGGCGCGGTACTACTATGCGCTGGCGGCTACGCATGGGGACAATGAGCAGCGCGGGTTGGCGGGGTTGGCGCGGGTGCTGTTGACGGCGCCCGAGCAGCCGCTGCGGGTGGGCGGGGCGAACCTGGCGATGTACAAGAACATTGCGACGATGGACCGCGGGCCGGGGTACTGGAACGGCATTTTGTCGCTGTGGATGAATACGCAGGGGCCGGAGAACGAGTTTGCCAGCGAAAGCCAGACGGCAGTGCCGTATTTTCACCGGGCCAAGGCGGCGGAGCTGGTGGCGGAGCTGGACAAGCGGTTTCCGCAGGCTGCGGAGCGGCCGCAGCTGCATGTGCTGCTGATGCAGGCGTATGGGGCGTATGGGGAAAACGACGCTGTGCTGCGCGAGGGGACGGGATTTCTGGCGCAGTTTCCAAAGGATCCGCAGCGGGTGACGGTGGCGCTGGCGACGGCGGACGCGTACGCGCGGGGCGGGCAGCCTGAAAAGGAGTTTGCGCTGTACGCCGACCTGCTGAAGGAGCTGGCGGCGAAGGCGGATGGGGTTCCGCTGGGAGATGGGTTTGTTGGGAGCAGGCACACCGGCGAGGTGCGGCGAAACGTCCAGCAAGCGGGCAATGCGGTGGCGGCGTTTACGCAGGCGCAGAGGACGGAAGCTGCTCCGCAGGCGACGGGAAATGTGCGGTCGGCGAGCTACGAGCAGGTGCTGGACCGGTATCTGTCGCGGCTGGTGGGGCTGCACAGGCTGCCGGATGCGCTGGCGGTGCTGCGCGGGGAACTGGACCGGAATGCGCAGGATCCGGGGCTCTACCAGCGGCTGGCGGATTTCCTGGACCAGAATGCGCTGAACAGCCACGAGGAAGAGGTGTACCAGAAGGCGATCGACCAGTTTCAGCAGCCGGGCTGGTATGCGAAGCTCGCGCGATTTTATTTGCGGAGCAAGCGCAAGGCGGACTATAGCGCACTGACGCACAAGGTGACGGGGATATTTGCGGGAACGGAGCTGGAGGCGTATCTGAAGGATGCTCCTGCGCCGGACCGGTCGCTGGCGATTGAGGTGAACCGGTATGCGCTTGCGCGGTTTCCGCATAATTTGACGTTCGTGCGGCATTTGCTGGCGCAGCATGTGCCGGGCGGGATCTCCGAGGCGGAGATGGAGACGCTGCTGTGGGCGCACTGGAACGAAGCGCCGGATCTGCGGGACCGGTTGCTGGAGTTGCTGAGCCGGACGGGGCGGCTGGAGAGCACACTGGCGACGCTGCGAACCGAGGCGCCGGAGATTGAGATGGCGGACTGGGCGGGGCTTACAAAGCGGAATCCGGCGGCGGGAGAGCTGTGGGTCGAAGCTAGCCTGTGGCAGTCGCACTATGAGGATGCTGTGGGCGAGGCGGGGGACCTGGCCAAGGCGTATCCGGCGAATGGGACGATTGCGGACCAGGCGGCTTCGCTGTACCGGTCGCTTGCGTACTTCCATCCGGAGGACACGGACAAGGCGGCGGCGATTGCCAAAGTGATGGTGGAGGCTGAGCCGGGAAACCTGGACCGGATGGCGCGGGTCGGGGACATTTACGCCGACCGGGAACGGATGGCGGACGCGGAGCCGTGGTTCGCTCGGATGGCTCAGGCCAAGCCGGGCGAAGCGGATGGGTATTTGCAGTCGGCGACGGTGTACTGGGATTATTTCGAGTTTCCAGCGGCGCTGGCAGAGTTGAAGCGCGGGCGGGAGCGGCTGGGACAGCCGACGCTTTACAGCTACCAGGCCGGCGCGATTCTGGAGAGCGAGGGCGACCGGGCGGCGGCGGTGAAGGAGTATCTCGCCGGGGCTCTGGCGGAGAACGGTTCGGGCGAAAGCCGGGAACGGCTCCTCTTGCTGGCCAAGCGCAAGGAGCTGCAGGGGGCGATTGAGGCGGGGACGGGGAATCTGCTGAGGCAGGGCGCGCCGACGGCTGCGGGGATAAGCCTGCGGCTGGCGGTGCTGGATGCGGAGCGGCGCAAGGCGGACGTGGAGCAGGAGTTGCGGCTGGCGGTGGGGCAGGCGAGCGGATTTGACACGCTCGACGCGCTGAGCCAGGCCGCGCGCGAGCATGACCTGCCGCAAGTGGAAGAGTCGGCACTGCGGCGGCAGGTGGCGCTGACGACGGACCCGGAAGCGAACCTGGAGCTGCGGTACAAGCTGGTGGACCTGCTGCAACAACGAAGCCCAGCCGATGCCGCAGCGGAAGAAGACGCCATTTACCGGGAGCATGCGAAGGTGCTGGGAGTGGTGCGCTCGACGGTGGACTACGACTGGGAGCACGAGCGGAAGCCGCTGGCGGTAACAGTCTTGCTGCAGGCCGCGGATGCGGCGTATCCGGAGCTGAAGAACCGGTTCCAACTGGAGGCCGCGCGGAAGCTGACGGAGCTGGGCGAGTATGCGCGGGCGGGCAGGCTGGTGGATGGGTTGCTGGCGCAGAAGCCGATTGACGCGGAGTACCAGGCGGAGAAGCAGGACAACCTGGCGCGGTCGGGCGATGAACCGGGGCTGGCGGCGTTTGACCTGGCGCAGATGGACCGGGTGAAGAAGGCCGGGCTGGATAAGGATGACAAGACGGCGCGGATTGCCGAGCTACGGCGGGGAATGATCACTGCGGCGACGCTGATGGACAAGCCGGCGGTGGCGACGGACCAGTACATTGAGCTGGTGAATGCGTACTCCGACGACGCGAACCTGGCGCAGGAGGCGGCGCTGTATGCGCTGGCGCATGGGACGCGGGACAGGCTGTTCAGTTATTACCAGAAGACGATTGCGGCTTCGCCACGGGACCCGCGGTGGTCGATTGTGCTGGCGCGGCTGGCGACGGCCGCCGAGGAGTATCCGCTGGCGATTGATGCGTATGCCAAGGCGATTGTGCTGCGGCCGGAGCGGCGGGAGTTACTGGAAGGCCAAGCCGAGCTGGACCAGCGGCTGCACCGGCTGGACGATGCGGTGGCCGACTACGAGAAGCTGTACACGCTGAGCTACAAGGATCCGTCGTGGATGGAAAAGACAGCCGAGGCGCGGGCGCGGCAGGGGCGGGCGGCGGATGCGGTGAAGGCGCTGGAGACGGGATGGATTGAGGGACGTCCGGCGAGCGCGGAGAACGAGTTCAACGTGGCTGTGCGGCTGGAGCGGTGGGGGCTGCTGGACGAGGCCCAGCGGTTTGCCGAGCAGGGGTTGACGCTGGCCGGGGACGATTTGCTGGTGGAGTCGATTGGGCAGCAGGGAGCGGCGACGTACGCACGGGTGATGGCGCGGAAGCGGCTGGCGGATACGGCCTTTACGCGGTTGGCGGAGGCGCGGCAGAAGGCGGCGAACGTGACTCTGGCGGTGGTGGCGCAGCAGGTGCACCAGGAGGGTGTGGGCGCGGTTACGGACAGCGAATGGCGTGCGCAGCGGGTGAAAGAGAGAACGCAGGCGGCCACTGTGGGCTTTGCGCAGGCCTTGGGCGCGATGGGCGAGGTGGCTGGCACGTACTATACGCCGGAGGAAAAGGCGCAGTTTGCGGGGTGGTTGAAGGCCAAGCGCGGCGCGAGCGACCTGGCGGAGTTGCTGGCGGTGTATTTGCCCGCAGCGAAGGCGGCGGAGCTGGCGGATGTGGTTTCCGACTGGCAGTGGGAGCGAATCGAGAAGGACACGAACGCAAGGCAGGCGGAGTTAAGCGACTGGGTCAGTGCGGAGAGCGAGCGCGGGCTGACCGAGCAGGCCGCAGCGCGGATTGAGAAGCTGGCGGGAACAGTGCCGGCCAATGAGCGGCAGGGCCTGTGGACGACTGCGACGGAGCTGTACAAGAAGACTGGTGACCAGGCGAGCGAGCTGCGGACGCTGACCAGCGTGTTGAACAGCGCCGGCAATGGGGGCGACCGTGCGCGGTGGTTCCAACTGCTGCTGGCGCTGAAGCCGCAGGTGATGGCAGAGCAGGCCAGCGGGGACGACGGAGCGCAGTATCTGCTGGCGCACGGGTCGCCGGAGCAGGCGCTGGCGGGAGTTGCGACGCGGGCAAAGAGGATGCCTGCGGTGTGGAATAGCGCGTATACGGCGCTGGAGGGGTTGTATCTGCGGCAGCAGACGCCGGCGATTGGGCAGGCATTTGCGACGGCGCTGGCTGCGGAAGAGGCGATTGGTGAACGGATCGACCACCCGGCCGACAAGAACCGGCAACTGACGGGCGAAGTGTGGTTCTACTACGGAAGCCGGTACGCCGAGTATCTGGACGAAGCGAAGGATGAGCGCGGGGACGATTATCGGGAAGCGGAGCTGGAGCATACGCCGGAGAGCGCGGATGCGTACCGCCAGCTGGCCGACTACGAGGCCGAGGCGGGTAAAGCGGAGGCTGCGCTGGCCGACTACCAGGACACGCTGGAACTGAGGCGGGACCAGCCTGCGGCGCTGGATGCGATGGCGACGATCGAGTGGAAGCTGGGGCGGCAGAGCGATGCCCTGGGCCACTGGAGCGACGCGGTGAAGCTGCTGGCGGCGGAGATTGACGCGCGGCGGGTTCCGGAGACGTTCTGGGGCGACTTCAGCCAGGTGCTGGGAAGCGTGGCGGCACACGGGCAGTACGGGACGATTCGCGCAGGCGTGGATGCGCTGCTGCATGTGTATATTGCGCGCAATGGCGAGTACCGGACCGAGACGCTGCTGGAGGCTGGGTACCACGCGAATGGGGACTCGATCGAGTGGCTGCTGGAGACCTCGCAGGCGGCGCACGATGCGGTGGCGCTGCTGGAGACGGTTCCAACGACGGCGTATGGGAATGGGACGATCTGGCTGCGAAAGGAGCAGATCAGCCGGCTGCGAGCGCGGATTCTTGAGTTGGCGCTGGCCAGGGGCGACGGCGGCAACGGAACCGTGGACAACGAGGGATACAGCGTAGACAATGCGCGGCGGATGTTGGTGATGGCGCTGCTCGACGAGAAAAACTATCCTGCGGCGCGGGAGGCGATGGCCAAGCTGACGGCGAAGCAACTGAACGATGGCCAATGGCTGGACCTGCGGCTGGCGGTGGTGGAGGCCGCGGGCGGATTGCAGGCGCTGCTGGATGGGTGGAAGGCGCCGGGCAGCGAAGCTCCGACGGCCGAGACGCTGCGCGGCGCGCGCGGACGGCTGAGCGAAAAGGGCAGCCGCGCGGTGATGCGGTACTTGTACGAGCAGGCGCTTGCGAATCGCGAGCTGACGGAGGTGAATTTCCTGGGGCTGGCGGGGATTCGGCTGGTGGACGGCGACACGGCGGGCGCGGTGGAGCTGCTGAAGCGGATGACGCTGGTGGCTGGGGATCCGTGGACGGAGACGGATGCGGCGGCGGCGCTGCTGGAAGAGCGCGGGAAACCGGCCGAGGCCCTTTTGTTTCTGAAGCCGCTCCAGGAGGCCTCGCCGTGGAATGCGGGCTACAAAGTGCGGCTGGCCAGGGCGCTGCTGGGCGTGGATGCGAAGAGCGCCGAGGGTGCGGCGATGCTGGCGGCGGTGGTGGCGGATCCGCAGGCCGAGTACGCGGACAGGCTGGAGGCGGCGAAGGGTGTGAAGGCTGCGAATCCGGCCAAGTTGCCGGATGCTGGCTCGGACGAGCTGCGGTTGCTGGCGGGGCAGGGCTGCCCGGCGCCGGATGCGGCGGCGAAGCCGTACTTTGTGGCGGCGCCGATGGCAGCCGCGGAGTGCGCGAGCGGAAAGGATGCGGCCAAGACGGCGGAGCGGCTGTTGCATGAGGCGCTGGGGTTTGCGCAGGGGAACAGGACGCTGCGGCTGAGCTATGTATGGGCTGCATTTGCAGCGGGGAATGACTCGCGTGGGCTGATTGCGGCGGAGCCGATTCTGGCGCAATGGTCGGGCAACTACTACGGCGGGGCGACGGACGCGGATGCAACGGGCGCGGAGAATCATTCGGTGACGCTGACAGCGGCGGTGCAGCAGCGGCTGTTTGGGTTGGTGGAAAAGGCGCGGGAGAAGCGGCACGAGACGTCCGAGGCGCTGGAGTTGATCCACAGTGCGCGGGGGCTGGCGACCGACGCGAAACAGTTGCAGGCGCTGGATGAGACGGAGAAGCGATTGCAACTGGAGCTGGACCGGGAGACGGAGAACGAAGGCCGCGCGCCGAAGATCCACAATGAGCTGGTGCAGGATCGCGTGGTCCGGCCTCGGCTGCTGCCGGGAATGGCCTTTGTGGCGCGCAAGAAGGCCGAGGAGGAGACGGAATGAAACGACTGCTGATTTCACTCGGACTGACGGCGGTTCTGGGCTCGGCGGCGGTGTGGGCTGCGGTGGAGCTGAGCGCGACACAGAGCGCTTCCCTGCCCTCGCTGATGCCGACCGGCGCGCTGCTGTACCTGGAGGCGAAGGACTTTCACGGGTTGCTGGGGGATTGGAACGCGTCGGCGGAGAAGCGTGCGTGGCTGAGTGGGGACAACTACCAGGCATTCAGCCGGTCGCGGCTGTTTTCGCGGTTGTCGCAGGCACAGGACGAGTTTTCAACGACGGCGGGGTTGCCGGCGGATGCCGGGCTGCTGTCGGCTGTGGCTGGCAAGGAGAGCGCGCTGGGAATCTTCGACATTGGCAACCTGGAGTTTGTGTACGTGACGCGGATGGACGAGGCGGCGGTGGAAGCCACTCCGCTGTGGCAGGTGCGGGGCAAGTTTGACCAGCGAACGGTGGGGACAGCGCAATTCTACGTGCACAAGGATGCTGCGTCGGGACGGACGGCGGCTTTTGGGGCGCTGAATGGATGGCTGGTGGTGGCTACGCGGGACGACCTGGCTGCGGGGGTCATGCAGCGGCTGCAGGGCGGGAAGGACCGCTCGCTGCCGGACGAGAGCTGGTATGCGGGGCTGAT